>Ga0209083_1000052_pt1 | contig 182287 bp, 167 predicted proteins | sample AM7aDNAmetaG_FD_184132 | JGI IMG/M metagenome (GOLD analysis project Ga0209083, IMG submission 184132) | Freshwater microbial communities from Finland to study Microbial Dark Matter (Phase II) - AM7a DNA metaG (SPAdes) (version 3) | ecosystem: Environmental > Aquatic > Freshwater > Lake ... | reverse complement strand
ACCAGGATCTCCTCCCCCTGCCGGTATACCGGCAGGGGGAGGAGATCCTGGTCCAGGCCACCGTCCTTGATGAGTTTTACCGGTATGAGGAAACGGCGGCGGTCTCGCTCACCGTGCAGGAGCCGAACGGGAAGACTCAGGCCGCCAACAGCCTGATGTACAGCGGCAACGGGATCTATGAAACTACCATTCCCGCCGAAAAGCCGGGCAGGTATATCCTGAATGTCACAGCGGAAAAAGGCGCGAAACACCTGGGCGCAGCGTCCAATTTTGTGACCGTCAACGCGGCGACCTCTGAAGAATATGATATCTTTCAGAATGAAAAGGTCTTAAAGGAGATAGCTGCCGTTAGCGGCGGAAGTTACTGCGATAGCGGAAATATGGAAGAACTTGTCCGGGTTCAAAAGCCGGTCAGGGAGGAAAGCACGGTTCAGATAAAAGAGCCGCTGTATGATTCCCCGCTGTTTTTTATATTGATAGTACTGCTTTTGACAGTAGAATGGTACCTGCGGCGGATAAGCGGATTTTTGTAAAAAAAATTTGGGCACGGGAAACAAATATCAATAATGTCAATAAGGGAGGATCATATGAAAACACATACAAAATATCTGGCCTTCAACACGAAAAATCACCGGGAGTATGTAAACATTACCGGCGAAGTTTCCAACGCGCTGTCCGAAGCCGGGATAAGCGAGGGGATGATACTCGTTTCCGCAATGCATATTACCGCGGGGGTCTATATTAACGATGCAGAAAGCGGCATCATTGAGGATATTGATACCTGGGCGGAGAAACTCGCGCCTTCGGGGCAGGCTTACAGGCATCACGCAACCGGAGAAACAAACGGGGATGCACATCTAAAGAGCCTGCTTATTCATCATCAGGTCATAATACCGGTAACTGACGGAAAACTGGATCTCGGCCCCTGGCAGCAGGTATATTATGCCGAGTTTGACGGCCGGCGCAAAAAACGCGTGATAATAAAAGTGCTGGGCGAGTAAGAAAAAAGCAAAAAAAAGTCCGTAAGGTTCGTAACGTCCATAAAGTCGAAGGTCAAGGAAGAGAAGCAAAAGGAGCAAAAGGAGCAAAAGGAGAAGGATGGAAGGTTATTACGGAAGAATAAGAGCACTCTTAAATATTACCAGAAAACGTGTCTTTGCTTTGACTCTTTTTCGCGGAAGCCTGTATTTCGCGGGAGTGAACCTGGCTTATTGCAATATTTTCTGCCTGCTTGACGCGCTGGTTGAATTTTCCGCGAATTTCAGATATTTTTTCTTCGGCGGTTATTTAGTTGTTCTCTTCGCGGCAATTTTTATTTTTCTTATCAGGCCGGTTAGCGGCAAGCTCACCGATGATAAGGCCGCGCTTCTGGTTCAAAGACAGGACAGCCGGCTTAAGGATGATATTATTAACTTTCTTCAGCTTGCGAGGAAGCTTGAAAGAGGAGAACTGAAAGAGACCTCACGCGAGATCACCGAAGAATATCTAAAGCGGTCTGACAGTAAAATAGTTCCTGCGATATTTTCCGGAGTGCGGGCCTTCCCGGGCCTCAGGAAAGAGGGGATGTTTTTTTGTGTTCTTTTAATTATTTTTAGCGTGTTGTGTGTGTTTCCGCCTTACTTGATGAAGTATTCCCTGCTCCGGCTTTTTGATCCCTCCCTGGATACTTCGGCCGTTTCAAACTACAGGGTTCTTACCGGAATCCCGGAGATCGGCGACCTGAAAGTAAAGGTCCATTATCCTGCTTATACAGGGATGGACGTTAAGATATTTGAGGAAGGCGGAAATGCTGAAGCCTTAAAGAACTCGAGGCTGGAAATTTCAGGCACGGCCAGCAAACCGGTAGCCGGGGGTTTTGCGGCCGGCACTGAAGGCGGCAGGGATTTTTATTCTCCGCTCAATATAGCTGATCCGCTCAGGCCCGCCTTTAGCCTGGTCATCAAGGAAGATCTGGAATATAAAATAGGTTTGACTGACAGGCAGGGCCGTTCCGGCGTCGAAAGAGTTTTTCATAATATTAAGGTTATCCGTGACGAGAACCCGCGGGTAAACATGATATTTCCCAATCAGGAACTTATTGCCGCCCCGGATGCGGAGCTAAAGGTCGTTTATGAATATACCGATGATTTTGGAGTTACCTCGGTCAATCTGGTCTGTGAGAAGCACGGGCAGGAAAAACGCACACCGCTAGTGCGAAATGCCGGGACAAAACTTCATGACTCCGGGGAGTTAGAGCTTGACCTTGCTAAGGCCGGCCTTACTTTTGGAGATGACCTGGGGCTTTATGTGGAAGCTTTTGATAATGATGTGCTGGACGGGCCCAAGAGAGGGGTTTCACAGAAAGTCAGGATAAAAATACCATCGCTTCAGGAATATTTAAAGCAAGAAGATCCGGCAGAGGCGGAGAATTTTGAGGAACTACTTAAGTCCGCGGACAATTTTAAGAACAGACAGGAGGATTTTCTGGCGCAGCTGGAAAAACTGAAAATATCCGGCGAGCCCGACCTGGCCAGGATGCTTGCCGATCTTGAGGGGCTTCAGAATGACCTGGCAAAACTCGCGGAAAAACTTATGGCAACGGCATTGAAAGTCCCTGAGGAAACTTTAAAGAACGCTCAAATGAGCAGGCTTGATATGGGAAAAATAGCTAAGCTTTTGAAGGAATTGGAGGCGTCCATAAGGAGCGGTGATAAAGAAGCGGCAAAACGGCTGGCACAGGAACTAAACAACGCAATGAGCGAAATGCTGGAGTCACTGCGGAAGATGCTTGAGTCCAGCGGCATGGCCAGGCAGAGAAATATGCTGAAACAGGCCGGCGAGCTGGGGAAAGCTATAAAAGAAATGCTCCGGGAAGAGAAAAATATTTACGCGGATACGGCAAAGGAAGCCGCGGAAGGGCTTAAGGAGCTTTTGGCCGGCCAGGAGAAACTTATAGAGGAAATAATAAAAAAACAGCAGGAAGCGGTAAATATTGCCGGGCAGACTTTTAACGGTTTGGCGGAAAAAAAACTCGGTGAATATACAGAGACCGTGAAGGGCATAGGCGTAAGGGAACTGGTGCCTCTTACCGGAAAACTGCTTAAAGATCTTAAGGAAAATATATTTTCCTCTGCCGTTGTTGAATTGACCCTGGCGGCGGGGATCGCAGAAAGCGGTATGAGATATTGCGGGGTGCTGGAACAGCAGGCCTCTTTACGTTTAGCCGAACTTAAGAAAATAACCGGAACAGAAGAAGCCCGAAAAATAAAAGAAAAAGAGAGGGACGGCCTGGCGGAAATAAATGCCGGTCTTAAAAAAGTTGGCGGTATCGAAAAAGAAATACTGGTGCTCTTCCAAAGTGCCGCGAAAGGTAAAAATAACGGGGAAAATAAAGATCCTGCCTGTGAAGGGCTCAAGAAAAAGCAGGAAGAACTTAAAAATAAGCTTTCGAAATTTAAGGAAAAGCTTAATTTCGCGGGGGCGGACGGCTTTCCTGCCGGGGCTTTCCAAAACGATATTTCCGGAGCTGAGGAGGGTATGAAAAATGCCTCGGAAGAACTTCAGGGCAAAGACGCCTACGGGGCTTTAGACGGCGAGCAGGCCGCTATTTCGCATCTTGAGGATCTGGGCAAGGGAATGGAAGAGTTGCCGCAGGGCGGCGGAGCAAGCGGTTCCGGCCCGGCTATTTTTTCAGCAGCCGGCGGAAGCAATGGCGGAAGGGGCGGGAACAGGGGCATTCACACGGGAAAACAAAAATTGCCGCAGAAAAAGGAGTATAAACCTCCCAAAGAATTCAGAGAGGATATACTGGATGCCATGAAGGAAAAACTCCCGCAAAAATATAAGGACCTGGTAGAAGAGTATTACAAAAAACTCCTGCGTTAAGCCTGTGTTCTTTGGCAGCTGCCGGCGGAAATAAGGCAATTTATGGAGCGGGCAAGGTTAAAGAGAGCTGAAAAAGCCCCTTTTACGGTAAAAAGAGAATTTGCAGCGAAAGCAAGGCCCGTTTGTTTTTCTTTTTCAGAGACAGTGTATGTCTGCAGAAAACTGCATCAACAGGCAACCTTTACAAGCGGTCCGAAAAATGGTATGATATAAATATGTGCGGAATCTTCGGTGTTTATAATGTAGAAGAAGCTTCAAAACTTACCTATCTGGGGCTCTATGCCCTCCAGCATCGCGGCCAGGAAAGCGCCGGCATTGCTTCCTCCGACGGCGCGAAAATACATTCACTTGTAAAAATGGGGCTTGTTTCGGATATTTTTTCTCCGGATGTTTTTGCCGGGCTGCCGGGCCGGTCGGCCATAGGGCATTGCAGGTATTCAACTACCGGAACTTCCTCTATTAAGAACGCCCAGCCCTTGACCGTTTCCTACTGCCGGGGACAGCTGGCTATGGCTCACAACGGGAACCTGGTAAATGCGGATCTGCTCCGGTCTGTTCTGGAAGCCGACGGTTCTATTTTTTCTTCAACAACGGATACGGAAGTTATCATTCACCTGCTGGCCCAGTCCAAGAAAAATACTTTTGAAGATATGCTTGTCGATTCCCTGAAAAAAGTAAATGGAGCTTTCTCTCTCGTGGTGCTTACCGAGAAAGAGCTTATCGGAGTTGTGGATCCCTGGAATTTCCGGCCGCTCAGCATTGGAAAAAAAGACAATGGCTATGTGCTGGCTTCCGAGACCTGTGCTTTTGATATAATCGATGCGGAATACATAAGAGCGGTTGAACCGGGAGAGATGATAATAATTAATGAAAACGGGCTGAGGTCCATAAAGCCCTTTAAGCCGCAAAGACCTAAGAAGTGTATATTTGAGTTTATTTATTTTTCCAGGCCGGACAGCTATATCTTCGGGCAGAGCGTCCAAAAAGCCAGAAAGGCTCTGGGTGCCGAGCTTGCTAAAGAGTGTAAAATTACCGCCGCGGATTGCGTGATCCCGGTACCTGACTCAGCCAATTCAGCGGCTACAGGGTATGCGAGTGAAAGCGGAACCCCGTATGAGATCGGTATTATTCGTAATCATTATATCGGCAGGACCTTTATTGAGCCGAGCCAGGCCATCCGGGATTTCGGCGCCAAAATTAAATATAATCCCGTAAAGGAGATCTTGAATAATAAAGACCTGCTGGTAATAGATGATTCCATCGTAAGAGGTACGACGAGCCGCAAACTCGTGAAAATGCTCCGGAAAGCAGGGGCAAAACAGGTGCACTGGCGGATAAGCAGCCCGCCTATTACCCATCCCTGTTTTTACGGAGTTGATACTCCGACCAGGGCCGAGCTCATTGGAGCCTCGCATACCGTTGAGGAAATAAAAAAATATCTCAAAGTTGAGTCACTTTGCTATTTAAGCGCTGACGGCATGGTCAAAGCCGTAGGCGGAAAAAAAGAAGACTATTGCATGGCTTGTTTCTGCGGGGAATATCCCGTGGAATTCAATAAAGAGCCGGATAAAATGGAGTTTGAAAGGTAGCTTATGAAAAAAAGTTTTGACTATGCCAGCGCGGGTGTTAACATTGATATTGCCGATGCGGCGAAAAAGAAAATAAAATCCCTGGTAAAAGCCACATTTACTCCGGGGGTTCTTTCCGAGATCGGAAAGTTTGGCGGCTTTTTTTCAATTGAACATTTAAAATATAAAAAGCCCGTATTTATTTCCAGCGTTGACGGTGTCGGTACCAAGTTGAAAGTTGCTTCCCTGATGAAAAAATATGATACCGTAGGTGTGGATCTTATTAACCACTGCGCAGATGATATCCTGGTGCACGGTGCCAGGCCTTTATTTTTTCTTGATTATATCGCGATGGCGAAAACCACGCCTGAAGTTGTCGGTGAAATAGTAAAAGGGCTGGTAACGGCCTGCAAAGCGGAAAAATGCGCCCTGGTGGGCGGTGAGACCGCACAGATGCCGGATGTCTACAGGGGTAATGATCTTGATCTTGTAGGCCTTGTTGTCGGAATAGTTGAAAAGGATAAAATAATAGACGGCAGGAATATTAAAGCGGGTGATAAAATTATCGGCTTAAGATCTACCGGGCTGCATACTAACGGTTATACCCTGGCAAGAAAACTCCTTTTTGATAAAGCGGGATACAAAGTTAACACCTATTTGAAAAAATTAAAGACCACGGTCGGCAAGGCGCTCCTGGCCCCGCACCGTTCCTATACCGGGCCCGTTTTTAAGCTTATTAATAAAATAGAAGTAAGAGGCCTCGCGCATATTACAGGCGGCGGTTTTACCGATAACATACCAAGAATACTGCCCGAGGGAGTGGGCGTAGTTATTGAGAAAAAGAGCTGGAAACCTCTTCCTGTGTTTGAATTGATCGCCGGGCTGGGCAATCTTGAAGACAAAGAGATGTACCGTACTTTCAATATGGGCATCGGAATGTGTATCTTTGTTGCGCCTGAAGCTGCAAATAAGGCCATGAAATTACTTAAAGCCTGCGGCGAAAAGCCCGTTATCATAGGTGATGTCGTCAGATCCCGTAATGGCGCAAAAAAAGTCGAAATAGTCTGAAAACAGCTTATTAGCTCAAAACGGCTTTCCCTTCTTTTTTAGCTTTTTCCGGTTCCGGTGTTCTTGTGTATGTTTTTCCGCTGCTTTTACGGGGTTTTTATAGTTTTTCACAGTTTTCCCTTGCAAAAGCTAAAAAAAATCTATATAATAAGCAAAAATCTTACACGCTTGCTGACAGAAGCGGGGGTCCCTTGTACGAGGGCCCGCCAAAGGATGACGCGGCGAATGTAAAAAACCACAGGAGGAATACGCATTATGCCCGTCATTTCTATCAAGTCGCTGCTCGAATCAGGAGTCCACTTCGGACACCAAACCAAGAGATGGAACCCAAAAATGGAAAAATACATTTATGGGAAGAGGAACGGGATCTATATCATAGATCTCCAGAAAACCGTAAAAAAACTCAAAGAAGCCTGTGATTTTATCCGCAGCGTTTCTGAAGCCGGCGGTTCGGTGCTTTTTGTAGGCACCAAAAGCCAGGCCCAGGAAATTATAACGGAAGAAGCCAAACGCGCGGGAATGTTCTACGTTTCCTTCAGATGGCTCGGCGGCATGCTTACGAACTTTAAGACCATAAAAAAATCCATAAAGCGCCTCGAAGAAATAGAGAAAATGAAAGCGGAAGTCTTTGATAAACTTCCCCGGCACGAGGTCATGGAACTCGAAAAAGAGATGGGGAAACTTAACAAAGTACTGGGCGGTATCCGGCATATGGACAGATTGCCGGCAGCGCTTTTTGTGGTTGATACCAAGAAAGAACACACCGCGATACTTGAAGCTGCCAAACTGGAGATACCGGTTGTCGGTGTAGCCGACACCAACGCTGACCCGGACGAGATAGAATACGTTATTCCGGGCAACGATGACGCTATCCGGTCCATCAAATTGATAACAGGCCTTATCGCGGAGTCCGTACTTGAAGGTAAAAAAGGAAAGAATGAATCCGCAATGATCGAAGATAAGAAAGCCCCGGAAACTGCGGAAATAGCGCCTGATACTTCTGAAATTGCGCCTTTACTGGATACGGAAGAAACCCCGGTGATAGCCGTGGATGAATTACCGGTAGATATTGACGAAGAAATTGAAACGGTCATAAGCAAGTTTGAAGAAGAACCCGAACTGAAAAAAACCGCAACAAAGAAGAAAATTGTCAAAGAAGGGGGCATTGAATAATGGTTGCCGCAAAAACAATAGCAGAATTAAGGGAGAAGACCGGTGCAGGCATGATGCTCTGCAAGGAAGCACTAGAACAAACAGGCGGCAATATTGAAAAAGCCGTGGAAATATTAAGAAAAAAAGGCGCGGCCTCTGCCCAGAAAAGGTCTGCCAAAACGGTCAGATCCGGGCTGGTCTACGCGTATCTCCATATGGAAGGTACTGTCGGCGCGATGGTGGAAGTCAACTGTGAGACGGATTTTGTCGCGAGGACGGATGATTTTAAGGAACTTGTAAAAGACATCGCGATGCAGGTGGCCGCCATGAACCCTATTTATGTCAGAAGGGAAGATGTGCCGCCCGAAGTACTGGAAAAAGAAAAAGCGATCTACAAGGATGAAGTTGCGAAATCCGGAAAGCCGGCAAACATAGTTGATAAAATAGTTGAAGGCAAACTGGAAAAGTATTTCAAAGATTTCTGCCTGGTGGACCAGGCTTTTATTAAGGATGATAAGATCCAGATAAAGGACCTTGTTGCCCAGAAAATAGGCAAGATCGGGGAAAATATCGTGATTAAAAGATTTGCAAGATTCAAGATTGGAGAGTGATCATGGAAAAAGCCCGGCCAAAATATAAAAGAGTAATGCTGAAGCTTGGCGGAGAGGCGCTGTCTGATGAGAACGAGCTGGGGCTGAACCCTACCTCTCTCAGGAACCTTGCGCTGGAAATAAAGAAAGCAAAAGAAACTTTGAATGTGGAAATAGCGATAGTTCTCGGGGGCGGCAATATTTTCAGGGGAAGTTTTGCCAGGGACATGGATAGAGTTAATGCCGACTACATGGGTATGCTTGCGACGGTCATTAACGGGCTGGCTCTGCAGGATTCACTTGAAAAAGTAGGCGTTTTTACAAGGGTGGTTACCGCCATAGAGATGGAAAAACTGGCGGAACCCTATATAAGGCGCAGGGCGGTCAGGCATCTGGAAAAAGGCCGGGTCGTTATTTTTGCCGCCGGTACCGGTAATCCGTATTTTACAACGGACACGGCCGCGGCGCTCCGGGCTTCTGAGGTAGGTGCCGAAGTGGTAATGAAGGGCACCAAGGTTGACGGTGTTTTTTCCTCGGATCCCAAGAAAGATAAATCCGCAAAAAAGTATGATTCTATCAGTTACATGGATTTCATAAATAAACGGCTTAAGATCATGGATACTACGGCTGTTTCCTTATGTATGGAAAATAATATTCCTATAATTGTATTTGATCTTAAACAAAAGGGCTCAATAATCAAGGCAATATCAGGACAAAAGATCGGAACAATGGTGAATTAGAAAATAGGTTTCGGGTGCCGGGTTCTTGGTTTTTGACTAAATAAATGCCATCCTGGTGTAAGATTTTTGAACTTTATAGACGTTGCAGACCTTTAGACTTTATTAGAGGAGGTAGTATGTCTTTTAATTTTGCTCAATACGAGGAAAAACTAAAAAAAGGCGTTGATCATCTTGGCAAGGAATTAGCCACGATCCGGAGCGGGCGGGCCAATGCCTCTATCCTGGACAGCGTGAAAGTTGAATATTATGGCAGCCAGGTTCCCCTGTCCCAGGTTGCCTCTATCAATGTGCCCCAGGCAAAGCTTATAGAAATTAAGGCCTGGGATGCGGGAGCTCTTCCCGCGATTGAAAAAGCCATTCAGAAATCTGATCTGGGCTTAAATCCCGTGAATGACGGCAAGCTCATCCGTATAAATATTCCCGCGCTTACAGAAGAACGCAGAAAAGAGCTCGTGAAGTTCGCAAAAAAAGTCGGGGAAGAAGAAAAAGTGTCCCTGCGTAACCACCGGAGGGCCGCTAATGAAGAGGTTGACTCGGCAAAGACCAAGGGTGAATTATCCGAAGATCAGCAAAAAAAAGAGAAGGATAGGATCCAGAAAACTTTGGACAGGTATATACAGCAGATAGATAAAACATTGACGGATAAAGAAAAAGAAATAATGGAAGTCTGATAGAGCGATTCCACTGATTGAGATTGGGAAAGAAAGACTATGATTTAGCAGGAAGAATGATTCCACTGATTGAGATTGGGAAAGAAAGACTATGATTTAGCAGGAAGAATGATTCCACTGATTGAGATTGGGAAAGAAAGACTATGATTTAGCAGGAAGAATGATTCCACTGATTGAAACTAGGAAAGAAAGACTATGATTTAGCAGGAAGAATGATTTCACTGATTGATTGGGAAAGAAAGACTATGATGTTAAGAAAGAATGATCCCACTGAAAGATAAAATATTGACGGATGTAGATTAAGAAGCTCTATTAGAAGCAGGGGTGAAATGTGGGGAGGATTATTGTAAATGATCTATTGACCGAGAAGATAATTGGTTGTTGTTTTGATGTTCATAGAAATATAGGGCCTGGGTTTGCTGAAAGGATTTATTATAATGCTCTTTGCAAAGCTTTTGAAGATTCGGGATTAAAATATACCGGAGAAAAATTGTTCAAAGTAGTTTACAAAGAGAGATACGTTGGTAATTTTAATGCGGATTTTTTTGTTGAAGAAAGAGTTATTGTTGAAATAAAAGCGGTTTGTGGTTTGTTTCCAAAAGTATTTTCTTCTCAAATCTTATCATATCTGAAAGCGGCGGGAACGAAAGTAGGTCTTTTGATAAACTTTGGTAACGATAATTGTGAAATAAAAAGATATGTAAACTAGTCTGCTCATAGAGCGTAGTTACGGATCCCGTAGAATTGTAATCATCTGGCTCATAAAGAGTAATTACGGATCAATTAAATTGCAATAAAGCAAGTCAGGAGTATTTTATCAGTGGAATCCCGTAGAATTGTAATCATCTGGCTCATAAAGAGTAATTACGGATCAATTAAATTGCAATAAAGCAAGTCAGGAGTGTTTTATCAGTGGAATCCCGTAGAATTGTAATCAGTGGAATCGTTTTCAAAAAATGAAAAATGCCTCCTTCTTAAATGAAATAAAAAATAGCATAGACCGGAATAAGCTGCCGGAACATATTGCTATTATTATGGACGGCAACGGCAGGTGGGCGGCGAAAAAGGGGCTGCCGCGTACTGCGGGACATAAAAAGGGCATGGATACCGTGGATATGATCGTTACCGCAAGCCGGAATCTTGGTATCAAGGTTTTAACTCTCTATGCTTTTTCCACAGAGAACTGGCGCAGGCCCGAAAAAGAAGTAAATTTTCTCATGCGGCTCCTTAAGACCTACCTCATTATCCAGCGCAGAAAGATGATGAAAAATAAAATTAAGTTCAATGTCCTAGGGAGGATACAGGAACTCCCTGTTTTTGTAAGAAAGGAAATTGAAAAAACAAAAAACCTTACCTCGGAAAATACGGCTTTGACCTTGAATATAGCGCTTAATTACGGCGGCAGGGTTGAAATAGTTGACGCGGTAAGAAGGCTCTTTAAGGACATCCTTACGGCAAAGAAAGACCTGAATTATGAAACCCTGATCAATTCCATAGATGAAGAAACGATTTCCAACTATCTTTACACGGCAGGCTTTCCGGACCCGGATCTGCTTATCCGGACGAGCGGGGAACTGCGCATTTCAAATTTTCTGCTCTGGCAGATCGCCTACAGTGAAATATTCATTACTGAAACTTTATGGCCTGATTTTTCTGAAACAGATTTCTATATGGCCGTGCTTGATTATCAAAAACGGGAAAGGCGCTATGGCGGGGTAAAAAACCTGTGATCTTGAGGATCTTGATCGCTTTTATATTTATTCCTTTGTTTGTCGGGCTGGTGCTTTTAGAAAGGACCATTTTTTACAATGTACTGATAACGCTTGCGCTGCTTACCGCCCTCCTGGAATATTCCGGCATGTTTAAAAAAGCCGGCATAAAAATATTTACCTTCATCAATATACTGTTTCTTGCTGCCGTGCTTTTCGGGTTAGCCCGGTTCCGGGTCTATGAATTGAATATACTGGTGCTTTACCGCGGCTTTACCCTGATCATAGTCTATGCCGTATTCTTAACGGTATTTTCCCTCTTTTCCTCAGATATAAAGGAAGGCGTATTAAGGCTGGTTTTTTCATTTTTTGGCGGTTTTTATGTGGTGGTTCTTGGCAGCAGTTTGATACTTTTAAGGAATCTTGGGCCCTTTCATACCTTGTTCCTTTTTGCCGTAGTCTGGCTGTATGACGGCGGAGCGTATTTTATAGGCTCAAAGTATGGAAAGACCAAGATCACACCTTTAATTTCTCCGAATAAATCTCTGGAAGGGCTTATCGGGGGCGTTATCACCGCGCTTGCCGCTATTACCGCGCTCAAGTACATTTCCTTTACCTCGGCTTTGGTGCCTTATAACGATCTGGGCCATATTTACATCATCGTTATCTTCCTCTGTCTTGCCGCGCAGTCAGGGGATCTTCTGGAATCCCTGCTGAAAAGGTTTTGTGGAGTAAAAGATTCATCCAACCTGGTTTTGGCGCACGGGGGTGTCCTGGATAAAATGGATTCCTTCCTGCTGGCCGTTCCGATCTATCTTCTGCTGGCGGTATTGTGAATAAAAAAAAGATAGCCATACTCGGCTCTACCGGTTCTATCGGGGTCAGCGCTTTGAAGGTTGCAGCGGCTTTTAGTTCGTATTTTGAAATAACTGCTTTGAGCGCCAAAGGCAGTAATGTCGAACTCCTTAATGAACAAATAAAAATTTTTAAACCCGGGATAGTTGCCGTTCATGATAAAGACGCTTTGATACGGCTAAGGTCCATGAATAGAACGAAGGGTGTAAAGTTCTTTTCCGGTTTCGAAGGCCAGCTCAAACTTATCCGTGAATGCGAGGCGGATATTTTACTGGTCGCCCTGGTCGGCGGTTCCGGTTTGATCCCGACCCTTGAAGCGATAAAATGCGGGAAAAATATCGCCCTGGCTAATAAAGAAACTCTGGTCGTGGCCGGGGAACTGGTAATGAGAGAAGCGAAGAAAAAAGGCGTTAAGATCATTCCTGTGGACAGTGAACATTCCGCTATCTTCCAGTGTCTTAACGGAGAAGATCCCGCTAAGGTCAGAAAACTTATCTTGACCGCTTCCGGCGGGCCTTTTATGAAACACACCAAACAGGAACTGGAATCCATTACCCCGGAACAGGCCTTGAAGCATCCGAGATGGGATATGGGAAAAAAAGTGACCATAGACTCCGCAAGCCTTCTGAATAAAGGTTTTGAAATTATAGAAGCACACCACTTTTTCGGTATCTCCCTTGATAATATCGAAGTGGTAATACATCCTCAATGCGCCGTGCATTCAATGGTGGAATTTGTAGATGGTTCGATCATGGCCCAGCTGGGGATCGCAGATATGAGACTCCCCATTCAGTTCGCGTTTTTTTATCCGGAGCGTCAGGGGAATAATATTCCCAGGCTGAACTTGGCAAGGATCCGTACTCTTGAATTTTTCAAGCCGGACCTGAATAAATTCCCGGCTCTTTGTTACGCGCTGGAAGCGGCTAAAGCCGGAGGAATTCTTCCGGCCGTACTCTCGGGCTCGAGTGAAGCGGCTGTCAACGCGTTTTTAACCGGTAAAATTAAATTTACGGCCATGGCCAGTTTTATAAAAAAAGCCCTGGCGGCGCATAAAAATATTAAAGCCCCAAACTTGGCGCAGCTCCTGTCCGCCGAGAGATCGGCAAAAGAATTTGTGGAAAAGGAGATTTAAAACAGATGCTGGCAAATATACTCTTGCTTGTTCAGATCTTTATTGCGATCGGGATCGTGATCTTTGTGCATGAACTGGGGCACTTTATCATGGCCCGGCTAAGAGGCGTAAGGGTGGATAAATTTTCTCTTGGTTTTGGCCCGCGCTTGTTTGGTTTTAAAAAAGGCGACACGGATTATATGATCTCGCTGTTCTTTTTCTTCGGCGGTTTCGTGAAAATGGCGGGAGAAGATCCGGAAAAGCGTGAAAAATTTGAAAAATGGGAGTATTTTGGCCAGCCCTGGTGGTCCAGGTGCCTTATTGTATTCGCGGGCCCGTTTATGAACTTCGTGTTCGCTTATATTGTTTTTGTGCTTATGATGTGTATCGGCGTTAAATTGCCGGATTACAGTACGGTTGTCGGCGCAGTTGAGGTTAATTCCGCAGCCGGAAAAGCCGGCCTAAAATATAAAGATGAAATTCTTTCGGTCGATGGCAGGGGTGTTAAGACCTGGAACGGCCTGTTCCTGGAATTGAAAGGAAAAAAGAAAGTGCTCCTTGATGTTGTTTCCGGAAAGAGCGCGAAAAAGCTAAACCTTGAATTGCCTGAAGATAATGACCCGGGTATAGTCCCCTATCTTCCGCCGGTTATAGAATCCGTAAGCCCGGCAAGTCCCGCTTACACGGGGGGGCTGGCTGAAGGCGACGAAGTATTAAAGATCAACGGGACAGCGGTAACGCAGTTTTCCGATATAGGGCGGGCTACGGTACTTTCAGAAGGGAAAGAACTCATTTTTGAAGTAAAAAGGGGCGGTAAGATAATAAACCGTACGGTCAAGCCGGTCAAAGATCCGATAGTGACAAACAGATATATGATAGGTATCACGAGCAAGGCTCCATATTTTGTTTATGAAAGAATAGGGGTTATTAGAGCGCTGGGGGCGGGGGTGGAACAGGTATATTCGATATCCAGGCTTCAGCTTGTGGCGATCTCCAAGCTCGTAACCGGTAAGATGTCCGCAAAGGAATCACTCGGCGGCCCGGTCATGATAGTGCAATCCGCGGCGAATATGGCCAAGAAAGGCATGAATGATTTTATTTTCTTTTTTGCTTTTGTAAGTGTTGCCCTCGGCTTATTTAATCTTATTATCCCCATCCCGGTGGTTGACTGCGGGGTACTGCTTATGTTTTTATTCGAAGGTATACGGGGAAAACCGTTAAGTTTCAAAGTGCAGAATATGCTGGCGCAGGGAGGATTTTTCCTTTTGATAGGGCTGGCGCTGCTTGTTACCTGGAACGATATAGCGAGAATGGTAGCGAGGCATCTGCTAAAATAATATGAGAAGAAAAACGCGGCCGGTATATGCCGGCAAGGTTAAAATAGGCGGGAACGCCCCGGTGTCTATACAGTCCATGACCAAGACTGACACGCGTGATATTTTTGCTACCATTAAGCAGATAAATGAACTTGAAAAGGCCGGTTGTGAAATTATACGCGTCGCTGTTCCCGACGAAAAAGCCGCTCTGGCACTAAAACAGATCAAAAAGAGTATTAAATTGCCCCTTGTCGCGGATATTCATTTCAATTACAAACTGGCGCTTTTGGCCGTTGATTCCGGCGCTGATAAGATAAGAATAAATCCCGGGAATATAGGTGAGGACTGGAAAGTAAAAGAAATTCTTGCCGCGGCAAAAAGCGCAAAGATACCCGTAAGGATAGGCCTCAATGCCGGTTCTCTTGAAAAATACCCCGAGAGGAAGCGCCGCGAGGCAGCTTCGGTCATGTCCGAAAAGATGGTTAAAAAAGCCGCGGAATACATCAGATTTTTTGAAAAAAACAAGTTCCGCGATATTGTTATTTCCCTTAAGGCTTCGGATACTCTGACTACCATTGATGCATACCGGAAAATGGCAAAACTTTGTGACTATCCTTTTCATGTGGGTGTTACCGAGGCCGGAACAGCTGTGACGGGTACGGTAAAATCTTCCGTAGGGCTGGGCATCCTGCTGAATGAAGGTTTGGGGGATACTCTTAGGGTTTCACTCGCGGCCCTGCCCGTGCAGGAAGTAAAGATCGGAAGGGAAATTCTAAAAACTCTGGGGTTGCGTAAGAACGAAGCTGACCTGGTAGTTTGCCCGACCTGCGGCAGGTGCGAGGTCGAACTTTTTGAGATGGCGGAAATTATTGAAAATGAGATGCTTAAACTTAAAAAGCCGTTAAGGATAGCGGTTATGGGTTGTGTGGTTAACGGCCCGGGAGAAGCCAAAGACGCGGATCTTGGCCTTGCCGGCGGCAGGGGAAGCGGGTTAATATTCAAGAACGGAAAAATATTAAAAAAAGTTCCTGAAGGAAGATTATTAAAAGAGTTCCTGCGGGAACTTAAAAAAATGGGGTAAATATGTTTGAACTTAATGTAGAAGACGAATTTGCTTCCGCGCATTTCCTGCGGAAATACAAGGGAAAATGCGAGAGGATGCACGGGCATAACTACAGGGTCCAGGTTTCCATAAAAGCAGAAAAGCTTAATAAGATCGGTTTGGCCATAGATTTTGGAGAAATAAAGGCGGAACTAAAAAAGGTCATGGAAATTCTGGATCATAATGTTCTTGATGAATTGCCGGCTTTTAAAAAAATAAATCCTTCTGCGGAAAATATCGCTAAGTATATATTTGACTGCCTGAACAAGACGTTAAAAAGGAAAAACATCCGGCTTGCCAAAGTTACCGTCTGGGAGACCGCGAGGGCGTCGGCTTCTTACTGCAATGCTTGAAAGCGGTTTTCTTGATGAAATATTTATTTCCATTCAGGGCGAGGGCATTTTTTGCGGGGCCCGGCAGGTCTTTATCAGGTTTGCTCTGTGTAATCTTAAATGCGCTTATTGTGATACCGCCGCTTCCCGCGAGTTAAAGGACAGTTTTTTTGCTTTTCAGAAGAAAAAGCTGCGTAACCCGGTGGTTGTTTCAGAAATAATTAAGCAGGTGAAGGCCTGCAGGGGCAAGGTCCATTCAGTAAGTTTAACCGGGGGTGAACCTCTGGTACAGGGAGCTTTTGCCGTAAGCCTGGCAAGGGCCTTGAAACGTTCCGGTTTTAAGGTCTATTTGGAAACTAACGGGACTTTGGAAAAGGCGCTGAAAAAGATCCTGCCTTACACGGATCATGTGGCGATGGATATTAAACTTCCTTCCACGGCAAAAGTTAACGGCCTGTGGAAGAAACATGCCGGTTTTCTGAAAGCCGCCGGTAAGAAAGCGTTTGTTAAAATTGTCGTCGGTGACGGTTTCAGTGTTCCTGAACTTAGAAAGGCCCTGCGGCTCTGCAAAAATATTAAAACGGTCATTCAGCCCCGGTTTGGAGCAGATATCCCGGGGTTGCTAAAAAAAATCGAGAAATCCGGGGTGCTCGACACGGCTTCTGATATACGTTTTGTCCCTCAAATTCACAGATTCATGGGAATAAAATAATGGAAAACGGTTACGCGGACCTGCATGTACATACCAGGGCTTCAGATTCAACTTTTTCAGTGGAAGAAGTGCTCGATCTGGCAAAAAGCTGCGGGCTCAAAGCTGTCGGCATTACGGATCATGATACTGTAGAAGCTATTGAACCGGCTCTGGCTGCTTCGGTTAATTATGGCGTGGAGGTTATCCCCGGCGTGGAGCTTTCGGCGGAGGAGAATAATTACGATATACATATTCTCGGGTATTTTATGGATTGTAAGAACCCGGAATTCAAACAAAAACTTGATGAACTCCGCGCAAGCCGGCTATTAAGAGCCAAATTGATACTGGAGAAACTGAGTGCCGTAAATGTTAATCTTAAACTGGAGGATGTACTTGCTCTTACGGAAGCAAATACCTCTGTCGGGCGTTTGCACATCGCGCGGGCTATGAAAAATGCCGGTTTCGTTAATGATATTCCTGATGCTTTCAGGCGTTATATCGGCCAGAATGGCCCCGCCTATGTGAAGAAGCAGTTTCTTTCTCCAAAGGAAGCCTCAACCTTGATAAAAAACGCGGGCGGGATCTCTGTACTCGCGCATCCGGGTGTGCTTAACAATTATGAGCTGGTTGAGAGCGTGATCAAGTCAGGCATAATGGGTATAGAAGTTTACCATAGTGAACACTCGGGCTCTACCGTAGAAAAACTTAAAGAGTTGACGGCAAAATATAATTTATTTGTGACCGGAGGGTCTGATGACCATGGAGCGGGAAAGAGTAAGATCCTCCTGGGCTCAATGCTCATTCCCTATTCTTATGTGGAAAAAATGAAAATATACAAAGAGAGGGAAAGAGAAAAGACAGAAAAAACAGAAAAACCAGAAAAAACAGGTACTGGGTCCTAGGTCCTGGGTACTCGGGGAGAAAGGAGAAAACAGGTTCCAGGTCCTGGGCATTAGGAAAGAAGAAGGTTTGTACCTATAACCCAGCACTTTGTACCTATTACTTTTGGAGGTCTATAATGCTTTTTGTGTTTGATCTTGACGGTGTGCTTTACCTGGATAATTCCGTTATTAAAGGTGCTCCCGGGACTGTGTGTTATCTCCGGGAAAAAGGGCACAAAATATCTTTTGCGACCAATAATGCCATGCTTTCACGCGGGGCCTATGTAAAAAAATTAAACAGGATGGGTTTTAAATGCACCCCCCAGGAAGTAATGGCTTCCTCCTATGCCGCAGGGCTTTACCTTAAGAGTGAAAACGCGCAAGGAAAGGATGTTTTTGTTATCGGAGAAACGGGGCTGCAGCAGGAACTTAAAGCCGCCGGCCTGAAGGTTTTTACCGGCCGCGGGCGGGGACGGTTCCCTCAAAAAGTGGCTTATGTAGTCGTGGGCCTTGACAGGATGTTCAATTATAAGGCGCTCAAAATGGCAAGGAGCTATATTGAGAAAGGCGCTGCCCTGATCGCTACTAATAAAGATTATACCTATCCCGGGAAAGAGGGTATTTTCCCCGGCGGGGGAAGCCTGGTTGCCGCTGTGGAAGCGGCTTCCGGAGTGGAAGCTTTTGTGATAGGAAAACCCCGGCCGTTCATGCTGAAAAAACTGCAGGAGCTTAACGGAATAAAAGCAAAAGAGATCATAGTTGTCGGCGACAGGTATGACACGGATATAGTTTTTGGCAAGACGGCCGGAACCGTGACTGTAATGGTACTCACCGGAGTTACCTCCAAAAGCGAGGCCCTGGCGTATAAGGGAAAATTAAAACCGGATCTGATATTAAAAAGCGTTTGTGAACTGGAAAAGTATTATTGATTTTTATGAAAGAAAATCTAATTAAGGACATAGCGGTAAATAGAAAAGCCCGGTTTGAATACCATATCCTGGAAACCTATGAAGCCGGACTTATGCTAAAAGGAACTGAGGTCAAGTCTGCCCGTGAAGGTTTGGTTACACTTAAGGACAGCTTCGGCATGATAGATAATGGCGAAGTATTTATGTATAACATGCATATAAGCCCTTATTCTCACGGTAATATCTTTAACACTGACCCCACAAGAAAACGCAAGCTGCTTTTACATAAATCTGAAATAGACAGGCTGCGCGGAAAGATCAGCCAGGGAGGGCTTGCCCTGATACCTTTAAAGGTCTATCTTAAAGGGAATCTGATAAAGACCGAGCTTGCACTGGCAAAAAGTAAAAAACTCTATGATAAACGCGAGGCTATAAAGAAAAGGGAAACTGCCCGTGCTATTAACATCTCGCTGAAAGGGGAAGGCTAGGACCAGGGAACAAAAAAGGGCTTTTTTTAAGAAAAGCCGTAAATTATTATGCCGGGAGAGAGAATTGAACTCTCATGCCCTTGCGAACGGAGGATTTTGAGTCCTCTGCGTCTACCAGTTCCGCCATCCCGGCAAAATTGTTTTTGGCAAGTATAAGATTTTAGCATTTAGTTCTGTCAATATCAATGGTTTAAAAAACCGTAACCTCATGAGAAAAATATTGTTTTCTTTTTTTACCGCAATTTAGGACCTGCTATATATTCCTTGTATTACCCGCCTGGTTTGGTTAAAATAAGTGCACATAAAACTCAAGGGGGAGTTATGCAAAACAAAAATCTTATTATTGCTTTGGCTATTTCTGTTATTGGAGCCGTGCTTTTTTTTGTCTACTTTTCCGGCAAGGAAAAAGAAGTAACCGCGAAAGGTACACCCAATAAGGTGCTGGTCGCGGCAAAATTCATTCCCGCGGGCGCGGCTGTAACTGCTGAATATATCAGAATTATAGAGATACCGGAGATCTATATCCAGCCGGGTGCACTTCGAAAAATTGAACATACCGCCGGAGTCATAGCCCTCGTCAATATGGCTTCAGGCGAGCAGATCCTGTCCAATAAAGTCACGAAAATAGCCGAGAATCTCTCTTCTATTATTCCTATCGGGTACCGGGCGGCCGCTGTTAATCTGGACAGTGATTCCGCGGTAGGAGATTTTCTTAAGCCGGGAGACATTGTCGATGTCCTGACTTCTTTTGAAGAGGCCGGTAAAGCGTCCTATACCGCCACCTTGATGCAAAATGTAAGAATTATCGCTGTTAATGATAATTTTAATCCTGTTAGAAAACAGGAAACAGGACTCCTGCCCGCGAGAGCTTTTTCAGGGAATTTGGTGGTTCTGGCCCTGGAACCTGCAGACGCGGAACTCCTTGCTTTTGCGGAAAATAAAGGAAAAATAAAACTTACCTTGAGAAACCCCGGAGACGAAAAGACAGCCGTGCTCAGGTCAACCGGTTTTGGAAATGCTCTTCGCAATCAGCAGAGAGAAACTGCCAAGCCGGCTCCGGAAATACCCTTCCTTGAGATAATCCGCGGGACTGAAGGTGAAAAAGTTATTTTAAGAGGGAGATGACCTGTGAAAAAAATAATATTTTTACTGTTAATAGCCGTATTTGCCCCGGCCGAAGACAGGATTCAGATCACAATAGGGGAATCAAAGATAATATCTGTTGATTCTCCAAGGAAAATAGCGGTAGGTAATCCCGTAATAGCCGATGTTAAGGTTGTTTCTGAAAAAGAGCTTTTGCTTATAGGAAAATCCAGCGGTACCACCTCCCTGATCGTCTGGGATAAGGATAATAATCAGGTAACCAGCCAGGTGCTGGTGCTTGCTGCAAGTATAGAAAAGACCATGATAGAAGTCAATGCCCAGGTACTTGAGATAAGAAAAGACAGTAATACCGGTTTCGGTATAAATTGGGAAACCGCGGCCGGCGCGTTTTCAGCAGCAGAAAAGACCATTCCTCCCCTGTTCCAGATCGCCGATCTGGAACGCCTGAAGAAAGTACAGCTAGATCTTGACCTGCTTGTAAAGAACGGCTACGCGAAAATACTTGCCAAGCCCAGGCTGCTTACCATCTCCGGCTCAAAAGCAAAATTTCTCTCGGGGGGCGAGATCCCGGTGCTTATTCAGACAGGCGGACAGAGCGGGACCAGTTTTAACGTGGAATGGAAGACCTACGGGGTAAAGTTGGATATTGAGCCCACGGCGGACGCGCTTGATAATATTAATTGCACCATCAGAGTTGAAGTCAGCAACCTGGATGCCGCCGCGGGCGTCAGTTATAACGGCTCTGTGGTTCCCGCTTTAAAGACAAGATGGGCCGATACTTCTTTATACGTAAAAAAAGGCGGGACGATAGTCATCGGAGGGCTGCTGCAAACGGAAGAGATAAAATCCGAAACAGGGATACCGGTCCTCTCCGACCTGCCGTTAATAGGGGTACTCTTCAGATCAACAGCAACACAGAAAATGGAAAGCGAACTGGTAATTTTTGTTACCCCTTCCATTGTAGGAAAATAAATTAGGGACAGCGACCAATTATTTCAAAGGATAGGAAATGCCAAGAGTTGCGAGAATAGTCGGAGTAGGTTTACCGCATCATGTAACACAAAGAGGCAATTTTCAGCAGGATGTGTTTTTTGAGGATAGTGATAGAAGAACATATCTGTATCTTTTGGAACAGTATTGTGAGAAATATGGAACCAAGGTATTTTGCTATTGCCTTATGAATAACCATGTCCATTTTATAGTAGTTCCTGAGAAGGAAGATTCTTTAGCCAGAACTTTTAATTGTACGCATTTCAGATATTCGCAATATTTTAATGAAAAAAATAAACAGAAAGGACACCTTTGGCAGGGTAGATTTTATTCTTGTATTCTTGATAAATTTCGCCTACCTTTTGCTTGCCGGTATGTCGAACGAAATCCGATTAGAGCCGGTTTAGTTTATAGCCCGGAGAAATGGTTGTGGTCAAGTGCAAATGAACATTGTAATGGTAAGCCCGGTATATTGAAACTTTCCGACATGTTTTCTATCATCGATGCTTCTATGGATGATTGGAGAAAAGCTTTGGGTAATATTGAAACTTTAAGTGACTTGACTGCATTAAGAAAGCATACGATAAATGGCTTTCCTTTTGCAGAAGAAAGATCTCTCGAAGTATTAGAAAAAATTATTGGAAGGCCGCTTAAACCTAATCCAGTTGGAAGGCCAAAATTAGATGTTAAGAGATAAATAATTGGTCGCTGTCCCTAATTTCTACTGGTTGATATCTACAAGGGTGTTAATTTAGAATTTGGGCTTGACCGATATCTGTAAGCCAATAGTAAGTAAATTAGTCCGGATATAACTGCCTGTTCGGCCTAATAAAACACCTTGTCTTTATCTCCTGATTTTAGTATAATTTACTTCTAAATATTAACCTCGAAATTATTGGAAATACAGTAAACCGGGGCCCTTAGCTCAGCTGGTTAGAGCGTCGGACTCATAATCCGTTGGTCGTAGGTTCGAACCCTACAGGGCCCACCATAATATAATGGCTAATTGCTGATAGCTGATAACTAATAGGAGAACCTACGACCAACAAGGGGTTGTAGGGGATGCCTAGCGGCCCCTACGCTTTAGAGGGGTGAACAGTCCGCCAACTTTGTTGGCGAGACGCCATCAGGGGTGTAAACCCTATAACGCGCTTTGCGAAGCAGAAAATGATAGTTTCCTCTAGCGTCATGACCAAGGGGAATTTTGGGGAGCGGAGCGACTTGGTGGTAGTTCAAACCCTACAGGGCAATTAAATTTTACTTCATAAAATTTAATAGAACAATAGAGCAATAGAAAATAGAAGAACCGGCAATCAGAAGAAACCAGGGTTTGATCCCGAGGAAAGCCATGCTTGATATAAAACTACTCAGAGAAAATAAAGAACTCGTCGAAGTGTCCCTAAAAAATAGAAATATTAAAATAGATCTTTCCGTTATTCTTAGCCTGGATGAAGAACGCAGAAAAATAATCCAGGAAGTCGAAGCGCTTAAATCGGCCAGGAACAGGCAATCGGAAGAGATCGGAAAACTTAAACGCGAAAAGCAGGATGCGTCGGTTAAGATGGCTGAAGTTGGAAAAATAAACGAAAAGATCTCGGAACTTGACGGCAGTCTGGCCGGGCTTGAAAAAAAACTTAATGAAGCCCTGCTGCTGCTGCCGAATATCCCCGATAAAAGTGTTCCGCTCGGGAAAGATGAAAAAGATAACACACTTATCAGGACTCTCGGCAGTGCTCCAAAATTTTCTTTTATTCCAAAAACTCACTGGGCTTTGGGCGAAGCGCTTGATATTTTTGATTTTGAAAAAGCCGTAAAGATAGCGGCTTCAAGGTTTGTTATTCTAAAAAAGGCCGGAGCCGGACTGGAGCGGGCAATAGTCAATTTTATGCTGGATGTGCATACAAAAGCGGGTTTTACCGAAATCTATCCTCCTTACCTGGTAAACGGAAGATCCATGCAGTCCAGCGGGCAGCTTCCCAAATTCGCGGATGAGGCCTATAAATGCTCTGAAGATGACCTCTATCTTATTCCGACGGCGGAAGTCCCGCTTACGAATATGCACAGAGATGAAATTATCAACGAAGATTCCCTGCCCTATTTGTATACCTCTTATTCGGCCTGTTTTAGACGTGAAGCCGGTTCTTATGGTAAAGATCTGAAGGGGCTTATCCGGGTGCACCAGTTTGATAAAGTAGAACTTTTTAAATTTACCACGCCGGAAACCTCCTTTAACGAGCTTGAAAGCCTGACGCTGCAGGCGGAAGAAATATTAAAGCTATTGAAACTTCCATATAGAGTCATTGAACTTTGTACCGCGGATATGGGTTTTGTTGCGGCAAAAACTTATGATCTTGAGGTCTGGATGCCGGGCATTAATGCCTATAAAGAGATCTCTTCCTGCAGTAACTGCACTGATTTCCAGGCAAGAAGAGCGAATATAAAATTTAAAAGAAAAGCCACAGGAAAACCTGAATTCGTCCACACCTTAAACGGTTCGGGGCTTGCCGCCGGCAGGACTATGGCCGCGATAATGGAAAACTACCAGCAGGAAAACGGAGATGTTATTATTCCGGAAGTACTGAGGCCGTATATGGGCGGGACGGAGAAAATATCAGTTGGCAAAGCATGAGCTGGTAATCCTTGGCATAGAAACTTCCTGTGATGATACCTCGGCCGGTGTTGTTCAAGGCAGCAGCAAGATACTTTCAAACATTATTTCCTCCCAGGTAAAGATCCATAGCGAGTTTGGCGGGGTTGTCCCGGAACTTGCTTCCAGAAGCCACCTTGAGAATATTTATATAGTAATAGAGGAAGCCTTAAAACAGGCGGCGCTAAAACTTGAAGCTATAGACGGTATTGCCGTGACCTACGGGCCGGGACTGGTCGGCTCGCTCCTGGTGGGTATTGAGGTTGCCAAATCCCTTTCCTATGTATATAAAAAACCTTTGCTCAAAGTAAATCATCTTGAGGGCCATATTTTCTCCAGCCTGTTCATGGAAAAAAATATTAAATTCCCTTTCATTGCTTTAATTGTTTCCGGCGGGCATACGGAACTGGTAAAAGTTTCTGCTTTCGGCAGGTATTCGATCATCGGACAGACCCGTGACGATGCAGTCGGAGAGGTTTTTGATAAGGTCGCGAAACTTCTTGAATTGGGATATCCGGGAGGGCCGGAGGTTGAAAAACTGGCCGCCCGGGCCTCTTTTGAGATAAAATTTCCGGAAGCGGTGATGAAGGATGGAAGTTTTGATTTTTCTTTCTCCGGCTTAAAAACGGCAGTCCGCAATTATAAACATAATAATTTAGATATAGATAATAATTCCCTGTGCTCAGGTTTTCAACAGGCGGTAATTGCTGCTCTGCTGAATAAGACCTTTAAGGTGGCTCTAAAAAATAATATTAAAAGACTGGTCTTAGGGGGCGGGGTCATAGCCAATAAAACTATATGTGAAGCGTTCGTTAAAAAAGCAAAAAAAGAAGGCCTGGACCTGTTTATTCCCACAGGTAAACTGTGTACTGATAACGGGGCCATGATAGCCCTCGCCGGGTACCATAAATATCTCAAGAAACAGTTTTGCGAGCTTGATCTTAACGCGGATCCGGGACTGACGCTTTGAGTTTTGCTCTATCCCGGTGTCCATAACGCCGTTTGCAGTCGTAATTGCTATTGCTTTTAATTTTACTATATTATATATTAAACAATAAAGGTTTTTTCCTGCAGGACGTTTGCGTAAATGAACGAAAAAAAGATTATTTGCTGATGCTATTGGGAAAGCCCGTTAAAATACCTGAGGGGCAACAGGCTGAAACGCGGCAAAAGTTATCGCGGGAATAGTAGTAAAAATGGCTTGAAATATATATTTCAAAGGAGGAGCTAATGAAAAATATTAAGAAGCATATCAAGGATGTTCCGGATTTCCCCAAGAAAGGGATAATTTTTAAGGATATAACACCTTTACTTTTAGAGCCTGCCGCGCTGGGGAAGGTAATAGATGCCTGGGTAAAAGATCTGAAGAAATTTAAAATAAATAAAGTAGTGGCTATGGAATCGAGAGGTTTTTTGTTCGGGGTACCTGTCGCTTTGAAATTAAAAGCAGGTTTTGTTCCTGTTAGGAAACCCGGGAAACTCCCGAGAAAGACGATAAGCCAGTCATTTTCACTTGAATACGGAAAAGACAAGCTGGAAATGCACCGGGATGCCATAAAAAGCGGGGACAGAGTGCTTATTATTGATGATGTGCTTGCCACGGGCGGAACAGCTGAAGCGGTCACAAAACTTGTAGAAAAACTTGGAGGCAAGGTAAAGTCTCTTGCTTTTTTAATGGAACTCTCGTTCTTAAACGGCAGGGATAAATTAAAAGGCTACGATGTCAGAGCCCATATTAAATACTAAAGGCGGTGCTATGAAAAAAATACTTGTTGCAGGTTTGCTTTGTTTGATCTTCGTCCCGGCAGTTTTTGCCAGGGGCAAAACCGACACTGACCTTAAATTCGAGAAAGTGGGTGTCGGCATTGTGGTAGGTGATCCTCTGGGTATAACCGTAAAGCTCTGGAATAGTAAAGAAACGGCTTTTGACGGCGTGCTTTCTATAGGGAACCCCAGAACATTTTATCTCCATGCTGATTATCTTTCCCATAATTATGAACTTCTAAAGGATCTGGCGAAAGATCTAAAAGGCGGCGAGTTGATTTTCTATTACGGCGCCGGCGCTTATATTGCTACCTGGAGCACGAGTCCTTTCGGCCTGGGCGCGCGTTTACCGGTCGGGGCCGAGTATATTTCACATCCGTTTGACATTTATCTGGAATTGGCTCCGGCGTTCGCTATAACACCCGCAATGGGATTGGGGCTCTACTGGGGGCTGGGTGTCAGATTCGACTTCTAAAAATAGACCCGAACAATTTTCTATATTCTTATTTATGCTGTCAGCCGTCCTCTTGATCTCGGGCGTGGCAGCTGCAGTTTATTTTTCCGGAAATAATACGGTCCTGGCCGGCAGCCTGTTACTTGTTCTTATTTTTTTTTCGCTGGCAGCCATAAACCTGCTTTTGAACCTGCTGTCGCTGCTGGTTAAAAAAAACCTTGCTTTTCCTGTAAGAATTAACAGGCCGCTATCCGGTGTGCTTTACAAAGTTTCAGCTTTCCTTGCCGGCCTTGCCGGGCTGAGAGAACGTTTTACAGCTTCTTTCATCGCTTTTAATGCCTCTCTGGTAAGGTTAAAGAACATTTTGCTGGAACCCGGCGAGATACTTGTGCTTTTGCCCAGGTGTATTCAAAACGGAGATTGCAGGTATAATATAGTTAACAATCTGGATAATTGTATTTCCTGCGGCAAGTGCGATGTGAAGGCGATTCGCGAGGAAGTGAAAGTAAAAGGGGTAAATATCGCAGTGGTAACCGGAGGAAGCCAGGCAAGAGCGCTTGTTAATAAACTCCGGCCTAAAGCGGTCATTGCCGTAGCCTGTGAAAGAGAACTGGTGAGCGGGATATTTGATGTCCCCGGCTGTGAAGTTGTGGGGCTTATTAATGAAAGGCCCGAAGGCCCTTGTTTGAATACCCGCGCGAGCGTGTCCAAACTAAAAGAGGCCATAGATATATTTTTAACAGGGAGACAAAATGTCTGAAATTCTTTACTTTGACTGTTCTTCCGGAATTTCCGGTGATATGATCCTGGGTGCCTGCGTTGACGCGGGTGTGCCGTTCAAATTCCTGGCCGCAGAAATAAAAAAATTGAAATTACACGGTTATAAAATGCATTATTCAAAGGTGCTTAAGGCGGGTATCAGTGCTTCAAAAGTCAGCGTGCAGGTGGAGCATCACCACCATCATGCTCACAGCAAATATACCGAGATAGATATTTTTATAAAAAAAGCGGGGATAGACAGCAGGCTAAAAGAAAAAGCCAGAGAGATCTTCCTTAACATAGCAAGAGCGGAATCAAAGATCCACGGGGAAAGCCTTAAAAATATCCATTTTCATGAACTCGGAAATATTGACACGATAATTGATGTGGTCGGCGCCCTGGTTTGTTTTAAAGAGCTTGGAATAAATAATTATTATTCTTCCCCGGTAAATCTCGGGGGAAATGCCGCGATCAAGACTTCACACGGCCTTCTTTCTAATCCGGCGCCGGCTACGGCTGAAATAATAAAAGGTGCTCCGGTGCTGGTTTATTTTTCCGGGATACCTTATGAAATAGTCACTCCGACCGGAGCCGCCATTCTTTCCGGAGTTCTTGATAAAAAAAATATTAACGGCTGCAATAAAGGTGAGTTTTATCCCGCCGGAATGAACATCAAAGCGATAGGTTACGGTGCAGGCGACCGTGATATACCGGGCAAGGCAAATGTTTTACGCGTAATAACCGGTACGGTCCCGGAAAATTCCAGGAAAGAAGATGTTGTGGTACTGGAAACAAACATTGATGATACTCTGCCTCTTGCTTATGAAACTCTAATGCATAAATTATTTGCGGCCGGCGCTTTGGATGTATTTCTGACCCAGATCCAAATGAAAAAAAACAGGCCTGCGGTAAAACTGGAAGTAATTTGTGAGAATAAAATTCTTGAGAAAATTTCCGCCGTTATATTTTCTGAAACTACAACTTTTGGGCTCAGGGTGCATCCTGTCAGCAGGCTCAAACTGGAGAAAGAGCTCAGCACCGTTTCTACAAAATGGGGTAAAATAAGAGTAAAGACCGGCAGGTCCTGCGGCAAAATAATGAGCGTATCCCCGGAATATGAAGATTGCAGGAATATTTCTATCAAAAAGAATATTCCTTTGAAAATTGTTATTGAAACGGCAAAAAATGCTTTTAATCAGTAAAATCTATATTTTATAAGAGTTTCTCCGTATTTGGCATATTTTTGTTGCAAAAGCATTCTTCTTCAAGGCTTTTGAATATGTAATATTATTGACATGCAAAAGCAAAAATGATACAATATCCCTTCTGTAAATACACTTTACGGCTATTAATATTTCTTTTTTTATTTTATTATTTTGGCTAAATATTTTTACAAAACCCATGGGCTTTATTGCAAGTGAAGCCGGCTTTAAAAAAATATTTTGCCCATGTAGCTCAGTTGGCTAGAGCACATCCTTGGTAAGGATGAGGTCATCGGTTCAATCCCGATCGTGGGCTTTGAATAATTATCAGAAAAACAGGAAATATTTTCAGGGAGGAAAAGAAAGATGGGTAAGGCAAAGTTTGAGAGGACAAAGCCGCACGTAAATGTAGGGACGATAGGCCACGTAGATCACGGAAAGACGACGTTAACCGCAGCGCTGACAAGTGTAATGTCGCTGAAGAGCGGGAACGCGACAGCAGTGGTTTCGTATGATGAAGTAGCGAAAGCGTCGGCGTCACAGGGAAGAAGGGACGCGTCGAAAATATTGACGATATCAACCGCCCATGTTGAATACCAGTCAGAAAAGAGACACTACGCGCATATAGACTGTCCGGGACACGCGGATTATATAAAAAATATGATAACCGGAGCAGCACAGATGGACGGAGCAATACTGGTGGTATCGGCAGTAGACGGCCCGATGCCGCAGACGAGGGAACATATATTACTTGCGTATCAGGTAGGGGTGCAGAACATAGTGGTATTTTTGAATAAAGTAGATCTGGTGGATGACAAGGAACTGGTGGACCTGGTGGAAGAGGAAGTACGAGATCTTTTAACAAAGTATAAATATCCCGGGGCCAAGATACCTGTGATAAGGGGCTCGGCGATAAAAGCGATACAGGATCCAAGCGGAGAATGGGGACAAAAGATAGTTGATCTGGTTAATGCGATGGACACCTCGATACCTGAGCCGAAGAGAGAAATAGATAAGCCGTTCCTGCTGGCAGTGGAAGATGTATTTTCTATAACCGGGCGCGGAACAGTCGCGACAGGAAGAATAGAGAGAGGGCGGATAAAAGTAAACGAAGAAGTGGAGATAGTGGGCTTAAAGGACACAAAGAAATCAGTAGTGACCGGCGTGGAAATGTTCAAGAAGCTGATGGACGAAGGAATAGCCGGAGATAATGTCGGAGTATTGCTGAGAGGCATAGAGAAGGACCAGATAGAAAGAGGACAGGTAATAGCGAAGCCGGGGTCAATACCGCCGCACAAGAAGTTCAAAGGGCAGGTATATGTGCTGACAAAAGAAGAAGGCGGCAGGCACACACCGTTCTTCAATAATTACCGGCCGCAGTTCTACTTCAGGACGACAGACGTAACAGGGTCAATAAAACTGCCGGCGGGAGTTGAAATGGTAATGCCGGGAGATAATGTAGCGATGGAAGTGGAGTTGATCACGCCTATCGCAATGGAAAAAGAATTAAGATTCGCTATCAGGGAGGGCGGCCACACCGTTGGTGCAGGCGTCGTTTCTGAGATCTTAGAATAAAGGACAACGGGAAAAAATGGACAAGCAGAAAATAAGAATAAAAATGAAGTCGTATGATCACAGGCTCCTGGATAAATCTGTTGTCGAGGTTGTGAATGTGGCAAAAAGGACCGGAGCAAGGGTTGTGGGTCCAATTCCTCTTCCTACCAAGATCAGCAGGTATACGGTTCTCAGGTCACCGCATGTGGACAAAAAGAGCCGCGAACAATTTGAGATCAGGATACACAAGAGACTTCTTGATATTCTTGACCCGACTCCCAAGACTGTAGATATGCTTGCCAAGCTGGATCTTCCGGCGGGGATAGATGTTGAAATAAAGCTCTGAAACACAGCAAAAAAAAGATAAGCTAAAATTAAGGATGGATCTATGAGCAAAGGAATTTTAGGAAAAAAATTAGGAATGACCCAGATCTTGCATGACGGCAAAGCCGAACCGGTGACCGTTGTTCAGGCAGGGCCGTGTGTTGTGACACAGGTGAAAACAAAGGAAACTGACGGGTACAACGCGATCCAGGTGGGCTTTATTGAAAAGAAAAAAAATATTAATAAGCCAAAAGAAGGGCATTTTAAAAAGGCCAATACCGGCGGAAAAGAATTTCTAAGGGAATTCAGGGTAGAGGATGCTTCCAAGTATCAACTGGGACAAACTCTGACCGCTGAAGTATTTGTTCCCGGAGAGTATGTTAACGTAACCGGGCTTGAAAAAGGCCACGGTTTTCAGGGCGTAGTGAAAAGGCACGGGTTTAAAGGCGGGCCGGGCTCCCATGGTTCAACATTTCACAGAGCTCCGGGCGGTATCGGCGGACGTGTAAGAGTGAAAGGACATATTTGGAAAGGGCGCAGAATGCCGGGCCAGATGGGCGGAAAAACAAAAACGGCCCTTAACCTCAGGATAGTGGTCGTTGATCTTGAAGAGAATATAATATTGGTCCGCGGAGCTGTGCCGGGCGCAAAAAATTCACTGTTAATACTAAGATCATCCAAGAATATTGAAAAACTTATGGGAAGCGATAAACGAAGGAAAGAGGAAGAAATTAAGAGGTTAGCTGCGATCGCTGCCAAGGAAAAAGCAGAGCGGGAAAAGAAAAAAGCGCCTGCAAGACCGGCGGGAGGTAAGAAATAGTGCCTAATTTGAAAGTATTTGATATGAGCGGAAAAGAAGTGGATACTATTTCTTTAAACGAAAACTATTTTGGAATTGTTTCCCGGAAAGACATTGTCAGCGAAGCTGTCTTGAATGAACTTAATAATGAAAGACGCGGCACTGTAAAAGTAAAGACAAGGGGCGAAGTTTCCGGCGGCGGCAAGAAGCCGTGGAATCAGAAAGGTACCGGCAGGGCAAGACAGGGTTCCACCAGGGCAATTCAGTGGCGCCATGGCGGTGTTGCTCACGGCCCAAAACAAAGAAAATACGGATATGCCATGCCTGAAAAAGTTAAAAAACTGGCGTACTGTTCAGTGCTCTCAGAAAAGATCAAAGAGAATGCAGTCATAATAATCTCTGAAATTAAATATGAAAAACCAAAAACCAAGGATTTCGCGGCAACCCTGAATAATTTGAAGGTTTCCGGAGCCAAAACGCTTGTTATTTCGGACAAGAAGGATGATGTTCTTAAAAAATCAGCCGCTAATCTGGCAAATGCCAAACTTATCTACCTTAATAATATTAATTGCCACGATTTGCTTAATTACGAGAAGCTGGTCTTTACAAAAGATGCCATTATTAACTTAGAAAAAAGACTGGAGAAATAAAATGGAATTAACTCAGGTCATAAAAAAGCCGCTAATAACCGAAAAAGGCACGGAACTTAAAGAAAAGAATTCAGTTTATGTTTTTGCGGTAGCCGTAGACGCGAATAAGATAGAAATAAAAAAGGCGGTTGAAAAAATATTCAGTGTAACCGTGGAAAAAGTGAACACGGTAATTGTTCCCGGCAAACAACGCCGGCTTGGTCTTCGTAAGGGCTTAAAGCCTGACTGGAAAAAGGCGTATGTTACGCTTAAAAAAGGTACGAAGATCCAGCAATTTGAAGTGTAAGGAGTAAAAAAATGCCAGTTAAGACGTTTAGACCGATAACACCGTCCAGAAGACAAATGACGGTGGACACATTTGAAGAAATCACGGTTTCAAAACCTGAAAGATCCCTTGTTGTAAGGCTGAAAAGAAATGCGGGCCGGAACAGTTACGGAAGAATAACTGTAAGACATCGCGGGGGTGGTACATCCCCGTCATACCGCATTATTGATTTCAAAAGGGATAAGATAGGGGTTCCGGGAATTGTTGCTACCATAGAATATGATCCTAACAGGACCGTGAGGATCTGTTTGGTTAATTATAAAGACGGAGAAAAAAGATATATTCTTTGCCCGGAAGGACTTAAGGTCGGAGATCAGGTTGTTTCAAGTGAGACCGCCGATATTAAGCTGGGTAATTGCCTGCCTTTAAAAGCAATTCCTGTGGGTACGATAGTTCACAACGTTGAATTAAATAAAGGTACCGGCGGGCAGATCGGCCGGTCGGCCGGATGTGCCATCACCGTTATGGCAAAAGAAGGTAAATATTGCACTTTGAGAATGCCTTCCAGTGAAATGCGCAGGGTGTCTTTGGAATGTTTCGCGACGATCGGACAAATGGGGAATATCGAACATGAGAATATTAATCTTGGCAAAGCCGGCAGGACAAGATGGAAAGGTATCCGGCCTACGGTAAGAGGTATGGCGATGAATCCCTGTGATCATCCTCATGGCGGCGGAGAAGGAAGAAGTAAAGGTAATAATCATCCGGTGTCATTTTCAAATGTACCGACAAAAGGCTATAAAACCAGGAAGAATAAGAGAACTGATAAATTTATTATTACGAGAAGAAAGTAGTATTCTAAGTGTTAAATAAGGAGAAAAATTAATGAGCAGGTCAGCAAAAAAAGGTCCATACGTTGATGAGAAAATATTAAAAAAAGTTGAAAAGATCAACCTGGGTAAAGAGAAAAAAACAATTAAAACCTGGTGCAGAAGATGTTCAATCGCTCCGGAAATGGTCGGCTTTACTTTTCTTGTTCATAACGGGAAGAAATTTATTTCTGTTTTTGTAACAGAGCAGATGGTAGGCCATAAACTTGGCGAATTCTCTCCTACGAGAACATTTAAAGCGCATAGAGCTCCGACTGAAAAAGCCGCGGGCTTAACCTAATATTATATTTGCAAGGAGTTACTAAATGGAAGCAAGAGCAGAGTTTAAATATTTAAGGATACCGGACAGGAAAATAAGAGTTGTGATGGAATTGGTAAAAGGCAAAAAAGTGGATATTGCCATGACTGCCCTGAAGTTCACCAATAAAAGAGGCTCGGATATTGTTACTAAACTGCTAAAGTCTGCGATCGCGAATATAACGGCGAAAACAGGTGTGAATATCGAGAACCTTTATATAAAAACGGCCTATGCCAATCAGGGCCCGGTTTTCAAAAAGCTGCATGCCCGAGCCATGGGCCGGTCAGCTGTGATAAAGAGGAAATTCTGTCATGCTTCAATTATCGTAAGTGATGAATTTAAGGCAGAAAGCAAAAAAACGAAAGTTGATTCCGCAAAAGAAGCGGTAAAGAAGAATGTTAAAGAAGCAAGAGTTAAAATAGCTGAGCAGGAAAAAGCTAAGAAGTAAGAAATATAAGGAGGAGTTTTAATGGGTCAGAAAGTACATCCTTTTTCCGTAAGGATAGGAATAATAAGAGGCTGGGAATCCAGATGGTTCACCGAGAAGAGCTACGCGGTAAATATTCTCGAAGACTGGAAGATCAGGAATTTTATCAAAGAGAAACTGGAGCATGCAGGAATAGCCCGGGTCGAAATAGAAAGAACGGTCGGCAAAGTCCTTGTCATAGTGCATACGGCAAAACCGGGTATAATCATTGGTAAAAAAGGCTCTGAAGTTGACGAGCTCAAAAAGACTATTCAAAAGATGACAAAAAAGGATGTTTATATAAACATTCAAGAAGTGAGGCATCCGGCTATTGACGCTCAACTGGTCTCAAAGAGCATCGCCGTGCAGCTGGAAAAAAGAATATCTCATAAAAGAGCCATGAAGAAAGCGATTATCGCCGCGCTTGCGGGCGGGGCCAAGGGAATAAAGATAATGTGTTCCGGCCGTCTTGGCGGGAATGATATCGCGAGAAGAGAATGGTATAGGGAAGGCAGAGTGCCTTTGCACACTTTTAGAGCAAATATAGATTACGGGGCGACAGAAGCCATGTGCGCCTACGGTAAGATCGGTGTTAAAGTCTGGATATTTAAGGGTGAGGTGCTTCCCGGCTCAGGTTTTGTGAACATGACAGATAGTAAGGATGTAAGGGAAGGACGTAATGAAGGCCGTGAGGGCAGAAGAGATAACCGCCGGCATGAAAGACCGTCTACTGCGCCGGCAGAAGTAAAAGCTCCGGCGGTAGAAACTCCCAAAACAACCGGTGCTTAATCGAAGAAGAATTTAAAGGAGTAACTTTATGTTGTTTCCAAAAAGAATAAAATATAGAAGATCCATGAGGGGAAGAATGAGAGGGGTGGCGATGGCCGGCTCTGATTTCAATTTTGGCGAGTTTGCTTTGAAATCAATGGAATGCAGCTGGGTTACCGCCAGGCAGATAGAATCAGCCAGGGTCACTATCGTACGCTCTCTTAAGAAAGGCGGTAAGATGTGGCTCCGGATATTCCCCGATAAACCGGTATCAAAGAAACCGGCTGAAGTCAGGATGGGCGGCGGTAAACCCGGTCCCGAGTTCTGGGTCGCAGTAGTAAAACCCGGAAGAATACTTTTTGAAGTTGCGGGTGTTACTGAAGAAGTGGCCAAAGAGGCCTTAAAAATGGCAGGCTATAAACTGCCGGTAAAAACAAAATTCATAAAGAGGGCTCAATAAATTATGAAGATCAAGGAAATTAGAGATTTAAACATAGAAGAGATAAAGCATAAACTGATAGAAAAGAAAAAAGAAGTAATGGACCTGAAGATCAAGCATTCAATGCGAAACCTTGAAAAACCGAGTTTCATATCTCAAGCAAAAAGGGATATTGCCAAAATGTTAACAATATTGAAAGAAAAGCAAAAAGGAGAAAGTAAGTGAAAGTTGGAAAGAAAACAAGAATAGGCGTTGTTGTAAGCGATAAAGCAGCAAAAACAGTCCAGGTAAGCGTGCTGCGGACAAAGAAAGAAAAGATACTTGGTAAGATCATAAAGATCTATACCAAATATGCGGTTCATGATGAAAAAGAGGAGGCTAATCCCGGGGATGTTGTACAGATCGAGGAGTGCCGGCCTTTAAGTAAAACCAAGAGGTGGAAACTGAAACGTATTATTGAAAAATCCTCTGTTGAAGCGATTGAACTTAAAGATGAGTTGGAAGCTATTAAACCGGTTGTTAAACCGGTGGAAGAGCTGAACGCCGAAAAGGGAGTTTAATATGATTCAAGTCCAAACAATGATGGAAGTGGCTGACAATACCGGCGCGCAGAAAATAATGTGTATTAAGGTTCTGGGCGGGTCCAGAAAAAGATATGCTTCGCTGGGTGATATTATTGTGGGTGCCGTAAAAGAAGCTATCCCCAATAAGCTTGTTAAAAAAAGCGAAGTTGTAAGAGCTGTAATAATCCGGACTAAAAAAGAAGTCAGGAGAAAAGACGGCTCATATGTTAAATTTGATGAAAACGCGGTAATACTTATTAACGAACAATTGAACCCGAGGGGCACCAGAGTTTTTGGCCCTGTTGCAAGGGAATTAAGAGATAAAAATTTTATGAAAATAATCTCTTTGGCATCGGAGGTTGTTTAATATGGGTGTACTCAAGACCAAGCTTAGAAAAGGAGATACCGTTATCGTTATGAAAGGTGAGGACAAAGGGAAAAAGGGCAAGATCTTAAGAGTAGAAAGGATAACAACAAAGAGAGGCGATGCTGTAACAAAAGTGATCATCGAAGGCATTAATTTTGTAAAGAAACATGTAAAACCCAACCAGCAGCAGCAGCAAGGCGGAATTGTTACGATGGAAGCGCCGATAAGTGTTTCAAAAGTCATGCTAATTTGCGACAAATGCAGCAAACCGACCAAAGTTGCAATGAAGTTTTTAAAGGATGGGAAAAAAACAAGAGCCTGCAAACAATGCGGCGAACTAATCTAAAGGTAAAGGTTAATATATGATGCCAACATTAAAAGAATTGTTCCGGACAAAAGTAGTGCCTGAAATGATGAAGCAGTTCAAATATAAATCTGTCATGCAGGTACCGAAACTGGTTAAGATAAGCCTGAATGTAGGAATGGGAAAAGCCGCAGAAAATGTTAAACTGATAGATGCTATTGTAGCCGGCCTTGCTGCCATAACCGGGCAGCATCCCGTAATAACCAGAGCGAAAAAGGATATTTCCAACTTTAAAATAAGAATTGGAAATCCTATCGGAGCTATGGTCACCGTACGCGGGGACAGGATGTATGAATTTCTTGAACGGTTCATAAAAGTTGCCTTGCCAAGGGCAAAAGATTTTAAAGGTGTTCCTAATAAGTCTTTTGACGGCAGGGGCAACTATACCATGGGAATAAAAGAACAGGTTATGTTCCCTGAAGTGGATGTGGATAAGACCGATCAGATCCATGGAATGGATATTACAATTGTAACTACGGCAAAAACTGACGCGGAAGCTAAAGCGCTTCTTGAATGTTTCGGTATGCCGTTCGTTAAGTAGGGGGTCAAAGGTGGCAAAAACGTCTTGGATAGTAAAGAATAGTCGGGAGCCAAAATACAAAACAAGGAAATACAACAGATGTGGCATCTGTGGAAGAAGACGCGGCTATTACAGGAAGTTTGGAGTTTGCAGGATCTGCTTCAGGAAACTGGCCTCGGATGGTAAGATCCCCGGGGTTAGAAAAGCAAGCTGGTAAGGAGAAAAAGATATGGCATCTGTAGACACAATAAGCAACATGCTTACGAGTATCAGGAACGCTAATAAGGCACTCAAAGAACAAACCGATATTCCCTATTCCTGGCTCTCTTATGAAATTCTTAAGATCATTCAGAAGGAAGGGTATATCAAGAATTTTAAACGGATCGATGATAGAAAAAAAGGCGTAATAAGGATCTACCTTAAGTACATTAATAAAGAAAGGGCGATTTCCGGTATTAAATCGGTCTCGACCCCGGGATTCAGAATTTATAAGGGAGCTAAAGAGCTGCCCAGGGTACTTGAAGGCTATGGTGTTTCAATTATATCGACATCAAAAGGCCTGTTAACCGATAAAGATGCTAGAAAGCAAAACGTAGGCGGAGAAGTTATCTGCAACATATGGTAGGAGGAAATAATGGCTAGGGGCGGAAATAATCCGGTAATAGTACCGGGAAATGTTAAGGTTCTGGTTTCAGCAGGAGTTGTCAAAGTAGAAGGCCCGGGTGGTAAACTGCAGATGGATATTCCTTCGGGCGTCAAAGTTGAAACTGTTGACGGCAAAGTTAATGTTATTAAAGAAAATGAGGAAACTCAAACAAAAGCCAATCAAGGTACTGTAAGAGCAAGAATTAATTGCATGGTTAAAGGCGTCACCGAGCAGTTTATTAAAACGCTGGTAATAGAAGGTGTAGGATTTAAGGCTGCCCTGGCGGGTACTAAGCTCACTTTGCTCCTTGGCTTCTCTCATCCGGTGGATGTAACTGTCCCGGCCGGAATAACGGCGGCTATTGAAAAAAATACTATAATAACGCTGAAATCAGCCAATAAAGAAGTTCTTGGTAACTTCGCGGCACAGATAAGAAAAATAAAGATACCGGATCCCTACAAAGCCAAAGGTATTAAGTACGCGGATGAATATATCAGGAGAAAAGCTGGTAAAACTGCAGGTGGCGCTACTGCCGGAGGCAAATAATCATGGCATATAACAGAGAATTATTAAGGGTAATGAGGCATAAAAGAATAAGAAAAAAAGTTTCCGGCACTCCGGAAAGGCCCAGGATGTGTATCAAGCGGAGCCTTAAACACACCTACGCGCAGCTGGTTGATGATGTTACAGGAAAGACCCTGCTTACGGTATCTACTCTTTCAAAAGAGCTTAAAGGAAAACTGAAGACAGGGGATAATCAGGCCGCGGCCGAGGCAATAGGTTCTTTGCTTGCCAAAAAATGCATTGAAAAAGGTATCAAGAATATAGTTTTTGACAGAAGCGGTTATATTTATCACGGAAAAGTAAAAAAACTGGCTGAAGCTGCCAGAAAAGAAGGATTGGTTTTCTAAGGAGGGGTATCTTGTCTAGAATTGATCCATCGAAGTTTGAATTAAAAGAAAAAGTTATCAGCATTAAGAGAGTTTCAAAAGTAGTAAAAGGCGGTAAACGCATGTCTTTTTCTACTATTGTAATTGTCGGTGACGAGAAAGGCCATGTTGGCGTGGGGATAGGAAAAGCAAATGAAGTTCCTGAGGCCATTAAAAAAGGTGTTGAAGACGCAAAAAAGAATATTTTTGAGGTTCCGCTTTCAGGTGTTACTATTCCGCATACAGTGCTTGCGAAATTTTGCGCGACAAGGCTGCTGTTAAAACCCGCGTTTCCGGGTACCGGTGTTATTACTGCGGGAGCGGTCAGAGCCGTAGTTGAACTTGCGGGGATAAAAGACATACTAAGTAAAACTATCGGGTCAACAAACCCCTACAATCTGACGAAAGCTACTGTTGCCGCGCTGAAGTCAATAAAAAAAATAGATAAACTTTCCGAGTTAAGGGATAAAAAGATCGGAGAATTGCTGGTATAGCATATAGAAACGGGAGATTTAAATGAAACTTAATGAATTAAAACCAAATAAAGGCGCAAGGAAAAGAAAGAAGAGGATCGGCTTTGGTATTGGAAGCGGCCACGGCAAAACCTCAACAAAAGGCAACAAAGGACAAAATGCCAGAAAGCATGGCAATAAAGTCGGGTTTGAGGGCGGGCAGATGCCCCTGGTCCGGCGTACTCCAAAAAGAGGCTTTACTAATATCTTTAAGAAAAAATATGAAATTGTAAATATTGTTGATCTCAACCGGTTTGCTGACGGCAACGTTGTTGATATTAACTCTCTTATGGAAAAACGTCTCATTAAAACAGGCTCAAAGGCTGTGAAATTGCTTGGAAACGGTGAACTTAAGAAAAAACTTATCGTAAAGGTTGATAAAATAAGTAAACAAGCCGCCGAGAAAATTAAAGCTGCCTCCGGAGAGGTAAAGTAGAATGTTTAAGAACTTCATCGAGGGCTTGAAAAATATTTTTAAGATCCCCGAGCTTCGTGCCAAGGTTGTTTTTACTCTTGCCATGCTTGTTGTTTATAGAATTGGCTGTCATATACCGACCCCGGGAATAAACACCGAGGCACTTTCAGTCTTCATGAAGGCCCAGCAAGGCGGTATTTTAGGTTTTCTTGATCTATTTACCGGCGGTGCTTTTAAAACATTTTCGGTCTGCGCGCTGGGGGTTATGCCTTATATAAGTTCTTCTATTATTATGCAGCTTCTTACTCCTGTAATACCCGCGCTTGAAAAACTGGCAAAAGAAGGTGATGCCGGCAGAAAGAAGATAAATCAATACACCAGATACGGCGCGGTAGCGCTTTGCGCCATACAGGCCTGGAGTATGACTTTTTTAATGCACAGTATCGGAAGAGGTATAGTTAACAGTTGGAATATCAGTTTCCAGCTTATGACCGTACTCACGCTTACAACGGGCACAATGTTTTTAGTATGGCTCGGAGAGCGCATAACTGAAAAAGGTATCGGTAACGGAATGTCTATGATAATTTTTGCGGGTATAGTAGCCAGGATCCCAGCTGAAATTATCAATACAATAAAACTAATTCAACAGGATGCGCTTTCTCTTGTAACCGTTATCGCGGTTGCGGCGGGTATGCTGATCATTATAGCTTTTGTTGTCTTAATACAGACCGCGGCACGGAGAATTCCGGTACAATATGCTCAGAGGGTTGTCGGCCGCAAAGTTTACGGAGGGGCCTCAACTTATCTTCCGTTAAAGGTAGATTTTTCTGGAGTTATTGCCATAATTTTTGCTTCTTCCGTTCTTTCGGTGCCGGCAATGATAGCTAAACCGTTCAATGATAATGTTTTTTTTGAAGCAATCGTCAATTGGTTGTCGCCGGGAGCACCGGTTTATTTGGTGCTTTACGCGGGACTTGTAATATTCTTCTGTTTTTTCTATACGGCTGTAGTGTTCAATCCTGTTGATGTAGCCGAGAATATCAAAAAATACGGAGGTTTTATTCCGGGTGTTCGTCCCGGGGAACCGACGGCAAAATTTATTGATTTTACTCTGACCAGAATAACTCTTGTCGGAGCTGTTTCCATCGCGGCAATAGCCGTTCTTCCGGATATTCTTATGAGGACGGTAAATATACCGTTCTATTTTGGGGGAACATCATTATTGATCGTTGTCGGCGTCGCGCTTGATACCATGAAACAGATAGAATCGCATCTTTTAATGCGCCACTATGATGGATTCATGAAAGACAGTAAATTGAAAAGCAGAGCGGGATTTTAATGAATATAATAATTTTGGGTGCTCCGGGCGCAGGGAAAGGAACCCTCTCGGATGCTCTTGTTAAAGAACTTGGTATTCCCAAAATTTCCACCGGGGACATGCTCCGCAAAGAAGTAAAAGACTGCACGCCCCTGGGGCTTAAGGCAAAAGAAATAATGGCCAGGGGTGCTCTGGTCTCGGATCAGATTATTAATGAACTATTAAGGAACAGAGTAAAACAAAATGACTGTAAAAAAGGTTTTATGCTTGATGGCTTTCCAAGGACCATTAATCAGGCGGAAGAACTTTTTAAGATAACGGAAGAGCTGGGGTACAAGATAGATCTTGTCATAGATCTTGTTGTTTCTGAAGAACTTATTGTAAAGCGGCTGACCAATAGAAGGGTCTGCAGAAAATGCGGGGGAAATTTTAACCTGTTTTCGTCACCTTCTAAAAAACCCGGTATCTGTGATTTTTGCGGCGGCGAGCTCTACCAGCGGGCCGATGATAATGAAGCTACTATACGGAACCGTTTACAGGTCTATGCAAAAGACACTCAACCTTTAATTAATTATTACGCCAAAAAGGGCTTACTTACGGAATTGGCAGCGGATAACGGTGTCTTGGAAATGGTAAAAGCTTTTAAAAAGATCGTTATGGAACAAAAAATCAAATAATGCTGATCTTAAAAACAAAAGCGGAAATAGAGCAGATGAAAGTCAGCTCAAGAATAGCCGCGGAAGTGCTAAAAAGAATTGAAAAAGAAATATTCCCGGGAATTACCACCGGAGAACTTGATAGAATAGCAGAAGCCTTTATTAAAGAGAGGGGAGGGCAACCCAGTTTTAAGGGCTACCGGGGTTATCCCGCGAGTATCTGTACCTCTTTGAACGAAGAGGTGGTCCACGGTATCCCGGGGCTCAGGAAGCTGCAAGAGGGCGACCTTTTAAAAGTTGATGTGGGCGTTTTTAAAGAAGGCTTCCACGGAGATGTAACCGAAACCTACGCAGTCGGCAAGATCTCTTTAGAAGCTGAGAAAATTAAAGAAGTTACTAAAAAAGCTCTTTGTGCCGGTATAGACCGGGTTATTGAAGGCAGCAGGATAGGGGATATATCAAACGCGGTACAGCAATATGCTGAAGTTAACGGATTTACGGTGGTCCGGGATTTCACCGGGCACGGCATCGGCAGGAACCTGCATGAAGATCCGCAGGTGACTAACTTTGGAAAAGCCGGGACGGGCCTAAGGCTAAAAGAAGGAATGGTTTTTTGCCTTGAGCCCATGCTTAATGCGGGCAGTGCTGAAGTTGAAATACTAAATGATAGATGGACAGTGGTTACAAAAGACCGGAAATTATCGGCCCACTTTGAGCATACGATAGCAATAGTTGACGGGAAAGCCGAGGTTTTATCAAGGCTTTAAAAAAAGGGACTATGGCAAAAGAAGGCAATATAGAGGTCGAAGGAAAGATAATTGAGTCGCTGCCGAACGCTATGTTTCGGGTGGAACTTGACAAAGGCCATAAGGTATTAGCCCATATTTCGGGCAAGATGAGGATGCATTTCATCCGTCTGATACCCGGAGATCGGGTAAAGCTTGAGCTTTCACCTTACGATCTTACCAGGGGCAGAATAACGTATAGAATAGGGTAGGGAAAATGAAAGTAAGATCATCGGTAAAAAAGATCTGTGATAAATGTTCTGTAGTTAAAAGAAAGGGTGTTGTGAGAGTGCTTTGCTCTAACCCCAAACATAAACAGAGACAGGGGTAATATTCCAAGGAGGAGTAAATTGGCTAGGATCGCTGGCGTTGATTTGCAGAGGAACAAAAGAATTGAAATTGCGCTTTGTCATATTTTTGGCGTGGGCAGAGCTACCGCCCAAAAAATTTTAAAAGAAACGGGTGTTAATCCCGGGACCAAGGTCCATGAATTGACCGAAGGTGATATAAAGAAGATAAGAGAAGCCCTGCAGCGTATAAGGGTTGAGGGTGACCTGCGCCGGGACGTTGCCATGAATATTAAGCGTCTTATTGATATAGGTACTTACAGAGGACTCAGGCACAAGCGCGGTTTGCCGGTAAGAGGCCAAAGGACGAGGACTAACTCAAGAACAAGAAAAGGAAAGAGAAAGACAGTCGGAGTTATGAGAAAAGAAGTCAAAGCCATGATAGACAATACGGCAAAGAAGTAAATTAAGAAGGCGAGTTTAGAGAAATAAGGAGATAATTTCAATGGATGAAGCAAAAAAAGATATCAAACCGCAGGCGGCTCCTGTACCCGCCCCCGCAGCTCCCGGTTACGTGAAAGAGGCGAGAAAACCGGAAAGCAAGGCGATGAAAAAAGGTATTGCTCATATTTTTTCGAGTTTTAACAATACGATAGTTTCCTTATCTGATACTTCCGGGAAGGTAGCTGCTTGGGCCTCCTCCGGCAGCGCCGGGTTCAAAGGTTCAAGAAAAGGTACACCCTTCGCGGCCCAGCTCGCGGCAGAGAATGCCGCCAAGAAGGCCGTAGATAAAGGCTTTACGCACGTGGAAGTATTTGTAAAAGGCCCGGGTTCGGGCAGGGAATCAGCAATTAGAGCCTTACAGACTGCCGGGCTGAAAATTACTTTAATAAAAGATGTTACGCCTATCCCTCATAACGGGTGCAGGCCAAGGAAGAAAAGAAGAGTTTAACCTTGAGGAGGAATTAAGTTGGCTAGGATTACTGGTGCAAAATGCAGGTTGTGCAGAAGGGAAAAGATAAAACTTTTTTTGAAAGGTGACAGATGTTTTACCGGAAAATGCGCTATCGAGAAAAAAAGCGTACCTCCGGGACAGCATGGTAAGATGATGTCAAAACTTTCTGAATATGGTATACGTCTGAGAGAAAAACAGCGCGCAAAGAGGATCTATGGAATGAACGAGGGCCAGTTCAGGCGCTTCTTTTCCATTGCTTCCGATAAGAAAGGAGTTACCGGCGAATACCTGTTAAAGCTGCTTGAAAGCCGTCTTGATTCCGTTGTCTATAAAGCGGGTTTTATGCCTTCCAGGGATGCTGCAAAGCTTTTTGTGCTTCATGGACATGTTCAGATCAATGGCAAACCGGTAAATGTGGCTTCATATATACTGAAACCGGGTGATGTTATTACCGTAAGGCCTAAATCCAAGGAATTAAAGGTAATTAAATCAAGCATAGAGAGAACAAAAGAAAGAGGCGGAATTAATTCCGGTGCCTGGCTTGATGTTGATTTTGATAATTTAAAGATAACTTTTAAGAAGATGCCGGAAGACAGCGAAATAGGCTCTATCTTAAATATGAAATTGATCGTGGAATTCTATAACAGATAAGTTATTAGCACAGTTCCTTTATAATAAACAAGAGAACTGCCTGGTGAAATGCACTAAAACGCATTAAGGGGGATAAACTATGAAGTGGAAAAGAATGGAGATGCCCAAAAGCATGGAAATTGATTCCGGGACCCTTACAGAGACATATGGCAAATTCATTGCTGAACCTTTTGAAAGGGGCTATGGGCAGACAGTAGGGACTGCTTTACGGAGAGTACTGCTTTCCTCGATACAGACCGCGGCCATTACCTCAATGAAAATAGAGAATGTTCTTCATGAGTTTGGGACCATAAAAGGCGTGGCGGAAGATGTAACTCAGATCATCTTGAATGTTAAACAAATAAAGATAAAATTGCTGGGAAATAGCCCCAGAAAAATGCACCTTAAAGTGGAAGGCGAGAAGACGGTAACTGCCGGGGATATTTCTTCGGATTCTGAAGTAGAGATAGTTAATCCGGAGCTGGTAATTGCAACTCTTACTTCAGCGGTTTCAAAACTTGAGATAGAATTTACCATAGACACGGGAAGAGGCTATGTAATAAGTGAAGATAATAAAAAAGAAGATGACGCCATAGGCGTTATAGCGGTTGATTCCATCTTTACACCCGTTACCAGAGTGAACTATACGGTTGAAAATACCAGGGTCGGGCAGCGTACTGATTTTGAAAAACTTATTCTTGAGATCTGGACCGATGGCAGAATAAAACCTGAGGATGCGCTTTCTTATTCCGCGAAAATAATGAAAGAACATCTTACCGTTTTTATAGGGGATGACGGCGAATTAGTAATGGAGGAAGAAAATTCTGTTGATAAAAACGCGGTTCATATGGAAGAGATCCTAAAAAAGAGCGTTGATGAGCTCGAGCTTTCTGTAAGATCCGCAAACTGCCTTAAGGTAGCCGGTATTAAATACATCGGAGAACTGGTTACCAAGAGTGAACCTGAGATGCTCAAATACAGGAATTTTGGCAAAAAATCTCTAAAAGAAATAAGCGAAATACTTAAGGGCATGGGTCTTTCATTTAACATGGATCTCAATTCTCCGGATATTCCCGAAGATTGCGATATATCCGAAGACGTGACCCCGATTTATATTGAAAAAGAAAAGCCATACAAAAAGAAGTAGGAGCAAATTATGAGGCATAGAGTAGGCGGTAATAGATTAAGCAGGGTGTACGAACCAAGGAAGGCACTTCTTAGAAATCTTGCTACATCGCTTTTTAAAGCAGAGAGGATCGAGACAACCCTGCCAAAAGCAAAAGAATTACGAAAGAATGCCGAAAAATTAATTACCTTGGCGAAGAAGGGCGGTTTGGCAAATATACGCCTTATCAATGAATCTATCAAAGAAAAGAGCGTGCTTTTTAAACTCTTGAACGTAATAGCCCCGCGTTTTAAGGACAGGAATGGCGGCTATACAAGGATACTAAAGCTCAAGAATAGAAAAGGCGATGACGCGCTTATCTGCATGATAGAGCTGGTTGTCAGGCAAAAAAGGGAGAAAAAAGTCAAAAAGGGTGAAAAACATGAAGAAAAAGCTAAAGAAAGTGAAATAACTGAAAAAAAATAGCTTTTGCAAAAAAAACAGTAGTTGTATTTTAGCTATATGATAAAAGGGTTTCCTTGCTTGGGAACCCTTTTTTATTAAATAAACATTTGACAAATAATCCTATTTTATATAATATAGTAGGCGGACAGGGTTATTTTAAAAATATTGAACACATTTCATGTTAATAAAGCTTAAATGCACTGGGTAATAAATGATTTTTGTGCGGTATAGAATGCATGACGGCAGCAGATAAATTGTTCTTTAAAATTTAAGTATGAGAAGAGAAGCCGGCTTTCCCGGGTTCATGCTTCAAACAAACAAAGGCAGTGTGGATAACTCTTATGACCAAAACTGAAAGGCTGATACTTTATAATATGTCCGGAGTTTCCCCTGCAAACTTCAGGAAGCTTCTTGATAAATATGGAGCACTTGAAAATATCAGGCAAGAGGATTTGGATAAACTTTTTGATAAAAAGAAACTCCTTCACAAAGAACTGGACAAGGAACTGAAACAGATCAGGAAAGAAGGCGTGAAGGTCCTGACTTATGAAGATGAGGAATATCCGGCTTCTTTGAAATATATAAGTGATCCTCCCTACGTGTTGTATGTTAAGGGTGCTTTTAAAAAGGAAGATAGTATCTCTATCGGTGTTGTGGGCTGCAGGAATCCTACAACTTACGGGAAGATCTGTACTGAAAAATTAACCACAAAGCTTGTACAGAGGGGATTCACCGTTGTAAGCGGCCTGGCAAGAGGAATAGATACAATTTGCCATAATACTGCGGTAAGAATGAAACGAAGGAATATAGCAGTGCTCGGTAACGGTTTTAGCAGGCTCTATCCCCAGGAAAACAGGGGGCTTGCCGAAGAAATTGCGCGGTGCGGAGCTGTGGTAAGCGAATTTTCTATATTTACGGAACCTGATAGATTTAATTTCCCCAGGCGCAACAGAGTAATAAGCGGGCTGTCGCTTGGAACACTGGTTATTGAGGCAGGAGAAAAAAGCGGCGCGCTGATAACGGCAAAATATGCCCTTGAACAATGCCGTGAAGTATTCGCTCTTCCCGGGAATATTACAAGCGAAGAGAGCCGGGGCACAAATTCCCTGATAAAGCAGGGCGCAAAGCTTGTAACAGATGTGGAAGATATCATTGAAGAATTAAAAGATGCGCTGCCTGAGGAATTCCTGAATATTAAGGGACAGGCTGAACTGGGAAATATGGTTCTTTCTGAAAGAGAGAATACGGTGTTTGCTTCGTTAAATAATGAACCCATGCATATAGATGAGGTGACAACAAGGACAAAGCTCGCTTCCGGAGTATTAGCCGCGGTGCTTATCAGTCTTGAAATGAAAGGTTTTATTAAACAGTTTCCCGGAAAAATGTTCGTAAAAATAATATAATATTTAAAAGGAGCGTTAAATTGAAAAAGCTTATTATTGTGGAGTCCCCTACAAAAGTGCACACGATAAGTAAATTTCTGGGGAAAGATTACACGGTGCGGGCGTCTATGGGGCATATAATTGATCTGCCGAAAAGTAAACTTGGTATTGATATAGAAAATAATTTTGAGCCAAAATACATAGTAATGATGAAAAAGCGGACTATTCTCAAGGACATCAAAGAAGCCGCGGATAAAGTTGATGTGGTCTATCTCGCGACCGACCCGGACCGGGAAGGTGAAGCTATCAGCTGGCATTTAAGAAATTCAATTATGGAAGAAAAAAAGAAAAAAACAAAAGGAAAGAAAACTACGGGTGAAAGAGAACTGAAAAATAAGAAAACTTACAGGGTTGTTTTTAATGAAATAACCAAAAAGGCCGTAATGGAGGCTATTGAGCATCCCAAAGAAATTGATATGAATCTGGTCTATGCTCAACAGTCAAGAAGGATCCTGGACCGGCTTGTGGGCTATATGATCTCTCCGCTTTTGTGGAAAAACGTCCAGAGCGGGCTTTCTGCCGGCAGGGTACAGTCCGTAGCTTTAAGGATGATCTGTGAGAGGGAAAAAGAAATTTTGGGATTTAAGCCTGAAGAATACTGGTCGATCGAAGCCCTTTTAAAAGGTGAAAATCCCCCGCAATTTGTGGCGAAACTTAACCGTATTAACGGTGAGAAATTCAAGATCCTAACTAAAGAAGAAGGCGATAAAATAGTAGAAGAATGTAAAAAGCGCGAGTTTATTGTAAAAAGTATAGAGAATAAAGAGAAAAACCGCTATGCCCCGGCGCCTTTCATTACTTCAACATTACAGCAGGAAGCCTCTAAGAAACTGGGTTTTACTTCAAGAAAAACCATGATGATCGCCCAGCAGCTTTATGAAGGCCTGAACATCGGGGAGGAAGGAGAAGTAGGCCTTATTACTTATATGAGGACCGATTCAGTGAGAATTGCCGATGAAGCGCTCGCTGAAGTCAGAGGTTTAATAGAAAATTTATTCGGGAAAGAAAATCTTCCGGAGAAACCCAATTTCTATAAAAATAAAAAAAATTCTCAGGATGCGCATGAAGCTATCAGGCCCTCCTCGTGTTTAAGGGAGCCAGATAAGATAAAGGCCTTCCTCTCCAGGGACCAGTACCGCTTATACGCGCTTATTTGGAAAAGATTTGTGGCCTGCCAGATGAAACCCGCGATACTTGAGTTAACAAATGCTGATATAGAGGCAGGGATCTATATGTTCCGCGCAAACGGAACGGTGATCAAATTTAAAGGGTTTCTTGCCGTATACGGGATAGAAGATGAAGATGACAGAGAAGAAAAACCGGCTGAAGTTGTTTCCGGAGAGGAAAAAGAGACCACCAGGGAGAAAGTATTGCCAAAACTCTCTGAAAAAGAGAAACTGGAGCTTCTTGAACTGACCGGTAATCAGCATTTTACGGAACCACCGGCAAGATATAATGATGCTTCTCTGGTAAAAGCACTGGAAGAAAATAATATCGGCCGCCCGTCAACATATTCTCCGATAATTTCCACGCTCCTGGACAGGAACTATATTGAAAGAATAGAAAAGAGATTTAAACCCACGGAACTGGGGGAGCTGGTAGATGATATTTTGATAAAGACCTTCCCTGATATTCTTAATATAGAATTTACCGCGAACATGGAAGAAAAACTTGATAAAGTAGAAGACGGGGGAACCGACTGGGTCTCCGTGATCAAGGAGTTCTACGGCCCGTTTTCAGCGGATCTCTTGAAAGCTTCGAGTATCATGGGGGATATGAAAAAGGACCGGGACGGAGAAACAGGTAAAATGTGCGATGCCGTTTACCGTAAGAATTCTGAGGGCCTGCCGGTGAAAATATCTGAAGCGGAGGAAGCCCTTCTCTCGACAGAGGAAAAGAAAGAGCTGGTCCGCTGCGGAAAATCTATGGTCGTAAAATGGGGCGCAAGCGGCAGATTCCTTGCCTGTTCCGGTTTTCCGGAGTGTAAAAATACAAAATCTCTGGACGGACAGGAAGGAGAAGAAAAGGATGAGCTGAGCAATACTCCCTGTGATGCTGTTTATTTAAAGACGGACCTTGGCCTGGTCAGAGTAAATAAAGCCAATCCTGTGCCTCCCGGGCAGGAAGAGAATGTCATTAAATGCGACGGCAAAATTGTCGTAAAGTTTGGCAGGTTCGGAAAGTTCTACGCGTGTGAAAAGTACCCGTTATGCAAGAATACCAAAAGTATCGGAATAGGCGTCAAATGTCCTAAACCGGAATGCGGCGGAGATGTTGTGATGCGCCGGGGAAAGAAAGGCGCTTTTTATGGCTGTTCCAAGTATCCCGATTGTGATTTTATCTGTAATTTGAAACCCCTGGAAAGAAAATGCCCCAAATGCGGTTTTAGTGTTATGGCAAAATTTAAAGATAAATTCAGATGTTTAAACAAGGAATGCAAACACGAAGAAGATAATGCAGAAACTAATTAAAGAGTTCCTTGATTATCTCCGGATCGAGAAAAATTATTCTGAGAATACTGCGGTAAATTATGCCGCGGACTTAAAACAATTTTTTGAACTTTGTCAGGAAAAAAATAACATTAAGAATTTGACCGGAATAAATATCCGGGAATTTGTCGTTGAATTGACCTTAAAAAAGTACGGAAAAGCGAGTATCGAAAGAAAACTGGCAACTCTTAAAAGTTTCTTCAGTTATCTTAAGAAGGAAGAGCTCATTGATATTAATCCCGCGGATAATATAACTTTTCCAAAGAAAGACCGCAAACTTCCGCGCTTTCTTGAAGCGGAAGAAATGGGTAAATTCCTTGATTCTATAAAGGGAAGCAAAGTTGAAGATAAGAGAGACCGTGCGCTACTTGAGACCCTTTATTCGACGGGGATAAGAGTCAGTGAATTGACAGGGCTGGATATAATTGATGTCGATCAGGTAAACAAGCTTATAAAAGTGCTTGGCAAAGGCGGTAAAGAGAGGATCGTTCCACTCGGAGAAAAGGCAAACCGGTCTATTGCTGAATATTTGACTGCCAGGGGGCAGCTGCCCGGCAGCGGAGCGCTTTTTTTAAATAATAAATTGAAACGGCTGGATACCAGAACTGTCAGGCATATTCTTGATAAATGGTCGAAAGAGACGAAATTGGGGAAACATATCAGCCCCCATTCCATAAGGCATAGTTTTGCCACGCATCTTTTAGACCGCGGCGCCGATCTAAGAAGCGTTCAGGAACTGCTCGGGCATTCAAATCTGTCAACAACACAGATCTATACGCATGTTACAAAAGAAAAGTTAAAAAGTGTATACGATAAAGCGCATCCGCGCGCATAGTTTTACCATTAAAGACACGTGCTAAATAAAAAAAGGCTGACTATGGAAAAGTTAATAGCAAAAGCGGACATACTGATAGAAGCCCTGCCTTATATCAGGAAATTCTGCGGAAAAACATTCGTTGTTAAATTTGGCGGGAAAGCTATGCTGGAAGCTTCCTTCAAGGCTTCGGTGGTGGAAGATATTGCCTTGCTGAAGTATATCGGAGTAAATACTATTGTCGTGCATGGCGGGGGTCCGGAGATAACTTCAGCCATTGAAAAAACAGGCAGGAAAACAGAATTTATAAATGGCCTGAGAGTTACTGATAAAGAAACAATGACTATTGTTGAATCCGTTCTTATGAACAGGGTCAATAAGGAAATTGTCTCCCTCTTTAAGAAGCATCACGGAAAAGCGGGAGGGTACTCAGGAAAAGAACACGGGCTTATTGCTGCAAAGCAAATGGATCCCGCGCTTGGCTATGTGGGAAAAATTGAGCATATTGACCTTTCTTTCTTAGAGAAAAACTCTGACCAGATCCACGTTATTGCGCCAATAGGCCGGGGTAAGGACGGGCAGTCCTATAATATTAATGCTGATGATGCTGCAGCGGAGATCGCAATTGCGGCAAAAGCTGAAAAACTCCTTATTTTGACCGATGTTAACGGAGTCCTGGACCGCGAAAAAAAACTTCTTTCTACTATTCGCGTGTCTGAGGTCAAGAAATTGGTCGAAGAAGGTGTTTTAGCCGGCGGGATGATACCTAAAGTAACCGGGGCGGCTTCTGCGGTACAAAGAGGCGTCAAGAAGGTTCATATTATTAACGGGAACATCAAACATTCTTTGTTATTGGAGATATTTACAGACAAGGGTATCGGGACCGAGATCCTGTAACGGGAGCATTTTGATGGAAAAGCTTGTAGAATTTAGGAACAAAGGGCAGAAATTATTTGGAATTATGCACTATCCGGATAATTCTGCAAAGAAGAAAGTGCCCTGTGTTACCCTGTTCCATGGTTTTACCGGTAACCGCTCGGAAGATCATTTTTTATTCACAAAACTGGCGAGAGCCCTGGCAAAGCAGGGGATCGCGGTATTCAGGTTTGATTTCAGGGGGTCCGGGGATTCAGAAGGTGCTTTTTCTGATATGACCCTGGAGGAAGAGTTGAGCGATGCAAAAGCCGCGCTGGATTTTGTAAAGACCCAAAAAAATATTGAGCCGGACCGGCTTGGTCTCCTGGGTTTGTCAATGGGCGGTTTTGTCTGCGCGTATACCGCGGGGAATTATCCCGGCATAAAAAGCGCTGTTTTAATGAGCGCGGTGGCCCGTTTCTGGCATCTTTGGCGGGAACGTTTGAATAAAGGCGGGAAGAACACGCTTGCGGACGGCAGTATTGTTTTCGGGGGTTTTAAACTAAATAAGGATTTTCTTAAAGTTATTAAAAAATATGACGGCCTTAATCTAAAAGGCATTATGAGTTTTGAGCAGCCGTTGCTGATCCTTCACGGAGAAAATGATCCCGTGGTACCGGTAGTTGACGGCAAGTTGTATTTTGAGATATCCACGTCACTTATCAAGAAACTAAAGATAATTAATAATGCGGGCCATACCTTTGGTTCAAGAGAAAGCGAAAGGAAAGCAATAAGTTACACCGTAAAATGGTTTAAAGAAACACTTTGAGCAGGGGCTCTTCGCTCCCTGAGCGCGTAATATATCGAAAATATTAATACGCTGCTTGGATAATATTTAGGATAAAAAAACATACAAAAGGAAATTATGAAAACTGAAGAAATCATTGCATTAGAAAAAAAATATATATTTCAGACCTATTCCCGGTATCCTGTTGTCATTACAAAGGGAAAGGGCGTGAAAGTTTTTGACAATAATGGCCGGAAATATCTGGATTTCCTGGGTGGCATAGCAGTGGATACCCTCGGGCACTGTCACCCAAAAGTTACCTCCGCGGTAAGAAATCAGCTTAACAAGTTGGTCCATATTTCAAATCTCTATTATACTATCCCGCAGGTCAAACTGGCAAAACTGGTTTGCCGGCTCTCGGGCCTGGACCGTTGTTTTTTTGCCAATTCAGGCGCGGAAGCCAATGAAGCCGCGATAAAACTGGCAAGAAAGTACGCCAAAGAAAAATTAGGGCCGGATAAATATGAAATAATTACCGCCAGGGGTTCATTTCACGGGCGCACCATGGCCACGCTTACGGCTACGGCGCAGGAGAAGATACACAAAGGGTTTGAACCTTTATTACCCGGGTTTAAGTATGTAAATTATAATGATATTGAAGATATAAAAAGTGCAATAAATGCAAATACCTGCGCGGTGCTTCTTGAGCCTGTGCAGGGTGAAGGCGGGGTAATTGTTCCTTCAAAAGATTATTTGCACCAGGTACGCCGGCTTTGTGACGAGAAAGGCCTGCTCCTGATCCTTGATGAAATTCAGACCGGGGTCGGCCGTACCGGCAGTTTTTTCGCTTTTCAAGAATTTAATATTAAACCCGATATTTTTACCGTGGCAAAGGGTATTGGAGGCGGGTTACCGCTGGGGCTCATGCTGGCTTCAGAAAAAGTTGCCTCAAGTTTTACTCCCGGAAGCCATGGTTCCACCTTTGGCGGCGGGCCGGTTGTTTGCTCCGCCGGGCTGGCTGTTCTTGAGACCATTATCAAATGCAAGCTTCTAAAGAACGCTAAAGAGACAGGAGCTTATTTTATTGAAAAACTGAACTCTTTAAAGGTAAAATATAAGTCAATAAAAGAAGCACGCGGCATGGGGCTTATGCTGGGTTTGGAACTGACTTTTCCGGCAAAAGAACTCACCTTCAAGCTGCTTGAGCGCGGATTTATTATTAATTGCACCAATGAAAACGTGCTCCGGTTTTTACCCCCGCTTATAGTTACCAGAAAACAGGTGAATGAGCTGGTTACGGCGCTGGATGAAACATTTAAAGAACTAAAAATACAATAAGAACAGGAGTTTTACGGATGAATTTAAAGATCAAGGATTTTTTAAGCATTACGGACCTGAAAAAAGAAGAATTATTGTTCGTTCTTAAGACGGCAAAGGATTTCAAATCCGGAAAATTGAAAGCAGATTCTTTGAAAGAAAAATCTGTCGCAATGATCTTTGAAAAACCGTCAACAAGGACCCGTCTTTCTTTTCAAACAGCCATATATGAACTCGGCGGCCAGCCTATAAATCTTAATTCAACGGAGATGCAGCTTTCGCGCGGGGAGACAGTTCATGATACTGCCAAGGTCATAAGCCGCTATGTTCATGCCATCACCCTGCGCACGTTTGAGCACAGCCGGGTCGTTGAACTTGCGAAGCATGCCACCGTGCCCGTAATAAATGCCCTTTCAGATTTTGAGCATCCCTGCCAGATACTGGCAGACCTGCAGACGATGGAAGAAAAAACAGGCCTTCAGGGGATCAAAGCGGTATTTGTCGGAGACGGTGACAACAATGTCACGAATTCCTTTATCTTTGCGTGCGCCATCCTGGGAATACCTTTGACCGTGGCCTGCCCAAAAAAATATTCTCCCAAAAAAGCGGTAATAGAGAAAGCAAGAAGCTTGAGTAAAAATATGGGTTTGAGCATTACAGATGATCCAAAAGCCGCCGTAAAGGATGCCGATGTTATTTATACGGACGTATGGATAAGTATGGGTATGGAAAAAGAAAGCGCAGAGCGTAAAAAAGCCTTTATGCCCTTCCAGGTGAACAGCAAACTTATGAGTTATGCAGGGGAAAGTAATTATATCATTATGCATGACCTGCCGGCTCACCGGGGAGAGGAAATAACCGATGAGATAATAGACGGGCCTCATTCTGTGGTGTTTGATGAAGCAGAAAACAGGAAACACGCGCAGAAGGCAATATTGCATCTGCTAATGACCCGTAATATCAACAAGAGATAAATGGAGGCATAAAATGAATTCTATTAAAAAAGTGGTGCTGGCCTATTCCGGAGGCCTTGATACGTCAATCATTATTCCCTGGCTGAAAGAAAACTACAATTGTGAAGTTATAGCTTGCGCGGTTGATGTCGGGCAGGGAGAAGAACTTTCCCCGCTGCGCAAAAAAGCGATCAAAACCGGTGCCAGTAAAATATACATAATAGACGCTAAAAAGGAATTTGTAACAGATTTTATTTGGCCTGTCCTGAAAGCAAATGCCGTTTATGAAGGGCGTTATTTGCTGGGAACTTCTTTTGCCCGCCCGCTAATTGCAAGTAAAATAGTGGAGGTGGCAAAGAAAGAAAAAGCCGATGCGGTCTGTCATGGCGCAACAGGGAAAGGCAATGATCAGGTCCGGTTTGAACTTACTTTTAAGGCTTTGGATCCGGACTTAAAGATCATTGCACCCTGGCGGGAATGGAATTTGAAATCCCGCGAAGAAGAGGTAGAATACGCGGGAGCAAGGGGCATACCGGTTCCGGTAACCAAAAAAAAGCCGTACAGTATGGATAGAAATCTCTGGCATATAAGTTATGAGGGCGGAATACTGGAAGACACCTGGAACGAATATGATGAGGATATGTTCCTGTACACTGTTTCTCCGGAAAAGGCCCCTGCTAAACCGGCCTTTATTGAACTCTATTTTGAAAAGGGTATTCCCAAAAAAATAAACGGTAAAACGTATGGGCCTGTAGAAATGATCTTTAAATTAAATGAACTTGCCGGAAAAAACGGTGTTGGACGCATAGACATAGTTGAAAATCGCCTGGTTGGCATGAAATCCCGCGGCGTCTATGAAACCCCGGGCGGGACCGTGCTCCATACGGCCTTAAGGGATCTGGAAGCAATAACTCTGGACCGTGACACCTTGCATTACAAAGAATTAATAGCCCCGCGCTACGCCGAGCTGGTCTACAACGGGCAATGGCATTCAGGATTAAGAAGAGCTTTTGATGCCTTCGTCAGCTACGCCGAACGTAATGTGACCGGGACAGTAAAATTAAAACTTTACAAAGGCAGCTGCATGGCCGTGGCCAGAAAATCTGAATATTCGCTCTATGATAAGAATATTGCCACTTTCAGCAAAGATGAAATGTACAATCATAAGGACGCCGAGGGGTTTATTAATCTTTTTGGCCTGCCTACAAAGGTAGAAGCTATTCTTAAAAAAGCCGGGAAATTCAAATAGCGCAGTCAGAATATTTAAGCCGCGTAAACTTTCATTTTTACGCGGCTTTTTATACAAATAAGCTGCATTAAAGGTAAAACTCAATTCTCTTTCATTTGTCAGCATATATGCTTTTCTTGACCCAGGGCTAAATAAAGCAATTGACCGTGCCGTATTTATCAAGAAAAAAGTGAAAAATATATGTCAAAAGTGATATAATATTAAGAAATTATTACAAAATTAAAGTCTGGCAATAAACTTATATCCAAGGATATAAATAATATGAAATTATGGGGCGGGCGTTTTAAAATGGTTCCTGACAAACTGGCGGAGAAATTCACCGCATCTGTTTCCTTTGACGGCCGGCTTGCAAAATATGATTGCCTGGGCAGTATTGCCCATGTGAAAATGCTCGGCCGGCAGAAAATTATTTCAAAAACTGAGGCTTCAAAAATAATAAAAGCGCTGAATAACATTCTCGTGAAAATAGGGTCCGGTAGGTTTAAGACGGATACTTCCTGTGAAGACATACATACCGTAATAGAGAAAGAGGTCATAAAGCTTGCCGGTGAAGCCGGGAAAAAAATGCACACCGCGCGAAGCCGCAATGACCAGATAGCCCTGGATGAAAAACTTTATCTCAAAGAAACAATTGATAATATAATAATTAAAATTAAAAAGTCCATAAAAAGTTTTAAAGGTTTTGCTGGGAAAAACAAAGGGCTTTTGATCCCGGGTTTTACGCATATGCAGCACGCGCAGACGGTCAAGTTTGAAAAATATGCCGGGGCCTATATAGAGATGCTGGAGCGCGATATTTCACGTTTTAAGGATGTTTACAAACGCGCAAATTATATGCCGCTTGGCGCTTGTGCTTTGGCGGGGACTTCTTTCCCGATAGACCGCGCTATGGTCTCAGCTGAGCTGGGTTTTACAATGCCGACAAAAAATACCCTGGATTCGGTCTCGGACCGGGATCATATCATAGAATTTATTTCTGCCTGCGCGCTGCTCTCGATGCATTTGAGCCGGTTCGCGGAAGAGATGATCCTCTGGTCCACAAAAGAATTTGCCTATATTGAGATAAGCGATGCTTATACAACAGGAAGCAGTATCATGCCTCAAAAGAAAAATCCGGATATTTTTGAGCTTATCCGGGGCCGTACCGGGCGCGTGTACGGCGGGCTTATGGGCATGCTTACTCTGATGAAAGGCCTTCCGCTTACTTATAACAGCGACATGCAGGAGGATAAGATACATTTATTCTCGGTCGCGGATTCCATACAGGATTCGCTTGATATTTTTGAAGCCGTGGTTAAGAATATAAAGCTTAAACCGGAGAACATCAAGCGGTCTATGTATAAAGATTTTTCTGAAGCTGTCGAGGTGGCCAACTATCTTACAAAAAAAGGCCTGAATTTTAAGGATGCGCATACCATAACAGGCAAACTTGTTCTTTATTGCATGGAAAAAGATAAAGACCTTAAGGAACTTTCTATCGAAAATTTCAAGAAATATTCAAAATTATTCAAGGAAGATATATTTAATGTCTTTAAGGCCAAATAATATATGCTTGATCAGTCGCTAAAAGAGTTTATAGCCGTACTTGATTACGGTTCGCAGTACAATCAATTGATCGCCAGAAGGGTAAGGGAAAACAATGTTTACTGTGAGATCCTGCCCCCGGCGACCACGGCTGAAACACTTAAGAAGATCCCAAGACTTAAAGGAATAATACTTTCCGGCGGGCCGGCAAGTGTTTATGAAGAGAATGCTCCGGGCATAGATCCGGAAATTCTTAAAATAGGGGTGCCTATACTCGGTATTTGTTATGGCATGCAGCTTATTTCGCAGACGCTGGGCGGAAAAGTTATGAAAGCGGAAAAGAGAGAATACGGCCTTTCAAAACTCCTGATCAAGGATTTTTCCGATCTTCTCTGGAATTTAAGATCAACCCTGGATGTTTGGATGAGCCATGGCGATCAGGTTACCCGGCTTCCCCAGGGGTTTGAACCCATTGCCTATACTATGACCTGCCCTTTTGGAGCTATTCGCAACCGTGTAAAACAAATTTACGGAGTGCAGTTCCACCCCGAAGTTATTCACACGCAAAACGGCAAAGATATAATAAAGAATTTCCTTATGAAGATCTGCCATTGTTCCGGCGACTGGACGATGAAGAATTATGTCAAAGATGCCATAGAAAATATACGAAAAACAGCCGGGGAAAAAAAAGTTATTTGCGGGCTTTCCGGAGGAGTGGACTCTTCTGTTGTAGCTGTACTGATCCATAAGGCCATTGGAGATAATTTGCACTGCGTATTTGTTAATAACGGGATGCTTCGAAAAGGCGAACCGGAGGCGGTGTTAAAAACTTTCAGGGATGGTTTTAAGATCAATCTCCATTATGCTGATGCTTCAGACAGGTTCCTTGACAAACTGAAAGGAGTGGTCAATCCTGAACAAAAGAGAAAGATAATAGGCCACGAGTTTATCAGGGTCTTTGAAGATGAGGCGGAAAAACTGGGTAATATCGGGTTTTTGGCCCAGGGTACGCTTTATCCGGATGTTATTGAAAGTATCTCAACAAAAGGCCCGTCGGCTGTGATCAAGTCGCATCATAATGTCGGAGGTTTGCCGAAAGACCTGAAATTCAGCCTTATTGAGCCCCTTAAAGAACTTTTTAAAGATGAAGTAAGGATCCTTGGCAAGGAACTGGGTATCCCTGACGAAATACTATGGAGACAGCCGTTCCCCGGTCCGGGCCTGGCAGTACGGATACTGGGAGAAGTTTCCCCTGAAAATCTTGAAATCTTAAAGAATGCGGATAGTATAATAATAGAGGAGATCAAGCGGGCCAAGCTGTACAGGTCCATCTGGCAGTCTTTCGGAGTTTTATTGCCGATAAAGACTGTGGGCGTTATGGGGGATGAACGTACTTACGATAATGTGATTGCGCTTAGAGCGGTAGAGAGCCAGGATGGTATGACCGCGGACTGGGTGAAACTGCCTTACGAAGTTATGAACACCATATCTGATAGAATAGTAAATGAGGTCCGTGGAGTTAACCGGGTAGTTTATGATATAACCAGTAAACCGCCGTCCACCATAGAATGGGAATGAAAAGGATCCCGCCGCCCCCGCAAGCCGGGGGATTTTGCTTATAAAAGGATATGAAAAAAGAAGATGAATACCCGCGAGATACGCAAACGGATAGCTAGCATAAAAAAGACCCAGCAGATAACTAAGGCAATGAAAATGGTTGCTGCAGTCAGATATCGAAAAGCGCTACAGAACCTTACCGCTAACCGGCCATACAGACAGGAGATGGAATATATTATCGGTGATCTTATTGCCAAAAAAAATGATAATTATGAACACCCGTATTTTATTGCCCGTAAGAAAGCAGAGAAAGAACTCCTGATCCTGATAACTTCAGACAAAGGGTTTTGCGGCAGCTTTAACAGCACTTTGCTGAAAAATTGCCTCAAGCAGCTCCGGTTAAACGGTTCGGGCACAGACGTTATAGCTCTGGGAAAGAAAGGCAGGGACTTTCTGGGTGCCAGAGGCTTCAGCGCTATGGCCGAATATAACGGTGTTATGAATGCTCTTAATTACGTTTCCGCGGATAAAATAGTTAAAGAGATCCTTTTAAAGTTTTTTTCCGGAAATTATAAAGAAGTGACAATTATGTATAATGAGTTTAAGGTTGTCACCCAGGCAAAAACAAAGATCTTTAAATTGCTGCCGCTTGCTACAGGCGGCAAAAAAACCTTGAGTTCAGAATTCATATTTGAGCCGGACCTTAAGAGCTTGCTTGAAGAACTCCTGCCAAAATATATAAGTGTTATTTTTTACGGCATCCTGCTTGAATCTAATGCGGCAGAACAGGGCCTGCGCATGACCTCAATGGAACAGGCAACCAAGAATACTGAAGAATTGATGAAGAAATTGACGCTTCAATATAATAAAGTAAGACAGGGTAATATCACAAAAGAACTTAACGATCTGGTGGGAGGGGCGGCTGCCGTAAGCTGACGGCTGCACTGCCGTTCTGCCGGAAAAAGTAAGGGATAATTGCTTTTAATTGTCAAACAGGAGAAATTTATGTCTGATCAGAATATTGGCTTTGTAGCGCAGATCATCGGAGTCGTAGTCGATGTTGAATTCCCCTCCGGCAAGCTTCCTGGAATTTATACAGCCATCCGTATCCAAAGGGATATTCCCGGTGATTACGGCAGTATGGAAATACTTGCTGAAGTCCAGCAGCACCTGGGGGATAATACCGTAAGGGCTGTGGCAATGTCTTCTACAGATGGTTTGAAAAAAGGTTCAAAGGTCATTAACACCGGAAAAGGAATTTCAGTTCCCGTGGGCAGGGAAACACTGGGCAGGATATTTAATATTCTGGGTGAACCCATTGACCAATTGGGGGAGGTAAACACGGTTAAAAGAAATCCCATTCACAGGGAGCCCCCGTCCTTTGAGGAACAGGATACGAAAGTATCCATGCTTGAGACCGGGTTAAAAGTGGTTGATATGCTGGCACCTTATCCGAAGGGTGGAAAGATAGGCCTGTTCGGCGGGGCCGGGGTCGGAAAAACAGTTATTATCATGGAACTTATCAGGAATATTGCCACCCAGCACGGCGGGTTTTCTGTTTTTGCCGGTGTAGGGGAAAGAACCAGAGAGGGTAACGATCTTTGGCTCTCCATGAAAGAATCCGGCGTCATAGATAAGACCGCAATGGTTTTTGGACAGATGAATGAACCCCCCGGAGCGAGGCTCAGGGTCGCTCTTTCAGGCCTGACAATGGCGGAATACTTTCGTGATGAAGAAGGCCAGGATGTGCTGCTTTTTATAGATAATATTTTTAGATTTGTGCAGGCAGGTTCTGAAGTTTCAGCCCTGCTGGGCCGTATGCCTTCAGCCGTGGGGTACCAGCCTACGCTAAGCACGGAAATGGGAGCTCTTCAAGAAAGAATAACTTCAACAAAAAAAGGTTCTATTACTTCCGTGCAGGCTATTTATGTGCCTGCCGACGATCTGACTGATCCGGCTCCGGCAACATCATTTTCGCATCTGGATGCCACTACCGTCCTTTCCCGGGCGATCGTGGATATCGGTATATATCCTTCAGTAGATCCTCTGGATTCTACTTCAAAAATACTTGATCCAAATATTGTGGGGGCGGAACATTACGCGGTTGCGCGCGGGGTACAGAAGATCTTGCAGAGATACAAGGACCTGCAGGATATTATAGCGATACTCGGGATAGATGAACTTTCAGAAGAAGACAAAACAGTCGTTAACAGAGCCAGGAGAGTCCAGAAATTCCTCTCGCAGCCGATGTTCGTAGCGGAGGCGTTCACCGGAATGGCCGGTAAATATGTGCCTGTTAAAGACACAATTAAAGGTTTTAAAGAGATCATTGAAGGAAAACATGACGAGCTTCCGGAGCAGGCTTTTTATATGGCAGGCGCCATAGAGGAAGTAATTGAAAAAGCGGCGCAAATGAAAGTTGAAGGGTATAATTAGCTTGCGGAGCGTTAATAATTCAGCTGGTTTTAGGAAAATATGAGTGAAAAAACTTTTATACTGGAAATACTGACACCGGACCGTCAAGTTTTTAAAGGTGCGGTTACTTCTCTTGAAGCGCCCTCTCCTCTGGGTAATTTTGGAGTGCTGAGAAACCATACTCCCCTGATCTCGCTGCTAAAAAAGGGTAAAATAATATATAAATATGGAAAAGAGATCAATGAACTCCAAATTGAAAGCGGTTTTGTGGAAGTCTTGACCGATAAGGTAAGAATACTGGTAGAGGGGTGCTCTTAATGACGGAAGAAAGGGAAGAAATAGAAAAAATAAAGGTTAGACTGAAAGAAATATGGAGGTATCTTTGACCTGTCAAGAAAGCAGGACAGGGTCAAAGAAATAGATAAACTCGCGGGGGAAGCCGGCTTCTGGGGTGAAAATGAAAAGGCCCAGAAACTAATGAAAGAGCGTGATGACTACAAGAAAGAGCTGGATAACTGGAAATTGCTGGAAGCAAAAGTTGACGATGTTTTGACCGGCCTGGAACTTATTAAGCTGGAAGAAGATCCCGCCCTTATAAAAGAAATTGCAGAAAAACAAAGCCAGCTGAAAAAAGATATCCGTTCTGAAGAATTAAAACTCTATTTTACCGATAAGTACGACTCTCATAATGCATTTTTATCCATTCATCCCGGGGCCGGCGGTACCGAGTCTCAAGACTGGGCCTCAATGCTTCTTAGAATGTATAACAGATGGGCAGAAAGAAAAAATTTTACTATTGAGATAGTTGATTATCAACCCGGAGAAGAAGCCGGGCTCAAAGACGTAACTCTGTTGATCTCCGGGCCGAATGTATATGGCTTCCTTAAATCGGAAAAAGGCGTTCACCGGCTCGTTAGAATATCTCCTTTTGATTCCAATAAGAGACGGCATACTTCTTTCGCCTCTGTGGATGTGATGCCGGAAGTTGATGACGTTGAAGTTGATATAGGCGAAGAAGAGATAAGACTGGATACCTACCGGGCTTCCGGAGCCGGCGGGCAGCATGTAAATCGTACAGAAAGCGCTATCCGGCTTACTCATCTGGCTTCCGGTATTGTGGTGACCTGCCAGTCGGAAAGAAGCCAGATGAAAAATAAGGCGATGGCCTATAAAGTTCTGAAGTCAAGGCTGTATGAGTATTATGGCGGTAAAAGAAAGGAAGAAATGAAGAAGGTGCAGGGTGAAAAAAAAGATATTGAATGGGGAAGCCAGATAAGATCCTATGTTTTCCAGCCTTACCGTTTAGTGAAAGATAACAGAACCGGCGTGGAAGTCGGGAATACTGACGCGGTAATGGACGGAGATATAGATATATTCATAGAGGCCTTTCTTAAAAGAAAAGGAGACAAATAACTACTCCTGCGGTCCCCGGGTTTGTGAACTAAAGATATTGATGTTGTCTTGAGTAAAAGATTATTTTATTAAATTCGATTTGACGTATTTTTACAAAATAATATAAGCTTGATGCGCCAGTAGTTATGGAATATTGTTAAACTATATATCAACGTCTCGAATAATTCGAAAAAACCTTATTTACCCTTGACAATCCTTATAAAATCATTATACTATATGTAGATGCACTAATAACATTGGCCACTATATATGCGTGTCTATTACATTTAGCGGGCGTTTTTTTATCCAAGACAAGTGCTACAGGAGTGTCATTGTTACTTAAGAAACTTCAATTGTATGGTTTTAAATCATTTGCTGATAAAACCGAGGTGAATTTTGAACCCGGGATTACTTGTATTGTCGGCCCGAATGGTGCAGGTAAATCCAATATTGTTGATTCCATACGCTGGGTTCTCGGAGAACAGAGCGTTAAGTCGCTTCGCAGCCCGTCTATGGATAATATTATCTTTAACGGGACTGAATCCAGAAAACCTGTGGGTATGGGTGAAGTATCCCTGGTATTTTCTGATCTAAAAGGCCAGCTTGCTTTTGATTTTGAAGAATTAAAGATAACCCGCCAGATCTTCCGTAATTCTGATTGTGAGTACTTCATAAATAAAAATCCCTGCCGGCTCAAGGATATTTCTAATATGTTCCTTGATACCGGGGTCGGTACCGACACCTATTTTATTCTTGAACAGGGAAAGATGGATGCTATTCTTTCTTCGCGCCCGCTTGAAAGGCGGTATATCTTTGAGGAAGCCGCCGGAGTTTCAAAGTATAAAGCAAAAAAAGAAGAAGCCTTGAAGAAACTTGATCAAACGGATCAAAACCTGAAAAGGATCAAGGATATCCTGGGAGAAGTGAAACGCCAGATAAATAGCCTTGAACGGCACGCAAAAAAAGCCGAGAAATATAAAAAACTTTCTTTGGAACTAAAAGAAGCCGAAGTCTCCGTTTCCAAATACCGGTATGATAACTATCGCGGCAAAATTGAAGAGCTTTCTGTAAAAAAGAGCGCTCTTAAAAACACCCTGGAAAATATTTTGAACAGTATTAACAGCGAGGACGCGCGCCTGCAGGAAGGCAGAAAAAACCTTTTTGAAGAGGAAAAGAAACTGGTCCTCCGGCAGGAAGAATACTACAAGGTCGGCAACGAGATAAACAATGTTTTCGGTAAAATAAGCCTTTTGGAAGACAGAAGGAACTCTTTGATCCGTGAGATCGAACAAATAAAAGAACGGATAACCGAGCTTGAGAAGAAAAATGGAACGCTTGTAGGCCTTATCGCCGGGACCAAGGATGATTATGAGGAAACGGTAAAAGGCTTGGCTGTTGAAAAAGAAAATATCGGAAAACAGGCCGAAAATTCCAGAAAGCTGAGGGAAAAGCACAGGCAGGGCGAGAAACTTCTGGAAGAACTAAGGGTGCAGATCTTTGACACTATCAGTGAGTTCGCGCACCTGAAAAATGAATTTAAGGCGGCTGAGAACCGTATTAATGAATTGAAATTTACCGGGGATAAGCTGAGCAGGAAAAAAAATGAAATAGTCGCCCGTAAAGAAAATGCGGAAAAACGCCTTTTGGAATTAAAAGCCGAACTGGCCGGGATCGGCGGGAGTAATAAACTTACGACTTCCGAGGGTGTTTATGAATACACCTCCGAAGAAATAAAGAATATTGAAACAATGGAAAGCCTGATGGACGGGGATTTTAACCGGATCGGGCAAGAAAAAGAAGTCATTAATATCCGGAAACTTCTCGTAAATATCCGTGACAGGTGGGTCTCCTACGTTAAAAAAATAAAACCTCTTTTTAAGATACTGCAGGATGTTAAAGGTACTGTGGCAAAAAAACAGGAAGAGCAGTCTTTAATTGGAGAGCTTGAAAGGATCTGCCGTGAACTCAAGGTCATAGACTACGAGCTTGAGGAAATAACAAAAGAAGAAACGGCGGCGGCCGGTAAAAAGAAGGAATTGACCGGCAGGCTGAATAATGCGGAGGGCGCGCAAAAAGAAAAAGATGCCGGTATCAAGGCTCTTGAAGCTGAATTGCTGGCGGCAAGAAAAGATGAGCAGGCGGAGAACGCGATATTTACGGATAGAAAGGTACGCCTTACTTTTCTTGAACAGCGGGAGATAAATTTAAAAAATGAACTGGTACGGATGGGGCTGAATATTGATGAGATTGAAGTAAGTAAAAACACCTATATTAAAGAAATTAAGAGCAAAACCCTGCTGATAGACGGCCTTGATAAGGAGATCTCCTCTCTACAGATGTTTTTGAAGGAAATAGCGCCTAAAAAAGAGGAGCTTGAGAAGTCACTTGCAAATGAAAAAGATAATAATGAAAACATCAGGAAATGCTTTTTTAAGGATGAAGAACAACTCCGGGCTTTCAGGAAGGAGAATGAGGTAAAACAGAAGGACCTGTATGATCTTGAAATAGTTATAAGCAAGCAGGACCTTGAAGCCAAAGCCATAAAAGACAGGATCCTCCGGGATTATCATGTTGATATTTCACAACTTACCCTGGAAAAAGACTATATAATTGATAATAATTTAACTGAAGAAACAGCGGATGTTAAAATAACTGAGCTGCGGGCAATAATAGACGGTATGGGGCCCGTTAATATGGCTTCAATGGAAGAATATCAGGAGTTATCAGTAAGGTATGATTTCCTTGCCGGCCAGGAAAGGGACCTGGATGATGCCAAAAATGAACTTTTGAAGACTATTCACGAGCTTAATCAGACCACAAAGGAATTGTTTCTTGAAACGTTTACCAAAATAAAGGCGAATTTCAATGAGGTTTTCAGGAAACTCTTTAATGGCGGACATGGCGACCTTCAACTTATGGATGAAAACAATATACTTGAAACAGGTATTGAAATCATTGCCAGGCCTCCGGGAAAAAGGCCTCTTTCTGTAGCAATGCTTTCCGGAGGAGAGAGAGCCTTAACTGCCATCGGGCTTCTTTTTGCGGTATTTATGGTAAAGCCTTCTCCTTTCTGCATCCTGGATGAAATAGATGCTCCGCTTGATGACAGTAATGTTGTGAGATTCAGGGATATGCTAAAGAGTACCTTCGCCCACGTGCAATTCATAATAATAACACACAATAAGCTTACAATGGAAAGCGCAGATACTCTTTATGGAATAACGCAATTAGAAAAAGGTGTTTCAACGGTAGTCTCGGTTAAGCTAAAAGATATAGATCCTCTGACTGGAAAAGCAGGAGTGAATGTAGAAAGGAAAGCAAAAGCTGTATAAAGAACCGTAAATATTTGATATTTACTTTTAAAATAATGCGTTTTAACCCTACCTTCAAACAGGCCGTGAATCCAGCAATAACCAAATTCACGTTGACAATTCCGGTCCAATATTGTATAATTACCCTGTAACGTAAGAACTTACAAATATAAAAACATTAAACTGTTTTAGGGAGGAATACCAAGTGGGAGAAACTGAGGCGCCCACTTTTTTGTTTTTAAGCATTAGTTTGGCCTAATTGAAGTTTAACTTGTGTAATATTCTGTAACGGTTTGCAATATAAGGATCCGGTTATATATGAATGGTGCGGATAATATAGTTCTAAAAGCTAAAAGCCTTACAGAACTTTACCTCAAAGTACTGGGGCTTATTTTATACGATATAGAATATAAGCGCGAGAATACCGGGATGGTACTTCGCATATTTATAGATAAGCCCGCGGAAAGCGGTAAGGTTAACATTAAGGACTGTCAGGAAGTAAGTAATGTGCTTTCCACTGTTTTTGAAGAGCAAAACCTTATAGAAGGGCATTATAACCTTGAGGTTTCTTCTCCCGGTTTGGATCGTGTTTTGAAGATGGAAAAGGATTTTATAAGGTTTGCGGGTTTTAAAGCAAATATATATTTTAATGGCCTGGTCAACGGGAAGAATAACCTGACAGGACTGCTCAAAGGTGTTAAGGCAGGAAATGTATTGCTCGAAGTAAAAGGTGTGATAGTTGAGTTCCCGGTGTCCAGCGTAAAGAAGGGAAAACTGATATTCGATCAGTAGAGGATATGGTGCCAGTATGCTAAACAGAGAAGTTTCAGATGCTTTAGAACAGATCGGCCGGGGCCGGGAAGTAAATATGGAAGTATTGCTCGAGACTTTGCAGAAAGCTCTTACTTCCGCCTCAAAAAAACTTCTTGGAAATCAACATGAAATAAAAGTGTTTCAGGATGAAAATACAGGAACAATTAAGGCCTTTTATCCTAAGACCGTCGTTTCGGATGTTAAGAATTCCGATTACGAAGTTTCATTGGAAGAGGCCAAAAAACTTGGCTATGAAGGCAAAACCGGCGGGACTGTTGATCTTCCTGTGCCTATTGAGAAGTTCGGCCGTATAGCGGCTCAGATTGCCAAGCAGGTCATTTCAAAAAAGGTCAGAGATATAGAGCGCGACGCTCTTTTTTCAGAATTTGAAGAAAAGATTGATACATTGCTTAATGGAATAGTCCTGAGAAAGGAGAATAAAAATATTTTCGTTGATCTGGGAGATACCGAAGGTGTTATCCCGATGAAGGAACAGGTTTTCAGGGAAAGCTGGCAGATCGGGGATAAGATCAAGGTCTATGTTACCGAAGTCAAAAAAACGTCCAAGGGGACACAGGTGGTGCTTTCAAGGATACATCCCAATTTCATCAGAAAACTTTTTGAAACTGAAATACCGGAAATAGGGGAAGGGAAAGTACAAATTAAGTCCCTTGCAAGAGATCCAGGGTACAGGCTGAAAATAGCGGTCTATTCCGAGGATAGAAATATAGACTCTGTTGGGGCCTGTGTCGGAGTTAAAGGAGGCAGGATCCAGCCTGTTGTAAAGGAGCTCAAAGGCGAAAAGGTCGATGTTATTGAATGGAACGCGGATATTAAAAACTTCGCTAAGAATGCTTTGAAACCCACAAGAATTACCAGCGTTTCCGTTGATGAGGCAGGACAGGTGGTTACCGTTGTTGTTCCGGATGACCAGCTGGCAATAGCTATTGGAAAAAACGGGCAAAGTACAAAACTCGCCGGCAAGCTTATCGGCTGCAAAATTGACGTGATAGGTGAAACCGATTTTGCGAAAGCAGGGGCCGGGAACGTCAAAATTATTGAAGACAAAGCGCAGGAAACAAAAGACGACCCTTTTGCTTTGCTGGGCTTAAATAAGAAAACTATAACTAAACTGAAAGACAACGGGTTCAATACCAGGGAAGATTTTAAGAACGCCACACTTGACTCGCTCTTAAAGATAAACGGACTCACAGCCAAAACAGCCGAGAAAATTCTCGAGAAGGTTAAGGCATTCAAAGGACAGGAGAACGAAACTAAAAATGAGCAAATTTAGAGTTCATGAAATAGCCAAAAAACTTGGCATGAAGAGCGCTGATCTTGTTGCCAAACTTGTCGAGATGGGAATAGAAGACAAGAAAGCTGTCAGCATGCTGGATGAGAGCGAAATAAAAGTTGTCGCTGCCGCAATAAGAGAGTCGGCGGCTAAAAAAGACGCGCCTGTGCCGGGCGGTAAAGCTGCGCTGGCGAAATCACCTGCCGCGGCTTCACAAAAGAAACCCGCTGCCGTTCCTCAAAAGAAAGTCAAAACTCCGGCAGTAACCTTGGAAAAAACTGCCGTTAAGGCCGCCGTGTCCGTTACCGGTGTAAAAATTGCGCCTCATGCCGCAAAACCTGCGGCCTCAGGCAAAGCAACCGAACATGCCCCTTCCGCAAAAGCAGCCGCTGTTAAAACCGCTGCCCCCGTAAAACCGCTAAAAGCAGCCGCGGAGAAAAAAACGCAGGCTGTAAAACCTAAAGTTAAGCATGCGGAAAAAGAGGTGCCTGCAAAGACAGTTCCTGAGGTAGACGCGGAAATTACAGGAACAAAAGCCGTACCGGAAAAAGTCCCGGATACAGCCGCTGCCGTTACTCCTGCTCCCGCGGCATTGCCTGTTATTCCGGAAGGCCCCCGGCCTATTTTTAAGGTCACGGAAGTTACTACTGTCGGCGAAATGGCCAACAAATTGAAAGTTCCGGCAAGTGAACTTATTAAGAAGATCATGACCATGGGTATGATGGTCTCGATAAATAGAAAACTTGACAAAGATGCTATTATTCTCATTGCTTCTGAATTTGGCTATGATGTTGAGTTCGTTTCTATCTTTAACGAAGAAGCTCCGACCGAAGCGGAAGAAATACTGGATAAGTCAAAATTGGAATGGCGCCCTCCGGTAGTTACCGTTATGGGACATGTTGATCACGGCAAAACTTCTCTGCTTGATGCTATCCGGGAAACTAATGTGACTGCAGGCGAAGCGGGTGGTATTACACAGCATATTGGCGCCTACAAAGTGAGAGTCCCCAAAGGAGAGATAGTTTTTCTTGATACACCGGGCCACGAAGCTTTTACTTCCATGCGGGCAAGAGGTGCATCAGTTACTGACATAGTAGTATTGGTTGTAGCCGCGGATGACGGTGTTATGCCCCAGACGGTTGAAGCCATAAATCATGCAAAAGCGGCGAAAGTGCCCATAATTGTGGCAATTAATAAAATGGATAAACCCAGCGCTGCTCCGGAAAGGGTGAAGCAGGAACTCTCAAAGTATGATCTGCTGCCTGAAGATTGGGGCGGGAAGACGATCTTTGTCCCGGTTTCAGCGAAAAAGAAAGAAGGCATTGAAAAACTTCTTGAGATGATACTTTTGGAATCGGAAATGCTGGAGCTCAAAGCGGTAAAATCAGGGATGGCAAAGGGTGTTGTGCTCGAGGCAAAACTTGATAAAGGCAAAGGGCCCGTGGCGACGGTGTTGATAGAAAAAGGAACGCTTAAGATAGGTGATTCTTTTGTGTCCGGTTTCTTCTTTGGGAAAGTCCGCGCTATGATGGATGATAAAGGGCAAAAACTTCAGGAAGTCATACCTCCTACGCCTGTAGAGATTCTTGGTTTTAACGGCGTGCCTAATGCGGGAGATACCTTTCAGGTCATGGCTGACGAAAAAGAGGCCCGGGTCATCTCCGTGCGCAGAAATGAACTGCAGCGGGAAATAAATATTCAAAAACAAAAACATATTTCGCTTGAAGGCCTTTATACCGAGATCCAGGACGGCAAGTTAAAAGATCTTAAGCTTATTCTGAAGGGTGATGTTCAGGGGTCTATCGACGCGCTTACGGACGCGCTGGAGAAACTTGGAAATGATAAGGTCAAAATATCTATTATTCATAAAGGCGTTGGAAACGTTAATGAGTCCGACGTTATGCTGGCAAGCGCGTCCAATGCTATTATTATAGGTTTTTCCGTGAGCGCCAGCCAGGCGATCAATGACCTGGCGAAGAAAGAAAATGTTGATATAAAGTTCTTCAGGATAATTTATGAAATAACTGACGCGGTCAAAGCCGCCATGGAAGGTTTGCTCGAACCGATACTTAAGGAAGTAGTTGTGGGCCGGGCCGAGATCAAACAGGTCATTAAGATACCCGACGGTTTTATCGCGGGCAGCCATGTGTCTGAAGGCAAAATAACCAGGCAGGGCCTGGCCAGGATAAAACGCGGCGCTGAAATTGTAGGCCAGGGGAAAATTACTTCGCTTAGAAGGTTTAAAGATGATGTCAAAGAAGTGGCGGCCGGATATGAATGCGGTATCTCTATTGACGGCTTTAAAGATTATAAAGTCGGAGATATTTTTGAAGTTTATGTTATCGAGAAAACCTACGCGAAGCTGTAATTTACCCGTGCCGGGACGGCTATTTGCCGCCTTACGGGGCATTAAGGGTTTTCCAACGGAGCTCTGATGCATCTAAGAACGGAAAAACTGGCGAGGCTTTTTCAAAAAGAAGTCAGCCTGATAATAGCGAGAGATCTTACGAACCAGGACATAGGTTTTGTTACGGTCACCGCGGTTCAATTTAACAATGATACCAGCAAAGCTACGGTCTATATCAGTATCTTTGGGGAGAAGAAGGCCAGGGAAAAATCCATTACCGCTCTTAATAAAGCAAAAGGCGCCGTCAGGCATTTATTGGCGGAAAGAGTGGTTCTTCGCTATATGCCGGAAATTGAATTTAAAGAAGATCTCCAGTATGACCAGATAGAAAAAACTCTTTCTATAATAAAAACACTAGAGGATAAGAAAAATAAAAATGAAAAATAATTCGCTTAAAGAAATAGTCCGCGCGTTTAGAAAATATGATAATTACATTCTCTCGACCCATATAAGCCCGGATGGCGACGGTATTGGCTCGGAACTTGCTCTCGGGTTTGGGCTGAAAAAACTCGGGAAAAAAGTTACCATAGCCAATAGTGACCCTTTTCCGGCAAATTATGAGTTCCTGCCCTGTGACGGAATGCTTAAGAACAGAGAGGAAATTAAGGGCAGTTATGATGTTGCTGTCTCTCTGGAATGCCCCGGCCTGGACCGGGTCGGCAAAATGAAAAAAGTTTTCCTGAAATCCGGCAGGATCATTAACCTGGATCATCACATGAGCAACGAATTTTTCGGCGATTATAATTATGTGGATGACGGGTCTGCCGCGGTGGGAGAGCAGGTTTTTGATATTCTTTTTGAATTAGGCGTCAAACTGGATCTCAATATTGCCACGTGCCTTTATACCTCACTTTTAACCGATACGGGAAGTTTCTCCTATTCCAATACTACCAGGAGAACTCATGAAATAGTCATAGAACTTATGAAATACGGTGTAAATCCTTCGGAAGTGAATCAGAATGTATACGAGGTTTCTTCGCTCGGCAAGATACAACTCCTTGGAAGAGCAATAAACTCTTTATGCATAGATGAAAGATACGGTATTGCCTGGACAGTTCTTGCAAAAAAGGATTTTGAAGATACAGGAACAAATTACAGCGATTCTGAAGGTATCATTAATTACGCGCGTTCCATCAAAGGGGTCAATATCGCGATCTCTTTTACCGAAATTCACGGGGAAAGGGTTAAGATCAGTTTCAGGTCAAAAAGGAATGAAATAGATGTCAATAAGATCGCTCTTTTTTTTGCTGGCGGCGGGCACAAGAGAGCTTCCGGCGCGCTGCAAAAAGGGACGGTTAACGAAGTTAAAGAAAAAGTATTGAAAAAAACAATAGAGGTGATAAAAAGTGTGTCTGCCGGTTTTAAGCTTAAACCTGTTTTAGGAGCTTGCGGAACTTTGACAAAAAAGAAGAGGTGAAAAGTTTGGTCAGGTCAGATATCGTAAAAAAAGTGGCAAAGGAAACAGGCCTTACGGTAAAAGATGCCGAAAAAATCGTGGATATAATACTGGAAAGCCTGATTGAGTATGTTGAAAAAGGAAGTAAGCTTGAATTGAGAGGCTTTGGCACTTTTTTAGTCAAACAAAGAGCGGGGCGTATTGCCAGAAATCTTAAGACAAACGAAGATTTTCCGCTTCCTTCCAGAAAAGTGATACATTTTAAATCCGGAAAAGAATTAAAGCAGCTCCATCTTCAGGAGGAAAAATGAAAAAATCACTGCTGGTAACTGCCCTTGTGGTTGTCTTTCTTATCCTGGCCGGCTATGTTATTTATGAGCTTATTTTAATGGGGCCAAAAATTACTTTAGCGTATCCCGGCAAAATAGGCCAGCAAAAACTTGATACCGAGTTTAAGGTAGCCGTAGAACTTGAAAACCTGGCCGTCTTGTCAAGAGAATACATGATAAATCTTGATATTTTTAGCGGTACCCAAATTAAAATGTCTTTGCCTGCCCAGGTGAAAAAACTTGAACCCCGGAAAAAACAAACTGTGGAATTTACCTGTATTCTTTCTGAACCCCTGCTCCCGGGGCCCTACTCTTCCGTTATTTATGTTACAACCAAAAGATCCATGTTTTCTTCGGCTTATTCCAGGATAGCAGAGAGCTCTCAGGAATTTTTACTTGCGGAAAAAATAATAAGCGGTATTGTTAACTTTATTGATATTAAAGGCGGCAGGAAAGTCGGCGAAGTTATGACGGTCAATGCCGTAGCCAAAAATACCGGGGAAGCCGCAAAAGTTTTCTCACTGGACTGCGAAATAATCAATCCGAAAGGGGAAGCGGTCCGGTTTCCGGCAAAGGATTTCAGCCTTAATATGGAAGAATCCAGAAAAATTTCTTATGAGCACAATGTTCCGCTAAAGGCTCCGGGCGGAAAATATAAAATAAAGCTTTCCCTTTACGCGGGAGCAGGTGCCGATAAAGCAAAAAAATTAATGGCGGAACAGGAACTGGAAAAAAATATACTGGAAAGAACCGTTAAAGCTTCTGTTGAAGCGGTAAAGCTCAGCGGTAAATTGAAATCAGGGGAAACGGTTAATTTTGAGATAAATGTAAAAAACACGGGAGATATAGAAAAACTCTTCTCTCTTGAAGTTTCTTTGCTGGATCCTTCGGGTAAGCTTATAACTCTTCCCTCAAAAGAATTACAGACAGCTGCCGGTGAAATAAAGAAGTACTCCTCTGCTTATCCAATTCCCCGGAAAGATTCTCACGGCCTCTATAAAATAAGTATTATTGTTTTTGCGGGCTCTTCACATGAACCGGCAAGAAAAAAGCTGACAGAAGCACATCAGGAATTCAGTGTCGCGGAGCGGGTGACCAAAGCCGCTGTTACTAAAGTTGTTATTGCCGCTTCGAAGACCAAAATAAAAGTAGGAGAACCCGTAACCATAACAGTTGGCCTGATGAATACCGGGGAAACAGAGCACGCGTTCCCTGTTACGATAGTAATAAACGGAGGGAATAACCGGGCTAAACTCGACGCCAAGCTGCTTTCTCTGGGCGTTGGCGAGGAAAAGCAAATAGTGTTTGAATATTTAATACCGCTTGCCGGCACCGGGGGCAGTTACGGAGCAAAAGCAGGTGTTTATAATAGTATAGATGCGGCAGGCAATATTATTGAACTTTTTGAAGAAAAAAGTTCCGCCTTTACTGTGGGGGGGCCGAATATTCTGGGAACGGCGGAACTTGCCGTAATATCCGGAAAAATAAGATATGGAGATACGGTCAATTTAAAGGCAAAATTCCTTAACACCGGCGAAGTCAGGCACGTCTATTTTGTGAAAATAGAGGTCCTTGATCCGCTGAAAAAGATTTCCACTATTATTAATGAAAAAGTTGATCTCGACAGGGCCGGCCAGGTTGAAAAAACCGGGGAGTTCAAAATAGACCCTGCTTTAGCTGAGGGTAAGTACACGGTCCTCGCCAGTCTCTGGGAGCGGCTGGGTGAGGATGGAAATCCTGCCGGGAAACTCGGAGAGGATTCTCATGCATTCGAAGTCCTGGATACGGCGCCCGTAATAACCAATATAATAGGTGTGGCTCCCGTTATCGGCAGGAATACCACCATAGTGGCAACAGTTAAAGATGATAAGGAAATAAAAGCCGTTATGCTGGTCTATATAGGCCCGGGCATGTCAGAAACCGCAAAAGATATCATGACCCGCACCTCCGGAAATAAAAAAGACGGTTCTTACAGCGCGCAAACCAGGCGGTTTAACTATGCCGGTTCTCTTAAATACTATGTCGAAGCGACTGACTCCAAGGGACAGAAGAGCCGGTCACCGGAGTCCAACACGCAGATAAAATGAGCAGAATAGCGGTAAATTTAGAAGAGGTGAAAAATAGGATAGCAGCTGCCGCGCGCAGATCCGGCAGGGCTCCGGAAGCCGTAAAACTTGTTGCTGTTTCTAAGACCGTCGGAGTACCCGGCATTATTGAAGCTCTTGAAGCCGGAGTTACCGGGATAGGTGAAAACCGTATTCAGGAAGCAAAATTAAAATATCCCCAGCTTGCCGGCCGGAAAATTACCTGGCATATGATAGGGCATCTCCAGACCAATAAAGTCAGGGACGCCGTCAGGATCTTCGACCTTATTCATTCAGTTGACAGCCTGCGTCTTGCCGAAGAGATAAATAATGAGGCCAAAAAAAACAATAAAAAAGTATCCTGTCTTATTGAGATAAATTCCGGCAGCGAAAGCTCGAAGTATGGCATGAAATTTGAAGATGCTGCGGGCTTTATTCGGGCTGCTGCGGGGCTTGGAAATGTCAGCTTCGAAGGGCTGATGACTGTTGCGCCTCTTATGCCGGCTCCGGAAGCTGTAAGGCCGTTTTTTAAAAGAATGAAAGAACTTTTTGAGCAGCTAAAAGTGCCGGCCGCCGGAGTGTCTTCGAACCTTGATCTTAAGCACCTTTCCATGGGTATGAGCCAGGATTATGAGACAGCAATAGAAGAAGGTGCAACCATGGTCAGAGTAGGTTCGGCAATTTTTGGTAAAAGGAATTAAAAAAGGTTCGTAAGGTTAATAAAGTTAATAAGGTCTATAAAGTCTAGGAACAAAATTCTTAGAACTTTTACCCTTTCAGACTTTACGGACATTACGGACATTATGGACTTTTAGACCTTACGGACCTTATAGACTATTATTTTTGTGGGGGAGGTATTTTGTGAAGATCGGTTTTATCGGCGCAGGAAACATGGCTGAGGCCATTATTGCAGGCCTTTTAAGAACAAAAACTGCTAAGCCCTCAGAAATAATTATCAGTGATATTATTAAGCCCCGGCTGGCTGAGCTGAAGAAAAAATATGGTGTAGTTCCTGCCTTGTCAAATAATGCCGTTATACGCGGTTCTGAGGTAATAATAGTTGCCGTAAAACCAAAAGATGCCGGCTCAATAAAAGAAGCGCTGGCGGATATTAAACAGGGGGCTTTCATTATTTCTATTATGGCCGGCATAACTACCGGATTTTTTGAGAAAACAGGCAAAAAATTGCCGGTTATCAGGGTTATGCCGAATACTCCGGCGCTTGTACTTTCAGGCATGGCGGGGATCTGTAAAGGAAAATTTGCAAGCAGGACCCAGCTGGAAAAAACAAAAAAGATATTTGCCGCCGCCGGTAAAGTGCTGGAAGTTGAAGAGAAGCTTATGGATGCCGTTACGGCCGTCAGCGGGAGCGGTCCGGCCTATGTGTTTTTGTTTGCTGAAGCATTACTAGACGCCGCGATCAAGTGCGGTATTGATAAAGCAAGCGCAAAGTTACTGGTGGCAAACACCTTGCTGGGTGGAGCAAAGATGATTCTGGAATCCTCTGAAGAACCGGCAATTTTGAGGAGAAAAGTAACATCTCCCGGCGGAACAACAGCCGCCGCGCTTTCAATATTTGAAAAAAGGGAATTCAAAGAAATAATAATTCAGGCCGTGAAAGCCGCGAAAAAAAGGTCTAAAGAGCTGGCGCAATAAGCGGGATGGCCGGAGAAAGGGATCTAAAAACGGCTTAATAAAATATATTAAGGAGGTCCTAATGAGCGAGTTGAGTCAACAAATAGATCAAGCTGTCAGCAAAATAAGGTCGATATCCAAAATTGTCCCGGAGGTCGCGATAATTTTGGGGACCGGACTCGGCGGCCTGGTGAAGGAAATAAAAAATAAAGTAGAGATAAATTACGGGGAAATTCCCAATTTCCCGCTCTCAACTGTTGAGGCGCATGCGGGAAAATTAATAATCGGGGAGCTGGGAGATAAAAAAGTTGTTGCCATGCAGGGGCGGTTTCACAGATACGAAGGTTATGATTACAGGCAGGTTACGTTCCCTGTATACGTGATGAAAAAGCTTGGGGCCCGGATACTCATGGTCTCAAATGCCGCCGGCGGCTTAAATAAAAAATATAAGGCCGGTGAACTTATGATGATCTCTGATCATAATTCCCTGCTGCTCGGGAGCAACCCGCTGGCGGGCCCAAATGATGATAAACTCGGCCCCAGGTGGCCGGATATGTTTCAGACCTATGACGCGGAATTAATGAAAATTGCGGCAAAAATAGCAAAAAAACTCGGGATTAAACTGCATAAAGGGGTCTATATAGGTGTTCTCGGGCCGAATCTGGAAACTGAAGCCGAATATAAGTTTCTTATTGCTATCGGCGGGGACGCTGTCGGAATGTCGACGGTACCGGAAGTTATAGTCGCCAGATACTGCGGCTTAAGGGTATTGGGTATCTCTGTTGTTACCGATATGTGTATACCCGGCCATCTGGAAATAGCGAATATAGAGAAAATAATAGGTAATGCCGCGCGGGCCGAACCGGATCTTACGAAGATCATGAGCTCGGTGGTAAGGGAAATTAAGCTCTGATGCTCCCTACTGTTGCCTGGAAAAATAATACCGCTGTAATGATAGACCAGAGACGCCTTCCCGGGCAGGAAGTCTATATTAACTGCAAAAATTACAGGCAGGTGGTAGACTGTATCAAGACCCTGGCCGTAAGGGGGGCCCCGGCTATCGGTGTGGCCGCGGCTTACGGTACCGCTCTTGCCGTGCTCCGGGCTAAAAGCAGGGACAAAACGAAGTTTTATAAAGAAGTTGCTTTTGCGATAGAAGAGTTGAGGCAGAGCCGGCCGACCGCGGTAAATTTATTCTGGGCGCTTGACCGGATGACGGCAAAAATTATCGCGCTTTATAAACTTTCTCTTCCTGAAATTAAAAAGCAGATAGTTAAAGAAGCCAGGCTTATTGAAAAGCAGGATATACTGATAAATACCCGGATGGCAAAAAATGGAGCGAAACTTTTAAGAAAAGGGTCGACTGTTATGACCATCTGTAACACCGGGGTCCTAGCGACCGCGGGTGTGGGCACTGCTTTTGGAGTGCTCAATGAAGCCCACAAACAAGGCAGGAAAATAAGCGTTGTCGCGTGTGAAACCAGGCCCCTCCTGCAAGGTTCAAGATTGACGGCCTGGGAACTGAAAAGGGCAGGGATCCCTTTTCGTTTGATAACCGACAATATGTCCTGCTACATCATGTCAAAAGGCCTTATTCAGGGCGTAATTGCCGGGGCGGACAGGATCACCGCTAATGGCGATACCGCAAATAAGATAGGGACCTATATGCTGGCGGTCCTGGCAAAGAACTTTAAGATACCTTTTTATATCTGTGCTCCAACCTCGACCATAGATATTACTTTAAGTTCGGGAAAATTGATACCTATAGAAGAAAGGAAAGCGGAAGAAGTAACCGGGCTTCAAGGCGTAAAGACCGCTCCGGATAAAATAAAAGTATATAATCCCGCCTTTGATGTGACTCCGCATGAATTAATAACCGGGATAATTACGGAGAAAGGCGTGATACGGCCTCCTTTTACCGGAAAGCTTAAGAAACTATTTGCTAAATAAATAGGACCGTGCCAACTTGTGTTCCCTGCCGGGAGTTTCCTGAACGGCAAAGCCGGTGAAAAAGCGGCATAAATATAAACTCTTGTTATTTCCCAATGACAGTTTACTTATCTGCCCTGAATCGGGTATAATACTAACATTGTTGCAGATAGCTTTGAATAGGCCTGTTAAGCATATTAAATAAGCGTACCTAGGCAGCTGGAGTAGCTCAGTTGGTAGAGCATCGCACTTGTAATGCGAAGGTCGTCAGTTCGATCCTGATCTCCAGCTCCATAAATTTTACTGCAGAGTAAATTTTATGGAGCAATTGGGCAATGGAGAATAGAAAATTTGACAAAGGTAGGTCAATTCCTGAACATTAGCCGGTGTTCATACGGCAAAAAATGAACATTTATAATACCTGAGGAGCAATGAAAAACAGAAAACTCTTACTTGGGTTATTACTGGCAATAACTTTCCTGGCTTTTTTCCCTTCCTTAAACAATAAATTTACCAACTGGGATGACGATCATTATATTCTTAATAACGGAGTTATCAGGGAACTTAGTTTTCAAAATACGGCAAAAATATTTACCGCAAAATATTATAAAGATTATCTGCCTTTAACGATATTATCGTATGATCTTGAATACACTTTTTTTAAATTGGATCCTTTTTATTACCACCTGGACAATCTGCTTTTGCACCTTTTTAATTGTCTACTGGCCTTCTGCTTTATTATTTTGCTTTGCGGGAATAACCGGGTCGCTTTTATTACTGCTTTGCTTTTTGCGCTTCATCCTTTGCGCGTGGAATCGGTCGCCTGGCTGGCGGAAAGAAAAGATGTTCTTTATGCGATGTTCTATTTGTTGTCTTTAATTTGCTACCTGCAATATCAAAAATTCAGAAAAAATTCCTATCTTTATCTGGCCTTGACCGGTTTTATTCTTTCCTGTTTTTCAAAAGCAACGGCCGTTACCCTGCCTTTTTTACTTTTTCTGCTTGATCATTATAACGGCCGGAAATATGACAGGAAAGCTGTCCTGGAAAAGCTCCCTTTCTTCATTTTCACCCTGGTATTCGGCGTGCTTGCTTTTTTTATGCAAAAAGCCGAAGAAACTGTGAAAATTGAAAAAATTTCCGGTTTTGCGGATAATATTTTAAATGCGCTCTATAATCTCGGGTTTTACCTTAATAAACTTATCGCGCCTTTGGAACTCTCCAATGTTTATCCCTATCCTGCTGCCTTGACGGGCATGCTGCCCTTAATAGCGCTTTTAATACTGGCAGTTGCCGCTATTATTTACTATAAAAATAAGCTCCTGAACTTTGGCGCCCTGTTCTTTTTGGCGGCAATATTTCCTATGCTTCAATTGGTGCCGTTTGGTTTGGGTATTCCCGCGGACCGGTATACTTATATCCCGGCGCTGGGGCTTTTTTTCCTCGCAGGCACGGTCGTGGAAAAACTTTACGGTGAATATGGAATAAACGAGGTCAAAAGAAAAATTCTTACCGCAGTAATAGTTTTGGTGATCATGTTACTGGGAGCTCTTACGTTTATAAGATGTTTTGCCTGGTACGACGGCGAAACTATATGGAAAGATGCTTTAAAGAAAGATAATAAATACTGGATAGCCGATTATAACCTGGCTGCTTATTATTTTGACAAGGGGGAATACGCTCCTGCACTTTCACATTTTAACAGGACGCTAGAACTGGACCCGGGATCTAAATTTGCTTATAAACAAAGAGCGCTTACCTATATACGTCTGGGAGAGTTTACAAAAGCCAGGTCTGATATAGAGAGCATGAAGAGCTATAACCCAAAAGAGGCAGAAAACGCCCTCCGGTTGTATGAACTCTGTGACAGGCTGGAAAGTAAGGTAAAAAGGGGAATAAACAGAGAGGAAGCCCAGGCAGTGGAAGACGGCAGGACCTGTCTTGCGCAGGGTAACTACAGGGGCGCGGTAGTAAGCTACACGGAGGCCCTGGTCTTTAATCCGGGCAATCCGGAATATCTTAATAATAAGGGTGTGGCTTTAAGCGCGTTAAATGATAATTTAAGCGCTTTAAAGGAATTTGATGCCGCTATCAAAGCAATGAATAATGACGCCCTGCCGGAATACTACTATAACCGCGGGAATATATTCAGAAAACTGGGAGAACATAATGAGGCCGTCGCGGATTATTCGAGGGCAATAAAAAAAGAAAAAGGGAAATCGGAATACTATAATAACCGCGGGATCTCTTACTTTAACCTTAAGGACTACAAGAGGGCGCTGGATGACTTTGAGCAGGCGGTATTACTAAATCCCGGAAATAAGAGCGCGATCAAAAATAGGGATATGTTAAGCCGGAATCTTAAACCGGTAAATAAACCCTGATACAGGGGACAATTAAAAATATTATTATGAAGTTAAAAAAGGAGACAGCTTATGCTAATACCGTCATTATTTTCAGTAAGTTACGCCGGGCTTTGGGGCCAGCACAGGCTTGATACCCTGGAATTCCTAAAAAAGGCCGCGAAGCTTGGCTATACCGCGGTTCAACTAGCCGGAAAAAAGCCGCATATCTCTTTTAATCATATTACCGGCAAAGAATTGAGCGAGATCAAGGATACCGCGAAAAAATACAAAATAGATATACATACTATTGCCGCTTATAATGATTTTACAAGCGGAAAAACCTCCCTGGGAAATCCTTTTGTTGACATGCAGGTGGGCTATATTAAGACCCTGTGCGGTATCGCAAAAAAACTTGGAGCAAAACAGATAAGAATATTCAGCGGGTATTTTTATGATACGGATAATTATATGGAAGAGTGGGTCAAATGCGTCCGGGCCGTCAGGGAATGCGCGGAGATCGCGGAGGCTCACGGCATAATGATAGGTTTGCAGAATCACCACGATATAGCTGTTACCACTGAAAGCTATATTGAATTTTTGAACGATGTAAATCATCCCAACTGCAAAGCCATGTTTGATCCCTGGGCTCCTGCTTTGCAGGGGGATGACCTGTATAAAGCGGCAAAACAACTTGCGCCCCGGATGATCCAGACCACGCTTGCGGATTATGTGAAACTTAGAAGATTTGCCTACCTGCCGGGAATAGTAAACTATAAACCCTTGCCCGATATCGTTAAAGCGGTACCTATCGGACATGGATTTATTAACAATAAAGCGTTCTTTAAAGGGCTTAAAGAAGGCGGCTTTAAAGGCTATGTAATATATGAGATGTGCTCGCCTCTTAGAGGCGGGGGTTCGGAAGCAAATCTCGACAGGACCGCCAAACTCAGTTTGGCCGCTATTAAAGAACTTATTAGCTGAAAAGGGTTTTTACTGATAGTCAAGAATTGAGTCCGGAAAGTAAAAAAAAATAAAAAAACACTTGACAAAATAAAAATATATTGTTATAATCCCTACTAACTAGATAGACAAAGTAGTGTAGGAGAAAAATGTGAGAATATCTTTTAAAGGAGACTATGCACTTAAAACTATATTAGATCTGTCCTGCAATTACGCTAAGGGGCTTTCCAGGATAGGCGACATAGCCAGGCGTCAGGACATACCTTTAAAATATCTTGAACAGATATTATTGCAGCTTAAGGGAGGAGGATATGTTATCAGTAAAAGAGGGACTGAAGGAGGGTACATGCTTGCGAAAAAACCTTCAAGTATCACTATCGGGGAAATAATAAGGCTTACGGAGGGTTTTACCTCCCCTATCAGCTGTGTCAGCAGTTCCTGTAAAAGCAAATGCAATGATGAAACGCGGTGTCCTTTCCGTCCCTTATGGCAGGATATTAAAGAAATGATAAACGGCGTAGTTGACAGGGTTACCTTTGAGGACATGTGCCATAAAAAAGAAACTCTGGAAAAAAATAAAATAGTCAATTATGAGATCTAAACTAAAAGGAGAGAATATGGCAAAAATATATGAAAATATTACAAAAACAATAGGAAATACCCCGCTGGTCAGGATAAATAAAATTAATGAAGGCCTGCACGGCGCCATAGCGGTCAAGCTTGAAAGCTTTAACCCTATACACAGTGTAAAAGAGAGAATTGCCCTGGCGATGATCGAAGATGCCGAAAAAAAAGGCCTTATCAGTAAGGACACGGTAATTATCGAGCCGACAAGCGGCAATACCGGTATCGGCCTGGCTTTTGTCGCCGCCCAGAGGGGCTACAAACTGATACTTACCATGCCGGAGACTATGAGCCTGGAAAGGCGGGCCATCCTGCGGATCTTCGGCGCGGACATTGTCTTAACCGAGGGGAGTAAAGGAATGAGCGGTGCCGTTGAAAAAGCGAAAGAGCTGGCAAAACAGCAAAAGAACAGTTTTATTCCACAGCAATTTGAAAATGAGGCGAATCCGGAAGTTCACCGGAAAACAACTGCCGAAGAAATATGGAAAGATACTGACGGTAAGGTGGACTATTTTGTAAGTGGCATAGGCACCGGCGGGACGATAACCGGGGTCGGTGAAGTGCTAAAGAAAAGAAAACCTGCAATAAAAATAATCGGAGTGGAACCGCTTGATTCTCCCCTGCTTTCTGAGGGTAAAGCCGGCCCGCATAAGATCCAGGGTATAGGTGCAAATTTTATTCCGAAGATACTTAACAAAAATATTATTGACGAATTTATCAAAGTAAGTAATGAGGAAGCAGGCAAAACAGCAAAAATACTGGCAAAAGAAGAAGGTATACTTGCCGGAATTTCTTCAGGTGCCGCGCTCTGGGCCGCTCTGGAAATTGCAAAAAGGCAGGAAAGCAAAAATAAACTAATTGTCGCGCTGCTTCCGGATACTGGGGAAAGATACCTTTCTACCTGGCTTTTTCAGGAGTTCTTAAAATGAATAATAAAAATTTTATGGAGATCTACTTCAAAAAATCAGCGATGTGACACGAAAAAGGCCCGGAACTGATCTTAATAATAAAAAAAATGAATAAAGGAGAATAATATGTCAAATCAAGGTTTAGATACGCTAGGCCTGCACGCAGGACAGGTGCCGGATCCTACAACAGGTTCAAGAGCGGTTCCTATATATCAGACGACTTCTTATGTCTTTAACAGTGCCGAGCATGCGGCAAATCTATTTGGCTTAAAGGAGTTTGGCAATATTTATACAAGGCTTATGAATCCTACCACGGATGTGCTGGAGAAGAGGGTGGCCGCTATCGAAGGCGGTGTTGCGGCCCTGGCGGTGGCTTCAGGGCAAGCTGCCATAACGCTTGCCTTACTCGGCATAACCGGAGTGGGTGATGAGATAATTTCCGCAAATAATTTATATGGCGGTACTTATACTTTATTCCACTATACTTTCGATAATCTCGGACGAAAAGTTATCTTTGTTGACTCAAAAAAGCCGGAAGATTTCAAAAAAGCGATAACACCCAGAACCAGGGCAATTTATCTGGAGACAATAGGAAACCCTAAACTTGATGTGCCTGATTTTGAAGCTCTTGCCAGGATCGCGCACGAAGCAGGCCTTCCCCTGGTGGTTGATAATACCGTAGGGACGGGTATTGTAAAACCAATTGAGCATGGGGCGGATATTGTTGTACTCTCGGCGACTAAATACCTGGGAGGGCACGGGACCTCTCTCGGCGGAGTTATCGTTGATTCCGGTAAATTTGCCTGGGGTAACGGTAAATTTCCGCAGTTGTCCAATGATGACCCTTCATACCACGGGCTTAATTTCTGGAAAGTCTTCGGAAATTTTCCCGGAGCCGGAAATATTGCCTTTATCATAAGGGCGAGGGTCAGCTTGCTCCGGGATCTCGGGCCCTGCCTCAGCCCGTTTAACTCTTTTTTGATCTTACAGGGTGTGGAAACTCTCGGGCTCAGGGTAAGGCAGCATTCAAAGAATGCCCTGGAACTTGCAAAATGGTTGAAAAACCATCCTGCCGTATCCTGGGTAAATTATCCCGGATTGGAGGAACATACAAGCCATGCTAACGCGAAGAAATACCTCAAGGGTAATTTTGGAGGGCTTATCGGCTTTGGTGTTAAGGGCGGGCTTGAAGCAGGCAAGAAATTCATATCTTCCGTAAAGCTGCTTTCTCATCTTGCAAATATCGGAGACGCGAAGAGCCTGGTTATCCATCCGGCTTCAACCACTCATTCACAGCTGACTCCCGAAGAACAGGTTGCGACAGGCGTGACAGCAGATTTTATCAGGTTCTCGGTCGGCTTGGAAAACATTGAAGATATTAAAGTAGACCTTGACCAGGCACTGAAAAATGCTGTAAAGTAGTCTAAAGGAAGGATGCCTAAATTGAAGGAAAAGAAAGTGTTAAGTTTTTCAGAAGCCCTGAGTGCCGGTACCGCGGGTGCGGCGCCGGCACTTGAATGGCTGGTTCCCCTGCTTGACGCAAAAGGCGGGGACGAAACAAAATTGCTGGCCGCGGCCGATAAACTCCGGGAAAAGACGCTGGGTAATTCTGTCCATCTCAGGGGGCTTATTGAGTTTTCCAATTTTTGCCGTAAAAATTGCCATTACTGCGGGCTCAGAGCCGCTAATAAAAAGATAAAGAGATACCGCCTGTCAAAGGCGGAAATACTTGCAACGGCTTTAAAAGCCGAAAAACTGGGATATAAAACGGTGGTATTGCAGTCAGGAGAGGATCTGTATTTTAGTGCTGAGGTAATGTCTGAAATAATAGTTGAACTAAAAAATAAGACTAAACTCGCGGTTACTTTGAGTTTAGGCGAAAGAGATGAGGCAACCTATTTAGCCTGGCGAAAAGCCGGCGCGGACAGGTATTTGCTTAGGATAGAAACAACGGACCGGCGTGTTTTCAGGGAGATACATCCTGATAGTGACCTGGAATACAGAAAAAACTGCCTTTACACGCTAAAAAAACTTGGTTACCAGCTGGGAAGCGGTGTCATGGCCGGGCTGCCGGGGCAGGATTCTACAAGCCTTGCTAAAGATATTATCTGGCTGCATGAGCTCGGTGTGGAGATGGCCGGTATAGGCCCGTTTTTACCGCATAAGGAAACCCCGTTAAAGGATGAAAAAGGCGGTTCTTTAAGCCAGGCGCTTCGCCTGATCGCTGTTTTAAGGCTGGTTTTTCCCTACGCTCATATGCCGGCGACTACCGCTATGGGAACGATAGACCCTCTGGGACGGGAAAAAGCTCTGGAGGCAGGGGCAAATGTTATGATGCCTAATATTACTCCGACAGAAGTAAGGCCTTACTACGAGATCTATCCGAATAAGATATGTCTTGATGAGAACGCTGATAAATGTTTTGGCTGTGTAACGGCCAGGATAATCGGGCTGGGAAGGACTGTTGGAACAGATTACGGGCATGTAATAAGAAAAAATTCCGGTATTAAAGAGCCGAATTCCAGGTAAAAGAAAATATTCAAGTAGTCGTGAACGGTTAAATTAAGTCAGAGTTCCGTAGTTGATAGGAATTATCTAAAAACATGAACAAAGGACCGTACCTAACATGAATGATGATAAAATAGAAGTTCCAAAAAATAGCCCTAACGGGACCGTCGAAACCCGCTTTTTTGATTTTAATAACTTTGTTCTTGAAAATGGCGACATTTTACCTCAGATCAGGATCGCCTATGAAACCTACGGGAAATTAAACGAAAAAAAAGATAACGGGGTGCTTCTTTGCCATGCTTTGAGCGGTGATGCTCATGTTGCGGGTATCAGCAAAGAAACCGGGAAACTTGGCTGGTGGGAATTCATGATAGGCCCGGGCCGTGCTTTTGATACAAATAAATATTTTATTATCTGTTCAAATGTTCTCGGGGGCTGCAGGGGCTCAACAGGCCCGTCAACCGGCGATCCCAGAAAGAATGCGCCCTACGGGGCGGAATTTCCCGATATAACTATCAAGGATATGGTAAACGTGCAGGTAAAACTTGTGGAAGGACTGGGAATAAATAAACTTTTTTGTGTTTCCGGCGGCTCCATGGGCGGCATGCAGGTCATAGAATGGGCATATTCGTATCCTGACAGGGTGGTTACAGCGATCCCTATTGCTACGACCTTCCGGCATTCGGCCCAGCAGATAGCTTTCAATGAAGTAGGGCGTATCGCTATTATGTCAGACCCTGATTGGAATAACGGCAATTATTATAGCGGCAAAAAACCGGAGAACGGCCTTGCTATTGCCAGAATGATAGGGCATATCACCTATATGAGCGATGATTCTATGGAGGAAAAGTTCGGCAGGCGGACCAGACAGGCGGTAAAAGGCGCTAAAAAGCTTAATACCGGCTTTGAGGTGGAAAGCTACCTGAGATATCAGGGTGAAGCGTTCGTAAAAAGATTTGACGCTAATTCCTATATCAGCATAACCAAGGCCATTGATTTTTATGACGCGGGTAATAACCAGGATCTGATAAAACATTTTTATAATACCAACATCAAATTCTTGGTAATATCCTATTCGCATGACTGGATCTATCCGCCGTATCAGTCAAAAGAGATCGTAAAGGTGCTGAAATTCGCGCAAGCCGATGTGACTTATTGTGATATTTCCAAGAGTTACGGCCACGACGCGTTTTTGATCCCGCATGAAGAACAGGGCGTCTTGATAGGCCATTTTTTGGATAATAATTATCAGAAATATCTTAACAGGGCTAAGGCCTGATAGGAGAAAAAATTGCAGAGACTGGACTATACTATCATATTGGATATTGTGGAGAAGAATTCTAAAGTCCTCGATCTGGGCTGCGGAGACGGAGAACTGCTCCGTTTACTGGAAAAGAAAGAGGGCGTAGAAGGTGTCGGAATAGAAAACGATGAGCAGATGATCTATTCCTGCGTAAAAAAGGATGTTACGGTCGAACACGCGGATATTGATAAAGGCCTGCATGATTTTCCGGATAAATTTTTCGACTATGTAATAATAAATTTTACGCTTCAGGAAACAAAAAAGCCCAGCAAGGTCATAAACGAAGCTTTGCGCGTGGGGAAACATGTTATAGTGTCTTTTCCCAACTTTGCGTATTACAAAGTACGTTTATTCCTTGGCTTAAAAGGCAAGACCCCGTCAACTGAAGCGCTTCCCTACCGCTGGGATGAGTCCCCTAATCTGCATTATTTTACTATCAAGGACTTTCTTGAATTTTGCAGCACCGAAGGAATAAAAAAAGAAAGATTTACCGGGTTTACCGGAAAGCATGAAGTGAAATTCCTGCCGAATTTGTTTGCAGAAAAAGCTATTTTTCTGCTGACTAAATAGAGTTTCTGCTGTTTACCTGCCGGAAAATAATACTTTAAAGGGCTTTTTAAATGTAATAAGATATGGCAGGCAGGAACGGACGGGACGGGGCTTTTGACAGGAGCCCTAAGATACTCATCAGGAACAGGAGAACACAATGAAAAAAGTAATTGAGCTTATTGATGTAACTAAAACGTATTTTACCGGGGCCATGGAATTCAGCGCGCTTAAGAACGTTAACCTGACGGTTGAAGCCGGTGATTTCCTGGCGATCATGGGCCCTTCCGGTTCGGGAAAATCCACCTGTATGAATATCCTCGGCTGCCTTGACAGGCCCAGCCGGGGCAGGTATCTACTCGATGAAAAAGAAGTTTCAACTCTCAGTGACAGTGAACTGGCGGAGATCAGGAACAAGAAAATAGGTTTTGTTTTTCAAACCTTTAATCTTTTGCCCAGGACCGACGCCGTGCATAATGTAGAACTGCCGCTTATCTACAGCGGCGCGAAAAACAGGAAAGAACTGGCAAAAAAGGCGCTGGATATGGTCGGGCTTAGCGACAAATATAAAAATAAACAAAATGAACTTTCCGGCGGGCAGCAGCAGAGAGTGGCGATCGCCAGAGCGCTTGTCACAAATCCGTCCCTGGTCTTAGCCGATGAACCGACAGGTAATCTGGATACCAAGTCAGGCGAAGAGATCATGAAGATATTTGTTAAACTCAATCAGGAAGGAAAAACCGTTGTTTTGATCACGCACGAACCGGATATTGCGGCTTTTGCAAAAAAGACCATTCACTTTAAAGACGGAGAGATCATTACAAGATAAAAGGAGTATTTTATGAGGACTATCTTAGCGGTACTTTGCCTGTCCGCGGGTATTTTATATTCAGAAAACCTGACACTTAACCAGTGTATTGATATTGTACTCAGGAAAAGTCCTGAAATTATAACGCTGCAAAATGAATATGAAGCGGGAAAAGCCAGAGCCAGAGAGCAAAGAGCCGTATTTTTACCGCATATTTCAGCTTCTTTCACCGCGAACAGGCAGGTAACTCCGACATTTTCCACTTTTGGAGCGGCTGCTTCGCTCATAGGTTTGGGGCCTGAAATTGATAATACTTCTTATGCTCTTGGTTTAGGAGCGTCTCAGAATATCTGGGATTTTGGCCGGTCGCTGGCTCTTGAAAATCAGGTTGCTTTGAACGAGGAACTTGCCGCTTTTGAGCTGGAAAAAAAGAAGTCAGAAGTGGTTTATAACGTCAAAAAAAGTTTTTATTCCCTGCTGCAGGCCAAAGGCCTGGAAAATGCCTCCCGTCTGACTGTAAGCGATATGAAACACCTGCTGGAATCAGTCAAAGCCAGAAAGGAGCAGGGCCTGGCTACCCGGATAGACGAAATGAACGCGGAAGTGGAAACGCTCAAATTTGAACTTGAAGTTAAAAAAGCCGCTAATCAGGTTGACCTTGCGGGCCTGGCACTCAAAAATCTGCTGTTAAAAAGCGATGAAGAAGAGCTGCTGCTGGCCGAAGTACGGCTGGCGGACCCCGCCGGCAGCCCCCTTGGAATAAAGTCCTTCGAAGAAGCAAAAGCAAGGTCGCTGGCTTTCAGAATTGAACTTAAGGAATACAAGCTCCGGGAAAAAATTGCCCTGGCCTCCGCCGGCGGGGCCTACGCGGAATTCTGGCCTTCAATTTCCGGCCAGGCAGGTTATCAATATACCGGCAGCGATCTGTTTCTTAGAGATAAAAGCTGGAATATGGGCCTGAGTGTTTCTATTCCGCTTTTTAGCGGTTTTTCAAGGCAGGCCAGGGTTGAGCAGATGGAATTAGCTCTTAAAAATGTTTCGCATGCCGCGAAGTTATTGGAACAGAAAATAGTTCTCCAGGTCAAGGAGAGTTATTTGAAAATAAAAGAAAATAAACAGGACCTTGAACTCTCCGGAACAAGGCTTGAATATTTGAAGAAGAACCTTGAAGCAGCCTCCGCAAAATACGACCAGGGCCTGTCCACTTTAACCGATTTAATCGAAGCGCAGACAAAAAAAAGCAGCGCAGAACTTGAAAATCTCCAGGCTCTTTATGCCTATTATACGGCGCTGAATGAATTAGAGTATTCTATTGGAGGGAGTAAATGAAGAGCAATATATATTTAAGCCTAGTTTTAGCCGCTGCACTTGCCGGCGGGTGCGGGGTAAACGGAGGAACGGAAGTGAAAGTTTCCAAAGTGGTTAAGGGGACAATTGTCGTAAATGTCCAGGCTACAGGAACCGTGAGGTCAAACAATGAAGCCAAGCTTACGACAGTTTCTTCCGGCAGGGTGAGCCGTATCTTTGCCGAAGAGAACCAATTCGTGGAAAAAGGAAGGTTATTGCTGGAACTTGATTCTACCGCCCAGGCAGAAAAGGATTACAAACGAATTTCCCTGCTTTCTCAAAAAGGCTTTCTGGCTTCCCAGCAGGCGGAACAGGCAAAAGAGCAGTGGAAGAATACTTATATTTCCGCTCCATTTTCCGGTACGGTCGTAAAAAGGTTCATAGAAACCGGAGAAACTCTCTACAGCGGAACTCCCGCCTTGATGCTGGCCGACCTGAATGATCTGATACTTGAATCAAATATTGATGAGACCGATATCGGCCTGTTAAAGACGGGGCAAAAGGCCGAAGTGGTGCTGGATGCCTACAAAGAGGTAAAGCTTCCGGCCGCAATAATATTTATTTCTAAAAGCAGCCTTGAGGTAAAAGAGAAAGGAATTACTTACCAGGTCAAGGCCCGCCTTGATAAAACCGAGCTCACTTTAAGACTTGGTATGACCGGTGATATTTACGTTAAAGTAGCGGAAAAAAGTGAGGTCTTGATGGTGCCTTATACGGCAATAGGGGATGATAAGGGCGGAAAGTATGTATTTGCGCTTGAAAAAGGAAAAGTTATAAAGAAATATGTTAAAACAGGCCTTGAAAGTTATGACAATACCGAAATAGTTTCGGGAATAAAAGAAGCGGAAACTGTGATAGAAAGTAATATTTCAAAAATAAAAGACGGGCAGAAGGCCAGGGCCGCGGAAAAATGAACCTTAACGAAAGTGTATTAATAGCGCTCGGAAATTTAAGGTCAAATAAAGTGCGCTCGTTCCTGACCATGCTGGGTATTATCATAGGCGTAATGTCTATTGTGCTTTTAATTTCTATTATCTCGGGTACACAGGCAAAGATAGAAGGTGAAATTAATTCTATGGGGTCAAATGTTCTTCAGCTTGTTCCCGGTAATTCCGAAGAAATGCACGGCCCGCCGGGGACTTTTACCGTCAATAAATTAAAACTGGGGCTGGTGGATATGCTCGAAGCCAAGAGTAGTTACGCGGTTAAAGCCTGCCCGGTATTTATCAACGCCGGGACAACGGTGAAGTATAAAAGAAAAAGCAGGAATACCACCGTTATTGCGGGAACAGGTGCAAGTTTTCCTTATATCAGGAACTGGAATGTGGCGGAGGGAAATTATTTCAGGGAGGAAGATGTTAAAGCGGCAAGAAGGGTCTGTGTAACAGGAGACACGGTCGTCAGGGATCTGTATGGCGGCTCAAGCCCGATCGGCAAAGATATATTCGTGAACGGAAAAAAACTGCTTATTATCGGGGTTACGGAAAAAAAAGGGAAGACCTTCGGACAGGATAGTGATGATATTCTGGCGATGCCGATCACTACCTGTCATGAGCTCCTGGGTACTTCCGTGATAAATCAGATAATAATCAAGGTCCCGGAGCCAAAGAATACCGTCAAGGCGATGAATGAAATAAGGCGGCAGCTGCTCACGCAGATGGATAAGGAAGATTTTTCTTTGAACAGTCAAAGCGAACTATTAAAGACCTTCAGCAGTTTTGCCGCAATACTGAATGTGGTAATGGGCTGCGTAGCCGGGATCTCGCTTTTTGTCGGGGGCATCGGAATAATGAATATTATGCTTGTAACGGTTAAAGAACGGACAAGAGAAATAGGCCTGAGGAAAGCAGTAGGCGCGAGTTCAATGGATATTCTCCTGCAATTTATGACCGAAGCGGTATTTCTTGCGGTTACCGGAGGTGTAATAGGAATTCTTCTGGCCATTGCTTTTATAAGCGCGGCTAATCCCCTGCAAAAAGTGTTTCTGGATTCCGTGGTTGTACCGTTAAAAGCAAATCCAACTTCAGTAGTTCTTGCTTTCATCTTTTCAAGCGCGGTAGGGATCTTCTTCGGTTCCTATCCCGCGGTAAAAGCCGCAAAAACAGATCCAATTATAGCGTTAAGATATGAGTAAATAACCGGGAAAAAGCATCTTAATTTTCGTAATTTTTAACAGTCGCGGTTTTTAAGGGAGATTTATGAATGTATCCGAGAACTTAAAGCTGTCGCTTGTAAGTTTGTGGTCCTCCAAAATGAGGACCTTTCTTACTCTGCTTGGTATTATCATCGGGGTTATGGCTATTGTTCTCCTGGTTTCGGTCATAAACGGTTCAAAGACCCAGATAGAGAATGAAATAATAGCAATGGGTTCAAATACACTTATGGTCACTCCCGGAAATAGCGAAGCCAGTATGGGCCCTCCGGGAACCTATACGGTAAATAAATTACGGCTGAGGCATCTTGATCTTATTGAGGCCAGAAGCAGTTATGGCGCCGAAACCTGCCCGGAGTTTGACCTGATGGGGGTCATTGCCAAGTATAAAAATGAAAGCAGGAATATCTCTTTTGTCATGGGGGAAGGCAGCAATTTTGAAAGAGTAAATAATTGGAAAGTTGATACGGGGGTTTTTTTCAGGCAGGACGATGTAAAAACTGCGCGGCAGGTATGTGTAATAGGCGCGACAGTCGTAAAAACGCTTTTTCAGGGTTTAAATCCCATCGGCAAAGAATTGACGGTAAGAGGACTGAAATTCAGAGTACTGGGTATTCTGGAAGCAAAAGGCAAGATGTTTGGCATGGACATGGATAATTCTGTCTGCATGCCTATTACTTCTGCCCAGAAAATGACCGGTTCTAACGAAGTGCATCAGATAAATATCAGGATACCTGACGCGAAAAATATAGATAAAGCGGTGGCAGAAGTAAAACGGGTGCTTTTAATGGAAATGGAAAAGACAGATTTCAGCGTAACCACGCAGGGAGAATCTCTGGAGTTATTCAAAAGTATCATGACGGCCATGGAACTGATCACCTACGTGATCGCCGGTATTTCACTTGTGGTCGGCGGTATCGGCATAATGAATATTATGCTGGTTACCGTTACCGAAAGAACAAGAGAGATAGGAATAAGAAAAGCCGTCGGGGCTTCTTCCCGGAATATTTTATACCAATTTCTGGTTGAAGCAATTATCGTCGCCGTCTCCGGCGGGCTGACAGGTATCCTTGCGTCCGTTATGATCCTTTCCGGGATAGCTCCTTTCGTACCTTTTCCTCTTAAAGCGTCTGTTAGCTCCATTGTAATTTCTTTTGTCTTCTCCGTCCTTATAGGTGTGTTTTTCGGCACTTACCCCGCGTTAAAAGCTTCACGGACTGATCCAATAGTGGCGCTGAGATACGAATAGAAGCGTACTGTTAAATCAGGCCGTGTGCCTCGTGACAGGCCAAATTTATTGAAAAAATCAGATATTAGTGATATTATATTATTCTATGCAAACACCCCGGGTTTTGACAGTAAGCGAAATAACAAAGCAAATAAAAGGGCTTATTCAGCAATTTGACAGCGTCTGGATAGAGGGTGAAATATCCAATTTTGTTCCTCATTCCTCGGGGCATATGTATTTTTCTTTGAAAGATGAGAAAAGCGTTATACGGGCGGTGTTTTTTAAGAATGCAAATCAATATCTGAAATTTAAACTGCAAGACGGCCTGAAGGTGGTAGTGCACGGCAATATTGACCTTTACGAAAAGAGCGGGCAGTATCAAATAATAATTGATAATATGGAGCCCAAAGGCCTGGGAATGCTGCAGCTGCATTTTGAGCAGCTTAAGGAACAGCTCAGAAAGGAGGGTCTTTTTGACCGGGAAAGAAAGAGAGTACTTCCTGTTCTGCCGCGAAAAATAGGCGTGGTGACCTCTCCGACCGGAGCCGTTATAAGGGATATTCTAAATGTACTGCAAAGACGGTTTTCAAATGTTCATGTTGTGCTTAATCCCGTAAAAGTGCAGGGTGAGGGCGCGGCTGAAGAAGTAGCGGAAGCCATAAACTACATGAGCAGGGAGGGCAGTTTTGAGGTCCTGATCGTCGGCCGGGGCGGAGGTTCGCTTGAAGATCTTTGGGCTTTTAATGAAGAAATAGTGGCCCGGGCCATTTATGCTTCAACTATTCCGGTAATTTCCGCGGTGGGGCACGAAATAGATTATACTATTGCCGATTTTGTCGCTGATGTCAGGGCCCCGACGCCTTCGGCCGCGGCGGAGCTTGTGATCGAGAAAAAAACTGACTTTATAGAAAAGCTCAGGGCTTATGAGGTAAGGTTAAAAAATGATCTTACAAACAAATATCAGACCTATAAAGAAAAACTGGACTGGATAAGAAGATCAGGGCTGGCCATGGGCCTGAAGCGGACTCTGGAGATCTTCAAGGAAAGAGTTGCGAACGCGGCAAAAAGCCCGGCGTTCTTAAGGCCTAAAGAAAAACTTTCCCAGTTAAAACAGGAAGTTGACGAGTCTGAATCGAAATTAGGCCGGGCAATAAAACACTTATTGGAAAATAGAAGGAACGAAGTAAAGGTTCTTAGCGGAAAAGTGGAAAGTTTGAATCCTTTGAAAATACTTGACCGGGGGTATAGTGTCACGCTTAAACTGCCGGAAAAAAAGATAGTAAAGAATGCTCTTGAATTGAAGAAAAACGATGAAATAGAGCTGAAGTTCGCAAAAGGTACAACAAACGCGATAGTTAAGTAGGAAATACAAGGGCCCGGAGGCAGCTCCGGCCAAGACCCGGTATTTTCTCAAGGAGAAAGGGTATGGTTGAAAAAGAGATGAAGTTTGAAACCGCTTTAGCTAAATTAGAAGAGATCGTTGATATGCTTGAAAGCGGGGACATCGGCCTGGATGAGTCGCTTAAACATTATGAGGACGGCATGAAACTTCTTAAATACTGCACGGCCAAGCTTGATGAAGTTGAGAAAAAGATCGAGATCCTGGTCAAAGACAAAAGCGGGAAGGTGACCGGTTCAAAACCTTTTAAAAACGATGAGGAGCAGGATAAACTTTTATAACCTCAGGCCAAAGAAACTCCCCGTGTAAGCCCGGAGAGTTACAAAAATCATAGCGGGAAAATGAAAAAGGATGCCATGGATCTTAAAAAATATTTAGTGAACAGATGCGCGCTGGTTGACCGGGCGCTGGATAAGCTAATGCCGCCGAAGGAAGAATATCCTTCCATAATAAATCAAGCCATGAGATATTCGGTGTTTGCGGGCGGAAAAAGAATACGGCCCGTGCTTGTTATCATGGCTGCAGAGGCGCTGGGCTATAGAGCCGAGCGGGTCATGCCGACTGCGTGCGCGCTGGAGCTGATCCATACCTATTCGCTTATCCATGATGATCTGCCCTGTATGGATGATGACTCTTACAGGCGCGGAAAACTTACAAATCATAAGGTTTATGGCGAGAATATCGCGGTACTCGGGGGCGACGGGCTGCTCACGCTGGCCTTTGAATTAATAGAAAAAAACAGCGAAGTGAAGGGAGTAAAGCCGAAAAGCGTGCTCCGGGCTTTACAACTGATAGCCGAAGGCGCGGGCACGCATGGAATGGTCGGCGGGCAGGTGGTTGATGTTCTTTCTGAAAATAAAAAAATAAGCGAGCCGGTACTCCAGTATATTCATACGCACAAAACAGGCGCGCTGATCAGGGCGTCCATACTTTCCGGAGCGGTGCTTTGTGATGCTTCAAAAAGGCAGTTTGCGGCCTTGAAAAGTTACGGCGAGCATATAGGCCTGGTGTTCCAGATAGTTGATGATATTCTGAACGTTACCGGCGACGCCCGTAAACTGGGCAAAGCTGTCGGTTCGGATGCCGCGAGGAAAAAAGTTACCTATCCGGGGCTCTACGGCCTGGAACAATCCAGAGCGGAGGTAGAACTCCTTTCTGAAAAAGCAAGGCTGGCAATAAAAGTATTCGGCAAGAAAGCCGGAGCTTTAAACGCTCTTATAGAGTATTTAAAGGAGAGAGACGCTTAAAATGGCAGTTCTTGACAGGGTTAATTACCCTAAAGACATAAAAAAACTGAAAATTTCTGAGCTGGAGGAACTTGCGGAAGAGATCCGCAGCTTGATAGTTTCTGTGGTTTCAAAAACGGGAGGGCATCTTGCCTCAAATCTGGGCGTGACCGAACTTACGATCGCGCTGCACTATGTTTTTAACAGCCCCAAAGACAGGATCGTCTGGGATGTGGGGCACCAGTCGTATGTCCACAAGATACTTACCGGCAGAAAAAAAATGTTCCCTACCCTGCGGCAGTACAAAGGCCTTTCCGGTTTTCCCAAACGGCAGGAGAGCCGGCATGATGCCTTTAATACCGGGCATAGCGGTACTTCAATTTCCGCGGCCCTGGGCCTTGCTGTTGCCCGGGATCTCAGAAAGGAGAATTTCAAGGTTCTGGCGGTTACGGGTGATGCCAGTTTATCCAACGGGATGTCTTTTGAGGGTATTAATAACGCGGGCCATCTGAAAAAAGATCTCGTGGTAATATTAAATGATAACGAAATGTCCATCGCTCCAAATGTCGGCGCGCTGTCCGCGCATCTGAACCGGATAATTACCGGCAAATTCTATAACAATGTGAAAGAAAAAGCCAAAAATTTTATTTCCAAAAGGGAGATCTTCGGCCTGCCGGTCATGCGCATAGCCAAGGTCCTCGAAGAAAGCCTTAAAGGTATAATATCTCCCGGTATCATGTTCGAAGAATTGGGTTTTAAATATGTGGGGCCGATAGACGGGCATGATCTTAAACAGCTGCTGGAGACCTTTGAAAGTATAAAACGTTTTAAAGAACCCGTCTTGGTGCACGTGGTGACCAAAAAGGGCAAAGGGTACAGGCACGCGGAGGAGGATCCGTCCTCTTTTCACGGGACTCCTGCCTTTGAAATTGAAAGCGGGGAAGTTAATTCAAAAAAAGGCAAGACCTTTACCGGCGCCTTTTCGGAAAGCCTGTTAAAAATTGCCGCGAAGGATAAAAAAGTGGTGGCGATAACCGCCGCCATGCCCTCGGGAACCGGGCTTGATAAGTTCCAGGATAAATATCCCGGAAGGTTCTTTGATGTCGGTATTGCGGAAGGACACGCCGTAACTTTTGCCGCGGGGCTTGCCGCGGGCGGCCTGAAACCTGTAGTAGCGATCTATTCGACCTTTTTGCAAAGAGCCTATGATTCAATTGTCCATGACGTGGCGCTGCCGGTGCTTCCGGTGGTCTTCGCTATCGACCGTTCCGGAATAGTAGGAGATGACGGGGAAACGCATCAGGGGATATTTGATATATCATTTTTAAGCCATATTCCAAATGTTAAGCTCATGTCTCCCGCGGATGAAGCGGAGTTCAAAGAAATGCTGGAAATGGCTTTTAAGCTTAACTGCCCTGTTGCGGTAAGATATCCCCGCGGCGAGGTTTCTATCCCGAGGATAGGCGGCGGCAAAGTTATTTTTGGACGTTCTGCTGTTGTCAGAAAAGGCAAAAACGTCTGCATTATTTCGGCAGGAGCCCTGCTGGTGGAGGCGCTGGAAGCGGCGGAGGAACTAAAAAAAGAAGGTATTGAGGCCGGGCTGGTAAATGCCAGGTTCATAAAACCTCTTGATACCCTGCTGCTCCGGGAGCTGGCAAAAAAGTATAAAAAACTGGTTATAGTTGAAGAAAACCTTATTGCCGGCGGTTTTGGCAGCCTGGTCCTGGAGTATTATAACAGGGCCGGAATAAAAGTTGAGGTGCGCCGTCTCGGTTTGCCGGATAAATTTATTGAACAGGGCAGCAGAAAAATACTGCTTGAAAAATACGGGCTCTCAAAAGAGAGCATAAAAGAAGCGGTAAGGGGCTGAAAATGGAAACGGTTTTTCTAAAGATCAATGCAAGAAAACCTGATATGAAAAAGCGGACGCAAGTGCTGGTAAAATGGCTTAAGAGCCGGGGTATGGCAGTCCTCCTGGACGCCTCGGCGGCCGGGATACTGGGCGTGCAAGCTTCAAAAAAACAAAAAAAAACTATAGACCTTTATATAGCTCTGGGCGGGGACGGGACTCTGCTCGAACTTGTCAGGGAAGCCGGGCCCACCGGTACTCCTTTTGTCGGCATTAACGCAGGCCGGCTTGGTTTTCTCGCGGATATAAAACTGCAGGATATGAAAAAAACTCTTACAAAAATATTCGGAGGAGAATACGAAATTGATAACCGTATGGCTCTTGAGTCCGAGGTTGAAGTTTCCGGGGGCAGGATAAAAAAACTCCGGTCTCTTAATGATATTGTTGTTTCCGGTATACGGGGCCGTCTGATCACCCTGGATGTCCATGTAAACGAGGAATATCTGAATACCTACCGTTCTGACGGTATTATTATTTCCACCCCTACAGGTTCAACGGCGTATTCACTTTCCGCGGGAGGCCCGATAGTAAATCCCGGACTGGACGGAATAATTGTTACCCCGGTCTGTCCTCATACCATGTCCAACCGTCCTATTATCCTGCCGGCAGACAGCGTAATAAAGATATTTGTCAGCGGCAAGGGGCAAAAAGAGGTTAAAGTAATAGCTGACGGCCAGGTAGAATGCCTGCTGGGCGGTAAAAATCTGCTGGTAGTGAAGAAGGCCGCGCAGCCCGTAAAATTGATCCTGCCCGGGAAAAACAGTTTTTACGGGATCTTAAGAGAAAAACTCAACTGGAGATAGCTTAATGGCTTTAAGGGAAGTAAGGATAAAAAATTTCGCCATTATTGACCGGGCGGAGATATTTTTTGAACCCGGTTTCAATGTTATGACCGGCGAGACCGGCGCCGGAAAATCCATAGTAATAAACTCCTTAAATGCCTCGCTTGGAGAGAGGGCTTCTTCGGAACTTATCAGGTCCGGCAGTGAAACTGCCGAAGTTGAGGCCTTTTTTGACAGGATAAGCCCTGAAGTCAAAGCCCGGTTAAGAGAAGCCGGTATAGAAGATGCCGACGAGTTAATAATCAAAAGGGAGCTAAGCAGGAACGGAAAAGGACGCTGTTATATTAATAATAGCATGGTCACCGTGGGTACCCTTAAAAATATCTCGGAATATCTGGCGGATATTCACGGCCAGCATGAACACCAGGCGCTTCTTAATACCAGAAATCAACTGGAACTTCTTGATACTTTTGGCAAGCTGGGGCCCGAACGCGAAAGGTACGGACAGTGTTACCGGGAACTGTGCCTGCTGGAGGAAAAGCGGGCTTCACTGGTTATGAGCGAGCAGGAAAAACAGCGCAGGCTGGAGATGCTGCAATATGCCATCAAAGAAATAGAGAACGCCGAACTCAAGCCGGGGGAGGAGGAAGAACTGGACCGGCTGAGAAATATACTTGTCAATTCTGAAAAAGTTGCAGAACACGTAAATAAGATCTACGCACTGATAAACGGGGACGAAAATACTATCTCGGCGCTTGCCGCGCTTGAGGATACCCGGAAAATACTTGAACAGCTGGCGCTGATAGATCCGTCTCTGGTAAAAACCCTTGAAGCAGTAAAAAACATAGTTCTGGAGCTTCGCGACGAAGCTGAGACAATATCCTCTTACAGGGAAAAGATGGATTTTGATCCCAAGCGCCTTGAGAGCGTCGAGGACCGGCGGGATATTTTACTTAAACTTAAGAAAAAGTACGGAGCCACCGTCAGGGAGATACTCGATTTTTACGAAAAACAAAAGGCCGAATTGCAGGCTATCATTCAAAATGAGGAAGAAATAGAGAAGGTAGAAGCGGAATTGAACAAACTTAAAGCGCAAACCTGCAAAAAAGCGGAAGCACTTTCCGGTAAGAGGAAAGAAGCCGCCCGCGGCCTTGAAAAAAGGGTTATAGCCGGGCTTGCGGACCTGGGTATGGCCAAGACCGTGTTCAAAACAGAGTTTTGCCGCGAGGAAAATGAAAACGGGCTTTTTGAACAGGACGGGAAAAAATACGTTTTGACGGGACAGGGGCTTGACCGCGTGCAATTTTTGATATCTTCCAATACGGGAGAAGAACCAAAACCCTTGAGTAAAATTGCTTCCGGCGGAGAAATGTCGCGGATCATGCTTACTTTAAAGGTTATAATAGGGCAGGAAGACAAGGTAGGCACTCTTGTTTTTGACGAAATTGACACGGGGATAGGCGGCAATATGGGGAATGTTGCCGGGGAAAAAATGGCGGAAGCCGGCAGGACCAGACAGGTTATCTGTATCACTCATTTACCCCAGATCGCGGCGCAGGCCGGATGCCACATATATATTGAAAAAAGCGAAAAAAACGGTAAGACCGTGATAAACATTAATAAACTGGACAAAGAAAAAAGGATAAAGGAATTTGCCAGAATGCTTGGAGGAGCGGACAATAAGGCCGCGGTCGCTCACGCGAAGGAACTGCTGAAAGAAAATTCCTGAGCCCTGTACCCCCCCCAGCATCCAGGACCCAGGACCTGGCAACTATCACCTAGCACTTATAAAATATTGGAGAAGAAGAAGATCATGAAACGCATCTATATGGATTATTCCGCCACTACACCGGTTCATCCGGAGGTGGTCAAGGCCATGCTGCCTTATTTTACGGAGAAATTCGGCAATGCTTCCACAATTTATTCTTTTGGAAGAGAGGCAAGAAAAGCGGTTGAAGAGGCAAGAGAGGTTTTTGCCGGTATGCTCGGGGCATATCAAGCGGAAACTATTTTCACCGGCGGGGGTACGGAATCCGACAATCATGCCATAAAAGGGGTGGCCTACGCGAATAGAGCAAAAGGCAACCACATCATAACCTGTAAAACAGAGCATCATGCCGTGCTGGAACCCTGTCATTTCCTTGAAAAAGAAGGCTTTACGGTCACTTACCTGCCGGTGGACAGGGAGGGTTTAGTTGACCCTGAAGACGTAAAAAAAGCGATCACCGGTAAGACCATTCTCATATCCATTATGATGGCCAATAATGAGATAGGTGTGCTTCAGCCGGTAACCGAAATAGGAAGGGTAGCAAGGGAACATAAGGTCTATTTTCATACGGATGCCGTACAGGCGTTCGGAATCCTCCCTATCAATGTTGAGCAAATGAATATAGACCTGCTTTCAGTTTCGTCGCACAAACTCTACGGGCCCAAAGGTGTCGGAGCGCTGTATTTTAGAAAAGGGGTGAAGCTGGCGCAATTACTCCATGGAGGCGAACAAGAAAAGAAAAGGCGCGCCGGTACTGAAAATGTCGCGGGTATAGTTGGTTTTGCCCGGGCTTGTAAGATCGCCCAAAAAGAAATGGCCGCGGAGCGCATACGTCTTACCGCGCTGCGCGAAAAGCTTATTGCGGGATTCTTTAAAAAGATCCCGGGGGTCCTCCTGAACGGCCACGCGGAAAAACGGCTGCCAAACAACGTGAATATTTCGGTAAAATACATAGAAGGTGAGTCCATTATCCTTAATTTGGACCTGGAAGGGATCTGTGCTTCCACCGGTTCGGCCTGCACTTCCGGTTCTCTTGAACCGTCGCATGTGCTCACGGCTCTGGGTGTAACGGCAGAAAATTCACACGGTTCTGTAAGGTTTTCACTGGGCAAATTTACTTCTGAAGAGGATGTAGATGTTGTACTCACAAAAATGCCGGAGGTCGTCCAGCGGTTAAGGAAACTCTCCCCGCTTTATAAACCCGGAAAAAATGGAAACGCTTAATAAAATGCCGCAGCAGCCGGCTGAAAAAAGAAACAGGCTTGTGGATGAATCCGAGATCTCTCTGGTGCTGGACACCTATGATGATATTTTTTCCGATTTTGATCCGCGGACCTATGATCTCCGTGTTCTTTCTTTTGATTTTCTGCTGGAAGCCAAAAGAGCGGCCCGGGAAAAAGTTTCCGGCCTTTCGCTCAGGTTTATGATCCCGGAAGCGCTGCGGGACCATAGCAAAGAACAATTGATCATCAAGCGCCTGCACGCGCATTTTGAAAAACACGCCCGCTTACTGAAAAAAGAAAGAAAAGTTATATATAGAAAGGGAGTGCTAATAACTATTTTAGGGCTTTTACTTACCGCCGGCGCGGCGGGGGCGCGTTTTTATTTTAAAGATTCAATGCTTGCCGCGGTCGCGCTTGTAATTCTTGAACCTGCCGGCTGGTTTTCCATATGGAACGGCCTTGACCTGGTTTTTCAGGGAGGGAAATCCCAAAAAGAAGAATATAAATTTTATTGCAAAATGTCCTCTGCCGAAATAATATTTAACGGCTACTGAACTAAAGTAACGGTAGTGTGAGACCTTACGGACGTTATGGACTTTTAGACTTTATAGACATAGCTTTTAATATTTGACAAAAAGTAAATTGTTGTGATAAAATTTCAGTGTTTCGATGTTAAATATTAACGGTCTCCGGTTTTTAGCGGGGACAATTTTCAAGGAGGACGAACAAAATGGAAGTGAAAGGAAAGGTAAAATGGTTCAACGAAGCAAAGGGCTATGGTTTCATCGAGCAGGAAGGCGGCGGCGATGTTTTTGCACACTATTCCGCGATCCAGGGAGACGGCTTTAAGACCCTGACAGCCGGCCAGGAAGTAAAATTTGAGGTTACCCAGGGAGCCAAGGGCCCGCAAGCCGTAAATATCGTCAAGTTGTAAGCTAGTAATAGAGCTGCTAAGCTAAAAAAATCTGACCACCTCGAGTCCGGATGTTTCGGGGTGGTTTTTTCACATGAGGCGGAAAAATTGCATCTTAAGGGCATAGGCATAGACATATTCGAGAAAAAAAGGATGAAAGCGGCGCTTGCACGGAAAAATTCCGTGGTTTTCTTAAAAAGAATATTCCGTTCTACCAAGGCGGAAAAATTTAAAAGGCCCGCGGGGGAATGCTTGTATTTCTCAACAGCTTTTGCGTTAAAAGAAGCAGTACTGAAGGCCCTGGGAACGGGGTGGAACAGCCCTTCTAACTTCCATGATGTTCGCGTTAAATTGAAAGGCAGGAAAGCGGAGATAAAGTTATCCGGAAAAATAAAAGCTTTTGCCAAAAAAAAAGGCGTAAAAAAAATAGTCTGTGATTATTCGGTTTCGCCCCGGCACGTTGTGGCCGTTGCTGCCTTAATTTCCTGAGCGTTTTATCAGCCCCGCCAGAACTATTTTTAAATCCAGGGCGATAGTTTCGGATATTTTCAAGTCCTTTGATTCCACAAAGATCCTCAGGATCGGCTCGGTATTTGACGGCCTTATGCTCATTCTGACGCCATTCCGGGTGATAGTTATGCCGTCCACGGTCTCTACTTTATCTTTCGCGTATATCTTTTTAACGCCGGCCATAACGGGCAGGATATTTTCAGGGGTGCAGATTATCTTCTCCTTCACAAGAAAGTATCGGGGGATTTCACCGGCCAGTTTTTTCAGGCTCTTTTTATTATCCGCCATATTTTGAAGGGTCAGGGCTATACCCGCCAGTGAATCCCTGACAGGATGAATTTTTGGCCACATGACCCCGCCGTTACCCTCGCCTCCGATAAGCGCTTTTTCTTTCAACATGCGCTCGGCCACATGTACTTCTCCGACCTTCGTACGGATAAGCCTGGCTCCGTGTCTTTTTGCGATGTCATCCATAGCCATGGATGTGGACATATTCACTACAACAGCCGCGTTCCTGGTATTTTTTAATAAGTAATCAGCGGCAAGTGAAACGGAATACTCCTCACCGATATAGCTTCCGTCCGCGTCCACTATAGCCAGCCTGTCGGCGTCCGAATCCTGGGCAAAGCCCGCGTCAGCCCCTACCGCTTTTACTTTCCCGCAAAGCTCCCGCAAGTTTACATAGATAGGTTCCGGGTTATGCGGGAAAAGCCCGTTGGGCACGCAGTCTAGCGGAAAAACTTTGCAGCCGAGTTCTTTTAACAGGAGGGGGGTAACAATTGAGCCGGCCCCGTTACAGCTGTCAATCACAACCTTGAATTTCTGTTTTCTTATTAATTTTACGTCAATATTCGCGAGTAGGGCCTTAAGGTGTTTTGCCAGGCCGGAAGAGTCTTCTTTTACCGTGCGCAGTCCGTTCCAGCGTACTTTCTTAAAATTGCCCCGGTCAAAAATATCGAACAAACGCTTGCTTTCTTCTGCGTTAATAAAAAGGCCCCCGTTTTTTAAAAATTTCAAAGCATTCCATTCCACGGGATTATGCGAGCCGGTAATAATTATCGCGCCTTGAGCTTTAAGTTCTCTTACCATCAGAGAGCAGGTCGGAGTCGGTACAATATCCAGGTCTATTACTTCGCAGCCGGTGGAAAGCAGCCCGCCGAGGACCGAATATTTTAACATAATACCGGAAACCCGCGTGTCCCTGGCGATAACGACCCGGCCGCCGTTCAGATAGGTCCCAAATGCCGTTCCGAGGCGGGATATAAGTTCAGGGGTCAAAGTTTCGCCCACAACGCCTCTTACCCCGGATACACCTTTCATTAAAGTTGTTTTTTCAGTATTCATTATTTCTCCTTTTCAAAAAATATTTCTGCCTCCGGTAACTGGGACTTGAGCATATGACATTTAAACCGGTTCGGAATTAGCAGAAGATATCCTGCCATGAACTTGACTTTATGGACCTTAAGAACCTCATAGACCTTACAGGCCTTATCTCTTTAAAATAATAACCAAGCTTTCAAGAAAAGTTTTGCTACAGGGTGAGCCGCAGTATTATTTTGGACAGTTTCTCCGGATTATGCCTTACCAGGTGGCCGTCAACTATTTGCACCAGGTCTTCTCTGATAATTTTGATATCATATTTTCTCATATTGACCTGGTCTATTTCCACGGGGTAAGAATCTTTTACGGCATATTTTTTCATAAATTGTTCTGGAATGCTCTGGTTATTTACGATAACATGCGTTATCAGATCGGGATATTTTGTATGCCTGCAAATGGCGGCAATATGGTCGCTTAAACGGTAGCCCTTGGTCTCTCCCGGCTGGGTCATGATATTGCAGATATAAATGACCCTGGCCTTGGAATAATAAACAGCATCTGTTATCTCTTTGATCAGGAGATTAGGAATTACACTGGTATACAGGGAGCCCGGCCCGAGCACTATAACTTTGGCGCGCTTTATCGCGCTTAGGGCATTTCCGGAAGGCAGCGGGTTTGCCGGAAGGATGAAAACTTTATCTATTGCCCTGGTGGTGTGAGAAATATTATACTGGCCTTTTATAAGGTTTTTATTCTTAAGCCTGGCTTCAAGGACTACTTTTTCCAGCGATACAGGCACAACGCTTCCTCTAATTGCCAGAATGTTGCTTGATTCAAGTACACCTTTTTCGAAACTGCCGCTTACATTGGTAAGAGCGGCGATAAAAAGATTGCCGAAGCTGTGCCCGTCCAGTTCCTTATTATTTGAGTTGAACCTGTATTGAAATACTTTACCGAGCATGCCTGAAGAATCCGCTAGCGCTACCATGCAGTTACGTATGTCTCCCGGGGGCGGGATCTTCAATTGCTTTCTTAATTTTCCGGAGGAACCGCCGTCGTCGGCCACGGTGACAACCGCGGTCAGATTGCTTGTATAGAGTTTCAGGCCCCGAAGAATGGTTGAAAGCCCGGTGCCGCCGCCGATAGTGACTATCCGGGGGCCTTTCTTTAATTTTAAAGCATCATAGGAGGCCTTTACAATATCCACCTTTGAAGGATACAGGGTGTTAATAGCTCTAAAAAAGAAATTTATGCCAAAATAAACTCCGACCCCGCCCAGTATAATAGCGATAATATCAATGGTTACAAGTCTGGTGGAGGAAATAATAAGGTCCCGGAGGGGATTAAAGTACTTTTCGACATTGAAAAGCTTTATGTTTATACCGCGGAAGGCCTTTCCCATTATCCCGGAAACTCCGGAAAAAAAGACAAGAGAAGAAAGAATAAAAAGAAAGATCCATCTTTTCAGACGGACTCCCGGGTAAAGAAACTTAATGGCTTGTTTCATAATGAAATTGTAGCATTTAAAAGGGATAAAATTCAATCAAAACATAAACAGATCATAAACAGATCTTGGGAAACAGATCTTCTTTACAGGTCGAATATTTTCCCCGGGTTTAGAATATTGTCCGGGTCAAGGGCTCTTTTTATTTTCTTCATTACGGTAACCTGGGCTTCTCCGATACTCATCGCAAGGTAATCTTTTTTGAGTATACCGATCCCGTGTTCTCCGGAAATAATACCGTTCAGGTCCTTGCCTGCTTTATAGATCTCGTCCAGGATGAGGTGGTACTTTGCTTTCCATTCGGCTTCAGGAGTTTCTTTCCAGTTATCGCCTTCCCGGACCGCTTTCATGATGTGGGTATGCACATTGCCGTCAGCGGCATGGCCGAAAGTGGGGAGCCAGACCTTGTATTTTTCTTCTATCACATGGATAGCATCTACCAGCTCCGCTATTTTTGACCTGGGCACGGTAACATCAAGGATCTCCAGCGTATGCTGTTTTATAGCTTCGTAGATCTCGCTTCTGATCTTTAAGATCTCCGCCTGCTTATCTTTGTTGTCGGAAATAAAGACGTCTATCGCGTTATTCGCAAGGCAGAGCTCGCCGATTTTTTCGGCAGTTTTCATTATTTCATCTTCACTTTCGCCGTCCAGGATTATCATCAGATCGGCTTCTCCCTGCCGGCAGGGCCAGGTCTTATCAAGATATTTTTCGGTCACGAACAAAACATCCTTTTCAATGAATTCAACGGCCATGGGGATAAAATTATTTGCCATGATAACAGGAATGGTCTTTATCGCGTCATGCAGGCTGTTGTACGGAACGATAAGGGTCATAATTGCCTTTGGCGGGGGTATAAGGCTGATAATGGCCCTGGTAACCACGCAAAGAGTACCTTCCGAGCCGATGATCAAGTTTAAAAGATTGTAACCCGTGCTGTTTTTTATCAGTTTGCCTCCGACTTCCATTACCGTGCCATCCGCCAGTACGCACTCAATACCTTTTATAAAATTCCTTATGACGCCGTATTTTACGGCTCTGGCGCCGCCCGCGTTCGTCGCGATAACTCCCCCGATCATAGCCGATTCATCTCCGGGATGGGGAGGAAAGTACAAATTGAATTTTTCAATCGCGGTGTAAAACTCTTTTAAGGTCAAACCCGGTTCAACGACCGCCATCATATTTTCTTTATCAACTTCAATAACTTTTTTCATTTTTTCGAGTGACAGGGAGATGCCGCCGCAAACCGGAATGCAGGCGCCCGTCAAACCTGTTGCTCCGCCTCGCGGCGTGACCGGGATTTTTTCTTTTGAAGCAAGTTTCAGTACCCGGGAGACTTCTTCCGTGCTTTTGGGCTTCACAACCGCTTCAGGATAGTGCTTGACCCAGTCCGGGGCATACTCGTCATGGCTGTAGTCCTCCATGGCTTCTTTGCTTGTTATAACGTTTTCAGCGCCTACGATAGCTTTCAACTGCGTTATTATGTCCTCATTTATTTTATTGTATGGCATAGTTTTCCTTCCTTTTAGATCTTAGTGCGATCTGGATTTTCTGCTTCTCTTGTTATACATTGTCGGGCTTATTATAGTCAATTCATTTTTAGTAATGATAAAAATAATAGGTTCTGGGGGCTGGGGCTTGGGTGCTAGGAAAAACTAAAAGCATTTAACCTTTCAAGATTTAAAGAACTTTTTGTAAATTCTTGTCTTTCCCAGAACCTAATGCCTAGGACCAAGGACCTATCACCTTTCACCTAGTCCCCAACACCTAAAACCTCGTATTCATCCACTCGTATTCCATCCCCTCGTATTCATCACCTTGCTTTATTTTCTTAAAGATAGTATCATATAGAAATGAATTTACTGCTGATATGCACGGTACTATTCTTTGGGCCTTTGGTGCTTTTGCGCGATTGCAAAGATGCTTTCTCCGCACCTAAAAATATGGTAATTTTTCTTGTCTTAAGCCTGGTTTTTCTGCTCACGGCGTCTAAATACCTTTTTGGAAAGCTCAAGCTCAGTCTGCGGCCCGCGATTTTGTTCCTGTTATTTACCGGTTTTGCCTATGCGTCCGTGTTCTATACAACCAATGTAATGGTTTCTTTCCGCTGGGCGCTGGAAATGACCTTATACCTGGGTTTATTTGCGGCGGTAGTGGATCTGGCCGCCGGAAATACTAAGGTGGTTTCCGGCATGCTGAATACGGCGCTTTTTTCCGGTTTTATTGTGGCGGTAATAGGAATTTTACAATTCTTTCAGCTTGACCTTGTTTTTAAGGTCTCGAACTTTACCGGCAGGATCTCTTCCACTCTTGGTAATGCCAATTTTCTCGCAGGGTACCTTATTCTCTTAATTCCGGTCTCTATGGCGCTCTTCTTTATTTCAGGGAAACTGCTTTTTAAGATCTTTCATGCGTTAAATACTGTGGTCCTGCTCGCCGCGCTTTTTTTTACCCAGACGCTTAATGCCTGGATCGGCCTCGTTATCGGCGCGCTTATTTTTATTATACTTTTTATTATATATATTCCAAAATACAGAAAGGTGGTGATAATTTCCGCCGTCATTTTACTCTCGGTTGCCGGCGGGCTGGTTTTTTCTTTTAAGCCGGAAGAAGCTCTCGGGAAACTCACTAAATTCGGGAAATTTGAGACCTTTGCGGAACGGGGCCGCTGGATTATGTGGCGCAGCGCGGAAGAGATGATAAAAGAAAAGCCGCTCACGGGTTTTGGAGCGGGTACCTACCGCCTGCATTTTACTGAAGTTGAAGCCCGGCTCCTGAAAACCCCGGAATTTGAGGGCTATTCCCATATTATAACCAAAGACGCGCACAACGATTACCTGCAGATAGGCGCGGAACTGGGGCTGCCGGGACTCCTTTTATTGCTTGTTTTTATAGGAGTTACCATTTTTGGGGCGGTACGGGCGCTGGCTAAAGAAGATATACAGGTAAAAATAATTAATATAGGTATTATTTGCGCCCTGATAGCTTTTATGGTACACATGTTCTTTAATTTTCCGGTAAAACTCTCTCCGACCGCGGCCTTATTTTTTATCTATCTGGGAATTTTGGCGTCAAACCATTCCCTGCGGGAAAAAGGCCTTTCTTTAATACTGCTCCGGCCGGTTCTTCTTTCTTTTTGCCTGCTTGTTTTCATTGCTTCGTTAGGCCTGCAATTCTGCCTCTTCCGGTCAAATCTAAAACTGGGGACGGGTATAGAAGCCGGCTCCGCCAGGCAGTACGGGGAAGCTCTAAACCAGACTCAAGATTCCCTTATCTACAGCGATTTTGCCGGTAGTACCGTGGACCTGAGGACGCATTTTTATCTCGGAGAAATATATTACAAATTACGCGATTATACCAGTTCTGAAAAGGAGTTCCGTAAAGAAACGGCTCTGAACCCCTATTACCCTGATGCCTGTTATAACCTGGGGCTGGTCCAGGAGATCAACGGGAAAAATGAAGAAGCCCTGTCGAACTTTACGCGCGCGCTGGATATAGACCGTAACTTTTCCGGGGCCGCGGAAAAAATAGATAACCTTAAAAAAATAATAAAAAGGCCGCCGGGCCTGAAAAAGTAAAAGAAAAATCGCGGAGCAAAGAACGGGAGAATTTGGCAGAAAAAGTCACGCCTGTTTTTTGAGTTCTTTTTGCCCGCCGGGGAGAAGGGCTATGAAAAAGAAATATGCAATAGGAGTTGATTACGGGACAAATTCTGTCAGGGCGCTGATAATAGACATCACAGACGGCCGGGAGCTCGCCAGCCGGGTCTATAATTATGAGCGCGGCGACGCCGGTGTTATCCTTGACAGGAAAGATCCGCATGTTGCGAGGCAGGACCCGTCAGATTATCTGAAAGGCCTCGAGCTTTCCGTTAAAAAAGCCCTGAAACTGGCAGACCGGGTTAAAGGCTTCAAAAGAGAGGATGTTATCGGTATCGGCGTGGACACTACGGGCAGCACTCCGCTTCCCGTAAATAAAGAAGGCACGCCGCTTTCTTTTCTGCCGGAATTCAGGAACAATATTAATGCTCTTGCCTGGCTCTGGAAGGATCACACCGCAATGGAAGAAGCGGAAGAGATAACCGCGCTCGCGGCCGGCCAAAAGCGGCCGTATCTTGAAAAATGCGGCGGGACTTATTCTTCGGAATGGTTCTTTGCGAAAATACTGCACTGCTTGCGGATAGACAAAAAAGTTTTTAGGGCGGCCTACAGCTGGGTGGAGTTATGCGATTATATTCCCGCGGTATTGACGGGAAATACCGATCCTCTTACGTTGAAAAGGTCAGTCTGCGCGGCCGGGCATAAAGCCATGTTCAATCCGTCCTGGGGCGGGCTGCCTGAGAAGTCTTTTTTAAAGAAACTTGCTCCTGAACTTGCCGGGTTAAGGGACCGGCTTTATGATGAGGCCTTTCCTGCGGGTGTAAAGATGGGCAAGCTTGCGCCAAAGTGGGCGGGAATATTCGGCCTTTCTACGGAAGTTACGGTCAGCGTAGGCGCTTTTGACGCGCATATGGGCGCGGTGGGTTCGGGCATAAAACCCGGAACGCTGGTAAAAATAATCGGGACTTCCACCTGCGACACGCTGGTTTTTCCGGGAAATAAAAAGCTTGAAAATATTAAAGGTATCTGTGGTATTGTAAAAGGTTCTATTCTGCCGGGCTATTACGGCCTGGAAGCCGGGCAGTCGGCGGTCGGTGATATTTTTAACTGGTTCGTCAATTTTATGGGCAGCAGGGAACTGCATGAGGTTTATACCGGGGAAGCGGAGAAGTTGAAGCCCGGTGAGTCCGGCCTGATGGCGCTTGACTGGAATAACGGCAACAGGACGGTGCTGGTGGATCCTAAACTGACCGGCCTGCTTACAGGACAGACGCTCTATACAAAACCGCATGAGGTTTACAGAGCCCTGCTTGAAGCTACGGCTTTTGGCGCCAGGGTCATTATTGACAGGTTTGAAGAATACGGCGTAAAGGTCTCGGAAATTGTGAATTGCGGAGGCATTGCGGAAAAAAATCCCCTGTTCATGCAGATCTACGCCGATATTTTTAACCGTCCCATGAAAATAAGCCGGTCCGCGCAAACCTGCGCTCTCGGCGCGGCGCTCTTTGGCGCGGTAGCGGCCGGCAGTGTTAACGGTGGCTATGACCGGGTGGAGGATGCGCAAAAAAGAATTACCGGCATAAAAAACAGGGTGTTCCGCCCCAAAAAAGAAAATGTCCTTGTCTATGCGGAGCTGTTTAAAATATATAAAAAATTACATGACGGGTTCGGCACCGGGGAACCTGTAAAAATGAATACGGTCATGAAAGAATTGCTGAAAGTGAAAGCGCGGGTCAAGTGACCGGGTACCGGCCTTAGACCGGAACGCGGTATTTTTTCACGCGCTCTAGCGCGGCCTGCGTGAACTGTGAGTATCATTTCAGGAGGACAAATGCTTGAACAGCTGAAAAAAGAAGTTTGCAGGATGAATATCGCTCTTAAAGAAAACGGCCTGGTGACCATGACCAGCGGCAATGTTTCCGGGAGAGACCTGAAATGCCCCGGTTATATTGTTATCAAACCCAGCGGGGTAGTGTATGACGTCATGAGTCCAAAAGATATGGTCGTGGTGGATATGAAAGGCAGGGTGGTGGAAGGCAGGTATAAACCTTCCGTGGATACAATATCGCATCTTGTTGTTTACCGGGCCAGAAAAGACCTGGGAGGGATAGTCCATACGCATTCCAACTTTGCCACGAGTTTCGCGCTTCTGGGAAAACCGCTCGCGGTTTGTATGACCGCGCAGGCCGATGAGTTCGGCGGCATGATCCCGGTAACCAGATATGCTTCGCCGCTGCCTTTTGAAGACGTAGGGAATGCTATTGTTGAAACACTCGGCAGAAAAGAACTTCCCGGAGTGCTCTTGAAAAAACACGGGGTCTTTACCTTTGGGCCTAGTCCTGCTGCTGCGGTAAAAGCTGCCGTAATGATAGAGGATATCGCGAAAACCTGCTGGCTGGCTATGCAAAATGGAAAGCTAAAAGCCCTGCCGGACAAAGAGGTAAAAAAGTGGTTTTACCGCTATCATGAAATTTACGGACAAAAAAGGTGAAAGTTGGCAACAGCCCGCAGGAATTAAACTAAGGATTGACATATATGACTATTTATGATACAATAATTACAGTAAAGTGGTTTTTAGACGAAGGCGTCTATGCAAAGTATGCAAGCATAGATGCCTTTTTTTATTAGGGAATAACAGTGATCTGCCAAGGAGAATAGATGGTTATACATATTGACGAAAGGCTCAATAAAGTTCCTTCTGCCTGCGGTGTTACGGGGATCATGAATACCCGCGGTGTCCGGATGAGCGGCAATGATATTACCAACTCGATTTGTAATATGATGTTCCGGGGCAACGGCCTGGGCAGCGGTTTTGCCGCCTATGGCATCTATCCGGAGTACAAAGATTATTTTTGTTTTCATGTCATGTACGGAAAAGAAAGCTCAAAAGTTGACACCGAGGCCTACATTAACAGCAATTTCACCGTAAAATATTCCGAACCTATACCGTATAAATTTGTTAAAACTTTAAAGCATATCCCGCTATTACAGAGATATTTTTTAAGCCCCAGAGAAGACCGTATGCCGGTAAAACCGTCCAGTGCCGCAGAAAAAGAGGCCATGGACCAGGATTATGTACTGGAACGGGTAATGCATATTAATATGAATATAGCCGATGCCTTTATTTTTTCTTCGGGAAAGGACATGGGCGCGTTTAAAGGGGTCGGCTATCCTGATGAAATTGCCGAATTCTATAAGATATCCGGCTACAAGGGTTATCTTTGGACCGCGCATAACAGGTTCCCGACCAATTCGGTGGCCTGGTGGGGCGGCGCTCATCCCTTCAGCATCCTGGATTGGACGGTGGTCCATAACGGAGAAATTTCCTCTTACGGTATTAACAGAAGGTATCTTGAAAATTTCGGCTACTATTGCACGCTCTCTACCGATACCGAGGTCATCGCCTATCTTTTTGACCTGCTGGTCAGGAAACACGGGCTTTCCTTTGAGGACGCGAGCAATGTTTTGGCGGCTCCTTTCTGGTCGCAGATAGAACGGGAAGACCCGGCTAAAAAAGAATATTATTCAAAATTGAGAATGATCTACGGCCCGGCTTTGCTTAACGGGCCCTTTGCCATAATCGTTGCCAAAAACGGGGCCATGATTGGTTTGAATGACCGGACCAAGCTCCGGCCGCTGGTGGCCGGCAGAAAAGGGGATAATGTTTATATCGCAACTGAAGAAGCCGCGATCAGGTGCGTGAATTGGAAGTTAGACGAGATCTGGATGCCTAACTCAGGGGAACCGGTAATTGTTGAACTGAAAAAGCAGGTGTAAATAAAATAACCAAACATAGAAATAAACTTTATGGATCACGCAGCTAAGGTTTTCACAGTTTCTGCAGAGCGGGATCTTCTCCGGTATTCGCGAAATAGAGGAATGGGATAAAATGGCAAAATCAAAGTTTAGAACAGAGTTTAAGATAAAAAGAGACCCGGAAAAATGTATCAACTGCCAGGCCTGCGTCAGAATGTGCAGTAATGATACGCATCAGTATGATCCGGATACTGAAACTATAATGTCCTATGATGAAAAATGTGTGGGCTGTCATTTCTGCGAGGATATGTGCCCGACGGGAGCCCTGATAATTGAACGTGAAATGCCCCAGATCAAAGAGAACGCGCACTGGGCGTCAAGAGATGTTTACGGGATAATTAAACAGGCGGAAACAGGCGGAATTCTGCTTACGGGTATGGGGAGTGATAAAAAATACAAGGAATATTTTGACCATATTTTGCTTAACGCGTCCCAGGTAACAAATCCTTCCATAGACCCGCTCCGGGAACCCATGGAACTTAAGACTTTTCTGGGGAAAAAACCGGATATTTACGAGAAAGACGCCAAACCTTTTCCCCAGCTCGTGCTTGAAGCTCCTATTATGTTCTCAGCGATGAGTTACGGCTCCATATCCTTAAACGCTCAAAAGTCGCTGGCTATGGCTGCGGCCCGGTTCGGGACCTACTGGAATACCGGGGAAGGCGGGCTGCATGAAGAATTGAAACCTTACAAGGACAGGGTTATCGTACAGGTCGCTTCCGGAAGGTTCGGAGTGGATGTTGAATATCTTGAATCCGCGGCGGCTATTGAAATTAAGATAGGCCAGGGGGCAAAGCCGGGTATTGGCGGCCACCTGCCCGGAGAAAAAGTTGATGAAGAAGTCAGCAAAACGAGGCGTATTCCCGTGGGCTCGGACGCTATTTCTCCTGCCCCGCACCACGATATTTATTCCATTGAAGACCTTAAACAACTGGTCTACGCGTTAAAGGAAGCTTCAAGGTATAAAAAACCGGTCGGAGTCAAGATCGCGGCGGTCCATAATGTTGCCCCGATAGCTTCGGGCCTGGTGCGCGCGGGCGCGGACTTTGTGGTCATAGACGGTATTAGAGGCGGCACCGGGGCGGCTCCCGCGGTCATCCGCGATAATGTCGGAATACCCATTGAACTTGCGATAGCGGTAGTTGACCAGCGTTTAAGAGAAGAAGGGATCAGAAATCAGGCCTCGCTTATTGCGGCCGGAGGGTTCAGAAATTCCGGGGACATTATTAAAGCAATTGCTCTCGGTGCGGATGCAGTCTATATCGGAAGTTCCGCGCTGATCTCCCTGGGGTGTCATCTGTGCCAGAAATGCTATACGGGAAAATGCAACTGGGGTATTGCCACGCAGGACCCTTATTTAAAAAAGAGATTAAATCCCGATGTCGGTTCGGAAAGAGCTTATAATCTGTTACGCGCCTGGTCACTGGAGATAAAAGAGATGCTCGGCGGTATGGGAATTAATGCCATAGAATCCTTGCGGGGCAACAGGGGCCAGCTGCGGGGTGTGGACCTTTCAAAATTAGAACTGGAACTCCTGGGTTTGAAACATGCGGGAGAATCGTGGTGATTAGAAATAGAGCAATAGAACAATAGATAATGGAAAATAGATTATGGAGGGCGGAAAATTTTCCGCCGGGATATTATAATGTATGGTGAAAGTGCTGGTAACCATGAACCATTCACTAAGCTCAGGTTCATGACCTTGCCATGAACCATTCACTAAGCTCAGGTTCATGACCTTGCCATGAACCATTCACTAAGCTCAGGTTCATGACCTTGCCATGAACCATTCACTAAGTTCAGGTTCATGGCCCTGCACTTGAACGTAGTGAATGGTACGGGGGCAATGAAATCGCTCTATCAGGGTTGTAATCAGTGGAATCCTGTTTTTGCAATCAGTGAAATCGCTCTATCAGGGTTGTAATCAGTGGAATCCTGTTTTTGCAATCAGTGAAATCGCTCTATCAGGGTTGTAATCAGTGGAATCCTGTAGTTTTGCAATCAGTGAAATCGTTTTAACAAATGAGGGTATATGAAAAAAATAATAATACGGGAAGAATTCTGTTTGGGGTGCCGGCTTTGTGAGGTGCATTGCGCTACGGCGCACTCAGAGTCGAAAAATATTATTAAAACTTTTAAGTCCGTGCAGGGGAGGCCTCTGTCCGCGCTTGTATTTGAAGAACAGGGGTATACGACTTTTGCTCTTCAATGCAGGCACTGTAAAGACGCGCCCTGTATTGAATCCTGCTTGACTTCGGCTATGTATAAGGATAAGCATGGAACGGTGCTGCATGACTCCGAAAAGTGTGTCGGCTGCTGGATGTGTATCATGGCCTGTCCTTTTGGCGTCATTAAGCCGGATCTAAAAGAAAAGAAAGTCGGGTCCAAATGCGACTTCTGTACCGGCAGGGAAAAACCCGCCTGTGTGGAGCACTGCCCGAACCAGGCCATTTTATTAAAGGAGATCTGATGAGACATGTTATTATTGGCTACTCGGTGGCCGCGATAAGCGCTATTAAGAGCATCCGGGAGATCGATAAAACCTCCGAAATAACGGTGCTTACGAATGAAAGCAGTGTTTATTCCAGGCCTCTTATTTCCTACTTTCTTGCCGGGAAAGTTAAAAAAGACAAACTGAGCTTTATACCGGAGACATTCGAAAAAGAAATGAAAATAACAGTAAAATGGAACACGGCTGTGGTAAAGATAAACCCTGCCGCAAAGACCGTGATTACTTCGAAAAAAGAAAAGCTGAAATACGACCGCTTGCTTATCTCTACCGGCGGGACCCCGATCAAACCCCCTATTGCAGGGTATGCGGATGTATCGCAGGAATTTTCACCTTTGTTAAACTGGACGAGGTGGAGAAGCTGATCAAGTATATAGAAAAGAATAAAATTAAGGAGTGCGTTATCCTGGGCGCCGGGCTTATCGGTATGAAGGCGGCTGAAGGCCTGCTTGCCAGAAAAATTAAGCTCAGGATAGTTGAAATGGCCGACCGCCTTTTAGCCAATACCTTTGACAGCGCCGCGTCGCTTTTGCTTGAAGAAAAACTCAAAGAATCCGGTTCCGAGTTCCTGAAAGAAACTACCATAAAAAAAATTATCTCAAAGTCAAAAAAACTTGAAGCGCTGGAACTTTCAAGCGGGAAGACCCTTAAGACCGGGCTTCTTATAATGGCTGTCGGGGTCAGGCCTGATATAGAGCTGGCCAAGGGCACGGAGCTTAAGGTCAACCGCGGCCTGGTTGTAAACAAAAACATGGAAACAAATATTCCCGGTATCTATGCCGCGGGTGACGCGGCGGAAGGCAAAGATTTTTTATCCGGCGAGAATGCGGTGATCGCCATCTGGCCGGTCGCGGCAAGGCAGGGCAGCGTAGCAGGTTTCAATATGGCGGGCAAGAAAGCGGAATATGACGGGATGTTCCCCATGAACTCAGTAACTATTCTCGGAGTGCCGTCGATATCTTTCGGCCTCACCAATCCGAAGGCCGGGGCTTATCAGGTTCTGCTTTCAAACGAAGGCGGAAAATATAAAAAGATCGTCCTTAAAGACGGTATTATCGTGGGGGTGGTGCTTGTTAACGCCATAGAGCGGGCCGGTATTTTCGGGCTTTTAATAAAACAAAAATTGGACGTTTCAGCGCTGAAAAAACAGCTGCTGTTTGATGATTTCGGTTTTCTGGTTCTGCCAAAAGATTTCAGGAAACACTTTGTGACAGGGGAAGGTACGGAGGTATGAATAAAACAGTTATTGACGCGCGAGGCAGGGACTTTAAAGAACTAAATGAACTTATTCATGAGAAACTTAATGTGACCGATGAGTTCATTCTTGAAGACGTTTGCGGGCAGCGCTATATCGGCGCCGGAATAAAGAAAAATATTAAAATAACAATTAACGGGTATCCGGGCGGCGATCTGGCTGCTTTTATGGACGGCCCGGAGATAGTAATAAACGGCAATGCGCAGGATGCCATCGGTAACACCATGAACTCCGGCTCGATAATTGTGCACGGCAACGCGGGAGACATAGCCGGCTACGGCATGCGCGGCGGTAAGATCTTTGTTAAAGGCAATGTGGGCTACCGGGTCGGCATTCATATGAAGGAATATCAGGGGATGTTCCCGGTGATAGTGGCCGGCGGGGAAGCCAAGGACTTTCTCGGAGAGTATATGGCCGGCGGCCTGCTTATAATTCTCGGCCTCCATTCAAAAGGCCTTCCGGTAAGGGATTTTGTGGGAACAGGAATGCACGCGGGCCGCATTTTTCTCAGGACCGAAAAAATAGATCCGCGCCTGCTCGGAAAAGAGGTAAAAGCCGGAAAACTTGATGAAGATGACCTTAAGATGCTGGAAAAATACGTCACGGAATATTGTCTTACTTTCGGTATGGAGAAGGAGAAGAATAAAATCCTCAGCGGCCCTTTCCTGAAACTCTCGCCGTTTTCTCTCCGGCCGTACGGGCGCCTCTACGCGTATTAGAAGTACGGAAGTACGGAAGAGCGGAAGGGCGGAAGTAGGAAAAAGCAAGAGTTCTTACTGTTAGCTGTAAATCTGTAAGCTGTACTTCTGCAAGCTGTACATCTGTAAGCCGTACCTCTTTACTTTAGCGCCTGGCGTATCAAACTTTCCGGGATATTTTCTGTCACAACCGCCCTGCCAATACCCGCGGGCAGTACGAACCTGTTCACTCCGGCTATAAATTTTTTGTCGCGGCGCATTGAGGAAATTATTTTATTTGCGGGAATATCTTTCGCGGATGTTTTTAGCCCCGCGGCAGTAATTAGAGTTCTGATACGTTGAGCGTCTTTTTGCGGCAGCAGGCCGAGTTTAACCGCTATCTTCGCGGCAAGCGCCATGCCGATGCCTACAGCTTCCCCGTGTTTAAATTTCCGGTAATCCGTAGCAGCCTCAAGAGCATGGCCCAGAGTATGCCCGTAATTAAGCATTATCCGGATATCCTTATCATCTCTTTCATCGGCGGAGGTTATAGCCGCTTTTATCTTAACGCAGGCCGGGATGACTTTATTCAAAGGCGCTATTTTACCTTTTAAAAGGAAGCTCATGTTTTTTTCCAGGAAAGAAAAAAGCTTCGCGTCCCTGATCACTCCGTATTTTATGATCTCCGCGAGCCCGCAGCGAAATTCCCGCAGAGGCAGGGTTCTTAAGACCGCCGTATCCATATAAACCAGCCCGGGCTGCCAGAAAGCGCCGATGAGATTCTTGGCTTCTCTGAAATTGAAAGCAGTTTTGCCGCCCAGCCCGCAGTCGGCCAAACCAAGCAAGGTTGTCGGGACCTGGATATAATTTATCCCCCGCCTGTACGTGCCGGCAACAAACCCGCCCAGATCTCCCACAACACCGCCGCCAAGGGTAACGAGTACGATCTTCTTTTGCTGGTTCCGGTCAAAAGCATAAACGGCATTAAGTAACTTAAGATAAGTCCTGAAATTTTTTTGTTCTTCACCGGCCGGCAGGATAATATTTCCTATATCCGTAATTCCCGCTTTGTTCAGGGAAGAAACGGTTTTTTTAAGATAGTGGCGCGCGACATTCCTGTCCGTTATTATAAAAACAGCCGTCCCGCCGCAGTTCAAAGCTCTGAGCGCCCGCCCGAGCTGAGGCAGTATATTATGGCCGAGGATTATGTTGTAACTTCTGTCCGCGCTTGAGGCGAGTTTAACCCGTAGGGTACTTGGCATTTTTTCTCCGGCCCCCTAATTTTTACTAAAATCAAAATCCAGCGCCATTTTAATACGTTCCAGCATCGGGGGATGAGAAGCAAACCAGAAGGTCAGCAGGTCATTTGTATAGAGATAGGCCTTATTATCTTTTGCCAGCCGTACCATACCGGAGATGAAGACTTCCCTGTTCCCGGTGCACTTTAATTCATAAGTGTCGGCGGTCACTTCCATTTTTCTGCTTATGAAACTGTCCACCGGAGCGGTAAAAAAAGTATAAATGGTCAGAATAAAGGACAGGAGAGGCAGCCCGGCGATATTAGAGATCTTCAGGTAGGGCGAGAATTCCTGGAAAGTCAGAGAAATAAGAAAAGCAATAATAAAAGAACCCAGGAAGCCAAGGATGAGCCCTTTTAGAACATGATGATGTTTCCAGTGGCCGGCTTCATGCGCGACAACCGAAGCGACTTCCTCGGGGCTGTTATTTTTAACCAGGGTATCAAAAATATATATTGATTTTTCCGGGCCGAAACCCGTAAAAAAGGCGTTGGTATGTTTGGAATACTTGGACTCATTTATCTGGAATAATTTTTTTAGCTTGATACCTGATATTTCCGCGACCTTGAATATCGGTGCGGTGTATTCACCCTGCTCAAAATTGGTTTTTTTATAGAATAACGGAAGGATTATGTAGGGATATAAAAAGGTAAGGATCATTTCAAAGGCCAGAAGCACGACGGGGATAACCCAGACCCAGTTGGCTCCGGCTTTGCGGAAGGTTATATAGGCCGCAGAAATGATCAGAACGTTAATTACCGCGCCTGTTGAAAATTGTTTCAGAGTGTAGATGCTCCAGTCCTTTACGCTCATATTGGAAAAGCCGAACTTATGTTCCAGAGCGAAAGAAAAGTAATATTGAAAGGGCAGGTTAATTAAAAATTCCAGCAGAAGGTAAATAAGAATAAAAAGTATGCCGCGTATAGTCAGATAGCCGAAAGAAAAATGCCTGAGCAGGTTTGAAAGATATACGGAAAAACCGCTGAAAAAAAAGGCCAGAGGAAAGACAAAAGAAATGATCTTTCTGGCAATTGAAGCGCCAAAACCCCGGTCATGGTATTCTTTGGCTTTTTTGAGATCTTCTTCAGAAAAATATTTAACGGCCAGGCTTTCTTTAGCCGGGGTTTTTCCGCCTTTCCGGTCCAGAAAAGTAAAAATAACCCTCAGGAGCACATATAAAACCGTTAAGCTGATAAAGAACATTTTCATACAGGGAACCGCCTTTGTGCTCGAAGTTACTTTTATCCGTTAAGGGAAAGTTCTGATCCCTTTGTTAGCTTTACCGCCGGAGTTCTTTGTCTTGCTGTTTTCTGCATCAAGGAAGAAAACCACCGAAAACCTGTGCGTGTCTCCAAGATTGCCGGAAGCCGCGTAAGCATAATCTATTTCGTAGCCAAAAACCCCTTCAAGAATATCTTTATAACCCAAACCGATGGTCAGATTGCCGGTGTCATAGCCGATTTTGTAGCCCAAACGGAAAGCAATATTTTTCTGGTACCAGAATTCCAGGCCCAGGTTCTCCGCCAGCTTGCCGGTGTCAAAAGGATAATAGGCCGTAACTGCAACGGTAAGGTCGGCAGGGTCTATGAGCTTGAACTTGTCGGAAAAGCCGCCTCTGGCCGTGAGCGGCAAATTGTCTCCGCTGATCTGGGTGCCCAGGTTTGATAAAGCGGCGCCGAAGACAAGGTTATCCTCCAGCATTTTTAGCCGTAAAAGCACGCCCAGGTCGGCGGCAAAAGCCGAAGCACTGGAAGTGTCAATTGTTTGCAGCGCGTATTTAACTGTCGCGCCCACCTGTATATCTTTATTCAAAAGATAACCCGCGCTAACGGCCAGGGCCAGGTCTGCGGGCGTGAAAGTCCCTGAAACGGTACCGATAGAACCGCTGGGTGTTTCGGAAATTTTATCTATGGGGCCGTAACTCATGTAGATAATATGCGCTCCCAGTCTAAGCCTATCTGAGAGGGGATAAGAGAAAGCCGCATAGTCATAAGTGGAGGAATCCCAGTAGAGCATGTGCGTTAAAGAGGCCTCCATGAATTCCAGGTTCGCAAGCCCGGCCGGATTCCAAAAAACGGCGTCCACATCGTCAGCCAAAGCGGTGAAGGTTTCGCCCATGCCCTCGGTCCTTGCCGAAGGCGCGATTCTAAGAAAAGGAAGTGCGCTGGATGCGGCAGGCAGATCCGCGGCCAGCAATAAAAATAAAAGCCCTGCCGCGGTATAAAGTATAATTTTTTTTGGCATAATATTTCCCCAGTTAACCGATAAAAAACTTGAAATCCGGTTAATAACGCTCTGCTCTTTTTATTACCTAAATATACCATAATTAACCTGAGGATGTCCATAAATCTGTAAGGAAAAAAGAAATTCTTAAATAAAGCAGAAGCAGGCAACATTAAAATTGTAGTTGCTTGATTTATCAAGCATTTTTGGCCTCATAAATGAGTCAACTACAAAAAAATACAGAATGAGGAGTTTACGGGTATTTTTCTTTTTAGCTGTGAAATCAATTCCTAAATCTGGTAGAATATAGCTGAAGAAAATTTTGGGGGAGCTCATGAAAAAAACCTTGAAAATAATCGGTATTGCCGCAGGAGGAATAGTTGTTCTGGCTGTAATTCTCGTTCTTTCGGCAGCTTTCCTGATTCCCTGGGATAAAGTAAAAGACAAGCTGGTTGAAAAGGCCTCGCAGGAGCTGAAAAGAGAGGTCAGGATAGAGAAACTTTCATTTGGCCTGTTGAAAGGCCTGGAACTTGAAGGGTTTTATGTGGGAAACGCGGCAGGTTTCAGTCCCGGCGCTTTTATCTCGGCCGATACCGCGGTCCTAAAATATGATTTTTGGGCGCTTTTCAAAAGACAGGTCAAACTTACAAAGATTGAGCTTGTAAAGCCGTTCATTCTTATTGAAAAAGGAAAAAATGAAAGATATAATTTTTCCGACCTGCTGGAATTATCGGGCAAGAAGGCTGAAAAAGAAGCGCCCGTCCGGAGCAAAAATACCGAATTGCCCGTTGAATTTTCCATATCACGCTTTGCTGTAGTTGACGGTACCGTAAAATACAGCGATGAGACCGTAAAACCTGCCGGGAGCCTAGACGTAAAAAAGATAAATGTTTCAGTTTCCGGGCTTTCCCTGGAATCCGTGAAACCTTTTTTTATTACTGCCTCGGCAAGCGTTATTTACAACAAGGCGCCTCTGGACCTGGCTATAGACGGGACGATGGAATTACAATATAAAGAGCAACGGTTCAAAGCTGATAAGCTTTCGGCGAAAATTCCCTCGGCCGGCATGGAATTGACCGCGGATGTAGAAGTCAATAAGTTTCTGGAAAATCCGGAGCTTAAACTTAACGCGGTTCTTTCGCTTAACGGCGAAAAGTCCCTGAAGCTGCTCGGGGAAATGGCCTCAAAAGAGCAAAAAAAATATTTAAATGAGCTGGGTATGGCGGGTACAGCTTCCTTAAAGTTAAATTTGGCGGGCAGTATGGTGAAGACACCGAAAGATTATGCTATTAAAGCGAATTGTTCAGGTTCCGCTGATATTACAAAGATGGAGCTAAAATATAGCACTTACTTTCTTAAACCGGGGAAATATCCTCTTGTAATTGACTATAAGCTGGATATGAACGGGGAGAAGGTGAATTTGAACGCTGAATTGAAAATGAGGGATTCGGCGCTTAAAACCAGGGTAGAGCTGGCCGGTTTCGAGGCGCCCCGGATTTCCGCTGATTTGGACGGAGAAGTGCTGATCGCTGAACTGTATTCTTTATTGCCAGTTATGGAAGGCTTTGAAGCTTCAGGTAAGGCAAAGTTTACCGGGAATATTAAAGTTCCTGTAAAAAAAGATTACTCAGTTGATTACAAAGGCATAGCAATTGATATCAAAGGCCGGATCCTTGACTTTGGCACGCAATACAGTAAGTTTAAATACGGTGTTTCCAAATTAAATGCCGATCTGGCATTAAACGAGAAAATACTGGAACTTAGAAATCTTGTTTTTTCAGCAGGCAGTTCGCCTTTTAAAGGTTCGCTCTCTGCCGCAAATTTTAATCTTGAAACCCTGGCGGAATGGAAAACCAGGTTTACAGGCGATGTAAAATTTGAATTGACCTGCCAGAAGTACCTGCTGGACGAGTTAATGGCTGCGGTGCCTGAAAAAAAGGCCGGACCGGCCCCTGCAAATTCTAAAGCAGGAAAAACCGCTGAAACTAATCCGGGTTTTTCAAACGAAGAGCTGGCTGAATATATTAATTACCTTGATCCCGGGCTGAAGGTTGACGGCCGGGCGCTTCTTAAAGAAGTTGTCTATAAAAAAGTAAAACTCACGGACGTTTCTGCCGCCCTCAAACTGGCAGGTAGAAAAGCAGGCGTTGACAGCAGCGTGAACGCCTACAGCGGGGCGGTGAAGAGCAAAATAAATCTTGATATGAATACCCCGGGGCTCGGGTATGAACTCAAAGCGGAAATAAATAACGTACAGGCCGGGGATTTTATAAATGCTCTGGTAGATTCCTTTCTGAAACCTGATATTGGAGCCAATTTCAAAGATAAAATTTTCGGGAGTACCGTTGCCGGGATAGAAATTAAAGGTGCCGGAGTAAATAAGAACGCGGTCAAAAAAAATCTGACCGCAAAACTTTCCTACAAGCTGGTTAACGGCAGGCTGAAAAATTGGAAGATACTCGGAGACGCTCTGGCGGCCTTGAAATTAAACCGGATGGAGGAGATAAACTTCAGGGAATTTACCGGAACAATAAGCGCCGCGAACCAGAAAGCGTCCATAGAAAATTTCAGGATCATCTGCGATGATATGAGATATACGGCCTCAGGGGAGGTCAACTACGATAAAGACCTGGACAGCAGTATGAACCTTAAATTTTTAAATGACCTGTCTCCAAACTCGGCAAAACAGCTGGGGGACCTGGGCTTTTACGGGTCCGATGAAAATGGCTGGTTTCCCGTGGATTTCATGCTGGCCGGGACCCTGGCCAGGCCTGCTCTGCCCGCACCGCTGCTTGAGCGCTCGCAAAAAAATATGGAAAATAAATTAAAAAAGAAAGCGGAAGAGGAATTAAAGAAAAAAGGCGAGGACCTGAAACAGAAAGGGCTGGATCTTCTCAAAGGCCTTTTTGGAAGGTGAAAAAATAATGGAAGAATTCATAAAAAAACTTCTGGAACTCGATATTAAGGTCTTTTACTTTTTAAATAAAGACCTGATGAATCCTGTTTTTGATCTCATCATGCCGGTGATCACCAATGAGATATTTATCACCCTGCCGGCCCTTGCCGTTGTCCTGTATTTTCTTTTTAAGGGCAGCAGGCGGGTCAGGCTCTCCATAATCTGCATGATTGTCGCAGTTTTATTAGCGGATGCCGTTGCCTACAGGCTGATCAAACCTTATTTTGGCCGGCTGCGTCCCTGCGATATTTTGCCCGGGGTGCACGTGCTCGCGCAAGCCGGGAGATTCTCGTTTCCTTCGAATCATGCCGCCAATATGATGGCGCTTTCCGTCATAGCGGTCTATTTCTACCGCAAATACGGCTGGTTGGTATTTGCGGCCGCTCTCCTCGTCGGTTATTCCCGTATTTATGTCGGGGTGCATTATCCTCTGGATGTGCTTGCGGGTTTTATCCTGGGCGGGCTGTCGGCCCTGCTCGTTATTGGTTTCTACAAACGTATTGAACTCAAAAATAAAGACCGGTCACGAAGCCGTAAACAATAAGCGGGATACAAGTTCGGCGGTTCTGTTTAGAACTTGATCCTTGATCCGGAAGGGGTACTCTTAACACATGAAATGGCACAGGCTGTTTTTATTAGTTTTTCTTGCCGGGCTGGCCGGCCTGCTGGTTATTTCCTCACTGCAGTTAAAAAAAAGATACGAGCTGGAACAACAAAAAATTACCGGCATAGCCCTTAATTTAAAGGATATCCGGGCGGGCCGCGCGGCTGCCTATACGGTGTTAACCTATGAGGAAGCGCTTAAACCCGCAGCTTTGTCTTCCGGGATACAACTGGTTGAAATAAAAAAAGGCAGGGATGTAAAAAAAATAAAGAACAAAAAAGCGATACTTTTTTTTGAGAACAATATCATTTTTGACCCGGAAACCGTAAGAGCGGAAAATTTTACCGTGGCGTCCGTGGAGTTTGAAAAACCCGCGGGTTTTGACCGGATCCCGCCGGACAGGATCCTGACCCTGCATACTATTAAGGATAAGGATCTTCCGAACTACAACGAGGAAGAGACCCTCAACAGGTATGTAAGGGCGGTACTGGAGAGGAAAATTTGCATTCTTTATCTTAAGTACCCGGCCTGTCTGGAGCGGCTGGTGCAGGTTCTTAAGTCCCGCGGGGTACAGCTCCAAGCGGCGGAGAAAAATCCCTACCGGCTTGAGGGTGCCGGTTTTATAAAAAATATACGGTTTAAACAAGCAGTCGCGTTTTTCCTGGCTCTGTCAATGCCTCTTTTGGGTTTTTTCACGGCCAGGAGGCTTAAGGCCGGAGTCGGGCTTCAATTTATGGCCATTACCGCTTTTTCGCTGGCGGCCGCCGTGTTGATCTCGGGACTCCTGTCCGAAACAGTTTTTATGCTGAAGCTTTCCCTGTTTACGGGGGTAAAAGCCGCCCTATTATTGCCGCCTCTGACCGTATTTTTCTTTCTGGCCCGTGAAAAAAAAGAGTATTTTTCCGGTAAGGTTATTCTCTTGCTCACGGGCGCGGTGCTGTCCCTGCTTGTGATAATAGTAGCCGCGCGGAGCGGAAATTATTCCATGCCGCTTCTGCCTTTTGAAAAAGAACTAAGGGACTGGTTTGAAAAGATCTTTTACGCCCGGCCCCGTCTTAAGGAATTTTTGACCGGGCATCCCGCCCTGTTATTGGGCCTTTATTTGTATGGCCGGTCGCGTGTTTACGAAAAAAGAACGGCTGTAAATATACTGGCCGTGTTTTTGGTAGCTCTCGGCATCCTGGGGCAAACATCTATGATCAATACCTTCTGCCATGTCCATGCCGACCTGGGTTTATCCATACTAAGGACAGTTTACGGATTAATTATAGGGATATTTTTGGGGGTACTTCTTATACTATGCCACAAAATAATAAGAAAGTAACCATTTTCGGGTATTTTGGTTTTAAGAACCTCGGGGATGAGCTGATACTGCTGTCGCTGGTTCAAAACCTCAAAAACCGGGCGGATATTACGGTCCTTTCAAAGCGGCCCCGGGAAACCGCAGGAGAACTGGGTGTCAGGGCGGTCAACCGCTGGAATCCTTTTTCCGCGGCCCGGCAGATACTTGCTTCAAAGACCGTACTTGGCGGCGGCGGGGGCTTATTCCAGAATAAAACCAGCACGCTCAGTCTTTTTTACTATCTTTCGCTGATCGTCCTGGCAAAAATATTTTCTAAACGCGTGGTCCTTCTCTCCCAGGGTATAGGCCCGATCCACGGCAGAACGGCCAGAGCTGTTTCCCGCAGGATCCTGGAGCTTGCGGATGTTATTACCGTCAGGGACCGGGGTTCTTACGAAGCGCTTAAAGCACTGGGAGTAAAAAAAGAAGCGCGCGTTACCGGGGATGCGGTGTTCGCTCTGGACTTTTCTCCAAGCGGAATTAAAAAAAGCGGCGGGCCCGCAGCGGCAGGCATAGCCCTTAGGAGTTTCAGGGAGCACCGCCGTTTTACCGGGGAGCTGCGGGAAGTGCTGGAACAGTTCAGGCAAGGCCGGAAACTTAGCTATATATTTTATCCTTTTCAGGTTCCGGAAGATAATATTTCCGGGGAAGATAATAGAATTATCAGCCGCCCGGAGGAATTTATCCGGGAGTTTGCGGCTCTGGACCTGGTAGTGGGCGCCAGGTACCACAGCCTGGTCCTGGCCCGCGCCCTGCAAAAACCTTTTATCGGCATAAACGTGGACACAAAGATCAAATATCTCTGTGAAAGCAGCGGAATGCCCTGTCTGGAACTTAATGAAAATACGTTCAAAAATAATCTTAAAAGTAGTATAATAAAATTGCTGAATGAAAAAACACCTGTTATTCTGGAAGCTTACGGGCAGAAAGTAAAAGAATCATTTTCGCTCGTATTTGACGGTTAAAACCAAAGGAAAAAAATGTTTATAAAAGTTCTGCTGGCTCTGCTGGCGGCCGCGGCCACCGGACTGGAGTACACAGAAAGCTTAACTGCTAAAAGCGGTCCGGGCGGCCTTGCGGGCTGGGAAGTGGTTTCGGGGAACTGGACCCAGAACGATGGATTTCTGCAGGGGAACTCAAGCGGCGGCGACGGCTTGTTATTTTATAAGAAAAGGACCTTTGCAAATTTTGTCCTGGAATGTAAAGTAAAGGTAGTGAACCGCGAAGGCAGTCTGGTTTTCCGCGCGGCCGATAAACAAAATTTATATATTCTTGTTTTTAATCCGAAGGTGAATCCGGAGGACCAGGGAAGCGTCCTTTTGATACGCCGGGTCAGAGGCCGGGAAACTTATTTTGCCGGCAGCGAGCAGTATATCGGCTCAAACGAATGGCTTACTCTCAAAGTCAGTTGTGAAGACAGGAGAATTGAGGTTTATGTGAACAACAAATTGACTGTTTCGGTGGAAGATGCCAGCCACGGCTCCGGTTTTGTGGGCCTGCGTGTCTTCGGAGATATTTTTAACGGCTGTAATGCCCAATTTAAGGATTTTTCTATCAGGACTTCTGAGGTTGAGAAAAAGTAATATGCGCAGATTTGTACTGCTTGGCGGAAAAGGAACCGGCACTTCTCTTAAGGGGCGGCTGCTGCTTTCGGGTATTGTCCTGCTGGTGCTGGTTTTTCTGGTTTTCCTGGCTTTTGCCGCGTTGACTATTTTGGCAGTACTGATACCCGCGGGCATCGTCTTCTACCTGGTAAGAAAGATATTTCTGCCGCGGCAAAAAAAAGAACACAGCCCCAAAGCGGAGCCCCTGCGGAATAAGGGCGGCTCCGATATAATAGAAATTACCGATTATAAAAGTGTGGAAGAAAAGGATTTTGATAATAAATCCGGAACATAGGAGAAATATGAGGAAGCTGCTGAGTTTTGCCGTGATCTTTTTTGCCGCAATAAATGTTTTTGGCCAGGAAACCTCGGACAAGCTGGCGGCCAGCGAGGAACTTGAGAACATTGTTTATAAAAACAATAAACTGGATTCGTTTTCCATGACCGGTACAGGGATTGTGACCGCCAAACCGGATAATGTATTTGTCCAGCTTTCCATAAGCTCGACGCCAGGGAACAATATGGCTTCGGCGGGCAGGGATCTGGATCAGAAGGTGGATTTTCTTATCCGCAGTATCTCCAGGGATTTTAAACTGAAAAAAGAGAACTTTAAAGTAAGTGTCTCCGGAGTCCAGATGCAGGAAGCTACCTCAAAAGTCAGGACCGCAAATTCGAAATTTGACGAAAACGGGCAGTTGATCCCGGAAAAAAGCTACACCAGCTCCATGAAGAAAATAATTGTCATTAACGATCTTGGCAGCAAGAGCCCGCAGGACCTGCTGTCCATAATAGACGCGGGTGTAAAATACGGGGCAGTAGCTATCGCCTCTTCTTCTTCAGTCCAGGAAACCGATACCAGCACTATTACGGAAGCGGGGAAAAACTCGGCCAAAATGAAACTGTCCAAGGGCGGCTCCGCAGCAAAGATCACTCCGGATATAAAGGACAACGATAACCAGCTTATTAATTACCATTTCAACGAAGAGACCCTTAAAAAACTGATGAAACAGGCAAAAGATTCTGCCTTGAAAGAAATAAAAGAAAAACTTGCCCGGACCAAGGAAAAGATAAAACTTAATGAGTCCGATTTTGATTTTAATATAAAGGAGGATTTCAACGCGTCCAGTACCGAGGACGGAGAGATCTCTATCAAAGCGGATGTTGCTGTCAATTACACCCGCTCCAAGCCGCCGGCAAAGGAGTGAGCGTCATGAAGAAGAAGCAAATAGAAGATTTTACCACGGAAGATAATTGGAGAATGTTCCGCATCATGGCCGAGTTTGTCGAAGGTTTTGAGGAAATGTCAAAAGTCACTCCGGCCGTCTCTATATTCGGCGCGGCGCGGGAAAAAGCCGGTAATAAATATTATAAAATAGCGGAACAGATCGGCGCCAAACTTGCAAAAAAAGGTTTTTCCGTGATCACCGGCGGAGGCCCCGGCATTATGGAAGCCGGCAGCAAGGGGGCTTTTGAAGCCAAAGGCAGGTCTGTAGGGTTAAATATAGAATTGCCGCACGAACAAAAGCCGAATCCCTATCTTACCCAGACCATGCAGTTCCGGTATTTCTTTGCCCGCAAAGTCATGTTCGTCAAATACGCTACGGCTTTCATTATAATGCCCGGAGGTTTCGGCACGATTGATGAACTTTTTGAGTCAATTACGCTGATCCAGACAAAAAAAATAAATGAGTTTCCGGTAGTTCTCGTAGGCAGGGAATACTGGCAGGGCCTTTTAGACTGGCTTAAAAAAGAAATGGCCGGCTGCGGTTATATAGAAAGGTCCGACCTGGATCTTTTTCTCCTGGCTGATACCGCGGAAGAAGCGGTCGCGCACGTACTGAAATATTGCAGGGTGAATAAAATAAAATTATCGGGTAAGAAATAGGGGAAGTTACAATTATGATACCTCCGGAAAATCCACCAATGCAGTTAACGTCAAGGATCTTCCGCACTTTTAAAAATACTAACCGGACCTCTTGACAGTTGTTGTGAACCGTGTTATACTGTTTCTGTAAGTAATCAAATATGATTATTAATGGAAACGGAGATATATTGTGACCTACGGGGAATTAAAGGATAAAGTTTCAGGACTGCCTCTCTTCAGCTGGCAGGCGCTGAAGATGTTTGCCGGAGGCGGGCAGGAGTTAAAAAATCAGATCTCCCGCTGGAAGCGCGGCGGGAAACTACTGGCGTTAAGAAAAGGTTTTTATATCCTGAATGCGAAAGAAAGGAAGCACAATCCTTCCAGGTTGTTTATTGCGTCAGAAATTTACAAACCTTCCTACATCAGCCTCGAATACGCGCTATCCTCCTACGGGATCATCCCTGAAAAAGTATCAACTTTAACTTGTATCACAACTAAAAAGACCCAGGTGTTTGCTAATGCCTTCGGAGTGTTTTCCTACAGGCATATTAAACCAGAGTGTTTTACCGGGTTTATTGCCAATAAAGATGAAGAGGGGTTTACCTGTTATTTTGCTGAACCGGAAAAGGCAGTTGTGGATTTTATTTATTTGAACCTGAACAAGTTGAAGGATACCGGCGCGCTTAAGGGATCATACCGTTTTGAAATTCCGGCAGACATTAACCGGACTAAACTGCAGATGTTCGCGAAGTTGTTTAAAAATGAGAAATTACTGGAAATCATTAAAGGGGTGAAATAGCATGATAGAGATAATCAAACAGAGCCTTCAAGGCAGTAAAGGCAGTGAAGAGAAGGTAAATAGAGCCCGGGAGTTTCTGCAGGTACTTATGCTGAAGATTTTTTTTGACCGCGGGTATTTCGAAAATATTGCCTTTACGGGAGGAACTGCGCTTCGCATACTTTATGGTATGAGAAGATACAGTGAAGACCTGGATTTCTCCCTGGTAAAAAAGAAAAATTATGATTTTAAAAGGATCTCCGGTGACCTGCTTTTTGAACTGGTAAAGAACGGTTTCAAAGTTGAAGAAAAAATAAGGACTGAGAAAACAGTCAGCAGTGTCCTGGTAAAATTCAGCGGGTTATATGGACGGCTGGGTATTCCCGCCCAAATTGAGGAGAAATTTTTGGTAAAACTCGAAGTGGATTCCAATCCGCCTAAAGGCGGTAAAAGCGTTATTATGCCCTTAACTGACAGATTTATTCTCGCTGTGAACACTTTTGATCTGCCTTCACTTTTTGCGACAAAACTTCATGCCTGTTTTTTTAGAAAATACACTAAAGGCCGTGATCTTTACGACCTGGTCTGGTATCTTGGGAAAAGGATCACTCCAAATATCACGCTGCTCAATAATGCTATTATCCAAACAGAAAAAAAAGATATGAAACTTACCGGGAAAACCTACAAGGAATTCCTTATAGAGAAGCTCAAAAAGGTGGATTTTCCCGCGGTGAGAAAAGATGTAGCGGTTTTCCTTGAGGATAAAAATGAACTAAAATTACTGGATAAAAAATTGATCCTGAAAATGCTGGAATGAAACTATGTAAACCGGCCACAATATTGTATTGTGCCGTCAAAGCCTTGGCTGTTCACCGGGACTTTTGGATACCGTTAAAGCTTGACTATTTCATAGTAATGTAGTAGAATACATTAGAGTACAAAAGAATACAGTAGGAGGTATTTGTATATGTCAAAGATAATAACCTTGAGGCTCTCAGAGGAAGAATATAAATTAATACATAAAAAAGCGGAAATAGAGTTCCGGCCTATTTCAAATTTTATTACAGCTGTTGTCCTTCGGAATATCGAAGAATCTTCTAATGTCGATGCTGTCGAAATGGATCAGATAAATAATAATGAAGCACTGCGAAAGAAAATTAAAGCCGGTTATAAGGATGCAAAGTCCATGAAGGGGAAATACATTGCCTGATTTCAGGATCTTTGAAACTGAGCAATTTCAAAAAGACCTTAATAGTGATTTTGGCGGAATAAACAGGAAGATCAGAGCTAAGCTGTTAAATTATGTTTATCCGCAGTTGAAAAAAACCCCTTTCTTTGGAAAAAACATTAAAAAGCTTGTGAACTATGAGCCTGAAACCTGGCGTTACCGGATCGGAAACTACAGGTATTTTTATATCATTGAGCAAAAAAAGAAAGTAATATTTATGATCTCCGCCGATAATAGAAAAGATGCCTATTAAAAGGATAATGAAAAACATTGGTAATTATGGTAAAATAAAACAAATGTTAAAGAGAATTATTTTCTTTATAACAGTCTTGAGTTTTGCTTTTTCTCCGCTTTTCGGGGCAGAAGATGCTCCGGGGCTTTACCGTTTTGCGTACGGGCTTTATAAGGACAAGAACTACCAGCTGGGCATAGAACAGTTCCAGAAGGTCATCTCGCTTTATCCCTCCTCCAGGGAAGCTGCCGACTCCGCGTATATGACCGCGGAATGCTATTTTAACCTGGGAAACTACGAGCAGGCCCTGAAAGAATACAATAATGTACTGGACCGGCATTCCACTCTTGAATACAGGGATTCTGTCGCTTACAGGATAGGCGAAGCCTATTTCGCGCTAAAAAAATACCGGGAAGCTCTGGAGGGTTTCAAAAAAATTATTCCCGGAAGTTATGTTTACCCGGATTCGCTCTACTGGGCCGGGGAGTGCTATTTCAATCTGGACGCGCTGGAAGATGCTGCTGCCCTTTATGAAAAAGTTGTCAAGGATTATCCCGAATTTATACATGCCGATTTTGCCTACTATTCTCTGGGCTGGTGTTATTACCGCCTCGGGAAATACCAGCCGGCCGCGGTAAATTTTGCCAATATCTCGCTGAAAACAAATAACAGCCCGCTTACCGGGGCCTCTTTATTCTGGAAAGGCGAGGCGCTTTATCTTGCCGGGGCTTTTGAGCAGTCGATCATCGCTTTCGAGGAATTCCTGAAAAAAAATCCCGCGCACAAGAATTCCGACGCGGCTTCCTACCGGGTGGGTGAATGTTTTTACAAGTTAAAGGACTACGGCTCCGCGGTAAACGCTTTTGAACTTTTTCTGAAAATATACGATGGCAGCCCCCTGCAAAATGAGGTCCGGTACTGGCTTGCGGTATCTTACGTGAACCTGGGGAAGTTTGACGCGGCCATAACCAGCCTTAAGAGCTTTGCCGCCGGTTCGGGCACGGAGGTTTCTTCCGAGCTCCGGTCCCGGGCCCGTTACGCTCTCGCCTGGTGTTATTTTAAGATGAAAAGGACCTGGGAAGCCATTGAAGAGCTTAAGTCCGTCATAAATGATAAAAACGCGCCCGGGGCTTTAAGGCCTTACGCGCTTTATCTTTCGGGCAACTGCTATTACAGCCTGGGAAGGCTGCTGGACGCCAAGACGGAATATTTTAAGATCTACAGTGAATACCCGCAGAGTGAATTTGCCGCTGACGGCCTTTACTGGGTCGGCTGGTGTGATTATAAACTCATGTATTATGACTACGCGAAAACAAACTTTAAGAATATGCTCCGGCAGTTTCCCGACAGTTCCTGGGCGCCGGAAGCTCACTTTCGCCTGGGGGAGTCCTTATTTGCCCTGAAGGACTACACCGGCGCTATTGAGGCCTATAAAGAGGTCATTGCGGATTATAAAGACCAGCGCCTTTCCCTGGTTTCCCAGCTGGGCCTCTCCTGGTGTTATTTTCAAACAAGAAAATTTACCACCGCACTGGCGGAATTCAACAGGGCGGCGGAACTGGATAAAGACGAGGAGTTTTTTGGCGAGATAAACTACATGTCCGGCAGTTGTCTTTACAATCTTAAAGATTACGCGGCGGCCCTGAAGGTCTATAAAAAGGTCTTTGAAAGCGGAAAAACAAAGGATCCCCGGGAGCTGAACAAAGCCCGGTATCAGGCCGGCTGGTGCCTCTATAATCTGAATGATTTTGCAGGCGCTATTTCTTTCTGGGAAACTTTAAATACCCCTGAAAGTACTTATTGGAGCGGCTTTGCCAGGTTCCGTAATAATGAGTATGCTAAGGCCGCAATAAACTTTGTAAAGATCGAAAAACAGTTCAGCAGCAGCCTGCTGGTTCCGGATGCCATGATAAAAACGGCGGACTGTTATTATAATATGGGGAATTATGATACGGCAGTGGAGTATTATCAGAAAGTCATAGATAAATATTATGATACAAAATATGAAAGGGACGCGCTTTACGGTCTTTCCTGGACCTATACCCGCATGGGCAAAACAAAAGAAGCGGCCGATGTAGCGAAAAAATTCCTTAAAAAGTTCCCCAAAGAAGAGTTTTCCGCCGAGGTCCAGTTCAAACTAGGGGAGTATTATTTCGGCGAGAAGAACTATAAACAGGCGGTGGAAGAGTACGACAAATTCATGAATAATTTTCCCGAAGCCAACAATATAGACCAGGCGCTCTATAATAAAGCCGAAGCCTGCATTGAGCTCAAGGATAAAGGGCGGGCTGTGGAAAGTTTCCGGATACTTATTTCTAAATTCCCCAAATCAGGCCTGGCGCCCACCGCTCATTTCAGGATCGCCGGTATTTATTTTGCGCTGGAACGTTATGCGGATGCGGCAAGCGAATATCTTGATATTGCGGAAAAATATCCGGGCAGCGGGTTCGCGTCTTCCGCGTGCTACAACGCGGGGCTGGCTTTTAAAAAATTAAAAAATACCGAAGAAGCGCTCAAGCAGTTTAAACTGGTTATGTCCGGTTATCCGAAGAGCGAGCAGGCCCGGGACTCGGCAATAGAAGCAGGGTCTTTGTACGAGGCCGGTAAAGATTACAAAAATGCCATAGATACCTATGCCTGGCTGGCGGACAATTTTTCCGAAAAGGCCCCCGAGGCCCGTTATTGGGCTGCGAGTGTTTATTATAACTCGGGTGATTATGAGAGCGCGGCTAAGGAATATATGAAGGTCCCGGCGCTGGAAAAAGCCTCCGCTATCTGGAAGATCACAGCCAAAGCACGCGCGGCCGAATGCTTTGAAAGGCTGGCGAAGTATGAAGAAGCAAAAAAGCTCTATCAGGAGATAATCAAAGAAAGTTCCAATCCGGATTGGAAAAAATCAGCTGAAAAACGCTTGAAAGACCTGGAGGACAAATGAGAAAATCCCTCGTGTTCCTGACGGTCTTTCTAACCTGCGCTATTTTTGCGCAGGAAGAGATAAAAAAGGACCGGGAACCGGTATTTGTGCTTCCCGATGTCGTTATTTCCGGGGACGCGGACCTGAAAGTAGGGGTGGAAAAGAAAGACCTGCTCCCGGCAAATTATCCCCTGCCTCCAAAAGAAACTCCGCTGATGGAAATGAAATTTATAAAAGGCCCTTATCTTGAAGGAGATAAAAGAACCCCCGAATTTGAAAAAACTGAGGGGAAAGACAGGTTTGGTGAGCTCACGGCCCGGCTGGGAAGCTACGATAACTACTTTGTAAAAATGATCTATGGCCGGCAGATAGATAAACTCGGTTTTCTCTTAAATATCGCGGGCTTAAGAAAAAGCCTTTTGTTGCAGGATTCCGGATATTCTGAGCTGAATTTTTCCGGTGACCTGACCTATGCCCTGGATAAGACCCAGCAGCTGGGGCTTACCCTGGACTATGAAAATGAGTTCAGGAAAACACCTTACGCCGCCGCGCTGGGCTTTGATTCTCTTACGAAGGATTTTTATACGGTATATTTAAGAAGCACCTCCGTGCTTTCGGACAAGCTTAACCTTAATAGTTCCTTCAGTTACGTAAGATCAGAGGTCAGTGCTTTTGCCCTGAAAAACGATGAAATTGACCTGAGCGCGAAAATATCCTGTGAGCTTCCCATAGAGAACAAAAAACATCTTCCCGGCCTCGTTTTTGATCTAAAGAATGACAGTATTTACGGCTGGACCTACACTCTCGCGCTTGAAGACAGGGTAAAAATAGATAACGCGGATATTTTTGTCTCCTTAAAGAGTAATAACGGCTGGCTCTTTCTAAATGCAAAAGCGGTATTTGATATAGACGGCTTTACCAGGGCCTACGTTTCCTATGAGCCGGGCAGAAATTATCCCAGATTTAAAGAGCTCTATAGCGGAGAGGTCTATCTGTTAAATCCCGCGCTCAGGGCGGAAAATACCTGGTTCTATATTATAACCGGGGTGGAACACAAACTTCTGAAAGAAGTGCCCCTGACCCTCGAGTTCTACAGGAAAGAACAGGCAGATATGCTCTCGTATGAATCAACCGGAAATTCCACCGCACCGGTGAATATCGGAAAAGTTTCTGTTCTGGGGATCAACGCCAAAGAAGAATGGAAAATACTTGAAGGCCTGACCCAAAAACTTTCCTATAAATATGTAAATGCCGTCAATCCTGATAATTCCGCGGCGAACATTACTTATACTCCCGTGCATACTTTGTCTCTGGGCGGGGAATATATATATTCCGACTGGGCCTTCAATGCGGAGTTTGTTTACAGGGGGCAGATGTACTATTCTCAAACGCTTCCCGCTACGCTCTCTGACGCGCTGGTAATTTCCGCCGGGATCAAGAAAAGCTTTGGGGAAAATATTTCGGTTTTTCTGAACGGCGAGAACCTTTTGAGCCGGGAATATTCAAACATAAAAGATTACCCGCTGGCAAAAGCAGCGTTAAATCTCGGGCTGACAGTCAAGTTCTAAGTACTCTGCAATAATAATAATAATTCCGGAAAAAATAAAATTATTGGAAGGTATATTATTTTAAAAGGGAGCGGCTTGTGCAAATAATAGAAATAACCGGGAACTGGAAAGTAAAAGAACCTGCAAAAAAAGACAGTATCCCCGCCGGAGTTCCCGGCTGTATTCACACCGACCTTCTGGCCGCCGGGCAAATCGCGGAACCTTTCTATCGCGACAACGAACGCGGGCTCCAGTGGATAGAAAATAAGAACTGGCTGTATTTTACTTCTTTTCACATAGACAGAAAACTGCTGAAAAGTGAAAGAATTATCTTGAGGTTTAACGGCCTGGACACCCTGGCCGCCGTTACTCTTAACGGCAAAAAGATAGGTAAGACCGATAATATGTTCCGGGTCTGGGAGTTTGACGTAAAAAAAATATTAAAACCGGGGAAAAATAAACTCGAAGTCCTTTTTAGCTCCACTTTACCTTACCTGAGGAAAGCAAAGCAGGCCAGGGAGCTTGGAAGTTTTCCTGTGCTGGATTACGAAAAGGTGAGCCAGGGCTATATAAGAAAGATGCAGTCAAATTACGGGTGGGATTGGGGGCCCCGGCTGGTTACCTGCGGCATCTGGCGCCCTGTGCAGCTTATCGCGTTTTCAACCGCAAGGTTTAAAGATGTACTCATTGTCCAGGAACATAAGAAAGAACTCGTAAATTTAAGGATCAAAACGGAACTAGAAATAGAAAAGCTTTATACCTGTAAAGTAGAAATTAAAGTAAAGTATAAAGGTAAAGCAGCGGCGTATTTAAAGCAGGATATTAATACCGGAGTCAAAGAGTTCAATCTTCAGCTCCGGGCGCCCCGGCTCTGGTGGCCTAATAATCTTGGTTCCCAGCCGCTTTATGATGTGGAAATAAAACTTTTTGACCCTGAAAATAAACTGCTGGACCGCCAGAATAAAAGAATAGGCCTCCGCGAACTGAAAGTTATCACAAAAAAAGATAATTACGGCGAGTCTTTTTATTTTCAGGTTAACGGCGTGCCTTTCTTTGCCAAAGGGGCGAACTGGATAACTCCGGAGCCTTTTCCGGCCTCGGGGACTCCTTCCGTATATTACCGGCTGCTAGCGGATGCAAAAGCGGCCAATATGAACATGCTCCGGGTCTGGGGCGGCGGTGTTTATGAAAATGACGAGTTCTATGACCTTTGTGATGAACTGGGCCTGCTGGTCTGGCAGGATTTTATGGCGGCCTGTTTGCCCGTGCCGGTGCATAAAGCGGAATTCATCGAAAATTTTTGCCGGGAAGCTGAAGATAACGTTAAGCGGTTGAGGCATCACCCTGCACTGGCGCTCTGGTGCGGAAATAATGAACTGGAACAGGCGCATAGTTCAAACACCGCGGAGCCGGGGAAAATGCTCTGGAAGGACTATATTGAATTGTTTGATGTCCGGCTGCACAATATTGTTGAACTGCTTGACCCGGACAGGCGGTACTGGCCCAGCAGCCCGCATTCCCCGTCCAAAGACCGGGCGGCTCATGCGAACCCGAAATACGGGGATTCGCACGTATGGAATGTCTGGCACGGGGGCGAAGCTTTTGAATATTACCTTGCCTGTAAGCACAGGTTCGTCAGTGAATTCGGTTTTCAATCTTTTCCCGAGCTTGAGACGGTAAAGACTTTTACCCTGCCTGAAGACCGGGATATTGAAAGTAAAATAATGAAGCATCATCAAAGATGCGGGGATGGCAATACGAGGATCCTGGATTTTATCGGCAGGTATTTCAGGCCTCCTAAGGATTTTGACGCCATACTTACCTTAAGCCAGATAACGCAGAGCCTGGGAATCGGGCATGGCGTGGAGCATTTTAGAAGGATCATGCCGGTCTGTATGGGGACTCTTTACTGGCAAATAAACGATTGCTGGCCCGTTGCCAGCTGGTCGTCCATAGATTACTACGGCAGGTGGAAAGCCCTGCACTATGCCGCAAAAAGATTCTATGCCCCTCTGCTTGTAAGCGGAACTTATGAAGCAAAAAGCGGAACCGTCAGCATATATGCAATAAATGATATGAAGGAAGAAATGAAAGTAAGAGCAAACTGGTCTCTATACCGCTTAAACGGCAGTAAAATATTCAGCGGGAGCCGCCGCGTTCCACTGCAACCCGGCACCAGTGTTGTATTGAAAGACCTTGATGTGAAAGGCCATATAGGCAAACTGTCAGAAAAAGATCTTGTACTGTTCATAGCGCTTGAGGCCGGAGGCAAGCCGGTTTCCGAAAACATCGTCTTATTTACGAAACCTAAAGCCATAAATTTTGAAGCTCCGGAAATCTCTTTTTCAGCCGCGAAAGCAGGAGCAGATCTTGCGGTAATTAAGCTAAAAACAAATAAACCTGCTTTATGGCTCCGGATAAAAACGAAGGACGCTAATATCCGGTTTTCCGATAATTTCTTCCACCTGGAACCCGGTAAAATTAAGCTCATAACCGCAAAACTAAACGGAATGCCGTTCGCACAATTTAAAGAGTATTTGAAAGTTTACAGTATTACAGATACGCATGGTAGTGTCAAACAGGAAATGAAAGATGCGGAAAAAAAGGCAGTTAAAAAGAAACTTGTGATAACAGAAGGCGTTATCTGAATAGCTTTGTCATCCTGAGTTGTTTTTAACGAAAGATTTCTGTATTTTAAATCTGAAAAGCAGAGATGTTTCGCCGGGAGAAAAATGGCTCAACATGACAAGAAAAAGGTGTAGGAAACAATCTAAATCTGAAGAAGTGCTTGCAAGAATAGATAAAATAGAGATTTATTAAAAGGAGCCTAAATGGCAAGTCCGAGGTGGTCAAAAGAAAAAGCACATGCGTGGTATGGAAAGCTTCCGTGGCTTGTGGGGTGTAACTTCATTCCAAGCAGCGCCATAAACCAGCTTGAAATGTTCCAAAAAGAAACTTTTGACCCGGTTACAATAAATAGGGAACTTGGCTGGGCAGGGAAGGTGGGCCTCAATACCGTCCGTGTTTATCTCCATGACCTGCTCTGGGAAAATAAAAAAGAAGAATTCAAAAAAAACATAGACAAGTTTCTTTCCGTTGCCGAAAAAAATAAGATTAAGACGCTTTTTGTTATTTTTGATGATTGCTGGGGCACTGCCCCGAAGACGGGAAAGCAGAAGGGCCGGCCCGGTGAAGTGCATAACCACGGCTGGGTGCAGAGCCCGGGCAATGCCGTCACAAATTCTCCAAAAACCTGGGGCCGCCTCGAAAAATATGTAAAAGGGCTGTTGAAAACATTCGGGAGAGATGAACGTGTAATTATCTGGGACCTGTATAACGAGCCGGGCAACACTTCTCAACGCGAGAAAAGTATGCCTCTCCTGGAAAAAGCCTTTGAATGGGCAAAAGAAGCTGACCCCGCGCAGCCCCTGACCTCCGGAGTTTGGGCCGACTTTAAGGCGCTTAACTCCTTTCAATTGAACTCCTCGGATATTATCACCTTTCATAACTATCGGGAACCGGCGCACCTGTTGACAGAGATAAAGGACCTGGAAGCTCTCGGCCGCCCAGTTATCTGTACCGAGTATCTGGCAAGAGGGCAAGGCAGTTTTTTCAAACCAAGCCTGGAGATATTTAAAAAATATAAAGTGGGCTGCTATAACTGGGGCCTGGTTGACGGAAAGACGCAGACTAAATTTGCGTGGGGAACACCTTCCGGAGCACCGGAGCCGGAACTCTGGCACCATGAAATATTCAGAAAAAACGGCCAGCCGTATGACAGAGAAGAAACCGCTTATATAAAAAAACTAACGAAAAACAAAAAAATATTCTAAGAAGATATTTTAGGTTCCGTTTAAACGGTGACCTTTTGTGTGTTGACTTACCTTAAGAATCGTTTTATAATATATTATATCTGTTAAGCATTAACCTGCTAAGGAGGACCACGATGTTTGAAAGTATGTCGTTTTTAAGCCTTCTCGAAAAAGGCGGGATAGTCATTTTCATACTGATCCTTTGTTCTGTAATATCTTTTGCGGTATTTCTGGAAAGGTTAAAGGCCTTTTACGGGGTACGCGCGAAGCTTTTGGAAGAAGTAAAAGCCAATGTCCGGAACCTGGTAATGGCGGGCAAGACCCAGGAAGCAATTACCTTCTGCGACAATTTCAGGGTAAAATTCCTTTTCTTCAGCACGGCCTGTCCTTTAAACAATGTATTTAAAGCCATTCTCTTTTCTCACAAGAAGAACAGCGAAGAACTTTCGGAAATAGCGATGCGGGCCGTTGATAAGGAAATGGTGGGCCTTGAGAAATATCTGGGAATCATCGGTACCATAGGCAATATAGCCCTTTATATCGGCCTGGTCGGCACGGTTATCGGGATCATGCATGCCTTCAAATCCATGTCCATTGAATCGGCCGTAGGCCCTTCCGTAGTTGCCGGCGGTATCGCGGAAGCGCTTATCAATACCATAGCCGGCCTTATTGTGGCCATCGGTTCGGTTATTTTTTACAATGCTTTTACCAGGCAGATAAAGAGGCTGCTGGTGACTTTTGAGGACAGCGCGGCGGAAATCATTGAACTGATAAAAAAGTAAGATTAAGCTCGAAGAATTCGTTCCCTGCCGGAACAGCGAGTTATGAGGTGCTGATGAGAAGATACAAAGTAGACGATAAAATAATATCAGATATTAATATAACTCCTTTGACCGATGTGGCCCTGGTGCTTTTGATAATTTTTATGGTGACTACCCCTATGATCCTGGCCGGCGGCATCAATGTAAAACTGCCTGCGGCTACCACAGCGGATTCCACGCCGCAGAGGAATATTACTATTTCGATCACGCAGGAGAATAAGGTCTATCTTAATGACCGGGAAACCGGCTTTGACGGGCTGCAAGCCGCGCTGGAGCAGTTTCTAAAACACGAAAAAGATAAGACCGTGATCTTAAACGCTGATAAGACCGTAATGCACGGCCAGGTTGTAAGAGCCCTGGATATTGCCAAAAAGGCAGGCGCGTTAAAACTGGCTATTGCGGCGGAAAAATCGGAAGGGAAGTAATGCAAAAAACCGGCGATTTGAAATATACCCTTATCATTTCGCTCTTGCTTCATCTGCTGCTCTTGTTCTATTTTTCTTCGATGAAATTCAAAGCCGCGGCGGGTAAAACTGTTTATCTTACCGAAGTGACCTTCCTTACGGAAATGCCCTATGGCAAAGGGCTCGGGCAAAAAGGCAAAGCAGTTGAAACCCCGGGTCTGAAAAAAACCGGGAAAAAACCTTTGCTCGCAAAGCCCGCCCAGGATACCGTTAATCCCGTCCAAACAGGAAAAGACACCGTAAAGACCGCGAAAATTATTCCGCGTTCAGATGAAGAGATATTAAAACTGAGAAAAGAAAATCCCATAGGCCTGGATCCTTCCCAGGTGAAAAACTCTTCAGGCCTCCTTGAAGGCCCGGTGAACGGCGGCGGGATAGGCGAAGATAACTTAATTCCGGGCAGCCCGGATGGCAACCCTGACATTGAAGGCCCTCTTCAGACCCGGGGTATCAGATGCCGGGCCCAGGCGCAGTATCCGGAATGGGCCAGACAGCAGGGTTATGAGGGAGAAGTAAAAGTTCAGTTAAGAGTGGACCCAAAAGGTGATGTTAAAAATATTACAGTGTTAAGGACTTGCGGTTACAAGCGTTTGGACCATGTGGTTACGGAGTGTTTAAGTAAATGGAAATTTGATCCCATGCCTCTTTCTGCTAACCGGATAGACCAGGACGGCGTTATAACTTTTAAATTTAACCTCAAAAAGTAAAAAGCATGAAAAAAACAATCTTCGGTTTATTAATAATGGGTTCTCTTGTTTTTTTCTCCGCCTGCGGGGCGCCGGCAAAGTTTGTGGCCGGAAATACCGCGGTGCAAACCCTGCCGCCGGCTGAAGTTACCGGGGAAGCAAAAACCTCACCCCGCCCGGCTGAAGATCCCGCGGTTACCCTCTTTAAGCAAACCCTGAAAGCTGCTACGCTGGATTATTATAAAGGCAATTTTGGCGGCGCGATAGAAAAATATATCCTGCTTATAAAAGATTCCGGTTCTGAGGACGTTATGGCCAACCTGGCGACAGTATACAAGGACACAGGTTTTTATTCTGATGCCATAAGATATTACGAAGCCGCTCTGCTGAAAAAAGAGGAGCCCTTCAGGCGTTTGAACCTCGGTTATTGCAGGTATTTTGTCAAAGATCTCGCCGGCGCCCAAAAGGATCTGGAGAATGTTTTTGGCGCCCTGTCCGCGTTAAAAACACAGGATCCGGACAGTTTAAGAATACGCACCCTGGCGGCCTTTGGCCTGGGCCTGGTCTTTCTGGAAGGGAAAAAAAGCGACAGCGCGGCGGAGATGTTCAGAAAAGTAATAGAGTGTGATGCCGGTTTTTCCGCGGCGCATTTCCTGCTGGGGGAATATTACAACCTGGCCGGAAAAAATGCGGAAGCGGTGGCCTGTTACAAAAATTCTGTGAAATATGACAGCAGTTATTATAAGGCCGGCCTTAAGCTGGCTGAAATATACGCGAAAACGGGTAAAGACGCCGAGGCCTTTGAAAATTATAGAAAGGTATCCCTTATAGAACCGGAAAATAAACTGGTAGCGGAAAAAGTAAAAGAATTCAGCGGTAAAGCTGCGGAATATATAAAGAAAGCCGAAGTGTACACGGAAAAGTCAAGAAAAGAAACAAAAGCTCTGACTGTCAGTTATATCAGGGAAGACAAAGATATTCCGGTCTTAAAGGTGCTGATAGCCGGCAGTTCTCAAAATGTAAGGTTCAAATGCGCTGGCAAGTATTCCGTATATTATGACAGCAGAGTGGTCCGGAGTGCTGAGCCGGAAGAAGAATTGAATATCCGCAGGGAAGACGTAACCCTCCTCATAACGGGAAAGAAAGATGATAAACCGGCCGGGATCAGGATAAAACGGGATACCGCGCTTTATTTCGTGCCGGAAAGGAAAGACGCGACCTTTACAATTTTTGATGTAATGCTTGATAAAGGGTATTTCTGGGCGAACAGCAGTGATAGAAGTTATCGCGGGGTGTTAAAGCTAACGCCGGAGGACAACGGGTTTCGCCTCATAAATGAAATTAATCTGGAAGAATATCTTTACAGCGTGGTGCCGTCGGAAATAGGTTCCAGCGCGGGTATTGAGGCCTTAAAGTCCCAGGCGGTAATTGCCAGGAGTTACATATATAAAAGAATTGAAAATAATAACGGCAGTACTGATTTTCATCTTTGTGCCGACGTTCATTGTCAGGCCTATCCCGGAGTGCGGGCGGAACAGGCCAGCACGACAAAAGCCGTTGATCTTACCCGCGGAGAAATAATTGCCAACGAAAAGGGTTGTATCAATGCTTTTTATTTCGCGGACTGCGGCGGGCGCACTTCAAATATTGAAGATGTCTGGGGCGGGGAAAAAAATCCCGGTTTGACGGGCGTGGGGGATTATGAAGAGGCGGAACAGAAAGAGTGCTACAAGGATTGGCCGCTTACCCCGGAGAATCTGGACCGCTGGATCAAACTTTTCCCGGCGGCGTACTGTTCCGGAGACGATGTTTTCAGATGGTTTAAAATTGCCGAACCCGGAGAACTCCGGGGGCTGAAGATAGTCAGGCGGGACCTGAATGGCTATGTAAGAGAAGTACAGAACGGGGATAAAAAGTTTACCCTGGACCGGAGCCGCCAGGCGCTTTCCGGGCTGCGCAGCGCCTATTACAAAGTTGAGAAGAACCTCATTTTCGGCTGCGGTTGGGGCCACGGGGCAGGACTGTGCCAGGAAGGGGCCATTAAAATGGCGGAAAGAAAAAAAAGTTATCAGGAAATATTAAAACACTATTACTTCGGAGCGGAAATAAAAAGAGTTTATAACGGGACGCAAGAATACGAACTTGAAAATGCGGAAGGAAAAAACCAGTGAGCGGGAGGGGCCTCTATGCCGAACAATGAAGACGGGAAGCAGATAAATATTGAGATAGATGAACTTACAAGCCGGGGTATCTATTCAAATTTCGTGGTAGTTTCGCACAGTGAGACGGAATTTGTAATGGATTTTGCCTTTGTTTTTCCCCAGCAGCCCAAGAATAAAGTCGGCGCAAGGGTAATAGCTTCACCGACCCATACAAAAAGATTTTTGATGGCTTTGACCGAAAATGTGAAAAAATATGAAGAGCAGCACGGGCCTATTCCTGTATGAAAAAGCCCGGGGAAATTGATACCGGAGAAAAGATCCTGAAACTGCTCCGGGCGGAAAAGGAAAGCTATCTGTCCGGTGAGGACTTAAGCCGTAAATTCAAGATGACCCGGGCCGCTGTCTGGAAGCACATACACGCGCTTATCGGGCAGGGTTACGGAATAGAAAGCTGTCCGCATAAAGGTTACCGCTTGCTGAGTGTTCCGGATAAACTCCTGCCGGCGGAGATCAGGCAGGGTTTGAAAACAAAATATATGGCCCGGGAACTTTATTGTTACAATGAGTCCGGGTCCACCAATGAGACAGCGATGAAGCTTGCCGGAGAAAAAGCGCCGGCAGGAACCGTTGTAATTACCGAAAAACAAACCGCGGGAAAGGGCCGTTTGAACCGGAACTGGAGTTCGCCTGCGGGGCTCGGGCTCTGGTTTTCCGTGATCCTCCGGCCCGGGATAAGCCCGAAACGGGCGGCAGACCTGACTTTTGTAGCGGGACTTGCGGTGGTAAAAGCCATCCGGAGTTTTACGGGACTCGAGGCCGGTTTGAAATGGCCCAATGATATTTATATTAACGGTAAAAAAGCCTGCGGTATCCTTACGGAAATTAACGCGGATTCGGATATAGTCAAATATCTTGTGCTGGGGATAGGGATAAATGTTAACACCGGAAAAACTGACTTTCCCGAAGAACTCAGAACGCGTGCCACGTCTCTGGCCCTTGAAGCCGGGAAAAAACTCTCCAGGCTCGGGCTCCTTAATGTGCTGATAGCGGAACTGGAAAAACAATACGAGATCTACAAAAAGAAAGGTTTTCCGGTTTTTGCGGCTGAATGGAAGAAAAACTCTGTTATTATGAATAAGCGGGTGAAGGTAAAAGGGTTGACCGAAACTTTTGAGGGTATTGCGGTTGATATAGACCCGGACGGGGCTTTAGTGTTAAGATTAAACTCGGGAGAACTGAAAAGGATCTACTCGGGAGATGTTTCGTAAATAAAGAAAGGTGAAAAATGAAAGGTGTTAGGTTCTTGGTTTTGGGGGCTAGGGGATGGGAAAAATGTTGAAAATTAAACAAATATACATAAATGCGGGTAATTCCAGGATAACCGCGGGCTATTTTAGAGGAAAAAGATTTATTTATCTGGGCCGCTGGAAGTCCTGCACTGCTGAACTGAAAAAAATAGAACTTAATAAGTTTGGCTGCGAGAAAATTATTATGGCTTCCGTGGTTCCGGAAATATCGAAGCTGCTTAAAAAGAAATTTCCGGAAAAAGTTTTTGAGGTTAAGAACAAAGATGTGCCTGTGCTCAACCTTTATAAAAATAAAGAGCTGGCAGGGGTCGACCGGCTGCTTGCCTGTTTCGGCGCTTTAAGGAAGTACAAAAAAAACTGCGTTGTTGTTGATCTTGGAACGGCTACTACCCTTAATCTTATAACAAAGCGGGGAGAATTTAAAGGGGGAATAATTGCTCCCGGGGCCGGATTTTTTTCTAATTACCTTTTTGAGAAGACCGCGCGGCTCCCCAGGATAGCGCTATACGGGGTAAAAAGAGCTTTGGGAAAAAGCACGGAGGAATGCATAAGAGCGGGAATATATTTTGGTAATATAGAAATGATCGGGGGATTGATCAGGAGAATTAAGAAAGAAGCGGGAGAAAGCGTGCTGACCGTTGCCACGGGCGGCTGGGGCACTGTCTTTGCCGGCGCTATTAAAGAAATAGATAAATATGATCCAGAACTAATTTTCTACGGAATGAAGGAGCTATTAGGCCATGAAAAAAATCTTTAGAACAGCCGCGGTTTTCACCTTGCTGGTTTCCCTGCTTTCCGCGGGGGAAATATTTGTAATTAAATTCAAGGGCGCTATTAATCCGGTTTCTGCCATATACCTGGAAACGAGGCTGACTCAGGCGGAGATAGAGCAGGCAGAGCTTGTGATCATTCAGCTGGACACTCCCGGAGGGCTGGATGCTTCCATGAGAAAAATAGTGCAAAAGATCCTGGATTCAAAGGTTCCGGTCGTTACTCAGGTCTACCCCAAGGGCGCGCGGGCGGCTTCCGCGGGCTTGTTTGTCGCACTGGCTTCGGATTATATAGCCATGGCCGGCGGCACCAATCTTGGAGCGGCGCACCCGGTCTATATTGACGGCGGCACGGTTTCAGAGAAGATAACGAATGACGCGGCGGCTTTTATCAGAGCACTGGCGGAGAAAAAAGGCAAAAACGCGGCCTGGGCCGAAGACGCTGTGAGGAAAAGTGTTTCTGTAACCGAAAGCGAGGCCCTCAAACTTAAAGTTGCCGATCTTACCGCCGACTCCGCGGAAGAACTGATCGGAAAAATTGACGGAAAAATAATTGAACGCTTTAAAAAAGGGCAAAAACTTGCACTGAAAGGCAAGGCCTTAAGACACATAAAAATGTCGTTCTGGGAAACTACCCTGCAGACAGCGGGAGATCCGGATATTGTTTACATGCTGTTGATACTGGGAATTTTTGGTATTATTTTTGAATTCACCGCTCCCGGAACTTTTGCTCCGGGTGTTATCGGGGGCAGCTGTCTTATACTTGCCCTGGTTTCCATGGGCTCAATATCTATAAGTTTTGCCGGCGCTTCTTTTCTCGCGCTTGCTTTTGTATTGTTCATTATGGAACTGAAAACACCGGCACACGGGCTGCTGGGCCTGGGAGGCATCCTTTCCCTGCTGGCCGGCTCGCTTATGCTTTTTAACCCGATAGCTCCGTATTTCAAGATCTCCCTGCCCCTGGTAATTATAATGGCCGCTCTGGTGGGAGGGCTTTTTGTGCTGCTAATTTCTCTGGGCCTTTCCTCCATGAAGGGAAAAGCGGTGTCCGGAGGCGAGTCCCTGCTTGGGGCTTTCGGAGAGGTCAAAACGGACCTGGCGCCTGTCGGGATAGTGCATGTGAAGAACGAAGATTGGAGCGCCGAAACAGACGAGGAAGGCGGGATAAAGAAAGGGGAAAAGATCATAGTAAAAGCCGTCACAGGGGCGACTCTTATTGTAGGAAGAAAAAAATAGGCAAGGCCGCAGCTCCGGCGGAGCGCGCCTGGAAAAATAATATTCTTTGTAAAAGCTGCCGCCGGTTTTTTTTGTCCCGGATTTCTGACTTGTTTTAACTGCTGTTTTATTATATAATTGTTTCCGTAACGCATGCCGGTGAAAATTTTGAGGAGTTAAAAATGTCGAGCAGGTATTCCCTGGTTCTGATCCTTGTTATATTACTGGCTATGGGCTGTGCCCGGGTCATTAAACCTTCAGATAAACCGCTTTATGATAAAGCCGTTGCCGCTATTGAGGCCGCGAAAATTGAGCTCAAAAATTCGGAGAAGGCACCGGAAATAAAGGACCTGACCGAACTTTTTAATACTGCTAAAATGCAGCTTTCCGGTGCGGAAGCTCTTTTGGATAAAAATGATTTTAGCGGGGCCTGCGAGTCCGCGGTCAAAGCCCGGGAGACCGCCCGGACCGTCCGTGAACTTCCCGGCCAGGTACAGACCCTGATCGCGGAAGTAGAACGCAATATTCAGTTTGCCAAAGAACTGGGGATGGATAAAACCTACGGAAAAAAGATCAAAGAAGTGGAAAGTGATGTCTGGGATGTGAAAGAGAAGGTAAGATTTAAAAAATACGAGCCCGCGAGGGTCCTGGCAGTTCTGGCTCAGGCCAAGATCAAGAAGGCGCTTGATGACGTGGAAAAAGCCACCAATGAAATAACAAAAGCTAAAACAGCTCTCGCGGAGGCAAAAGACGCGAATGCCGACACTCTGGCTTCCGAGCTATACAGGAGCGCGGAAGAAGCGCTTGAGACGGCAAAAAAGACCATGGATAATGCTAATTTTACGCAGGCGGTGGAATCGGCCAGCAAGGCCGCGCAGCTTGCAAGGGATGCGCTGGTGAAAGCAAAGGAAGCCGCGGCAAAAAAACAGGATATGCCCGCGCCTTTGCCGGAAAAAGCCCCGGAGGCTGTTCCTAAAAAAGCTCCGGACACAAAGTAGAAGTTAAAATGAAATTCTCCGGGTGCACGCCCGGGATTTTCTTTGGCCTAAAGTTGTAAAGGAGGGTTACATGGCGGTTGAGTTTACTGATTCAAATTTCGAAAAAGAAGTATTAAAGTGTACGCTGCCCGTGCTGGTGGATTTTTGGGCGGAGTGGTGCGGCCCCTGCAGGATGCTGGGCCCGACGATCGAAGAACTGGCAAAGGAGTACGCGGGCAAGGTCAAGATCGGAAAAGTTAATGTTGACGAAAATCCCGGTGTGAGCAGTAAATTCGGCATACGTTCTATACCCGCCCTGCTTATGTTCAAGAACGGCAGTGTGGCCGGGCAGATGATAGGCGCACAGCCAAAAACCGTGATCAAAAACCAGCTGGACACTTTACTCTGAGTCCTAAAGGAAACAAAACAAATGGTTGATATTACCGCATTTAAGGCGCTGAAATATAACCCTGAAAAGATTAGCAGCCTTTCCAGGGTAGTTTCTCTTCCGTATGATGTGATCTCACCCAAAATGCAGGACGAGTATTATTCCCTGTCGAAAAAAAATATTGTCAGGATCATTCTCAGAAAACAGGCGGCCGCGCGGGGTGAAGACAAAGGGGACCGGTATGCTCTCTCCGCAAAGGAGTTCAGGAACTGGATAGAGGAAGGAACTCTTGCTTATGAGAATAAACCGGTAGTTTACTTACACCGGCAAAGTTTTGCGGTTAACGGCCGGTTATGCGTGCGCACCGGCCTGCTCTGCCTGGTCAAACTTGAAGAATTTTCCAAAAAAAAAGTCCTGCCGCATGAAAATACTTTTCCTTCGCACAAAGCAGACCGGCTCAAATTGCTGGAGGCTTGCGAAGCCAATCTCAGCCCTATTTTCGGGCTTTATGAGGGTAAAGCTGATTTCCGGCGGATAACTTCAAAAAAACCCTACGCGGCCTTCAGCATGAAGGACCGGAGCGGGACCGTGCAAAATAAAGTGTGGCGCGTGTCCGAGCCGGCGGTGCTTGCCGGCCTGGTAAAGAATTTTAAAAATAAAAAAGTATTTATTGCCGACGGCCATCATAGATATGAAGTCGGGCTTTTTTACCGCGGCCGCATGCGCAAGATGTACCCGGCCAAAACCGGCGCGCCCTGGAACTATATCATGTTCACCCTGGTCTCGCTTCATGACCGGGGCCTGGTGGTCCTGCCCACGCACCGTATCGTAAGGTTTGTTTTCAGGATCAGTAAACAAAAAATGTTAGATTCTCTTTTACCGTATTTTAGCATAAAGGAGATAAAGGCCCAAAAAAGCAGGAATATTATCCTTTATATGGATAAGAAGTACTATTCCCTGGAAATGAAAGGTACTAAAGCACTTTCCCTGATAAAAGAAAAACATTCCAGGACCTGGAAAAAACTTCCTACCGCGGTACTGCACCATATTATTTTGAAAAAGCTTCCCGGGGTAAAAGAGATCTGCTATACAAGGGATATTACGGATATCAAAGAAAAAGTAAATAACGGTTCTTTTCACGCGGGTTTCATAATTCCCGATATTTCCGCTAAAACCGTGACGGAACTTTCATATAAAAGAGAGAAGATGCCCCATAAGACCACGTATTTTTATCCAAAATTACCTGTAGGTATCGCCTTTAACGACCTGAGCATAAAACAACAAGGATAAGGTTGTGAAATATTATTGTTCTTAATTATTACTTGAAACAGCGTCAATATTGAGGTAATATTATCAGGCATAGTGTTTTAATGAAGAAAAGCAGGCGCCGGATAACGTGCAGGGTGTCATAACTAAAGTTGATAGTATGACTAAAAGGCAGGAATAATTATGCGCAGGATAATTATTTTAACGGGCTTACTGTTTTCCTCCCAGGTCTTTGGAGCGTTTAATATTGAAAATCCTATCCCGAGGGCCCTTGGCATGGGGAATGCTTTTGTTGCCGTAGCTGACGATGTTAACGCGGTCTTCTATAATCCCGCGGGCTTAACAAGGCTAAAAACGTGGGAAACTACCTTCTCTTACAGTAAATTATTCCTTGGAATAGATAATCTTGACGAAAGTTTTATAGCTGCAGGAATTCCTCTGAATACCCTGGGCAGTCTCGGTTTATCCTGGTATAAATTTTCCAACAGTCAATACAGCGAAAATGTTTATTCATTTGCGTACGCGTATCCTTTTTCCGGTTTAAAGACTTCCCTGGGTGTTGACGTGAAATATCTGGTTAAAGGATATGCCAGTAACGAATGGACAATTGGAAATCCTTTCTTCCTGACAGATTCCGGCGCGGACCTGTTTTCTGCATCCGCTGTTTCTTACGGTGTCTCTCTCATAAGCACTTACCTGATGGATAATTTGACCGTAGGGTTATTCTTTGATGATATCAATCAACCCAATGTTGCTCTTAAAGGCGAAGAGATCCTGCCTGTCACTACAAGAGGCGGTCTGGCTTATGCCCTGGATAAGAATATAGTTATTTCTTCCGAACTTTTATACCGGGACGGGGTCTGCAAACTGCATCTTGGCGGGGAAATGGTGGGCTTCAAAGCCGGGGATGCGGGGGTCCTTAGTTTCCGGCTGGGCGGCGGTTATGGGACCTTTAATTATTCTAATATTACGGCAGGTATCGGATTTAAGTTCAATATTCCGGGCCTGGAGGTCGGCGGAGAAATAAATTACGGGTTCTTATTACCGATCGGGTTTGCCGAAGGAAGTTCGGGGACGCACAAGATAGCTTTGACCATCAGAGAAGCCTACAAGGAATTAAAAGGCAATAATAGCGGAGAAGAAGCTGTTTCGGCCGCTAACCGCAGCCTGGTAAATAAGGAAAATGCCGCAACTGTGGAAAAAACAACGCCGGATAAACCGCTTGCCGCCAAAACACTTGAATTAGGGTCCTCTATTAAAGGTTCCAATGAAAAAGCAAGCTACAATACGGCTGTTTCCGGGGTCATCCGCAATGCTTTTATTAAAGCGGGAAAATTTGAAGTCCTTGAACCTGCTAAAATAGACGAGTTGTTGAAAACTAAGAAATTAAAATTCCCGGGTTGTACTACCAAAGAATGCGCTATTGAGCTCGGTAACGTGCTGAAGGTGGATCATGTTTTGATAGGTACAGTCAGGAATCCTGACAAAAACATAGAACTCTCCCTAAAGCTTGTTGATATTGAAACAGGAAAAATGATCCTGGCAGAAAGGAAATTTGAGACCCCTGAGGCCATGGAACTTGGCCTGGAAAAAATAGCCGGGCAGATAGCCAATATGAAAAAATTCCAGGAAAAGAAGGCTTCTATAGCCGTTCTTGAGCTGGAAGAACTGCCAAAAAGTGAAGCCGCGCCCGCGGTAAAAGAGTAATACCGTTATACAGTACTGTTTCCCTCTCTTTCTGCTGTATTTTTATTGATAATAAAGGAAATGTCTGGTAAAATTAGGCATGACCGTAAAAAGAAAAGAAAAAAAAATAAAAACCGCCAAAATTAAGCCGGTTAAGAAGAAGAAAGCGGTTATTAAGCCTTCAAAACCAAAAAAGAAAAAAGTTTTGACTGAACCGGCTATAAAACGCCCTGTGCTTCCCTCCGCTAATAAGGCCCTTGAAAAAAAAGAGCTCCCTGAAGTTCCGCCAAAAAAAGCTCCGCATCCCTCGCATATTTATGACAAATATGATAATAAATTTCAGGATTTTTACGGAGATACAAGAATAGTCCTTATGCCCCGTGATCCTTACTGGCTTTTTGCCTACTGGGAAGTTTCGCTTCCCCGCATAGAGGAAGCAAAGAAAGTTCTTGGTAATGAATTTGGTTCCGCAACTTCAATACTCCGGGTCTATGATGTAAGTAAAATTATTTTTAACGGCAAGAATGCTCACAGTTATTTTGAGCTTACGCTGAAAGATCTGATAAGGAGCCGGTATATAAATATTCCGGAACCGGAAAAAGACTGGATCGTGGATATAGGTATTTTAACTCATTCCGGGAGATTTTTTGTACTTGCCAGGTCAAATTCCGCGGCAACTCCGGCCGGCAGCAGGTCAAATGTTGAGCTTGAAGAATGGCTGGACTCTTCCGAGCCGGGAAAAATACAGCTTACCCATTCCGCGCCGTTCGAAGTAAAAAGCGGGCCGAAGGGCGGCGGGCCCGTTTATGATCCTGCCGGCATCTACGGCAGAGAAGGAAGAACAGAAAATACCTCTTTTTCGGGCAGTTCTAATATGGCCGGACCGGTAAAATATAATAAAACCCCTTCGGTGTTCTGGATGCGGGTAGGTACCGAATTAATAGTTTACGGTGCTGCCGGGCCCGGGTCCGCTGTTACAATAAATAACGCTCCGGTAAGTTTGAATCCGGACGGGAGTTTCAGCGCACGGTTCGCGCTTTCCGGGGATCTGCACGTGTTAAATATTTCCAGCAGATCCGCCTCGGGAAATTATAAGAAGACCTTTAAGATAAGAGTTGACCGGGAAACTTACAAGGAAGAATAATGCCAAAAGGATATTTAGCCCTGGTTTTGCACGCTCACCTGCCTTATATCAGGCATCCGGAGCATGATGATTTTCTTGAAGAAGACTGGTTCTATGAGGCCATCTTTGAGACCTACATACCTTTACTCCTTGTTTATGAACGCCTGGTCGAGGATAATGTTGATTTCCGTATAACTATGTCGCTTACCCCGCCGCTTATCAATATGCTGGCGGACCCTTTGCTCCAGGAACGGGCGCTTAAGCATATAGAGAAATTAATAACTTTGTCAGAAAAAGAAATAAGACGCACCGAATTTGAACCGCATTTTAATAATGTGGTGAAAATGTATAACTGGAAATTCAACGAATACCGCGCCTATTTTTTAAAGTACGATAAAAATATTGTTAACTGGTTTAAGAAATTTTCCGACCTCGGGAAACTGGAAATAATTACCTGCGGGGCCACGCACGGCTATCTGCCTCTTATGCGGGTCAATGAAAAAGCGGTGCGGGCGCAGATCAAGGTAGCCGTTGCCTGCCATAAAAAGCATCTGGGAAAACAACCCAACGGTATCTGGCTGCCCGAGTGCGCCTACTATCCCGGCGTTGAGAACATTCTCAGGGAAAATGGCATAAATTTCTTTTTTGTGGATTCACACGGGATCAATTACGCGCGCCCCAGGCCCAAATACGGTGTTTTCGCGCCCGTATTCACCGGGAACGGCACGGCAGTTTTTGCTAGAGATATTGAATCCTCCAAACAGGTCTGGAGTTCAAAAGAGGGCTACCCCGGGGATTTTAATTACCGGGAATTTTACCGGGATGTGGGTTTTGACCTGGAATATGAATATATCAAACCGTTCATAAACGCGGACGGCCTGCGCACTTTTACGGGTATGAAATATTACAAGATCACGGGAACTTCCGATCATAAAGAAGCGTATGACCCTTTGACCGCCGGCCATAAAGCGGCCGAACACGCGGGCAATTTTATGTTTAACCGTGAAAAGCAGATAGAATATTTAGCTTCAAATATGGACCGGAAACCGGTAATTGTCGCGCCTTACGATGCTGAACTCTACGGGCACTGGTGGTATGAAGGGCCTGAATTCCTGAATTTCTTCCTGAGAAAAGTTCACTATGACCAGGATATTTTCAAGACCATAACCCCCAGCGAATATCTTAAAGAGTATCCGGTAAATCAGGTTTGCGCGCCCTGTGAGTCCAGCTGGGGTTACAAGGGCACGCATGAGGTATGGTTGGAAGAAGGCAATGACTGGCTTTACCGGCACTTGCATAAAGCCGCCGACAGGATGTGCGAGCTGGCAGAAAGATTTCCTGACGCGCAGGGGGTACTGCGCCGGGCGCTTAACCAGATGGCCCGAGAACTTTTGCTGGCCCAGGCCTCGGACTGGGCCTTTATCATGAAAACAAGAACAAATGTCGGTTATGCCATAAATGAAACCAAGGATCACCTTGCCAGATTTACAAAAATTTATGAAGATATCAATAATAACTGCCTGGAGCTGCCCTGGCTGCATTGGATAGAGTATAAAGATAATATTTTCCCTGAAATTGACTATAGAGTATATTCATAATAGCGGCAGAAATCAATTATTTATGTTGTGAAATATTTTGAGGGAGAAAGTCTGTGTTTAAAAGAACTGTACTCGTAATTACGGCCTTACTTGTTTTGGTGCTCCCCGCAGGGGCGAAAACCCGCAAAGAAACTGTCGAGCTGGGACTGAAATGGCTTCTTACCCGGCAAAAAGAAGACGGGTCCTTTATGGAATATCCCGCCATCACAGCTCTTTGCGTCAGTTCTTTTCTGCGCAACGGTTTTACCGGAGAAACTCCTGCCGTAAAGAAGGGACTGGAATATATTCTTAAATGTGTAAAAGCTGACGGTTCAATTGCCATAGATAATATGAGCTGTTATAATACCTCCATTTGTTTAATGACCCTGAGCGAGGCCAGAGATCCAAAATACGCCGGAATAATACAAAAAGCCCGTGACTGGCTGAAAAAGATCCAGGTGGGCGCGGACGGAAGCGTGGAGTCGGCCGATAAATTTTATGGCGGTATCGGGTATGACAGTCATATGAAACCCGATCTTTCAAATCTTCAGCACGCTCTGGAAGCCCTCAGAGAGACCGTTACGGGGGATGATGTATTTTTGCTTACGGATCCCGGAAAAAAAAGCGACCGGGAGACTTTTGAACGGGCTATATTTTTCCTGTCCCGCTGCCAGAATATTAAAGCAACCAATGATCAAAAATGGACGGGTAATGACGGGGGTTTTGTTTATTCTCCGGACGGGGAAAGCAAAGCTACAGGATCAAAATCTTACGGCAGTATAACCTATGCCGGGCTTAAAAGTATGATCTATTGTAATGTAGATAAAACCGATCCCCGGGTCCTCGCGGCTTATAACTGGGTGCAAGCTAACTACACCCTGGAGGAAAATCCGGGTATGGGCGCGCAGGGGCTTTATTATTACTATCATACTCTTGTCAAAGCGTTCAAAACCCTGGGCGTAAATACCGTTAAGGATAAAAATGGCGTGGAACATTTATGGGCGAAAGAAATGGCGGAAAAAATGAGTGCTCTGCAGGCTCCGGAAGGCTGCTGGGTTAATAACGCCGAAAGATGGTGGGAAAGTAAAAAAGAACTTGCCACAGCTTATGCGCTGCTTACTTTGAGTTTCTGCGTGGAATAGGGTCCGGGTCTAAGGGGTATTTTACGCGGTAAGCTGCTTTAAAGGGGTCGTCATGCTTAAGAGGTTCCTGTTACTGGTATTTTTGTCAGTATATTTCTGTTATGGAGAGCCGTTCCTTCCCAGTTCCTTCCTGCACCAGCCCTTTTATTTTGAAGCTGAAACCTTAATTGCCGATTTTGACAGCAAAGTCCGGGACGGAGAATTTGAAGCCGCAGCCCGGGCCATGCAGGAAGGTATTGATAAGAGCGGTTCCCTGGTGGTCAATAATAAGAACTTTGAGTTTTCCTCGGCCCGCGCTTTTTTTACCGAAAAGCTCCTGAAAGCGGACGCAAAGACGCTCGCGGCCTACCGGATGCTTGCCGATCCCCGGGCTGAGGAGCTGTATAATAAAGCCGTGGCGGCCTCTGAAAAACAGGATTTTAAAAAAATACTGGATATCTATGGCGCGAGCTCTTATGCCGGGAAAGCCAGGCAATATCTTGCCGATCACTGCCTGGCAGAAGGGGATTTCGACGGGGCCCTGCAAAATCTCCGGGCCTTGAAGACGGTTACCGCTCAAGGACTGCTTAAGGCCGCATTTTGCCTGGAAAAACTTGAGAGAGAAAAAGAAGCGGTTGAGGCCTATAAAGAACTGGAAAATAAATTTAAAAATGAGGAAATTGAAGTTGAAGGCGTTAAGGTAATGGCCGGAGCATTTGCTCTGGAAAAGCTCAATTCCCTGTCCGGCCCAAAAAAACTTCCCGAACCGCTTTTTAAGAGCGGGAAAATAGCTTTAAAATGGGAAGGGCTCTCTCTTCCCGAAAATCCTTTTGAAGTGAGCGAGCCGGTTATTTCCGCAGGAAAAGTGCTCCTTGCCGTAGACAGGACCTTTTATGCCCTGGAGCCGGACTGGGGGCATACTGTTTTTCAGTCCTCGTATTTTGAATTCAAAAATACCGTAGAAGCCGGTTCTTTTCCCGCGCTTTGCGGGCCCGGGGTGGCCGCGGACGGGGAGCTTGCCGCGGTAAGGTATTTTACAACAAAAATAGCTTACAGCGTTTACGACCTGGAAAAAAAAGAAACCCAGCTGTATCTGACCCCGGAACAGTTGGGAGCCGAGAAAGGCAAATATAGCAGCAGCCTTAATCTTCCGGCGGTCAAAGATAACGCCGTCTTTATCGGCCTGCTTTCTACAAAAGATAAATTTTCCCAATGCTATCTGCTTAAAATGGGCAGGGGCAAAAGTGAGATAAAGTGGTCGGTATTTTTAGGCAGCGGGAATCAATCCGAGTTTTTGCTTGAAAATGCTCCGGCCCCGGTCATCTCCGGCGGGGATATTTTTGTGGAAACAAATCTGTTCACTCTCGCCTGCGTGGACAGGGAACTGGGAATCTTAAAATGGATCCTGGGCCTGCCGCCCGAAACCGAGCTTGGAAATGATGAACGGCTTTCTGAAAATAACCCGCCTTATAAAAATATGCTGGTGGACGGCGCCTCCGTGTATTACGCGCCCAAGCACCGGAAAAAAATACTGGCAATAGAAAAAGCCGCCGGCAGGAAGCTCTGGGAAATTTCCCGGAATTATTTTGAGTACCTGGTGGGGGAAAAGGGAGAAAATATCTTCACGGCCGATACCGCAAATATCTATAAAATAGACAAAAAAAGCGGAAAAAGAAGCTTCATATTCCGTTCCGTGGATAATGGAAACACGGGAAAAGTTGTTTATTATAAGGGTTATTTCTATTTCCCGGCCTCCAGGGGCGTCGGCATGGTGGATTTGGACGGCCAAAATTTCGTAAGGTATCCGCTTGCTTATTTCGTTAACAGGGTCTTTCCTTTTGAAAAGGGTTTGTTGATCTACGGGGAAAGAAAGCTTCATCTCTACGCGGACAGGGAAGAAACGGCCGCAAGCGCCAAACGGATCAAGGAAAATACCCCGGAATATATTCCTGCCTCTTACTGCCTTGCTCTGCTCTCCTGTTTTGACGGAAAGATAGAGGAAGGAAAAGCCCTGCTTAAAAAATTGCTTGCTCTCGGTGAGTTTGCCGGAAAAGAGGTTATCAAAGCCAGGCTGGAAAGCCTGGAGTTTGAAGAAGCCCAGGCGGCATTTTTAGCGGGGGATCTTAAAACCAGCCGTGAAATACTTGAAAAATTAGAGAGTGCCGGGGATTATCAGGCCCGGGTGGCGTGGCTGCTGCTTCAGGTTCTTGAAAAAGAGGGTGAAAAAGCCGGTATTAACGGGTATTACGAAAAAATAATTAAAGAGGGAAAAGGAAAATACTTTGAGCCGGAACCCGGGCTGGAGCTGGCCGAGGATTACTATGGCAGGGTAAAACTGCAGAGAACAAAAGAATATTTTCCTCCGGAGGCCGGGCCGGGTAAAAGCAATGTTGAACTGGCTTCTAAACCCCTGTGGGAAACAAAAAGGATCAGCGCCACGGGTTACGTTAGGCCGTTCCTGCTGCACAATAATTTGTATTTTGCCGGCACTTCCGGCTTTTCAAAGCTTGAACTGGAAACGGGGAAACTGGCCGGCGAGCCGCTTAAAGCCAAAAAAAAACCGCCTGAAGCCGGCTTCGTCAGATACGGTTTTTATCCGGAATCTTCGGCCGGAGACGACGCTATGATCTATTTCTGCATGCCCAACAATTCAATTTTCGGGATAGAGCCCGGCTCCAGGGCCTTGAATTTTGAGTGGTATCCGGAGAAAAAGATCAGCCAGAACTTTCTGCCTGAGAGTTTGGCGGTTACCGCGGGCCTGCTTGTTTTGTATGATCCTTTTTCCGGGCTTCTTGCCCTGGAAAGGAAAAGCACCCTGAAGGCCTATGAAATAAAAGGGGAATATTCCAGGCCCTGTTTTTATAACGAGTTCATACTCGCCGTAGAAAAGCGGACCATGATACTAAAATGTTTCGAAGCGGCCACGGGCTTGAAGAAATGGGAGCTTAATTTGCAGGCCGGAATGCAGAATTTAGAAATAAAATGTGATGCAACTTTTATTTACATTATTCTTGAAGAAGGTGTAATATATAAGATAAAGCAGTCCAGCGGGTATCAGCTTTTGGTGAAAAAGCTCAAAAGCGACAGCGGGGGCTGGGATTTTTATCCCGCGGCAATGTCCCTGGACTCTATTTTTATCAACGCCGGCAGGTATATTTATTGCATTGAAAAGGAACTGCTGGAAATAAGATGGAAACGTGATACGTTTTCCGCCTACAGAAATGAAGCCAAACCTGCGCCTAAAAAAGGCCAGTTTGAAATAGGCAAACCCGTTCTGGTACAAAAACCGGCGGAAAGGCAGATAGACGTGAGCTGGCTTTATCTGCTGGGTTCAAGGCTCCTTGCCCGCACGGGGGAATTTATAGAAGTGTATGATACCGAGACCGGAAAACCGGAGCTTTGGCTGGAAAAGGCTTTTCAACTGGCCTCAAAAGACAATTTCAGCCCCCTTGACTGTTATTATTGTAATAATAATCTTGTTATAGTGAACAACGGAACCGCGGTATGTTTCAGCGGAACGCAAACGCCGGGGGAACAGGACCGGAAGACGGGTAAAAATAAAAAAAAGTAATACTGGAGGAATTTATGGCAAAAGAAAAAGACCTGGAAGTGAACAAAGAAGACCTTGCGGCCATTGAAGAGTTGAGGGAAGCCCACGCCAGGATAAAAACCGAACTGGCCAAGGTCATAGTCGGGCAGGACAGGGTCATTGATGAACTTTTGATCTGTATCTTTTCAAGGGGGCATGTATTACTTGAAGGTGTACCGGGCCTGGCCAAGACCCTTATCATAAGCACCCTCTCGCAAGCCCTCTCCCTGAAATTTAAACGTATCCAGTTCACCCCTGATCTTATGCCTTCGGATATTACGGGTACCGAGGTTATTCAGGAAGACCGGGCGACCAAGGAAAGGGAATTTAAGTTCCTGATGGGCCCTATTTTTTCAAATATCATCCTTGCTGACGAAATAAACCGCGCTCCGCCCAAGACCCAGGCGGCTCTGCTTGAAGCCATGCAGGAACACAGGGTCTCTACGGGCGGTAAAACTTATGTCCTGGAGGAACCTTTCTTTGTCCTGGCCACGCAGAACCCGGTCGAACAGGAGGGTACCTATCCCCTGCCGGAAGCCCAGCTTGACCGTTTTATGTTTAAGACCCAGGTGGGTTATCCTTCGGAAGAGGAAGAACTGAAGATCATGCGCTCCACCACTTCAGGGTTTAAACCCAAACTTGAGCATATTATGGACGGAAAAACAATAATTCAGCTTCAAGACCTGGTCAGGAAAGTGCCTATCGCCGAGCATGTGATCAAGTACGCGTACAATCTCGTGAAATACACGCGCCCTGTCGGCGAAAAGATCCCGGAATTTATTAAAGAATATGTAAGCTGGGGTGCTGGGCCCCGCGCGAGCCAGTATTTGATCCTGGGCGGCAAGGCCCGGGCGATCCTTATGGGGCGTTACTACGTATCCTGTGATGATATCGAAGCCGTGGCCCACGCTGTTTTACGGCACAGAGTTTTGCTCAATTTTACCGCCGAGTCCGAGGGTATAGATACAGAAAATATAATAGACCGTATCCTTGCGTCCGTATCCAAGACGACAAAGTAAAGATTTGTTAAGTTAAAGAAGCCGGAACATTCGGGCTGAAATAGAGAGAAGAGCGTCTTAAATCTGTGTCATCTCTGTTTTATCAGTGTCATCAGTCCCGAAATCCGCCTAAAGGATTATTGATAATATTTGTGTCAGTGACAATTTATCTAATTCAGATTTCGGGACAGGTGCAGGAATGACGCAAGTTTATAAAAAATATTTAGATCCCCGGGTCTTAAACCGTGTTTCCGCGCTGGAACTTAAGGCCCGCCAGGTGGTGGAGGGCATAATAACGGGCTTACACAAAAGCCCCTATCACGGCATCTCCGTGGAATTTGCAGAACACCGTGAATATGTACCGGGGGATGAAATAAAGCATATTGACTGGCGGGTCTACGCCCGCTCCGACAGGTTTTTTATAAAACAATACGAAGAAGAAACAAATATGCGCTGTTACCTGCTTCTTGATTCCAGCGAGTCCATGCTCTACGGCAGCAACAAGACGTCCAAGCTGGAATACAGTTCTCTGCTTGCCGCTTCTTTGAGCTATCTCCTTTTACAGCAAAGGGATTCCTGCGGCCTGGTCACTTTTGACAGCGAGATCAGGAATTATCTGCCGCCGAGAAATAATCCCAAACACTTCAATCTTATTCTGCGTGAATTGGAACTGGCAAAGAACGGGGCGAAGACCGATATTGGCAAAGTGTTCCATGATCTCGCGGAACGGTTCAAGAAGAGGGGCCTGGTCATAATTATTTCTGATCTGCTGTGTGATGTTGAAAAGATCCTGCTGGGATTATCCCATTTTAAACACAAAAAACACGAAGTTATAGTGTTTCACGTCCTGGACCGCGCTGAGTTAACTTTTCCTTTTGAGGATATGACACTTTTTAAAGGTTACGAGGAAAAAGGTGATATTCTCGCGGAAGCCTGGACGCTAAAACAGGGTTATCTTGAGAATCTAAATAATTTTATGGCAGAAATTAAAAGAAATTGTCTGGGAAAAAGAGTAGATTACGTCCCCATGGTTACCGATGAACCGCTGGAACTTAAATTGAGCAAATATTTGACTACTAGAATAGGAAGGCGTTGATGTTCGGTTTGTCAATTCTAAATCCGTTCCTGCTTTTTTTCTGCGCGCTTGCCTCTATTCCTGTGCTTATACACATGTTCCACCGCCTCCGCTTTAAGGAAGTACGGTGGGCCGCTATGGACTTTCTTCTTAAGGCGCAAAAAAAATCTAAGAGCCTGTTAAAGCTCCGTCATTTGATACTCCTGCTTTTAAGGTGCCTCTCCATAGTGCTTATTGTTTTTGCTGTCAGCCAGCCCCTCATAAAAGCGCCCCCGGGGCTGGGCCTTGCGGGCAGGTCTTCCACTTATTGCGTCATAATAATAGATAACTCCTACAGTATGGGGGAAAAGCAGGGGAACGCCCAGCTTTTTGACAGGGCAAAAGAAAAGGCCGCGGATATTGCCGGGATGCTTAAAACCGGAGATTCTCTCTCTCTTGTAACCGCAGGTTGGAAAGCCCGGGCTGTTATCGGCGAGCCGACCTACCAGCTTTCCGCCGCGAAGCAGGAACTCCGGAACCTTAAGCTCGGGAATGCCGGAAATGATCTTGGCGGGGCTCTGCACCTGGCCGCGGAACTTATAAAGAAAAAAAATGAAGTTTCAAAAGAGATCTATATTATTACGGACTGCCAGGCAACCGCTTTCAGGACGGAAGAAAAAGACATAAAGAATGCTTTTGAGGAACTTTCCGGCAAGGCCGCTATCTTTCTGGTCAAGACGGGAGCCGCCGGTTCCGGTAACAATGCGGTTGCCAATGTGAGTTTTTCCCGCGAGCTGGTGGATATGATAATGCCGGTGCGGATAACCGCGGAAGTTACAAATTATGGCAAGAAAGATTCACTTGATTGCATAGCCAGCCTCTATATTGAAGATAAACTTAAGGACAGCAAGCGGCTGCTTATACGTTCCGGGAAAACCGAACCCGTCGCTTTTTATCATAAGTTTACGGACAGCGGAATAAATACCGGCTATATTGAAATATCCGCGGATCCTCTGATGAAAGATAACCGCGCTTATTTTTGCGTTAATGTAAAAGGCGCCGTACCCGTGCTTATCGTGGACGGCAAGCCCGGAAAAAAGAGATTTGAAGGAGAAAGCGGTTTTCTTTCTTTTGTTTTCAGCCCTTTCGGGCCGGAAGATATAGGCAAGCGGAACGTGATCTCTGCGAGTGTCAAAGATTTCAGGCTGCTTTCGGCGGACGCCGTCAACCAGGCGAAAGTGGTCGTGCTTTCGAATATTTCGTTCTTACCCGAAGAAGCCGTGCCCCCGCTTGACAGTTTTGTAAGAGCCGGGAACGGGGTCTTGATCTTTGCCGGCGACCTGACCAATCCGCAGTATCTGAATACCCGTTTTTACAGGGAAAAAAGCGGTATCCTGCCTTGCGTTATAGGCGAAAAAGTTGCTCCCGTAAAGGAGGGCAGCACATTTTTTATAGAAAAAGTAAATACCGAGCACCCTCTCTTTTCAAAATTCAAAGAATCTGAAATTAAAGAACTCAAAAAAACGCGTTTTTCCGGTTTCTATGAACTGAAATATGATGCCGCGGACCCGAGTGTTACCGTGCTCGCTTCTTTTAATAACGGCATGCCTGCCATCGTGGCCAAGAAATGCGGCAAGGGAAATACAATAATAATCGCGACCGGGGCCAACCGGCGGTGGAGTGATCTGGTCATCAAGCCCATGTTCCTGCCCTTTATGTACGAAGCGGTCTATTTTCTTTCAAGCGGCACGGAGGAAAGGCGGAACTTAAAAATAGGCGATAAGATATCCCGCACTATCTCCTTTTTGGAAGCTCAGGGCGTGAGGCTTATGACCCCAGATAACCGGCAGGCAGTTTACAGGTCTTCGATCAGCCCGGAAGGCAGAGTACTGGATTTTGACGGAACGGATGAACCGGGGTTTTACAGGCTGCAGCTCGGAGAAAAAAATGACGCTTACGCCGTAAATCTGGACACTAAATATGAATCCGATACCGAACGCGTGGATAGGGCGTTGCTTCAAAAGCTCGGACCTAAAGAAAAATTTTTCATTATTGAAGAGGGCGCGGATACCCGGCAGCTTATAACCCAGGGCCGAAAAGGCATAGGTATCTGGAAGGAACTTCTGCTGCTCGCGGTCCTGCTGCTGGCTCTGGAATCTTATCTTGCTTATCGCTTCGGGAAAAGGACTTAAAATGGGCGACTTTTTTCTTAAAATAATCGGCATAAGCACCGAAAGCGGTTCCGGGATAGATTCTTTCGGCTTTAACCTGATGAACCGGGGCGCCCTGTACTGGGTGCTGCCGCTCGGGCTTATCTTATTTGCTCTTATTATATTGCTCTATATCCGGGAGCTGCAGACGGTCCGCCTGCGGGTCCGGCTGGTGCTGGCTGCGTTAAGGCTTGCCGCGCTCTTTTTTATACTTTTTGTCCTGCTGGAACCCGTGCTGGTGGTGGAGCAGGCGAGCTATCATAAACCTTTTGCGGTCGTGCTGGTGGACCGGTCGGTTTCTATGTCTATAAATGATGAACAGGGTGTAAGAATGACGCTGGCCAATAATATACTGAATGACCGGGCGGCGGCAATGCTTAAGAAGCTTGAAAATAAATATCAAATGAAGCTGTATGCTTTCTCCGGAGAACCTGTTGAACTGGATTATGAAAAAGAAAGAAAGCAGGAACGCATAAATATAAATGTTGATAAAAACGGTTATTCCACGGCTATCGGCGTGGCCTTAAAAAAAGCTCTGGATGACCTGACCGGACAGCCGGTTGCGGGCATTGTTCTTATAACCGACGGAGGCAGTAACTCCGGGGATGAACCGGTGGAAGTGGCCAAGTTGGCGGGAGAAAAGGGCATACCGGTATATCCTGTCGGGGTGGGAGATGCCAGGATAAAGAAAGACGTAATGATAACCAATGTTTTCTCGGAAGAAACTGTCACCAAAGGCGATGTGGTCAATATGACCGCCACCCTGGAAGCCCGGGGCTATGGCACGCTTAACACATTCGTAAGAGTTATGCTTAAAGACAAGCTTCTGAAAGAAGAAAAGGTTACCCTTACCGCGGCCGGCAGCAGCGGAAAAGCGGAGGTTAATCTTAATTTTCTGGCCGAGGACGCGGGAGAAAATAACTATACGGTGGCCGTGCCGCTCCAGAGCGGGGAGCTCTCCGAGGAAAATAATAAAAAAACCGTAAGGATAAAAGTTACGGACGATAAACTCAAAGTGCTTTATGTTGACGGCTATCCCAGATGGCTTTACAGGTATCTGGTCCGTTCTTTAAAGCGCGACAAGAGCGTAAGCCTGAGCGGAATACTGGAAACCGCCAACCCTAATGAATTTTGTGAAGGAAATATTCCCATTCAGGGCTTTCCCCGGACAAGAGAGCAGCTTTTTGATTATGATGTTCTTATAATAGGCGACGTGAGCAGGAATTATTTTTCAGCTTCCCAGCTGGAGCTGGTCAAGGCCTTTGTTTCTGAAAAGGGAGGCGGAGTATTTTTCCTTCCCGGAGAAAAATGGTCTTTGGCCGCGGGCCGGGTCCCGGAACTTGAAAGGCTTTTTCCGCTGGAACTTGAAAGCGGCGCTTTAAGTTCTCCCGTTCCTTTTAAGATAGGGTTGGAGCAGGACGGAAAAAACAGCCCGTTTTTCCTTATAGAAGATTCAGAAAGGCTGAATGAAAGAGCCTGGGGGAATCTGGAAGGCGTTTACTGGGCTTTGAAGAGTGCCAGAGAAAAACCCGGCGCTGTTGTTTACGCGAAATACCGGGGCGTGAAAGCCGGTTCAAATGTTTTTGCCGCTTCCCAGCGTCTCGGGCGAGGGAAAGTAATGCTCTTTACTTCAGATGATATCTGGAGATGGCGTTATAAAAATGAAAATAAATATTTTTACAGGGTCTTCGGACAGTGTATACGCTGGCTGGGCCCCGAAAAAGCCGCTTCGGAAGATAAGTACCTGAAATTAACCACGGATAAAAAGAAATACCTGGCCGGGGAAAGAGTGTTTGTGACCGCGAGGATAACCGGGCCGGGGTATGCCGGAATTAAAGAAGCCGAAGTGCCGGCATTCTACGCCGGCAGCGACAGCAAGCGCGAGGCCTTCACGCTCGTGCGCCTGGCAAAAGATTCCAATATTTATACCGGTGAATTTGTCCCCGTGCTGGGAGGTTCCTGCAAAATATGGGTGGAACATCCTTCTTTGCCGGCTGAAGTCAAAAATGTAAAAGCGGAAATAGCGGTAGAGATCCCAAATATGGAATTTGAAGCGCCTGAACTTAACGAAAGCATGCTCAAAAAGATCGCGGAGGCCTCTGAAGGGGAATATTTTAGATATTCGGCTTCCGGCGGGGTGGCGGATAAGATAATAAAAGCAAAACCCAAGGTGACCATCCGGACGGAGAAAGGCCTTAAAGACTCATCCTTTGTAATATTATTTTTTGTAATCCTTGTTGCGCTGGAATGGTATTTTAGAAGGAAAAAGAATATGCTATAAGCGCCCAAAAGCGGGCGCTGATGGCACAGATGGGTAGTGAGATGACACTGATAAGATAGAAAATTTGTAGTTGCCTCATTTATGAGGCGGGAAAAGGAGCCGGAGATACTTGAATAGTTGAGACCGGGCGCTTGGAAATGGTACATGGACAAATTGGGGAAAGTAATGTAGAATTGTGAATTAAGGACGAAAATATGGAAAAAGACAGGATACAGGCAAAAATAAACGCGGTGCGGAAATACTGGAAAACCCTTATACTTCTGGAAGGGCTTGAAATTACGGTACTTTCGCTTCTGGTTGTACTGGTCTTCGGGTTCTATGTTGACATGATCTTTAAATTGAATTATCTGGGAAGGCATATACTCGCGGCCGGCAGTTTGCTTGTACTGCTCGCTTCGGTGGTATTTTACATAATATTACCCGCTATGAAGAAAATTGATGAAGATACCATAGCGCTGACGCTTGAGGAAAAGAATCCCGAGCTGAAATCAATGCTTATTTCCGCTATCCAGCTGAAAAGGGAAAACCTGCCCGAGGACCTTAGAGGTTCCCCGCAGATGATAGAGGCCCTGCACCTGGAGACGCTCAAACATGTAAAAGATATACACTATTCCAAGGTCTATAAACGGCTCCGCTTGTTGATCCTCGCCTTATTTTTTATCGGCGGCGCGGCCGCGGCCGTTAAATACTCCGCCTCCTATCCTGAAGCGGTAAAGACCTGGTTTTTGCGGGTCCTGAAACCCGGGGCGGATATTGCGCCCTTCTCCTTTACAAAAATAGAGGTGGAACCCAAGAGCAAGGCCGTGCTCAGAGGGGAAAATGTCAAAATAAACGTCGAGCTCAGCGGTGAGTTGAAGGACAGCGCGGGCCTTCATATAAGACAGGAGGGCGGTGAATGGGAAGCGCTCTCTCTGAAGAAGACCGGCCCGGGCAAATTTGAGTATGAATTTATAGGGGTGGTCAATTCTTTCAGATATTTCGTTACCGCCGGCGACGGCAGGTCAAATCAATATGACCTGCTGGCAAAAGAGAGGCCGGCAATTATCAAGACCGTGCTCCGCTATTTTTTCCCTGATTATACCAGGGCAGCGCCTAAAAGCGACGATATGCCCGGAGGCGATATCACGGCTCTGATAGGCACCCGGGTCCAGCTGGAATGCACGGCCAACACCGCGCTCCAGGAAGGGTTCCTGGAGTTTGCCGACGGCACAAATATTAAGTTCCGCATAGGCGGCGGCGTCGAGCTTAGCGCGGGCCTGACGGTCAGTAAAGACACCTCGTTTAAGCTCAAACTAAAAAGCCTTGAAGGATTCTCAAATATTAATCCCCCTGAATTTTTGGTAAGAGCTTTACCGGATAATCCACCGGTCTGCGAGCTTTCGGCGCCGGCAGATGATATCTCTGTCACCAGGATAGCCACGGTCACTTTGGTTTACGGAGCCGCGGATGACTTTGAAGTGACTAAAATGTTCCTTAAATATAAGATCTCCGGCAGTGAAACCTTTACCCAGGTGCCTTTAAAAATGAAAAGATCCGGTAAGTCAGTTTCCGGCACCTACGAGTTTCAGTTAAGGAACCTGCCGCTGGAACCGGGAAAGAAAATTGAATATTACCTGACCGCGGTAGATAATAATCCCGCGCCTCCCGGAGTGGGCGAGTCGTTAAGGCGGAATATTGCCATAATAGATAAAGCCGAAGTTATGGTCAAGATAAGGCAGGAAGAACAGAAGATAAGAACGGAGATCCAGGAAGTTATTGAGATCCAAAATGCCGCTAAAAGCAAGGTTGACGCGGTTAAAAACACGGCAAAAATAGGGGACAAGGAAAAGGAAGCTGCCGCTAATTCTTCGCTTGATCAAAAAGACGCGGCGGCAAAAACAGGTTCTATAGCTGACAAAATGAAAGATCTCATAAAGATGAGAAAAAGCAATGAACTGGCCAATACGACGGAACTTGAGAGCCGTGAAAATATGCAGAAAGAAATGGAGGACCTGTCCGGCCGGCAGATGAGGAACACTGCCGATGATCTTTCAAGAGTTTCCCTGGAGCGGGATACGAAAAAGGCAAAAAGCGGCCTAAAAGATGTTTCCGGAAAACAGCAGGAGATGGTCAAAGAGCTTGAAAAGATAAGAGATGCGCTCGGAAAAACAGATATTATTGAAGAACTTATCGCAGAAGCCCAGAAAATACTTGTCGGCCAGCGTTCGCTCTCCCAGCGTTCCCGGGAACTGGCCAAAAAAACTCTCGGGCTTGCGGCCTCTGATCTTAAAGAAGCAGACAGCCTTGTCCTGCAGGAACTGTCTGACGGGGAGAAAAAACTTAAAGAAAATGTGAACAGCATGGACAGCAAGACCCTGCAGGCCTCAAAAGACAAAGATTTGGTACAAACAGACCCCGAGACAGCCCGGGGGCTTGCGGACATTGACACGCAGTATGTGCCTCTGGAAAAAGAACTGGAGAAGGCGGCGGGTTACATAATGAATGCCCGGTTCGGCACGGCTTCCGGGGAACAGGAAAAAGTGGAAGAGGACCTTAAGAAGCTGGTAAATGATCTTGAAAAACTCCGGCGCAAGCACAACTTGCAGGAAGCACAGGCGGATCCTGACACAAAAGCGCTCACGGACCTGCAAAATGCGCTTGATTCGGCAAGGCAGGCCGCGGATATGCAGGCGGATATAAACAGCAAGGCGCAGAAACAGGGCGAGTTGAATGAATCAGACAGCAATGCCATGAAAGAACTTTCAAAACAGGAAAATGATGTTAAGAACCTGGTAGAAGACGCGGCGCAGAAAATGGAAAAAAATCAGGAGGCCAAAGAGCCTGCCAAACAGATGGGCGATCTGGCCCGGGACCTGGAGAAAGCCAAAAGCCGTTTAAATCAAAATGACGCGGGGAAGGATACGCAGGGCCTGCTGCAGGGAATTCAGGAACAGTTGAACAAAACAATAGGGGATATGGCAAAAATAGAAAGCAAAACAGGCGGCCGGCAGGAAGCCGGAAAAGAAGAAGGCCCGGGCCCGGGCGAAAAAGGCGAGCAGGGCAAGGAAAAAGGCCAGCAGGGCGGAGACGGAAAAAAAGGCAGCGACCCGAATATGGCCGGCCGGGCCGGCTCCCAGAAAGAAGCGAATATGGAAGCTACAAGCTGGGGCGACCTGCCCGCGGAAGTACAGAAGAATATGATAGACACCATGAAAGACCAGGTCCCCGTGGAATATATCGATATGATAAAGGGGTATTACAGGAAACTCTCGGAAGAAGGGGATGCAAAATGAAAATAAATTATTCCGGGCTTTTTCTGCTGGCTGTTCTTCTCCTGCCTTCCTCTGTGGTCCCGGCGGACCGCGATTATCTCGGGACTCCCGCAAGCGAAAAAGCCGCGGACCGCGCGCTGGAATGGCTCGCTAAAAATCAGCTTGGTGACGGCAGTTACGGAAAACTGACCCTCGGCACAAATCCCGCGATAATCGGCTTTGCCGGCCTGGCTTTTCTTGCCGGCGGCAGCGTACCTGGACGGGGCAAGTACGGTAAAAATGTCAAGAACATAGGGGATTATCTTTCCGCGCTGCAGAGTAAAAATCCAAAAACCAACGGTTTGCTGGGTAAGACCATGTATGAACACGGTTTTGCCACGGTGGCCATGTGCGAGATCTACGGCATGTCCAAAAACGAAGAATATAAGAAAGTTGTGCAGGATGCCGTTAATCTTATCCTGATCTGCCAGAATGCGAAAGGCGGCTGGCGGTATTCGCCGCGAATTGCCGATGACGATGTTACGGTCACTTCCTGCCAGGTGCAGGCGCTCCGGGCGGCAAGGGATGTAGGTATAGTGATACCTAAAGAAACAATTCAAAAGGCGTCCGCTTATCTGGTTTCCTGCAGTTCTGCCAACGGGAGCATGTCTTACCAGCCGGGCCAGGGCGGGGGCGGGATAGAACGGACCGGGGCCGGGGTGCTTTCAATGATGGCGCTTGGCGACTATACTTCAAAAGAAGTAGAAAAGGGCGCTGATTTTATCTTAAAATCGCGCTTTAGCGAAGCGAGTAATCATTATTATTACGGCCTGTATTATTGTGATCAGGTAATGTTCCAGAAGGGCGGGGAATACTGGAAAAGCTGGTACAGCCAGGTAAGAGAAACACTGATAACTATTCAAAAAGGCGACGGTAGTTTTGCCAGTCCCGGCTACGGCGAGGTTTACGCGACAGCCCTTGCGGCCCTGGCGCTGGAACTTCCTTACGGTTACCTGCCGCTTTTCGAAAGGTAGAAATGACAAAAAGAGCCCTCCTTCTCTTAATAACCTGGAGTTCCCTGCTTTGCGCGGACAATTTTGTCCTGTACAGCGGGGGGGCTGTTTCAGGAAAGCTTCTGACCATTAAGGACAACGAGGCCGTCTATAGAAAAGACCGTACTCCTGCGGAGCCAAAAATAATATTTGAGAAAAGGTCCCTGGTTAACGAAATTTCCCGGCTGGAGATAAAACTTGATAAGAGGCCGGAACTCAAAAAACAGCCTGTAACCGCCCTGCTTGTGAACGGCGACCGGCTCGGCGGTGAAATTATAGAACTGAACGGCAGCACTTTTATTATGAAGACCCCGTTCGGCGAAGTAACGCTCGTAACGAACACTCTCCTTGCTTTGGTTTTTGCCGAAAACAACGCGCCGCTCCCGGTAGATAAAAATTATACCACGCTGATTCTCAAGAACGGCGACGAGTTAAAATGCAAGCTGAAGGAGATCAAGGACGGGAAGGTGCTGGTGAGCAGTGATTTGGGCGAATTGGAATTGTCCTTTGACAGGATAAATATGCTGGTTTTGGTGGCGGCCGGAAAACTGGATTTCCGCGGAAAAGATTTTATTTCCGTGCTCGAACTTATTAACGGCGACAGATATTCCGGCAGGTATTTGAGTTTTTCGGGGACCAGGTTCAGGCTGGAACCCATGTGGGCGCTTAAGGCCAGGCAGGCCGTCTATGAGTTTGACCAGGCCGTTGTGGACAATCTTACCTTTAAGAACTCCGGGGTGGTGTTCTTATCGGATCTTGAGCCCGAAACGGTAAAGGAAACACCCTATTTTGATTTTCACCTGCGCTGGAAAAAAGACACGAATATCAAGGGGCAGCCGCTCAGGCTAAATTCAACGGAATATAAAAAAGGTATATCCTGCCAGAGCCGGACGGAATTTACCTACAAACTTGACAGTGAATATTCTGTTTTCAAATCTGCCTGCGGCATAGAGAATTCTGCGGTAACAGGTTCCGCAGGCCTGAAAATTACCGCCGACGGTAAAATACTGTTTGAAAATAAATTGAAGAAAGGTGAAGCTCCGCTGGCGCTGGACCTGGAGGTTAAGAGCGTAAAAGAGCTGAAAATATTAGTTGATTTCGGGGAGGCCGGAGATTCCGGGGCCTTTGTTTCCCTGGGAAACCCCATGCTGGTGAAAGTGACGGAAGGTAAGGAGGAAGCGGTTAAGATCTCCGAAGGTGTATTCCGTATAGGACAGGTGCTTATAGATAAAAATAAACGCGAGGTAAGTTTTCCGGCAAAAATTGAGGCCAGGGCGGGACTTATTGAATATCTCGCGGTCCACACGGAAGGCAAGACCTATGAGGCGGAATTGAGCACTGAAGCCCGGCCCGTGCACCTGCAGGTAGCCCTTATCATGCTGGGGCTGCAATACGGACAAAATATCAATTTCAGGAATGAGGCCCTTGAGCCAAAAGGCGGTAAAGTTGAGATCTTTGTGGAAGACGGGGAAAAGCGCCTCGAAATGAAAGATGTTATTTATGACCGGGTCAGGAAAACCGGCCTTGAAGGCGGGGAGTTCATATTTTCAGGAAGTAAATTCGCGGCCGGCTATTTTCTTGCCGAACAGGAAGGTTCGCTTATCTCCTTATTTAAAGATCCCGGAGCGGTCATTGTTTACAATAATCCCACCGCTTCGGATGCTACGGGCTATTCCGCTTACGACGCTGCTTCCCGGAACCTGCCGGCGGCCGCAAAACCGGTAACAGTGATAATAAAACCAAAATAATTGTTATTAAATAAAGGAGAAAAATATGAAAAATGAAATAACCCTGAATGCGCTCGCGAAAATGATAGACCATTCTCTTCTGCATCCCACCATGACCGATGAAATAATAGAAAAGGGCTGTCAGATCGCGAAGAAATATTCCACGGCGACCGTATGCGTAAAACCTTACGCGGTGGAAATGGCGGTTAAATTATTGAAGGGCTCGGAAACTAAGGTCTGTTCGGTTGTGACTTTTCCGCACGGCAACAGTACCACGAAAAACAAATGCCTGGAGACGGAAGAAGCTTGCAAGCTGGGAGCCGCGGAAATTGACATGGTCGCAAATATCGGAAAAGTGCTTGGCGGGGATCTTGCTTATGTCGAAGCTGAAATAAGAGCGGTAAATGAGGTCTGTCTCAATAACCGGGCAATTCTGAAGGTTATTTTTGAAAATGATTATCTACAGGACCGGCATATCATAGAATTGTGCGGTATCTGCGCGAAGGTGAAACCTGCGTTCGTAAAGACCTCTACGGGCTACGGCTTTGTAAAGCAGGCAAACGGCATGTATAATTACAAGGGCGCAACCCTGGAACATCTCAAACTGATGCGGAAGCACTGTCCTCCTGAGGTCCAAATAAAAGCCGCGGGGGGCGTCAGGTCTCTTGAGGAATTATTAAAAGTAAGAGAACTCGGAGTTACCAGGATCGGCGCGACCGCTACGGAGGCAATTCTGGAAGAAGCAAAAATACGGGGTTTCAATTAAAGGTCAGGGCCAAAAAAATATCAGGTAAACGGGGAGCCGGAATATGTTTTCTGAAAAACGTTATGAAAAAATGCCGTACCGCCGCTGCGGCCGCAGCGGCCTGAAGCTGCCGGCGCTGTCGCTGGGCTGCTGGCACAATTTTGGCGCCCGGGCCGATGCCGCCGAGGCAAGGAAGATGCTGCACCGGGCTTTTGACCTCGGGATCACGCACTTCGACCTGGCCAACAACTACGGGCCGCCTCCCGGCAGTGCTGAAGCTTTTGTGGGCAGGATACTCGCGAAAGATTTTCGCAGTTACCGGGATGAACTGATAATATCAACCAAAGCCGGCTGGGGCATGTGGCCGGGGCCTTACGGCGATTGGGGTTCTAGAAAATATATGCTGGCCAGTCTGGACCGGTCGCTAAAGCGGTTGGGGCTTGCGTATGTGGATATTTATTATTCGCACCGGCCGGACCCGGAAACACCGCTGGAAGAGACCCTAGGCGCTTTAGACAGCGCCGTGCGGGCGGGTAAAGCACTTTATGCCGGTATCAGCAGTTACAACGGGGAAATGACGGCGGCGGCTATGAAGATAGCCGGGGACCTGCGCACTCCGCTTATTATTCATCAGCCGGCTTACTCGATGTTGAACCGGGGTGTGGAAAGCGATTTGTTTCCGCAAACACGCCGGCTCGGATTGGGTGTCATAGCTTTTTGCCCGTTATCCCAGGGGCTCTTGACGGATAAATACCTGCAGGGCATTCCCCGGAATTCCAGGGCCGCGCAGCCGGGAAATTCTCTAAAAGAAAAAAGTTTAACGCCGGAAAAGCTGGAAAAAGTAAGGAAGCTGAACGAGCTGGCCCGGAAACGGGGCCAGAGTATGGCACAAATGGCCCTGGCCTGGGTACTGCGCGATGAGGCGGTCACCAGTGCTTTGATAGGCGCAAGCCGGGTAAGTCAGGTAGAGGAAAATGTTGCCGCGCTTTCAGGCCTGCAATTTGGTACGGAAGAACTGGCGGAAATAGATAAGATCCTGGCGGGTTGAATGGCCATCTGGAGACAGATAACCTGGTAGTGTCAAACAGATAATGAAAGATATTGGGAAAAATGCAGACTTGTGATAATGGAAGTAGTTATCTGCATAGCTTTGTCATCCTGCCTGTCCGCCTGTGGAGGAAGCGCTTTTGACGAAGGATCTCTGTATTTTAAGTCTGAAAAGCAGAGATGTTTCGCCAAGAGAAAAATGGCTCAACATGACAAGAAAAAGACGAGTTAGGCAGTCAAAATCCTAAGAATTTCTTGTTAAAACAGATTTAAAAAGATATTTACTAAAAGAAGTTTGACAATATCGATTACCCGTTGAAAAAGTAATCAGGGTGCTTTTCAGGACAAAGAAATGCTTATGCTCCTGCCTTCAGAGAGCCTGACCGGTTTCTTAAATATTTTTATCTTATTTCTTATTTTTAATTCCTTAAGTTCCAGGTTTCCGCCAAGCACCGAGAGTTCAGCTCCGGTTTTTTTTATTTTCACCGTACCAAAAGCCCCGTCTATGGACCAAAAACATTTAAAAGCCCCCTTAACATTTAGTTTGGGATCAAAGCCCAGCATTTTGCTCCGCATATCGTATTTGAAGCCGGAGAGGGAGAGCAGGAGAGCGTAGGAGGCCATTGAACGGGCATAGTTGGACCCGCATTCAAATTCGTTCCAGGGGTTCCTTTTCTCACCGTCATACCTTGCGCGCACCGCGCCGGCCAGCTTGAGGCCTTCTTTAACAAGGCCTTCCTGTATCATGTGTGAGGCCGCGGCGTATTCAAAACCGTGCATGGTTTCTTCTGCGTATGGCGCCGGAACCAGGGGTTTCCTTTTGCCTTTGGGATACTCCGCTATTACCGTTCCGGCTTCGTCATTCAGACAATATAGCCGGCAGGGGTTTGTAAAATCCCGCATGGAGCTCTTGAAGTTATATTTGTAGATGGAAGCCAGCGCCTTTTTTACCAGGCCTTTTTCAAATATTTCACCCAGGCCGCAAAGATTCGCGTGCCACTGCGCCGAAACCTGGTCTATCCCGCAGCCCTCGCCCAGCTGGTATTTTATCTCCTTATGCTCGCGGTCCCAATAGGCCTGTAGTGCGGTTGTTCCGAGCAAGGTCTTATCTTTGCCTGTGTATTTTTCAAGGAGCCGCCTGTCTTCAAGATCTATGTTTTGCTGAAAATACTCCCCGTTGAAAAGGTACTTGTTCGCGTAAGCTCTGCCCTTTTCAAATAAGGCGCGGTATTCAAGAGCCGTCCCGGGTTCCTGCAGAGATTCCGCTATTTCAGCCGCGGCTTTTAACGCTGCAAGATAAAAACCCGAGAGCCAGGAATTAGGCCCGAAGAGTTCCATATCCAGGGTGTGATGCTGCCTGCCTTCAAGAATTCCGTCCCTGTCGGCATCCCATTTGTCGGTATTTGTTTCAGCCCAGGCAAATTCAACCGCTTTTTTTATCGCAGGCCAGTGGCCTTTCAGCCATTTATCATTACCAGAAATCTTCCATTCCCGGTACATCTTTATTACATCGCCGAATTGCCCGTCGGCGCAGGGCCTGAAAGCTGTTCTTTTGCTCCCGAGCGGCAGAGCAAGGCGGAAAACCAGGCCGCCGTCCTCTCTTTGATTATATTTGAAGTTAAGGTTCCGCATGGACCTTTCCAGGTCAGGGAAAAGGAACGGCAGGGCATAGGCATAGTTCCAGACATGGGTGCAGGAGCCGTAACAACAGCCTTCCGAGGCGTGGCAGCCCTCCCAGGCATAGAAAGACCCGTCTTCAAGGCGCAGGCAGGTCGGCGATTTCAAAATAGAAATATTGGCGGAAACCGCGTCAAGCACCGGAGCAGGGAGTGTTGAGGAAAAAAGGGCCTCTTTATATGCCAGGGTCCGGGAATAAAGCCTTTTCCATTCCTTCAGAGAGTAGACCGCGGAAGCTTTTGCGTCCTTGAAGAGCAAAGCGTAATAGTTTTTCCAGGTCCGGGCCTTCCCGGGGGCGCATTCACCCGCGCAGTTACAGGCCGCCTTATCCCAGTAGTTTTCACAGTTGGGAAAATTCCAGCTGAGGACAAAACGGATAGTTTTTTTCTTTCCCGGCCTTATGTTTACCTTTCCGGCAAGGGTGGCATGGTCATCATTCTTATACTCCTTAATAGTTCTGCAGCGCCTGTTCTTCAGCGGGCCAAAGCCGGAAAAATCTTTCCAGAAGAGCGTCAAATTATCGAACCAGGCGCCCCGGTACCAGTATTCTTGAAAAGAAACGTCCTTTGTGTCGGTTGCCAGGCAAAGTTCTCCGAAGTTTACATCGGTCTTTGGAAGAGCCGTGGAGGACGCGGTCATTAAGGATATGCCTTTATCTTTTGAAAATGTATTTACCGCTGAGCCGTATTTTGACTGCGGGTTTTTTATTGTGCCGGAAACAGTATAGGAAATAGTATTCTTTGCGGTATTTTTTATCTCAAACTCAAAAAAAGCGGCGGGGATAGAAGAATCATTGCTGTTTAACGGGATAAGGGGATTAAAAGCCGTGAGTTTTACTTTTCCGGGGAAATTTTTCCCGAGTAGTTCAAGGTTTGCAAAAGGGTATTCACCGTTAAAGCTGCTGTCCTCAAAATGCGGCATGCCTGCCATGGTCATTCTTGCCGGGCCAAAGCCGATACCCTGAAAATTAGCGCCGCCGTCACCCTGAAAAGGGGGCTTTAAGTCACTGTTTAAGATCCGGGTGTCCAGTACCTTTCCATTGGCTTCTGCTTTAATGGCAAAATGGCTGAAGCCGTTCATACTGCCTTTTGCCGGCCTGTTAAATATCTCCCAATCTATAAGCCTGCCGTTCCCGGCTAAACCTATACAGCCCGATCCGATACCGCCAAGCGGAAAAGAGATCAAATTTGTTTTTCTTGCTTTATACTCCATCCAAACCTCCGGAAAGACAAGAAGCGAAAAATATGATTAATTATCCAACTTTAAACAAAGCTTTTCAAGGGAAATGAATATACTTTTTTCTATGTTTTCCCTGAGGGAGTTGATATAATTACCGTAAATAGTCTGTAGTTGCCGGATTTATCCGGCTGACTGATGAATCAGGCAACTACAAAAAATTTCATTTAATGGAGTTTCTATGCTGCAGGTAAAAGGTAATAAGATCGTTGATGAAAAGGGGACGGTTGTCCGCTTGCGCGGGGTCTGTGCCGGCGGTTGGATGAATATGGAAAATTTCATCAACGGGTATCCCGGCGATGAAAGAGGCACCAGAGCGGCTATGGCAAAGGTTCTGGGAAAAGAAAAGGCCGGCTTCTTTTTTAAGCGCTTTCTGTACCATTTTTTCACCGAAGAGGATGTTAAATTTATTAAACAGGCAGGCGCAAATGTGGTCCGCCTGCCCGTCAATTACCGGCATTTTGAAAACGATATGAAACCTTTTGAATACCTGCCCTCCGGCTTTAAGCGGCTGGACGAGGCGGTCAAATGGTGTGCCAAACACGGGCTTTATGTGATACTTGACCTGCACGCGGTGCAGGGCTGGCAGAGCACGGACTGGCATTGCGATAATTCCAGCAGGCATTCTTTCTTCTGGGAGCAGCTGCAGTTTCAGGACAGATTTACCGCTTTGTGGGAAGAATTTGCGCGGCGCTACAAAGGCAGTAACACTATTGCCGGTTACAATGTGATGAATGAACCGGCCTCCAATACCCCGAACGGCCGTTTCAGTAATGTCTATACCCCGGATTGGGCTAACTTCAACAAAGTTTACCGCCGCGTGGTAAAGGCCATACGCAGGATAGATCCCGGGCATATAATATTTTTGGAAGGAGATTATTATTCCCAGCGTTTTGAAAAAATGGAAGCGCCTTTTGCCGCCAATCTGGTTTATAGCAGTCATAACTATACGCCGACAGACCTGAAGAGCCGTTCTTTGAACCTGAAATTACAGAAGAAGTTGTTCCTGGCGCATGAGGGGACGCGGTTTGCCAAAAAATATAACGTTCCTCTCTGGGTGGGTGAATTTGGCGGGCAGGGTGCCGGTGCTCTGGACGACCAGCTCAGCGTTTTTGAGGAATATAAGGCGCACTGGACGGTCTGGACCTATAAGGATTTTGGCACTATGGGCGCGGTGCATATGGACCCGAAGTCAAAATATTCCAAACTTTTGGCCCCGCTGATGGAAGCCAAACGCGCTCTAAAAACCGAGGCCTTTACCTCCGGCTACGCCGTCAACAAAATAATGCAAAAACTCGCGGGAGTTATCGTAAAACATATAGACAAAAAAATAGATTTTAACGCCAACCTGGATTACCTTTCCCAGGCAACCCTGTCAGGTTACACCGCCAGTCTGATGCAGCCCTATTACGCCCAACTCTTCAAAGGAAAAACCAACGCGGAAATTGACTCAATACTCGAGTCCTTTGTGTTAAAGAACTGCAAACCACACCAGGGAATGATGGAAGCGCTGATTAAAAACTGGTCTAAAAGGCCGTAAAAACAGTCCATAAGGTTTGTAAAGTTTGTAAGGTCTATAAGGTCTTTGGAAACTTGCGCGTGAAGGCTTGCAACTAGTGATGGAAAACTACTGTTAAGGGTACGCCACGGAGTGCAAAAGGAAGGTAAAGGACCTAAATAAGGGTGGCTGTCCCTCTTTAATTGTCCTCTTTAATTCTTAAATAAAGATGGCTGTCCCTCTTTAATTCTCCCAATGATGATTTGGAGGTATAAGAAAAACAAAAAGTAAATTCACTTTATTAAATGTGAAATATGGATGATGGTTATCCTAAACGCGATAAAGCTGGACTCCTGATACAGGGAAATAGGTTGGCATTTAACTTGCAAAAATTCACAATACCTTAGAATATATTTTACCTTACGAACCTTATAAACTTTATGAACTTTACAAACTATTTTATTTATCTCCTTTTAAATTATTGTCATTTCTGTTATATTAGTGCTTAATGAATATCAATGATGCTAAGAAGAAGATAGAAAAACTCAAGGGGGAAATACGGGGCCATGACCGTAAGTATTACGTGGAAGCTGACCCTGAGATCCCTGATTCCGAGTATGACAAGCTGATGAAGGAACTGGAGGGGCTTGAAAAGGCCTTTCCGGAGCTTGTGACCCCGGATTCACCCACTCAACGCGTCGGCGGGGAACCGCTTAAGGAATTTAAGACCGTTACCCACAATATCCCCATGCTCTCCCTTGATAATTGCTATAGCGCGAATGAACTTATTGCTTTTGATGAACGGGCGGCCAAGAACCTTAAGGAAAAGCCCGAGTATATTGTTGAACCAAAAATTGACGGGCTGGCGGTCTGCCTCTTCTATGAGCAGGGGGTGCTCCGGCAGGGTTCGACCCGCGGCGACGGTGTCAAGGGTGATGACATCTCAAGCAACATTAAGACGATTAAGAGCGTTCCTTTAAGTATTCCTTTTTCGGGCAAGCTGGAACTCCGGGGTGAAGTATTTATTCCCCGGGAAGAGTTCTTGAAAATGAACAGGGAAAAAGAAGAGCAGGGGGAGGCCGAGTTTGCCAATCCCCGTAATGCCGCTGCCGGTTCTCTAAAATTGCTTGATGCCCGGGAAGTCGCAAAAAGGCCGCTCGATATTTTACTGCACACGCTCGGTTCCGTCCAGCAGGATATCTGGAAAACGCACGAACAGACCCTTCTTGAACTGGAAAAACTCGGTTTTAAAGCCGTAAAACCGTATAAACTCTGCAAGAATATCATGGAAGTTATAAATTACGTGAACTCCTGGGAGCACAAACGCGACACACTGCCCTACGAAATAGACGGCATGGTCGTCAAGGTCAATTCCTACGAGCATCAAAAGATACTCGGGTCCACGAATAAAAGCCCGCGTTTTGCCATCGCTTACAAGTTCAAAGCCCGGCAAGCCATGACCAAACTCAAAAAAATAACCCTGCAGGTGGGCCGTACCGGGATCATAACTCCGGTGGCAGAACTTGAACCGGTATTTTTATCGGGCTCCACCATAAGCAGGTGCACCCTGCACAATGAAGACGAGATCAAGAGAAAGGATATAAGGGAAGGGGATACGGTAGTAATTGAAAAAGGCGGGGAAGTGATCCCCAAAATAGTTAACAGCGTGGCCTCCAGGAGGTCAGGCAGGGAAAAGGAGTTCAAAATGCCCGGCTCCTGTCCGGTTTGCGGGTCTCAAATTGTCCGCCTTGACGAGGAAGTCGCGTGGAGATGCCAGAATGTCGCCTGCCCGGCGCAGGTTGAAGGGCGCATAGAACATTTTACCCTGCGTTCGGCCATGAATATTGAAGGTTTTGGCCCCGCCGTGATAAGACAGCTTATTGAAAACAAAATGCTCAAGGACTATGCGGACCTGTACACGCTGGAGAAGGCGGAACTGGAAAAGCTGGACCGGCTCGGAGAAAAAAGCGCGGCTAATCTCGTGAACGCGGTGGAAAACAGCAGGAGAAATACGCTTTCCCGCCTGCTCTTTGCCCTGGGAATTTCCGATGTCGGCGAGCACACGGCAGAGATACTGATAACCAAATATGAAAATATAGACCAGCTCATCAATGCCGGTGTTGAGGAACTGCAGGGTATTAAAGGCGTCGGGCCGAGGGTCGCGGAAAGCATAGTCAACTTTTTCAAACAGAAAGGCAATATCGCGGCCATAACAAAACTTAAAAAGGCCGGCGTAAATACGGATCGCACGGAAGAAGAAAAAATGCTGTCCGCGGGGGAAGGCAGATTTAAAAATATGAGTTTTGTCTTTACGGGAGAACTTGAAACGTTTACCCGGGATGCCGCGGAGTTTGAAGTCAAGAAAATGAGCGGCAGTACTTCTGAAACTGTTTCCAGAAAGACGGATTATGTGGTCGCCGGGCCCGGCGCCGGTTCCAAATTAAAAAAAGCTAAAGAACTTGGAGTAAAAGTCCTGACGGAAAAGGAGTTTAAAGAACTGCTAAAATGAAAAAGACAGGGGTGATCTTTTTTTGCTGGGCCTGGATAGCGGGGAACTGTCCGGGAGCTGTAAATTTTTCCTATCTTAATAATCCGGCGGGTGCAAGGCCTGCCGGCATGGCGGAAGCCTTTACCGGAATGCCCGGTAATATTGACGGCCTGTTCTATGATCCTGCAGCTCTTTCCGGAATTAAACACACCACGCTGTCCTTTTCTCATATTGAGTTTTTGCAGGGCGTAAGATATGAGTACGCGGTTGCCGCAATACCGCTGGCAGGGGCTGTTTTGGGCGCCGGCGCGGTCTATGTAAATAACGGTGTTCAGGAGAGAAGGGATACAAACGGTGTAGTGACCGGAGATTTTACGCCGTACCAGATAATTCCGCAGTTGACCGTAGCGGCGGAGCTCCTCAAGGATATCTCTTTGGGCCTTAGTTTTAAACTGCCGTACGAAGTAATCGATGACTACTCAAATTACAAACCTTTTTTTGATATCGGGATTAACGCGAAGGTAATTGAACATCTCTACGCGGGGGCCAGTGCCCGGAATCTCGGGACTTCTGAAAATACCCCCGCCGAGTTTAGAGCGGGACTGGCCTATACCGGCACCGATCTTAATCTTTGCGCCGACTTAATGAACATTCCTGAACAGGGAAACTCAACATTTTCAGTTGGCCTGGAAGTCAAAGCCATAGAACTGCTGGTACTGCGAGCCGGCTACAGGTATAAATTTGGCGCTGCAAACGATACACTGGAAGGACTGACCGCCGGTTTTGGTGTCCGGTTTGATACCCTGGCGCTGGACTACGGCTACAAACTGTACGATGTGCTTGGAGCTACACATTTTTTCAGTTTGACCATAGTAATAAATTAATCGGAATAGTCGATAAGGTCTGTAAGGTCTTAAGAGTCCGTAAGGTCTATAAGGTACGTAAGGTCTGTAAGGTCTGTAAGGTCTGTAAGGTCTGTAAAGGTCTGTAAAGGTCCGTAAAGGTCTGTAAAGGTCCATAAGGTCTGTAAGGTCTGTAAAGGTCTGTAAAGGTCTGTAAAGGTCTGTACGGACGTAAGAGTCCGTAAATTCTAAGATTCTAAGAAATCTTTCTGAGAGAATAACTTCAAAGATTTTTGACTTTACAGACCTTACAGACCTTATAGACTTTAAGACTTTTAGTTATAGACTTCAAGACTTTTTTGTTTTCTAGACCTTATGGACTTTATAGACCTTATAGACGCTATTGACCTTAAGGACGTTATTTGTTCTTCTGCGTTCTATCCTTGAACGTTCTCCTCAAAGAGTATAAAATGGTACAATAGTCCTTGTTATTATTACCTTTTTGATGAAAGATGCAGCCAGGAACAATTTTGACCTTATTATTGTCCTATAATTAAAGAATGGGGGAAAGATGACTGAAAATGATGTAACAAATGGACCTGCGGCAAACGGTAGTGAAAGCAATAAAACGGAAGAAACCCACAAAGGAGCCGCCTGGGAATGGGTGAAAAGCCTGCTTTCGGCGCTGGTAATTGCTCTTCTTATCAGGGAGTTTGTTGTTCAGGCCTTTACTATCCCTACCGGGTCCATGGAATCTACCATGCTGGTGGGAGACCATTTATTCGTTAATAAACTTTCCTATGGGTTTAAACTGCCGTTTACCACAAAAAAAGCGGTAGAGTGGGGTAAGGTTAACCGCGGCAATATTATTGTTTTTTTGCCGCCGCAGGAGACAGACAAGGTATATGTAAAAAGATGCATGGGGCTTCCGGGGGACACGCTGGAACTCAAGGCTAAAGAGCTTTATATAAACGGCGTAAAACAGGAAGAGCCCTACAAAAAGCATCTTGATAACAATATCATACCGGAAGACAGTTACCAGAGAGACAACTTGAAACCTTTTACGGTGCCGAAGCCGGGGGATGTTATTGAAGCCAAAGAGGCGGATGGAATATTCCTGAACGGAAAGAAAATTGAGAATAAATTTATGGCGCCGCTCTATAAACTGCTTATACCCGGAGGCGGCTCCAGTGTCACATTAAAGCAGGAATACTTCTTTATGATGGGTGATAACAGGGACAATAGCAATGACAGCAGGTTCTGGGGTTTTGTGCCGAGAGAACGCCTTATTGGAAGGCCGGTGCTTGTGTGGATGCCTCTCGACCGCTTTGGACTGCCGCCTAGATAAAAAAAGGTCCCGGGTTCTAGGTCCTGGGTCCTGGGGGAAAATTGGAATCCCTCCTCCGGAGGGTAAAAAAGTGGTTTGGGTTTTTCCAGCACCCAGCACCCAGGGCCTAGAACCTAACGTACTCGAGATGTATTAGAGATAAAATTAAAACTTATTTATTGTATCGGTGGGATTATCTTATGAACAGTGATACTGAAAAAGTCCTACAAGAAGTTTCCCGTAACTATGAAAATGAATTGATCCGGAAAATTCAAAAATACGGCGACCGGGAGGCTTTTTTCCGGCTGGTTAAGCTTTATGACGCCAGGATATACTCTGTAGTTTACAGGTATCTGGGCCAGCGGGAAGACGCGCTTGAAATAACGCAGGATGTTTTTGTGCAGGTTTTCAGGAAAATAAAACAATACCGGTGGGAAGCTCCCTTTTATTTCTGGATACAGCGTATAGCCGTTAATTATTCCATAAACAGAATGAAGAAATACAGCAAAGATGTTCTCAGCCGCACTGTTGAAGCCGGAAGCCCGGGTGCCGTGGAAGCCCTTGTTGCCGGGCCGGAACAGGGTCTGGAAGCGGAGGAACAAAAAAAGATCGTGGCTGAAGCCCTGGCCGGAATATCCGAACCTTTTAGAATGCCGGTTATCCTCAAGGACATAGAGGGATTTTCTTACGAGCAGATCGCAAAACTTACGGGCGCAAATATAGGCACAGTAAAATCAAGGATAAACCGGGGCAGGGAAGAATTAAAAAAAATATTCACGCAGCTTAAAGAGAGGTTAACAGACTATGGAATGTAAAGAAGTAAGAGAGCTCTTCTTTGAGTACCGCGAGGGCGCGCTTTCTGCTTTAAAAAAAGAAAGTGTGGCCAAGCATTTGCTTGCGTGCAAAGACTGTGCGAGGGAATATAAGACCATGTCTGAGGCCTTAAGTTATATCAAATGCGTTCCGGATGAGCAAATTCCTGAAAGTTTTTACCGGGGCCTGGAGAAAAAAATTGAGCAGGCGGAAACTCCTTTTTATGCCAGGTTTGCGGCCTATTTAACGCTTCAAAATACGGCCATGGCGGTTTCCGGGATCTTTGCAGGGCTGGTGCTGGGTATTTATATCAGCAATTATGTCCCCGGCGCGCCTTTTTCGGCAGGGACTCACACTTTAACCGGCAAACAACAGCTGGCGGAAAATAAAAGCGGCACTAAGAGTATGGAGAACAGAACGGAGCCAAATAAAGTAATAATG
>Ga0209083_1000051_pt1 | contig 185035 bp, 155 predicted proteins | sample AM7aDNAmetaG_FD_184132 | JGI IMG/M metagenome (GOLD analysis project Ga0209083, IMG submission 184132) | Freshwater microbial communities from Finland to study Microbial Dark Matter (Phase II) - AM7a DNA metaG (SPAdes) (version 3) | ecosystem: Environmental > Aquatic > Freshwater > Lake ... | reverse complement strand
CTCTCGCATCAGCGTCAAATACGGGGCCACGAAGGCCCACTCATCATCCGTGACGTCGCTTGGGTATGGCTTCCTTGCCATCCCTATCTTCTACACTACATTGCCCAAAGTTCATAACACGCTCTAGTCGATACAAAGCATCCAGATTCGGCGGAATTCTCTTGACATGCCCGGCAAGCTCATCTAGTCTTTCGCCTTTAGTGCAGGAGGTCTGCGCGGATCGGATTTTTCTCATCTCGTTTTTAGGTAGGCAGAGTATGAAAAAGAATACGTTGCGAATCATCGCGTGCGCAGTGGCGGGAATCGGCAGCCTGGTGGCTCAACGGACATTGACGGCTGCGACCTATTTATGGGACGTAACCAAGGCCAGCAGCCTGCAATGGAACGTCAATAACAACTGGGGAGGCTCGGGATTCCCCAGCGCCGCAGGCGACATCGCGAACGTGAATGGTACTTTCACCGCGCCTGCCACCCCCCCCTACAGGATATACACAAGTAGCGGAACGCCGACGGTCGGCATCTTGAATTGGGGATCCACGGGAAACACCACTACAGTTCAGATCGGCGGATATAGCGGAGGTGGCACTGTCACATTCGATAATAGTGGCAGCGGAGCACAAATCAACCATACCACCACAGGAACTGCCGCTTCGGACACATTTGCCTCCAATATCGTCCTGAATGACAATCTGACGCTCACTGCTGGGACCACCAATGGGGCCTTCAGGATCACGGGTTCCATCACGGAGACTGGTGGCGCGCGCAGCGTTACCAAATCGGGTACGGGATACGTGACCATACAGAATTCTGGTGCAGGAGGGGCCGGTTTTGGCAACAATTGGACTGGCGGCACCTTCCTGACGGGCGGCCGTCTGATGGTGTCAGGCTGGGATGACGGCGGCACGCCAAATACGCATTACAGCGCCATTCCGGGAAACATTACCATTAGCGGGAACGGAAGACTCCAGAATACAGGTCCAGAGGCTATCGCTGACACTGCGAATATTTCGTTCACCGGCTCGGGCGTCTGGAATCTAGGCGACCCCGCTACCTCATACGAAACAATCGGATCGCTGACCAGTGCAGCCGGTATATCTTCCGATATATACAGCGGATCGGTTACGCTCGCGGCTGCCAACGGCACAACCAGCTATGCGGGAACGTTCGGTTCGAACAATAGCGTCGCCCTTAGCAAGACGGGCGGCAGCACTCAGACGCTGGCTGGCACCGCGGCGAACGTGTTCACGGGCGGCCTGTTGATGACCCCGGCCGTTTCCGTCACCGGCGGCATCCTGCAGTTGAACAAGACCGCAGGCACCGACGCACTCTCTGGGCCGATCGCGCTGGGCGGGACGGGCAGAATTCGCCTGCTGGCATCCAACCAGATCAACGACGCATCAACTTTTACGTTCAACGGCGGCACGCTGGACACGAATGGCTTCAGCGAGACACTGTCAACGCTGGCCAACAGCGGAGCCTCGACCATTGACATGGGTGCCGGAGCCTCCATCCTCACGTTTGCCAACAGCAGCGGCCAGACGTGGAGCGGATCGATCCAGATTCTCAACTGGAGCGGATTGACCGCTGGCGGTGGAACGGACCAGCTCCTCTTCGGAGCCGGCGGGCTGAGCACGGGACAACTCGCTATGGTCAGCTTTGTCAACCCGACCAATTACGCCCCCGGAACATACGGGGCGACGATTCTTCCCTCCGGCGAGGTCGTGGCCGCCGTGCCCGAACCGGCGGTGCTTGGCACGCTGGCAGCCAGCGGATTGCTCGCGTTGCGGCGACGCCGCGTCCGCGCATAACGCTGCGGCAACCAGCGATATACAAACCTTTCACGTGCAGCCCTCCCCCAAAGGAGGGCTGCTTTGTCAGGCGAAGCGCTCCATCAGGACTTTCATGGCGGCAACTCGCGGTTATGCTGTCGACCTATGAACGTTGAGCCGTATCTTGAGGATTTGGAAACGCAGATCATCCCGGAAATCGAGGAGGATCTGCTGGCACAGTGGCGAACCTTCTGCGCGGGACGATGCAAAGAGGATGTCTTCATTCCTCGCCGCAAGGCCGGGTCGCCTGCCAAACGGCAGTGGCCGAAGATATCGGTGAATGCGGCCTTGGATGACTTCGACAAGATGCTCCTGCAGCAGTACCAATCCTGTTCGCAGACGCTTGCAAGCGGCGGCGGCAGCATGCTGGGCGTTCGCTCCAACTATGGTGTGCCAACTCTGGCGATGCCTTTTGGCACCGCGCCGTTCATCATGGATGATGCGGCCGATACACTACCGAACTGCTACCCATTGGGCACCGAAAAGACCCATGCGGCGGCCGACGGCGGGATGCCATCGCTGGATCACCCCTATCTGGCAAAGGTATGGGAGATGGGGCGGCGATTCGTGGACGTGAATCGCCGCTACCCGAAGATCGCGAAGTATGTGTTCATCTACCATCCCGATTTTCAGGGACCCATGGATGTTCTGGAGCTGGTCTGGGGCAGCGATATCTTCATCTCTTTCATCGATGAGCCGCAATTCATCCACCGGATGATGAGGCTGATTACCGATTTCTACATCAGCGCGATGCAAATGTGGCAATCGATCGTGCCGAACTGGGACGCGGAAGTAAGCTGCCACTGGAATCTGATGCAGCCGGGGCAGATCATGATCCGCGATGACTCGGCGATGAACCTCCCGCCGGACTACTTTACGGAGTTCATCCGGCCGTATGACCAGACGCTCCTGGACAGCTTCGGCGGCGGGTGTATTCATGCCTGTGGCCGGGTGGATCACTATTCGCCGCAGTTCGCCGGCATCCGCGGGATGAGGGCGTTTAACATGAGCCAGCCGCACCTGAACGACATGGAGAAGGTCTATCACGATACGGTGGACCAGGGCATCCTGCTGGTGGGATTTCCGGCCGCGGCCGCCAAGCAAGCAAAGGATCGCGGCCGGCGGTTTGGCGGGCTCATGCAGACGGATGAATGACGACGGCGAGGTCACAAACATAAGCGGCGATATCCGCTGATTTTGTATGCTGCGTGCGACCATCGGGGGAGTATAATACAACTGCAATGGTGCGGATGGACGAAGGTCTATCGCACCGACCAGACTTGGCTGATGCCGGTCTGGCACAGGGTATCGAGTGTTCCCGCGAAGGCGTTCGCGGGAGGGAAAGCCTGGCGGCGGACCCTTTAAGGAACACGGGCCGTGGCGGTTAGGCAAGGCCGGAGATCGCGTGGCTGTGCGCATGCACTGCATGTGCGGCTTCGCGGCTCGCATCCAGAGGAGGTGATTCGTGACGAATTATGAATGTACAGGTGGGTCGTTACAGGTGAGCTTCCGCGGGTGAGAGTCCCACGGATAACGCGGCTTGCTTGTGGCCGCTCACAAAAGCACATTGTGTGCGGAGAACCCGGCGAATGACGCCGGGTTCTCTTTTTTTCGGCATGCACGACCGGAAGGCGACCAAGCTCGCCATAGGGAGCTCTCCGGTGAGCAGGCGAGCGTGCTGGTTACCGTGCTGGAGAAGATGGAGAAGGGGAGCGTACAATAAGCCGCTCAGGGAAGCAGGTGATCCAGGGAGCGATTCGGCGGATGCTGAGGCCAGAGAAGGGCACAGCCTATCATTAGTACGTATCACGTGGGTCTGCGTGGTGGGCTACGCCTCGCATGCTCATCTGAGGGTCCAGATTGTGCGATTTGCGAACGCTGGCACGGTGCACATCGAAAGAGAGAAAGCAGTGCATTCATACACGATTCATGCCGAGAAGTCCGCGTCAGCCGAGCAATCGCAGGCCGGGCGGGGGCGCAGGTCAGCGCGACATGCCGTGATTCGCGCGACCCAGTGCCTGGTCGAGCGAATGGAGTCACGGGTGTTTCTGAGCACTACGCTTGGGCCGCAGACAAGTCTGACAGGTCCAGGCGATACGTTTGCGGTCATGGCAGACGCAGCGGTTAATGTCGCGTTGAATCGGCCGGCGGTCGCGTCGACGATTGAGACCTCCGGCCTTGTCGCCAGCAACGCCACCGACGGGAGCACGTCAACGCGTTGGTCCAGTCATGCTTTTGATCCGCAGTGGATCTACGTGGATCTAGGCCAGAACTATGACATCAGCCGCGTGGTGCTCAGGTGGGAGGCGGCGTACGGGAAGGACTTCCAGATCCAGGTGTCCAACGACGCTTCGACGTGGACGACGATCACCAGCGTCACGGGTGGGACTGGAGGGGTCAATGACCTGAGCGGCCTGTCAGGCACCGGGCGATACGTTCGCATGTATGGCACTGCCAGGGGCACCCAGTACGGCTACTCCCTCTGGGAATTCGAGGTGTATGGCACCGTCTCTGCCGTGCAGCCTCCGAACGTCGCGTATACCCTTCAAGCCACCAGTCTCTCCACGACCAATGCCCGCGATGGGCAGACCCTCACGATGGGCTACCAGATCACCAGCCCCGCCGCGACCGACGCTGTGCTGAGTTTCACCCTCACCGGGCCAGGAGGCGTGAGCGTGCCGGATGTGGGTCCCAAGGTATCGATCACGGTGCAGCCCGGCACGAACTGGTACTACCGAGATGTCCTGATCGATCTGCCTCCGAACGCTCCGGCCGGAGCATATGACGTTACGTGGCAGGTATCTTCGCTCTCGGGGGTGGCCGTCTCCTCCACAAGCCAGGCCTATCTCAGCATCACCACTCCCATCAGCGTGACGGTTCCCATTCTGATCTATCACAAGATTGATGACATCGCCTACTCCAAGTTTTATGTCACGACGGCCGCCTTCCAGGCACAGATGCAGGCCCTGCACGACAGCGGCTACACGTCCATCACTCTGCAGGATTGGGCGAACATCCGCGCCGGCGTGCAGGCGGCGCCGGCGAAGCCGGTGATCATCACGCTCGACGACGCCTATGAGAACCTTCTGACCAAGGCCTATCCGATCCTGTCCAGCTTTGGGTTCAAAGCGACGTCGTTTGTGCCGACCGCGTATGTCGGGGGCACCAACGCGTGGGATGTGGGAGCGATCGCGGGTGGTGACCCGATCATCAATGAACTCACTTGGGCCGAGATCCAACAGCTCGCTGCTACGGGACTCATTGACTTCGAGACGCACTCGATGACCCATCCGGACCTGACGGCGGTGGATGATTCGCAACTGGCCTGGGAGCTCGTGGGATCAAAGCAGGCACTGGAGTCGCAGCTTCCTGGACACCAGGTGCTCTTTGTCTCTTATCCCTTCGGCAACGGAGCCGGCGACCTCAGGGTTGAGACCGCGGCGTACAACGCGGGCTACTTCGCAGGGATCTCGGCCAGCGGCGGCGTCGATCTCGGCAGCTCCGACAAGTACAACCTGCTCAGGGTCGAAATCGCCACGGCGGATACCGGACAGGCGTTCCTGGCGAAACTGGTCATTCAGCCGCCGGCGGCGCCGACGTTACTGACAGCCACGGTGGTTTCCTCTAGTCAGGTGAACTTGAGCTGGACCGATAACTCGACCGATGAGACCGGTTTTGCCATTGATTACGCAACCGACGTCAACTTCACGCAGAACCTGATCACCACCACGGTGGGGGCCAACAGCGGCACGACCGCCAGCGCCTCGATCACCGGCTTGAGCCCCAGCACGCCCTACTACTTCAGGGCGCGTGCCACCAACAGTGGCGGTGCGTCGGCCAACACCAACACCGCCAGTGCCACCACCTTGTCCATCAATCATACCCCGACGGACTTGGCGCTCTCTTCCAGCAGCATCCCTGAGAACCAGCCCGTGGGCACAGCGGTAGGGAACTTCAGCACGACGGATCCGGATGTGGGCAACACCTTCACCTACACTCTGGTGAGCGGGATCGGCAGCACGGATAACGCTTCGTTTGCCATTTCGGGGAGCACACTGCAGACTGCGGCGGTGTTCGACTATGAGGCCAAGAACACGTACAGCATCCGCGTGCGGACGACCGACCAGGGCGGGTTGTGGTTTGAGAAGACCTTCATCATCGGTGTTCTCAATGTGGCCGAAGTTGTGCCGACCATCAGTGGCATCAGCACCGACACCGGTGTTAGTTCCAGCGATGGCATTACCAGTGATCCAACGCTGCTGATTAGTGGCACCTCGGAACCTGGAATGACCATCACTGTCTACCGCGGCGGCGTACTGGCCGGGTCGACGTCGGCCAATGGATCTGGCAACTGGGTCTTTGACTATACCGGCACCAGCCTGAGCGACGGAAGCTACAGCTTCACGGCGACGGCTAGCGACACACTGGGACATACTACGGCGGCGTCAGCAACCTATGCCGTGACCATCGACACCGCGGCACCGACGGTGACGGCAGTGTATGTGATGGGCTCCGCCTGGACGTCGGGCTTTCTCACCTTTCTGGCGGCCAACATCGGGAGTTCCAGTTCCACCTATGGCTTTGCCATTCCGGTGGGCTCGGGGAGCACGCAACTGCAGACGCTGCCCTGGCGCAATCTCAATCGCATCTCCATTGCCTTCAATGAGGATGTTTCGGTTGCCCAGGCCCAGTTTGCCATTGTGGGGTCGGTGGGCAGCTACAGCGTCTCGGGCTTTAGTTATAACCCCAGCGATCATGTCGCCACGTGGTCGCTCTCGGCCGTGATCGGCCCGGATAAGCTCTACATTGCCCTTCCCGGCAGTGGAGCGACTCCGGTGACCGATGTGGCGGGAAATGCGTTGGACGGGGAATGGACGAACCCGACCAGTTACAGCCAGGTTGGTGCTACCAGTGCCTTCCCCTCCGGCAACGGAGTGGCCGGGGGCGATTTCGCCTTCCGCTTCGATGTTCTGCCGGGGGATTCGACCGGCGGGAGCCTGGGGAAGGTGAACGTGGCAGATATCAATCAGACCAAGAGTCGCAGCAGCCTGCCGGAGACGACCAGCAGCTACCGGTCGGATTTCGATGGGAATAACCTGGTCAATGTTGCCGATATCGCTTATGTCAAATCCAAATCCAGCATCTACTCACTGCCGGTCGATCCGCCGGTGTTGCCGGTGTTCTCCTCGAGCAGTTTGTTGTTGAGCCCTGCCTACCCCTTGCTGGGGACGAATTCAATTAGCCTGTGGTGAGAGCCAGGAGATCCTGGACGCATACAACGCTTCGGGACCGAAGTCAGAGGGATTGCTTGCTTCTCTGGTTCGCGGCATGCTTCCAGCTCAAGCAGCGGTTCGGCGTCGTTTATACCTACTGACACGAAGCATCAGCCCGGGAAGCAACTAAGAGGCACTACGGCGTCGGGGTGCGGGCCTTGGTGATGTTGGCCTTGCCTTCGCCGGCGGCGGCCGACTCGGGGCTGAACGGAGCGGCATAGTAGGCGCGGCGTTCCTCGTCGGTTACACCCAGTTTCTTGGGCTTGTAGCCGGTCTCCAGATCAGACTGGCAGCCGGCCAGCAGCAGCAACCCAAAGATGAGCAGCAATCCAGGTTTCACGTTCACCAATGCCTCCGGGCTCTTAACTTGCCCGAACAAATGAGCATACTCTGAGGTGTAATGCTTGTCGATGCAGGTCCATATCCATTTCTGAGCGCCGGCCGCCGGCGCCGATTGGAACTCCTGGCACGCATCGGGCGAAGCTATGCCATTGTTGTTGAGCCAATTCGGAGCGGCGCCATCGAGGTGCAGTTTACCCGCATTGCCGATCCCAATCTCGTCTTGGACCAGGTCGCCAGGGAGGAAGATCGCCGGGAGAAGGTAACCGGTCAGCGCAAACGCGAGGATGAACTGCACCTGCCCTACTGGGCAGAGCTTTGGGACAGCAGTCTGGGCATGGCAAGCTTCCTCGTCGAACAATGGGCCGGGTGTGGCCGAGAAGAGTCGGCGGTGGCGCGGATCGCCCGCCGGAGCATGAGCAGTATGCAGAGCGCATCGGTGATGGATCTGGGCTGTGGCATGGGTCTGACGGGCACGATCGCCGCTCGATTGGGCGCCCGCGTGCTCTTTGCCGATCTCGAGACACACCCGCTGCTCTTCGCCGAGTTGAACAGCCTGTCCAATGCCTCGCAGTGCCGTATGCGCAAGGTGAACTGGCAGAGCGATCGCTTGCATGAAGGCTTTGACCTGATCCTGGGGGCTGACATCATCTATGACCGCAGCCAGTGGGAATTCCTGGAGCCGTTCCTACGCGCCCACCTCGCGCCGGGCGGCGGCATTCTGCTGGGTGAGCCTGGCCGATCCAGCGGCGAGGAGTTTGAGGCCTGGATCGTCGCGCGCGGCTGGGGGATGCGCCGTTTTACGCAGGGCATGGCGGACATAGATAAGCCCATACGCTTACTGGAGTTAGAGCGACTTCCGTAGCTCTGTGGAAGACGGCAGTTTAGGGGCAGGGCACGTATCTGGCACTTCTGGTGCGGGGCGTCTCGTTCGCCACTGCGGGGCCTTGCGGATAAAGTAGCGGCGATGTCTGAAGCGGTGCCGACCATCTATGCTCCGCCGGTCCGGCCGGTCCGGTTGTCCCTTTATGAGCGACTGATCGCGCTGGCGATTGCCGGCGGCTGCGCGGGGGTGATTGCGACGGCGGTGCATCTGCGGCCATCGCCCGATGGCACGGGGACGCACCAAGGCCTGAGCTTCCTGCCTTGTACGATGCTGGCGACGACGGGAATCCCCTGTCCAAGCTGTGGCATGACGACCAGTTTTGCCTGGTTCTATCGGGGGAATCTGGCCGCCAGTTTCTGGGTTCAGCCCGGAGGTTTTGTTCTGGCATGGCTGACGGGGATGATGGTGATCTATGCATTGTATGAGGGGCTGAGCGCGCGGCCGATTCATCGGCTGTTGCGGTATCTGCCCGTGCGTATCTGGATCACCGTCGGCGCGGCAGTGCTTGCGTTTGGCTGGGGATGGAAGATCATAATCCACCTGGCGGGGATGGACGGGTGGAAATCGTCAATGGGCGGCTCGGGTTGAGCTCGCCGTCGCGCGGGACTATTGAGCATGGGAGTGTTCTGGATGCGAATACATCGGACTCTGTTGAGCGTAGTGTGTCTGCTGATCTGCGGACTGATGATAAACGGCTGTGCCCTCTTTGCAGTGTTTGCCAGTGCTGTCCCGAAGTCGGAGGACGCCAAGTACAAGGGTCTGGCGAAACAGCGCGTCGCCGTCATGCCCTGGGCCGAGCGCAGTACGCGCATCGACTACCAGACCATCCAGCTCGATTTGGGAAACACTATCCAGTCAACCTTGCTCGCCAAAGCCGGCGAAGCGGATGTGAAGGATATTCAGTTCCCGTATGAGGTACGCTCGGTGATCCGCTTCCAGAAGGAGCATCCCGAGCTTGAGGGACGTGGCATCGCCGAGTATGCCCAGCGGATCAGCGGGGTTACGCGGTTGATCTATGTTGAGATCGGCGACTTCACGACCCGCAGCGATACGGCCGTGCAACTCATGCGCGGGGCAATAACGGCGAATGTGAAGGTTGTGGAGATCAGTGGCGGCAAGTCGAAGATCGTCTATGAGGTCAACAATTTGCGGAGCTACTTCCCGCCGAAGCAGAAGGAGGGCGTGATCGATGTTCCGGAGCAGGCGATCTATGCCGGTACTGTGCAGGCCATGGGCCAGCAGATCGCAGAACTGTTCTATGGCCACATCGTCGAGGAGGATTAGCCTGATGGAAACGCGACGCCTCTTGTTGACGATAGTTTGCCTTGCGGCATTGCCGGCTCTGCTGCTGCTGGTCGGCTGCAACGTCATCGCATTCGCAGCCGGCGCGGTGCCGCAGAAGGTTAGCGCCAGGTATGAACCGCCGAAGACGCCGATGCTGGTCCTGGTCGAGAACCGCCAGAACCCTGGCACGATGGTTACTGAGGCCGATCAACTGACGCTCTTCATCATGGATGACCTGGCAACGTACAAGGTTGCCCCGCTGATCGAACTGAAGAAGCTCTATGAGCTGCGCGACAATGAAAAGAATATCGACAAGATGACGATCTCCCAGATCGGCAAGGCCGTGGGAGCGCAGCAAGTGCTTTATGTCGACCTGCAGAGACTGAACGTGAGCGAGGACGAGGGCGGGGTGCCCGTGCATTCTCGACTCGAGGCAACCGTTCACATGGTTGATGTCAAGACCGGCACCACGACGTTTCCAGCCATGGGGCAGGCGAATTGGCCCATCAACATGGAAACGCCCATCACCTCCATGGGTAATCGCGCCAATTCCGATGCGGTGCGCGAATCGCTGCTAGGTTCGGTCGGCACATCGATCGGCCGACTCTTCCATGACTACATGGTGCAATGAGATGGCACAAATCTTCCATGCCCCCGCGGGGTTCTACTATGCCCAGAGCGCCGTTATCGCGGGCGATGTGACATTGGGCGCTGACGCGAACGTCTGGTTCGGAGCGGTGATCCGCGGCGACGTCGCGGCCATTCGCATCGGCGCCCGCGTGAACGTGCAGGATAATGCGGTCATTCACTGCGACAGCGGGCGCATTCAGGTGATCGAGGATGATGTTTCCATCGGTCACGCTGCGGTCGTGCATGGCTCGCGGATCGGAAGCGGCACGCTGATCGGCATGGGAGCAAAGGTGCTGGGGCGGTGCACGATCGGCAAGGGATGCATCGTCGCCGCCGGCGCGGTGGTGCCTGAAGGCATGGATGTTCCGGATGGCAGCGTAGTTATGGGTGTTCCCGGCCGATTCCGGCGGCAAGTCCGGGCGGAAGAGGTCGCCCACATCAAATGGATTCCGCCGCATTATGTGCAGCTTGCGCAGCGTTGGGCGCGCGGGGAGTTTGCCAGCCTCATCTAGAGCGGCGGGCGGCGGATCACACCGGCACGAGTTCGCGAATGCGCTGCAGCAGTTCCGATGCGCGGACAGGCTTGTTGAAGAAATGGGCGGCACCGATGGTGGCGAGCGCGTTGAGCGTATCGATCGAGTTGTCGCCGGAGAAGATGATGATCGGCAAATCCGGGCCGAGCCTGGTGCGGATCAGTCTGCAAATCGCCAGACCGGACACATCAGGCAGATGGATATCGATCACAGCCGCCGCGGGTGAGCCGACATACAGGTACGCCAGTGCATCACTGCCGTTGGTAAAGGCAGCCGCTTCATACCCTTCGCGCAGGAGCAGTTCAGCCAGGGCGCGCGCGGTGGGTTCATTGTCATCGACAATCAGAATCTCGCGCGGCTGCTTTTGCGGCAAATCCATCGATACCCCCGAATGGTTTCCGAAGTATATTGCTGGCCGCGGTCTGTGGACAGCGACATAATCTTGAATTGGAAAGGAGACCTCTGTGAAGTTTATGACACGGTACCTCACGTTCAATGTGCCGGCCCGCATGGGCTTTGTGAACATCACCGGTGCGTTGGAGGATGCTCTCCGTGAATCGGGTGTGCAGGAAGGCCTGTTGCTGTGCAATGCCATGCACATCACGGCATCGGTGTTTATCAACGACAATGAGTCAGGACTGCATGAGGATTACAAGCGATGGCTGGAGCAGCTCGCGCCATACGACCCCTCGACACAGCGATACCAGCACAACCGCACCGGCGAGGACAACGGCGATGCCCACCTTAAGCGTCAGATCATGGGGCGTGAGGTCGTGATTGCGATAACCAAGGGCAAACTGGATTTCGGCCCGTGGGAACAGGCGTTCTACGGCGAATTCGACGGCCGACGGAATAAGCGCGTACTGGTGAAGATCATTGGGGAATAACGGGCCTCTGTCGTGGATTTCAGCATTAAAGGGGTCGGGAGTCTTTTCAAAAAGACTCCCGACCCCTTTAATGCCTTCGCGCTGCAGATGTTGCCTTGCATCGCTCTATGTTATATTGTTGGTTTGTCATCTTATGGAGTAGGACAACCTATGCAGAAGTTCCCGCGCACCACGGTCGGCGGCGTGTCTATTTCCCGCATGATCATCGGCACCAACTGGTTCATGGGCTATAGCCACACCACGGCTGCCAAGGACCAGTACATCAATGAGCACCACAAGAACCGCAAGGCAATGGCCGACGTTTTTGAGGTGTTTATCAAGGCAGGCGTCGACACCATCATGGGTCAGATCCAGAGCCCCCCGCTGCATGATGCCGTGCAGGAGGCCCAGCAGCGCACCGGGCAGAAGATGATTATCGTCTCCACCCCCGGGTTTCCTGTGAAGGCTGACACCCCCGAGAAGGGCTTCAGCGAGGCGGAGCTCGACAAGATCTGCGCGGATGATGCCAAATTCGGCGCCGTATTTTGCATGCCGCACCAGTCCACGACCGATGCGCTGCTTGATCGCTGCAGCCGTAAGATCCGCAAGCTGGACCAGATCACAGCAGCCATCCGGCGCCACGGCATGATCCCGGGCCTGTCGACCCACATGCCCGAATCGGTCACCTACGCGGACGAGTCGGGCGCGGATGTCGAAACCTACATCCAGATCTACAACTCGATGGGCTTTCTCATGCAAATCGAGGTGGACTGGATTCAGCGCGTGATCCTGGGCGCGAAAAAGCCGGTGATGACGATCAAGCCGTTTGCGGCCGGGCAGATTCGCCCGCTGCAGGGACTGACTTTCGTGTGGAACTCGATCCGGCCGATAGACATGGTCACCGTCGGCACGATGTCGCCGCGAGAAGCCGAGGAAGTGATCGAAATGTCGATGGGCATCCTCGAGCGCCGATCGATCCAGCTCAACCTGCAGGAAACCCGCTCCAAGGCTTCAGTGAAACCACTGGTGAAGAAGTAAATCAGGTTGCGGAGAGTTAAAGGGGTCGGGAGTCTTTTAAAAAAGACTCCCGACCCCTTTATTGCGGCGGCGCGGCATTTGCCTTGCATCCCCCTCTGTTATACTGTTGAATTGTCGCAATCATGGAGTAGTGCAACCTATGCAGAAGTTCCCGCGCACGACTGTCGGCGGCGTGTCCGTTTCGCGCATGATCATTGGCACCAACTGGATGGTGGGCTGCAGCCACACCACTGAGGCCAAGGACCAGTACATCAATGAGCACGTCAAGAATCCCAAGGCGATTGCCGACATCATTGAGGTCTTTATCAAGGCGGGCGTTGACACGTTCATGGGCCAGATCCAGAACGCCCCGCTGTTTGATGCGGTACAGGAAGCGCAGCAGCGCACCGGTCAGAAGATCATCGTCGTCTCTACTCCCGGTCTTCCCGTGAAACCTGAGACTCCTGAAAAGGGCTTCAGTGAAGGAGATCTGAACAGGATCTGCGAGGAACAGGTCAAGTGCGGCGCTACGTTCTGCATGCCGCATATGGCCGCGACTGATGCTCTGGTCGACCGCTGCAGCCGCAAGATCCGCAAGATGGATCAGGTCTGTGCGGCCATCCGCCGGCACGGAATGATCCCCGGTCTTTCCACGCACATGCCCGAATCGGTCACCTATGCGGACGAATCGGGGCTCGACGTTGAAACCTATATCCAGATCTACAATTCGATGGGTTATCTCATGCAGATCGAAGTTGACTGGATTCAACGCGTGATTCTGGGCGCGAAGAAACCAGTGATGACGATTAAGCCGTTTGCGGCCGGCCAGATTCGCCCGCTGCAGGGCCTGACCTTCGTGTGGAACTCGATCCGGCCGATCGATATGGTCACCGTCGGCACGATGTCGCCGCGAGAAGCCGAGGAAGTGATCGAGATGTCGATGGGCATCCTCGAGCGCCGATCGATCCAGCTCAACCTGCAGGAAACCCGCTCCAAGGCTTCGGTGAAGCCGGTCGCCAGGTAGAGCATCCCGGCGCGCCATGGATACGGACAGGTTTCCCGCGCAAAGAGCATGGGAGTGGCGCAGTCACTTGGTCGCAGCGATCCGTGCGCGAGACGATAGACGCCGTCAACCAGGAACCGAGCGTTCGTTACGTAATGCCTGAACCCACCCCCATCCTTCCCTACGCTGTGCCCGACCCGGCCGCTCCACACCCGGCCAAACCCTACGTGGTCGGCATCCTCATCGGTCTCTCCGCCGCGTTCCTCTTCTGCGGCTACGAACTGGTGCGCAGCCCGACCAACACCCTGTTCAAAGCCGCCTACGGCAAGGCAGCTCTCCCCTACGTGATGGCTGCCACACCGGTTGGCGTGGTCGTGCTGCTCTATATCTATGGCCGGTTGCTGACCTGGCTCGGCCCGCGCTGGACGCTGGTTGCCACCACGATTGGCTCCTGCGCCATCCTCGCCGGCTCCTATGGCGCGATTGCTGCCGGCTGGAACTTCGCAGCCGCCATCCTCTACGTTGTCCGCGAGGCTTACATCGTTCTGCTGATGGAGCAGTACTGGTCTTTCCTGAACAGCACGCTGGGTGAGGCCAACGCCCGCAGACTCAACGGACCAATCTGCGGCATCGGTTCAGGCGGATCCATCGTTGGAGGCATCCTCGTGGGCACCCTCGCCACCAAAGTCGGCAGCCCCGCCCTGCTGCTGCTGGGCGCTGCAATCACCCTCCCAACGGCGCTACTCACGTGGCTCGCCTATCAGTATGGCGGTCAGCCCCAGCCCCGTCCCGATGAGCCCCACAGTGATACCCTGGGCTCGCGCCTGCTTTTCCGCCAGCCCATCCTCGCCATTCTTCTGGGTGTGATCCTGCTGACCCAGGCCATTTCCGGCCTTACGGACCTCTCATTCCAGGGCATCCTCCAGGATGCCATTCCCGACCAGGACAAGCAGACGGCCTTCTCGGGCTGGTTCTACATGTGGCTGAACATCGCGGCCGCCTTCATGCAGTTCGGCGCCACCCCCCTGCTCCTCTGGCTCGTCCCGACCCGGCGCATCCACATTGCCATCCCCTTGATCCATGTCTGCACCTGCGCCTATCTATGGGGCAGCCCGACACTCTTGAGCGCTGGCATCGCCTACATGGTGTTCAAGGTGCTCGACTACTCGATTTTCCGCGCTGCGAAAGAGTTGCTCTACATCCCCCTCTCCTTCGACGCCCGCTATCGCGCCAAGGAACTGATCGACGTCTTCGGCTATCGCTTTGGCAAAGGGGGCATGTCGCTGGTTGTGGCTGCTCTGCAGAAACCTGGCCAGGCGGTTGCCGCGCCCATCCTCGCCCTCATCGCCGCTGGCGCCGCCGTGGCCTGGGCTGCGCTGGCGATTCCGCTGACTCGCCGGAAGGCGTGAAGTTAGTTCACGCCAAATTCGTTGCGCGTGAACCCAATTGCCTTGTAACCGGCCTGAGTCACAGCATGCATCAGGTCGTCAACGCCAACTCTGGAAGCATCAAAAAGCACCGATGCCTGCGCGGTCGGGAAATCCACCTCGACCTCGCTGACCCCCGCCAGGCGTTTGAGCGATCGCTGGATCGCCTGCTCGCATTTATGGCAATGCATCCCCTCAATACCAATAACAACGAGGTGATCGCGTGCGTGATCCTGCAACATAATACCGTCTCCTCCTGGTACGCGCAATACGGTAGAATCCCGGAATTGCGAACGCAACCCCATTTGCGCTTCAATCTTGAAGTAAAATGAAAAGCGGAAAAGAGAGGTCTATATCCATTACGAACGGCGCCATGGTCAGAATCCTGCTGAAACCAGGCAGAAGATGGCTTGATCTTGGCGGCTTGTTCGTGGATAGTCCGATATCGTCCGAGTTTTGATGAGATTTACTTGACGCAAACGTCGATTGCAGGGAGACTTACGCTTGAAATCGATCCTCGGGTGCAAGAGGGTGAATGATGCCAGTTCAGGCTTCATGTGAGCATTGCGGATTTTCCTATGTCGCCAAAGACGACATGGCAGGGAAGAGGGTGCGCTGTCGCAACTGCGGGCAGATTTTCACCATCTCCCTGGCGAGCTCTTCCCAGTCGGTATCTGGGGCTAACGCGCCGCCCACCACTGCCTCTGACCAGGCAGCGGCGTCGCCATTCCAGTCTGATCTGAAACTGCCTTCACTGGAAGATCTGCCCGATGTGCCCAGCGCACCGTCTCCCTACGAGCGCAACAGCGACATCACCCGCGTGATGCCTGCAATCGAGACCACCGAAAGCAATATGACCGGCGGCATTGGCTCGGCAAAGAGCATGATGCAGCGTACCGGAGACCCCGGGACGTTCGACGTCGCCGAAGGCGCGCCGGCCGCGGTGGTCCGCCCATTCAAACCCTTCGATTTCCCATTTGCACCGGAATTGGACAGGTTCGCACCCAAGATCGTGCTCTGGCTCATGCTGATCTGGGTGGCGTACGTTGCCTTCGCCTGGAATCCCGCGGATTCTGCTGCGATTCCTGAGCCGTACCTGCCGATGGTGAATGACACCTACCCGGCCTGGGCTGGATTGATCCCTGCGGCCGTCATGCTGGTCATCTTTGCAATCTTGTGGCTGCCGCTGTTTGCCTTGGCGCTGCACAAGCTCAGCACGGTACTTAGATTCCAGACGCCCACGGACAACAAGAGCCGAGCAGCGGCGCTGGCTGTATTTCCGTTTGCGCTGGGATCGGTCCTCTGGCTCACTGGCTGGAGCATCGGCTCATTGGTCTCGGGCGTAGTTCTGGGTATCATCATCGGGACACCGGCCGCCTGGTTCCTCTATCGCCTCAGGGAGAAGGAAATCCCCTATGCAGCGATCTTCCTGTCGGTATCCAGTGTTGTCGCAACGACTCTGAGCATCGCCCTGTACACGGGCGCCAATCAGGTTCTGAGCCATACGCTGAGCGCCTCTGGCAAAGGGAATCTGTTTGATGTCAGCCCGATGGGTCCACACCTGAACTGGCCGCAACCGCAGAATGGTCGATTGGCCACGAGCAAAACACCCGCCGGTGGCACTGGGACGACGCCTACTCGCGAGAGCCCTGCGGGTGGGAATGCCGGCGGAACGGCCGCAGTCGTCGAGGTTGCACCACAGGGCTTGCTGCGGGACCGGAAGGAGTTCAAGTTCGATCGTGACCCGCTGCGCATACTGCTTGTCCCGGGACGAGACGATGTGGTGGGCGTCGGCGTGCAGGCAAAAGACAGTACCGACCAGGAGGTCATCCGCTACAAGATCGACGACAAATCCACCAGCCCCATGCGTGACGTGCCGGCTCTCGCCCCTGGCGATGCGTGCATGTCTCCGGATGCCAATCGGATGGCCCTGCTGGTGCGCTCCATGGGCAACATACCGGTTGTGAAGGTGTGGTCCTTTGTGACCAACAAACTGGAGATGAGCTATAGCCCTCCTGAATGGCAGGCTACTGACGCGATCCAGATTCTGGGCTTCCTGAGCGATTCGCAGATTGTCTGCACACGCAGGCAGAGGGGCGCGTTCCAGCCGCTGACGCTGGACCTGCGGACCGGAGCCGCCCAGCCCTGGTATGTTGCACCCGCGGGGGCGTTGGAGGACAAGACCAGAGATGTGCACAGTCAGATGATGGCGTCAAGTACCGACCTCAAGAGCATCGCCGTGACCGCGTTCAGCCAGGATGGCAAAGGGTGGCTGCGAATCTACCACTCTGATGGTACTGTGGCCGACTGCGACCTGCGGATTCGAGACCGGGCTGTGGCCCTGAACCCGACGGGTCTGTCGTTTTCGCCCGATGGGACGAAGGTTGCGGCGTCGTTTGAACGCCCGGGCGCGATGTCGATCCTCACCTGCCCGGCCACCAGCAACGACACCGCCACACCAGCCTTTGACGGCACCGCGAGCTTTACATTGGGCATCAAGCCGCCGGAGCGCGACCCGATGAATCCTCGCGACACGAATCCCCGCGATCGCGACATGGCTTCCCGCGACACCGCCCCCCCGCCGCAGAACCAGCTCGTCTGGCTGGCAGGCGGCGACCGCTGGCTCTATGGCCGAATGATCATCGATGGTCCCACGCAGCAGAAACAGGGCACCATTGACTTGGGTCCACAGGTGCTGCAGATGACGATCACCGACGGCGAGAAGCTCTGTGCGCTGGTAACCACGGAGCGCGGCAACGTACTGGTCCGCGCAACTATTGCGACTTCGGCAACGCCGGCCGGCACGATCGATGCAACTACCTCCAGACCGTAGCAATTCCATCCATTCTTCACCGTGAATCCCGAGCGGCGTTGCGCCAGCGCGCGGGCGTGCAGCAGTATCGGCAACAGGGTATGATCGGGCATCAGTTGCAGCCGTAGCTCAGTTGGATAGAGCATCGGATTTCTAATCCGACGGTCGCTGGTTCGAGTCCAGCCGGCTGCGTTTGGGAAACACCACACGGGGTCAGTGCCGGAAACCCAGCCAGGAGTGTTCATGTCGCAATCGCAGATCACATCGCGCGAGCGAGTCCATAACGCCATGGGTCGAAAGCCCAATGATCGCGTGCCATATAACTTCCGGGCGGAGCCAGAGGTCTATGACAAGATCAGGCGATCTCGAGGGCTAAGCACCGATGAGGCCGTCCGGGTCTGGGCTCGCTCGGATATCCGGGATGCAGGAGGCATCTTTTCCGAAGGTGGTTATGGGGGATACAGCGGGTTTGGGTCCAAAGACCGGGATATTGGAAATGGCGTACAGGAGGATTTCTGGGGTGTGCGGCGCCAGCGCGTATCCTATGAAGGCGGCTCCTACATCGACATATGCCATTGGCCTCTGAAGGCAATGTCGATGGACGATATCAGGAAGTATCGATGGCCGCGGCCCCAAGACATCTTTGATTTCACCACGTTGCCGCAGCGGATAGCCAGTTTGAACCAGGGCAATGAGTACTTCTGGATGATTGAAACGGAGAGTCTGTTTGACCGCTGTTGGGCCCTGCGGGGCATGGAACAGTTCATGACCGATATGCTGGTGGAGCCGGAGCTCGCTGACTATATGTTGAGCCAGATGGCCGACTTTTTCTGTCAATACACGCAGATGATTCTGCGGGCGAGTAAGGGGGCGCTTGATGCCATAGGACTTTACAATGATCTGGGAACCCAGATCTCGATGATGATCAGTCCGGAGTTGTATCGGACGTTCATTAAGCCCCGGCAAAAGCGCCTGATAGAACTGGCACACGGACAGGGCTGCAAGGTCTTTTACCATTCCTGCGGAGGGATTCTTCCGGTGGTGGAGGATCTGATCGAAATCGGAGTTGATATTCTTGATCCGCTGCAGATGCGGGCGATGAACGTTAGTCCGGAAGATCTCTATCGTCGATTTGGCGGCCGAGTCACATTCCATGGCGGCCTCAATACCCAGCACTTTATGCCCACGGCCAAACCCTCCGAGATCGCTCAGGAGACTCGTCACCTTATCCAGGCTCTGGGCCCGGACGGAGGGTTTATTGTGGCCGGCACCCATCTGTACCAGGTGGACATTCCGGTGGAGAATATTGAAGCGGTTCACCAGGCGATTGCCGGGCAGACAGATTCGGGCGCCCAATAGACCGCTAGCCAGCGCAGCTTCGGCGATACTGCAGCGGGGGGACGCCGACGGCTTTGGTGAATTGCCGCGTGAAGAAGAAGACATCCTTGTAGGCAAGCTTCTGCGCGATCTGTTTGATGGGCCAGTCCTTCTCGGCCAGCATTCGCTGGGCTTCGGCGATGCGCTGGTGGATCTGGTACTCCTTGGGAGAATGCCCCGTCGCCGCGGCAAAGCGCCGGCGCAAGGTACGCTCCGATACGCCGGCGCGCTGCGCCAGGACGTCAATGCCCGGTGCGTTCCAATCGTCCGCTTCGTGCAAAACTCGAATTGCCCGCGACACCACAACATCCGCCTGCGTGCGTGCGCGAGCCTCCGCGAGCTCGATCAGAATGCCCTCCAGCACATTCATCGCCCGGCGCGCTCCCCATTCATCCGTCCGCCGGCTCAGGGCCAGAAGCTCATCAAACCGCCAGGAGTAATCCGCCCCAAATGCCGGCCGCTGCGGCGGCACCGGGAAGAGCCCCTCCTCTCGCCATTCGCGCAGCCGTTGCCCACGAAATGCGACGTAGTGATGATCCCAATGCGCCCCGAGCGGCCAGGCGTGAAAGCTGATTCGCGGCCCCGGATAGCAGGACCAGAAATAGCGGCCTGAGAGCAGGTGGCGCTGCGGTCCAATGAATAGCTCCACCGCGCCATCGGCCATGTACTGAAGTGTGTAATAGTCCTGAAAGACTTTGGCGACCTGATGCCGGCAATCGGCGACCGCCTGCCCGTAGAGAAAGATAAGATCGCGCTGCGCCATGTGGCCGAATAGTACAAAAGATGCCCCATCCGTCCATAGCGTCGGCTTTCGTCGGACTCTAGGATACGGCCGTCATGGAGATGCCAAAGATCACCGTCGCAGCGCTTGGGCCTGCCGTCAGCCGTGTCATCGAACTGGCCGGGCAGAAGGCCATCGCCATAGACCGTAGCTGGGATCCCGCGCGCGGTACCCCCGTTTTCACGATAAAGGGAAAGTATACCTCGCGCGGCTGGACCGAATGGACACAGGGGTTTGAGTATGGCCAGATGCTGCTGGCCTTTGATGGTTCGGGTGAGAAGAAGTTGCTTGAACTGGGCCGCAAGCGCACTCTCGAGCGCATGGCGCCGCACCTCACTCACGTCGGCGTTCACGATCATGGCTTTAATAACCTGTCCACCTATGGCAATCTCCGCCGGCTGATGCGCGAAGGGCGCATCAAGCATAATGACTGGGAACTGGCGTTCTATGAGCTGGCGATCAAAGCCAGCGGCGCAGTGCAGGGGGCGCGATGGTCAGAGGCGGCAGCTCCTGCCGGTACCAGCATGCCGCTGGGCTATGTCTACTCTTTCAATGGGCCGCACTCACTGTTCGTGGACACCATGCGGACAATTCGCATCATGGGGCTGGCGCATCAGCTTGGCCATGTGCTGATGGGCGAGGGCGATGCTCGCATCTCGCTCTTGCGTCGAGCGGTGATCCACGCCCTGACCACCCGGCGATTCAATATCTTCCCGGGCACCGGCCGGGACAGCTACGACATCCGCGGCCGAACCGCACATGAGGCGGTTTTCAACATCAACAACGGGGTCTTCCGCTGCCCCAGTTCGCAGCAGGGATACTCGCCCTTCTCCACCTGGACGCGCGGCCTGGCCTGGGCGATGCTCGGTTTCGCCGAGGAACTGGAGTTTCTGGCTACATTGGATGAGAAGCAGTTCGGGGCTGCCGGTCTGCCAAAGAAGGCGGCTGTCCTGAAGGACTTCCTCCAAACGGCCATCGACACCTGTGATTTCTATATTGACCATGCCACCGCGAGCGACGGCATTCCCTACTGGGACACCGGCGCGCCGCAACTGCATAAGCTGGGCAATTGGCAGAGTCGGCCGGCCGACCCGTTCAATGCGTATGAGCCGGTGGATTCATCGGCGGCCGCCATCGCGGCTCAGGGCCTCTTGCGACTGGGCCACTACCTCGGCCAGCGTGGCACGCGCTACACACAGGCCGGCTTGAACGTCGCCGCTACGCTGTTCGCCGAGCCCTATCTCTCCACCAGTTCAAAACACCAGGGCCTGCTGCTGCATTCAGTGTACCACCGGCCCAACGGCTGGGATCACATCCCCGCCGGTTCGCAGATTCCGCGCGGCGAATCTTCGCTCTGGGGCGACTACCACGGCATCGAACTGGCGATTTATCTGCAGCGACTGGCCGCCGGCAAACCATACCTGACGTTCTTCGCATAAAGGAAAGACAACCTGAAAGGACAACCATGACCACGCACAAGATCGGCATCATCATGAACGGCGTCACCGGACGCATGGGCACCAACCAGCATCTGCTTCGCTCCATTGCCGCGATCGTTAAGCAGGGAGGCGTGAAGGTCTCCGATGACGAGGTCATCATACCCGATCCCGTCCTCGTGGGCCGCAATGAGAACAAGCTCAAGAAGATCGCAGATCTGTCTGGGATCAACCCGCCCATCAGCACCGATCTCAAGCCCCTGCTGAAGGACTCGCGCTATCAGATCTATTTCGACGCCCAGACGACCGATCGGCGCTACGATGCCGTCAAGCAGGCCATTGCCGCCGGCAAGCACATTTACTGCGAGAAGCCGGTTGCCCTGAATACAAAGGAAGCACAGGAACTCTGGCACCTGGCGCAGAAAGCGGGCGTCAAGAACGGCGTCGTCCAGGACAAGCTGTGGCTTCCGGGCATTATGAAGCTCAAGCAGCTCATCGCCTCGGGTTTCTTCGGCGAAATTCTCTCGGTCCGCGGAGAGTTTGGCTACTGGGTCTTCGAGGGCGACACCATTCCTATCCAGCGGCCGAGCTGGAACTATCGCAAGGAGGAAGGCGGGGGCGTCATTCTTGATATGCTCTGTCACTGGCGCTACCTGGTGGACAATGTCTTCGGCAACATCAAGAGCGTTTCCTGCCTGGGCGCCACGCACATCAAGAAGCGCTGGGATGAGAGTGGCAAGCCCTACAAGTGCACTGCCGACGACTCAGCCTATGCCACGTTTGAACTGGAGAACGGCATCATCTGCCAGTTCAACAGCTCCTGGTGCGTGCGCGTGCGCCGCGATGATCTCCTGACCTTGCAGGTGGATGGCACGAAAGGCTCGGCCGTCGCCGGCTTGCGCGACTGTGTCAGCCAGCAGTACAACAACACACCCCGGCCGGTGTGGAACCCAGACATTGAGAACCCGATTGACTTCTATGGGTCATGGGCGAAGGTGCCCTCGCAGGTTGTCTATGACAATGCCTTCCGAGCTGAGTGGGAACTGTTCCTGAAACACGTGGTCAAGAACGAACCGTTCCGCTGGACCCTGCTGGAGGGGGCCAAGGGCGTGCAGCTTGCTAATCTCGGCCTGGACTCGTGGCAGAAGCGTGCGTGGGTAAATGTGCCGGAACTGAAGTGAACACCTGCAGGAGATTCAATGACTCAGAAGCTGACCGATCACTCGCGCCTCTGCCTGCACACCATCACGACTAAGCCCTGGTCGCTGCAGCAGTGCATTGACGGATACAACCGTGCCGGCATCCCCGCGATCACTGTCTGGCGGCAGGCGCTGGAGCCGCAGGGCCTCGCGGCATCGGCGAAGATGTTAAAAGGGTCGAGTCTGCGCGTGACCAGTCTGTGTCGCGGCGGCTTTTTCCCGGCTGCAACCGCCGATGGTCGCGCCAAGGCGCTCGATGACAACCGCAAGGCCATCGAAGAAGCGCATGCGATCGGCGCGCCGCTGATTGTGCTGGTCTGCGGTGCGGTTCCCGGCATCGCCTTGCCCGAGGCACGCAAGATGATCGCTGATGGCATTGCCGCTGTACTGCCCGAAGCGCAGGCGGCCGGGGTAAAACTGGCGATCGAGCCGCTGCATCCCATGTACGCCAACGATCGGTCGGCCGTGAACACCATCCGCCAGGCGAATGACCTGGTTCAGGAAATCGGCAGCCGCCAGGTCGGCGTTGCGGTGGATGTGTATCACCTGTGGTGGGATGATACTTTGGAGCAGGAGATCAGGCGGTGCGGCAAGGCGGGATCGCTAATGGCATTCCATGTGTGCGACTGGCTCACGCCCACGCGGGAGTTTCTCAACGACCGTGGATTGATGGGTGAGGGTTGCATCAACATCTCGCAGATCCGCGGCTGGGTCGAGGCGGCCGGCTTCGCTGGCGATGTCGAAGTGGAGATCTTTTCGACTGAACTATGGCAGACGGATCAGACGCAGTTTGTCGAACGGATCAAGCAGGCCTACCTGAACCACGTATAGGAGCAAAGACATGGTTGCACTGGTAACCGGTGGATCGCGCGGAATCGGCTTTGGCGTCGCCATGGCGCTGGCCAAGGCCGGCTATGACATTGTTTTCACCGGCCGGCGCGGCAGTACGGAGGTCGAGTCGGCCAGAGCTCAGCTGCAGGCCTGCGGTATGCGCGCCGAGTATGTGCAGGCTGACGTTTCCAGCAGCGCCGATCGGTCGGCATTGGTTGCCAAGATCAAAGAATCATTTGGCCGTCTGGATGTCCTGGTGAACAACGCGGGCATCGCCCCAAAAGTTCGCGCTGACATCCTTGATGCCGGGGAACAGAGCTTCGATGAGCTGATCTTCACCAACCTCAAGGGCCCTTATTTCCTCACTCAGCTTGTCGCCCGGTACATGATTCAGCAGCGCCAGGCGAACAGCGCATATCGAGGATGCATCGTCAACGTCAGTTCAGTCTCGGCCACCGTCGCTTCAGTGAATCGCGGTGATTATTGCATATCCAAGGCAGGCGTGGCGATGGCCACAAAGCTCTGGGCGGTCCGCCTGGCGGAATTCGGCACCGATGTGTACGAGGTACGTCCTGGTATCATCGCCACGGACATGACCAGCGGTGTGAAAGCAAAGTACGATGCCCTGATCGAAGGCGGTCTATTGTTGGAACGTCGCTGGGGCACACCTCAGGACATCGGCAAAGCAGTCGCCATGCTGGCACGTGGTGATCTGCCCTATGCCAGCGGTTCGGTGCTCGTGCTCGACGGCGGACTTACTCAACAACGTCTGTAGGATTTGGCGAAAGACAACGCATGAACGACATACTTGCACAGATCGGCGCGATGCACTTGGTTCCCGTGGTGGTCATCGACAAGGCGGCGGATGCCAAGCCGCTGGGCGAAGCTCTTGCGGCAGGCGGGCTGAACTGCATGGAGATCACGTTCCGAACCGCGGCGGCGGTCGAGGCAATCAGAACTGCCAGCGGGCTTCACGGCATGCTTGTCGGCGCCGGCACCGTCCTGAACGTGGATAATGTCAAACGTGCTGTCGACTCGGGGGCCAAGTTCATCGTCTCCCCGGGTCTGAACCCTAAGGTCGTTGACTACTGCGTGCAGAACCGGATTCCGGTGACTCCCGGTATAGCCACGCCGACCGAGATCGAGATGGCGCTGGATGCGGGTCTGGATGTAGTAAAATTCTTCCCGGCCGACGCACTGGGCGGGTGCAAGACCCTCAAGGCAATCGCCGCGCCCTACGGCATGATGAAGTTCATGCCTACTGGCGGGATCACGCAGCAGAACCTGGCCGATTACCTCAAGCTTCCGTGTGTCCTGGCTTGCGGAGGAAGCTGGATGGTCGCCAAAGATCTGATCGCCGCGCACAACTTCGCTGCCATTACTGAGCTGGCCAAGGCGGCTCGCGATCTGGCGTTATCTGTATGTGGCGCTGCGGCCAGGTAAAATCCATTAACCGAAAAGGAGATTCCCATGATAAGCATTGGCCTCGTTGGATGCGCACACATTCACGCTCCGGGTTTCGTCAAGAGAATCAAGACGCGTCAGGATGTAAAGATCACCAAGGCGTGGGACCCGAATCCGCTCCGTAGCGCTAAATGGGGCGGCGAAGTCGGGGCGACCGTCGTCAGTGATGTTGGCGAGATCTGGAACGACAAGGAGATCACGGCGGTGATCATCTGTTCGGAGACCAATCGCCACCAGGAATTGGTCGTGGCGGCCGCTAGGGCGAAGAAGCACATGTTCGTGGAAAAGCCTTTGGGCATGGGCGCTAAAGACAGCTATGCCATGGCCAAAGCCATCACCAAGGCCGGCGTGCTTTTCTCCACCGGCTACTTTTCGCGCGGCCGCGGGGCGTTTGTGTGGCTCAAAGAGCAGGTCGAGAAGGGCTCGTTCGGGAAGATCACCCGTATCCGCGGCTCCAATTGCCATTCCGGAGCTCTTGGCGATTGGTTCGCCGCCAAGCCTGATAACATCGCCGATGATTGGCGCTGGATGGCCGACCCGGCCGTTGCGGGCGTCGGCGCCTTCGGCGATCTCGGAACGCACTCGCTGGACATTATGCTTTGGCTGATGGGCGAAGTGGAATCGGCAACCGCCCTGCTCTCCTCCGGCACCAAGCGCTACGAGAACAGCGGCAGCTACTGCGATGAAACCGGCGAAGGGCTGATGCAGCTCAAGAACGGCGCTATCGGCACGCTGGCGGCCGCCTGGGATGATGTAGCCAACCCGGTGGATTTCCTCATCAGCGGCACCGAGGGCCATGCTGCGATCATTCAGGGCAAGCTCTACGTCAAGTGCGAGAAGCTGGGCATCAAGGATGACCAGCCCTATGAGCAGATTCCGGGCCCGGCAGCGGCCGGTCTGGATAGCTGGCTCAACGCGCTTGCGGGCGATCAGAGCGCGAAGCTGGTACCGGTCCGCGAAGCCGCGTATCGCCCGGCCGTGATGGAAGCCATGTACGAGGGCGCGAAGAAAGGGATATGGGTCAAGCCGAAGGAGATGAAGTAGGTTCGAGATACCCCATCGCCTGGCGGGCAACTTCACTGGCGGTGCTGATGTAAGGATAGAGTTCCACGGTCACCCAGCCTTGGTAACTCTGTGCCTCCAGTGCACTGAGGATCCCCTTGATGTCCATGGCGCCTTTTCCCAGGGGCAGGTGCTGGTGCACGTGGTTCTGGCCGATGTCTTCCAGATGCACGTGGGCGATGTACGGCAGGTAACGCTGCACGACACTCACCGGATCATCGCCGACACAGTAGAGATGGCCCATGTCACAGTTCATCGCGATCAGCGGCTCAGCGTCGAAGAAGCGCCGTTTGAAGTTGACGAATTCCTCGACGCTCTGGATCAGCAGGCCTGGCTCGGGCTCGATGGCGATGATGATGTTGTGCTGGCGGGCGGCCGGGAGCACCGCATCCAGACCATCGGCGAACCGTCGGATGGCCTGGTCTGTTGTCAGCCCGGTGCCGATCATCGGGCCGCCGGGCTGGATGCTGAGCGTTCGCGAGTTCAGGTCGGCCGCGAGTTGGATCGCAGCAATCGTGTGCTCGATTCGCAGGTTGCGAGCGGATTCATCCTGCTCGATCCAGGTCGGGTGGTAGGTATCACCGCGGGCAAAGAGAGTGAAGGCGTTGATGTTGCTGACCTGCAGGTTCAACTCGGTCAACATCGAGCAGAAGGCGCAGCGGTCACCGGCGGCGAACTGCGGAGGATAGGCATGAGGCACATCCGCCATGACTTCCATCCCGCGATAGCCCGCCACGGCGATCTCTCGCGCAGCCTGCGCAAGCGACGCTTTCTTGAATGCGTTGGATGAAAACGCGAAGTTCAGCATGGCATTTTACGTCTATTCCGGAGTCATCTCGACAACCAATGGCAATCGGCCTACGCAGGCCAATCGCCGCTGAAGACCTCGACGGCTGGACCGGTCATGTAGACGGTGTTCTTGGCGCGGTCCCATTCGAGTTCCAGATCGCCACCGGGCAGGTGGGCGAGGATCTTTGCATCCGTCCGGCCGGTCAGGGCACTGGCCACGCAGACGGCCGATGCGCCGGTGCCACAGGCAAGCGTGATCCCGCTGCCGCGTTCCCAGGTGCGCATCGTCACTTCGCCGCGGGAATGGACCTGCACCCAGTGGATGTTCATGCGCCGGGGGAAGGCCGGGTTGTGTTCAAGAATCGGGCCGAGCCGGGCAATATCAACGCTCTGCACATCGGGGACGAAAATCACAGCGTGCGGGTTGCCCACTGAGACAAATGTGCATTCGACGGCATCGTCGCCGCCGGTGACGCTCACGCGATAGACATGATCGGCGGCGGTCTTGGCGATCACGCTGACGTCGACCGGAATCTTCGCCAAATCGAGGATCGGGGCGTTCATATCGACGGTTACCTGGCTGACCTTGCGATCAGGGCCGAGCAAGAGTTGAAGCGCCAGCACTCCCCTGCCGGTCTCGATCCGAATCGGATTGGCGCGAGAGAGGCCGTGGTCATGGGCATACTTGGCGACGCAGCGGATCCCGTTGCCGCACATTTCGGCTTCGGAGCCATCGGCGTTGAACATGCGCATGCGGACATCGGCCTTGTCGGAGGGCATGATCAGGACCAGGCCGTCTCCGCCAACGCCAAAGTGGCGATCCGCGATCTTGATGGCGAGGTTGGCCGGGTCATCGACCTTCTCAACGAAGGCGTTGACATAGACATAGTCATTTCCGGCACCTTGCATCTTCGTGAACTTCATGGGCGTGAGATTCTATCGCCTGTGGGGCCAGGCGAGAAGGCTGTGATGCTGGCCCTTCGCTTTCCCCTACATCATGTTGATCGCCCGGCCGACGAGGATGACGATGACCATCAGGGAGATCAGCGCCTGTATCATCACCAGCACCTTGGCCCAGCGGGAAAGCACTGGCGCATCGGTGGGCGAGAGCGCCGTGCTGGTATTAAACGCCAGAAACAGGTAATCGACGAATCGCGGCGACCAGAGTCTGCCATCGCGTTCCCGCGCCAGATCCTGATGCAATGTCATCTGCGGGAAGAGGAATGCCCCTTTGGTATGCCCGGGCTGTTTTTCCCGCTGGTGCGGTCCGCCGGCGTCCAACCGCCAGTACCACGATGCGAAGACCACGACATTCGTGATCCACAGCAACGCGCCAGAACGCAGCAAGTCCACCGGCGATTCGCGATGGGCGGGCAGAGCGAGAACCAACAGGACAAGCGACCACAGCATGAAAACCGTCACGGTCCCAGCCAGCAGGTGCCCCAGCGCGAGGTATATCATGGGGTGTCCCCGACCATGAGTCAGCAGCAGAAGCGTCACCAGCACACAGACAACCACAATAGCCAGCCAGCGCGGTCCGGCCGAGAGACCTTCGGGCAAAGCCCAGAACAACACGCCCACGGCCAGGAGCGCGATCATGGCGGGCCAACGTGCCTCGGGCGCTGGCCCCGCCTCTGGCGGCGTGCTATGCGGGTGATGCTCGGCCATGGCCTCTGATCCTACCCGGCGGTTCTAGGTTCGCATATGGTCAACGTGGTCTCTTGCTCCGAACCGGCGGACTCACGTCCGCCGCTCCTCGTGGTGGCGCGGGTATGATCGCTGTGCGGCGGGGCATTACGCTAGACGGTTTCGCCCTGCTCCTTGCCTTGGGGTACCCACTGGAAGCGGTATGCTTCCTTCTTCAGCAGGCGCGTGATGTAGACGATCTCGTGCGTGTGGCCGGTGAAGTGGGCGGCGGTGTCGAAAATCGCAGAGGCCACGGTTTCGTCGAAGCCCTGGATTCGGCGTGGGACGGTGACCTGATCTGGCGGGGTGGAGGCCAGCACACGGTCCACTTCTGCCACGGCATCGGCCAGGCGTTCGAGCAGTTGGGCTTTGGAGTAGCGCGTCCGGTCGGAGAACTCCAGTTGTCGTTTGCGCACGTCCGGTGCGCCGCCGACCCCGGCGATAATCCACTGTCGCACATTCCCGCACAGGTGCAGAATCACGTTAGAGATGCTGTTCTGCCCCTCGAACGGCCGCCAGTGGAGTTCATCGTCGCAGAGCTGGTTGACGCAGTGCACGATTTTCTCATGCGAGCGGGCGAACGAGGTTCGCGCTACCTCGATCAGGAGCGCGGCCGGGTCCTGCTGCTTGGCGTAGGTCTGTGCCATGCTGTCCTCCTCGTCTCGATCCAGTATACGCTACGGATTGGGCGATTGCGCCGATGTCGGTTAAACAAGAAAAGGCACCCGGGCCGAAGCACCGGATACCTTGTCAGGGTTTAATAGATCGAGCGGTTGATCTATTACCCGAGCGGGGGCTGGTTCTGCAGGGCTGTCAGATCGGCCACGAGCTGCGCCCGGTCAGCGCTGATTCGCGCCAAGTCGGCTTCAAATGCGGCGAGACTGGCCGCGCGATCGGCGACGAACTTGGCAACGTCAGCCTTAAGTTGGTCGGTGGCGTTGGCGTCGTTCTGGGCAGCGGCCAGCAGGTTGTCCATGTCCGTCTGCAAGAGACAAACGAACCAGACACAGGGATATTGCGAGTGGCGAGGGGGCATTAAGGGCCCGTGTGTCATGTCAATGACGGAGGGGGCGGGTACGAGGTGATACTCTGTCGCTTGGCGAGGCGGCGGCGGTAGTCCTGGAGTTTGGCATTCCAGAGGGCGCGCGTGGCTTGCAGACCGGGGGTGCTGGTGTCGCCGGCGGCGAGAGATTCGAGAAGCGCGAAGGTCTCCTGCGCTGTGCCCTCGATCAGGTTCTCCGCCAGCGGCGTAATGCACGGATCCTGGCCGTGCTTCAGAGACTCGTGCACTCCGTGAATGAGCGTATCAATCGCAAGCATCTTCGTCGCCCAGGTTCCGGCGTGGGGGTAGGTTTCCATGAACGTCTGGATGATGGGCATTGCGCGCACGCCGTGGACACGCCTGCCCTTGTAGGATCGCTGATAGGTGGTCCACGGCGTGTTGCGGTGACAATCCTGACACTGCAGCATGCTGCCGTGGGTCCGTTCGCCAAGCAGCGGCTCGCCGCACTTCCAGCATAGGCGGTATGAGACTCTGCGAATGCTCTCACAGCGGACCAACAAGGTCATTCCCACTTCGTCAATCAGGTCCTGGTCGTGCAGGCCTGTGACATCGCACTCATAGAGGCGGCGCAGGAGCTGCGGAGCCAGGCGCGGGGCCCAGCGGATCGGCTCGGGGCGGCTTTGATCTGTGTGGTCTGAGGACATGGCTGGGATTGCCCTATGGTGTGATGCTTCGCGTCGATGCTGTCGCGGTGGCCTCGGTTAAATCGTCGATGACACAGCGCAAGCCTTCGATGACTTTGGCCATCTTACCGAAGTCGAGTTTGTCGGGGGTATCACCGCGGTTGTGATAGTGACGATAGCGGAAGGGGGCGGTGTCGGTGACCATCAGGGCGGAGTAGCCCACCTGCCAGAAGCTCCAGTGGTCTGACCAACCAATGCCCGGAGCCATGTCAGGAACCGCGCCGCCTTCGGAAGGGAACTGGCAGTGCTTGCGGAACGAATCGATCGCATCACGCATCAGGCCACCTGATTGGACGTTCGCAACGAAGCCGATGAAATTGCCGACGGACGGGTAGACCTTGTCGTACGGTGAGGGGTAACGCTGGGAATCCGGGGCGTCGCTGTAGTATCCGATGGTCTCCAGGCTGAACATGCCGACGATGTTTTCATTGCGGTCTTTGCAGGCTTTCGCGTAGACCATACTGCCCATGGTCTTGGTCTGGAAGCTGGGCGGCTCCTCTTCCGCGAAGGCGACGAAGCGAATCGTGCGGGCAGGTTTGGAGCCTTTGAACATGCGGGCCAGTGCCAGCACGCCGGCCACCCCGGAGGTGTTGTCGTTGGCACCGGGGCTGTCCTGGACGGTGTCGTAATGAGCGCCGATGACGAAGATCTCAGTGGCCTTGGTCGTGCCGGGAATGGTGACTTCGATGTTCGCGCACTCGACATCGCGGGCGGTGAAGGTTTGCAGTTTCGGCTCATAGCCGAGAGCACGGAACTGGTCGACGATGTAATCACGGGCCCGGGCGTAGGCTTCGGGTTTGTAGGTGCCGCGTTCGCCGATGCCCTCGGCAAGGGCAACGACGTGCCGGTGCAGCTCTGAAGAGAGATCTTCACGGCCAGGCGTGACGGCGCCGGCGAAGCTGGTTCCTGGCGTATAGAGCATCGCCCGCCAGCCTATCGCAATGAGGATGAGCAGGAGAACGGCCAGAATTCCCAGTCGCTTAAGGGCGCTCTTTGAGATAATCCTGCTTTGCCAAGACATTGGTGTTCTCCTGTAGAGCCGGTGACCCCACCGGCTGAAGGTATCACACAGGGTGGATCTGGGTTAGCTCTGCCCTCTAAAGCAATCCATATTGGCATCCTCTTTGGGGCCATCAGTATACGGCCGGTGAGGTCACCGGCCCTACTATTACGCCGACGTCACCACCGCGGTATTTCAGGCTTTCAGCGCCGTATTATACTGGACATCATGCTCTATGATCCCCGCTGGCCTGTGGCATGGTTTGACTGGGCGCAAGTTCGATGCATTCAGGGCCATCATCTTCCCCATCTGGTGCAACCTAATGCGGTCTACTTTATCACCTTCCACTTGGATGATTCGATGCCGCTGGAGGTCGCGTTGAGATGGAGGCAGGAACGCGACCAGTGGCTGAAGGATAACCCGCCGCCACATACGGAGGAGCAGGAGGAGATTCTGAAGAAGCTGTACTGGACTCGGGTGGAGCACTACCTCGATCGAGGCGTGGGAAGCTGTGTGCTGGCATCGTCGGAGGCGCAAGATGCCATCGAGTACGTTCTGCATTACTCAGACGGCAGTGACTACCGACTGGGTGACTACGCGGTCATGTCCAACCATGTGCACGCCCTCGTGCACATTCCCGATCCAGACGAGATGCTACCAACGTGTCTGCGATGGAAACGGATCTCGGCTAAGACGATCAATGCTCAGATCGACCGCGCCGGGACGCTGTGGCAAGAAGAATCGTTTGACCACATCATGCGCAGCCCCGAGCAGCTTGAGCGAAGTCGGGAGTACATCCGTCAGAATCCCCGGAACATCACGCAGGGGCGGTTTCGGTTGGGTTGCGGATCGTTGTTTGCGTAGAGCCGGTGACCGCACCGGCGGAAGCATGAGATGGCATGATAGGGGTCGAGCGGCAGGTTGCGTGGAGCGCTGCATGTCTCATTAGTTGCGCAGGTTGGCGTCATTCGTATTTCCGCCGGTGGGGTCACCGGCTCTACTGAATCGCAAATGGCAAACCCCCGCGCGTTTGATGCCGCAGGGGTTTGATGATCGCTCAGATTGTTGGTGAGGTTACTTCGCGGTCTCCGGCCGCCACGTCTGCAGGATGCGCATGTAGTTGGCGCGCTCAAAAGCACCGGGGTCTGGGCAGCGGGCGAGGCTCATGTTGCCGCGCATCTGCTGCAATGAGTTGTATTCCAGCGTCTCGACCTGCTGGGCGAGGCCGGCGTTGAGTTCCTTCAAGTACTCGGTGCCGCGCTCCAGCAGGCAGGAAACCACCTGCACGGCATGCGCGCCGGCCATGATCGACTTGATCACATCCTCGGGCGTGTGCACGCCGCCGGAACAGGCGAGGTTCGCGCCCAGCTTGCGGCTGAGGATCGCCAGCCAGCGAATGCGAAGCAGAAGCTCGGCACTGGTGGAGAGCTTGAGCGAACTCATCGCCTCGAGTTTTTCGATGTCGATGTCGGGCTGATAGAAGCGGTTGAACAGCACCAGGGCATCGACGCCCAGGTCATCAAGCTGATGGGCGAAGTTGGCCAGTGAGCTGTAGAACGGCGAGAGCTTTACGGCGATTGGGATGCTCACGGCCTGGGTGACCGCGCGGACCACTTCCAGGGTGCGCTTCTCCATCTGGTCGCCCGATTCCTGGGGATCGGTCGCCAGCGTGTAGACGTTCAATTCCAGGGCATCCGCGCCGGCTTGCTGAATGAGCTTGGCGTAGTCGGTCCAGCCGCCGACGGTCGAGCCGTTCAGCGAACCGATGACGGGGATGGCAACCGTCTGTTTGATCTTGCGAATCTGTTCGAGGTACTGCTCCGGGCCCATGCGGTATTCATCGGGCTTTGGGAAGTACGAGAGCGCCTCGGCGTAGCTGTCGGCGTACATCTCCATGTGGTAGATGCTGGCGAGGCGCTCGCCGGAGATCTGTTCTTCGAACAACGAGTGCATGACGATCGCGCTCGCGCCGGAATCTTCCAGCTTCTTGACTTCGCCCAGGTCGGTGACCAGCGGCGAAGAGCCTGCCATTAACGGACTGGAGAGCTTGAAGCCGAGGTAATTAGTTGAGAGATCCATTGTCATTCCCTTCTTTTGCGTTTTCAGTGGACAGCCCGACTTAGTGCCCGCAGGCATCACCTGCGGGCACTAATGGCTGATTGTAGTCCTCAAGCCTTCTCTGCCGCTGCCTTTTCCGCCGGTGTGGCCGATTCTTCGGCCGGGGCCTGATAGACGGCGAGCTTGCTCATTTGCTCATAGAGCATCCAGCGCTTGGCAACATCGAACTGCGCCTGACCAATGAGCTTGGCAAACGCTTCGGGGTTCGTCTGCTCCACCATGCGGTAGCGAGTTTCGTTCCTCACGTACTGCATGAGCCTCGCCTTCGGGGCGGCCGAATCGATCTGGAGCGGCTGCTTGCCCTGCGCGGCAAGACGCGGGTCGTAGCGGAAGAGCGGCCAGTGGCCGGAATCCACCGCGAGCTTCTGCTGCTCGCACCCGTACGACAGGTCATAGCCATGGGCGATGCAGTGAGCATAGGCGATGACCATCGAGGCGCCGGTGAAGCTTTCGGCTTCCTGGAAGGCCTTGACGGTCTGAGCATCCCTGGCGCCGAAGGCAACCTTGGCGACATAAATGTTGCCATAGCTCATGGCGATCATGCCCAAGTCCTTCTTGGGCGTGGTCTTGCCGGCCGAGGCGAACTTGGCGGCAGCGCCCATTGGAGTGGCCTTTGAGGCCTGGCCGCCGGTGTTGGAATACACCTCGGTGTCCATGACCAGCAGGTTCACATCGTGCCCGGTTGCCAGGACGTGATCGAGGCCGCCGTAGCCGATGTCATAGGCCCAGCCGTCACCACCGAGAATCCAGACGCTCTTGCGTACCAGGTAATCAGCGACAAAACCGAGCCGGGTGGCTTCGGGGCTGGACATGCTGGCCAACTGCTTGCGGAGTTCGACAACGCGTACGCGCTGAGCGGCGATGCCGGCTTCAGTGCTCTGGTCGGCATTGAGCAGTTCCTTTACCAGGTTCTCGCCCAGTTGACTGGAGAGCTTGGCGCTCAGTTCACGGGCAATCTCGGTCTGTTTGTTGATCGCCAGGCGATAGCCCAGGCCAAACTCAGCATTATCTTCAAACAGCGAGTTGGCCCATGCCGGGCCGCGGCCGTTGCTATCGACGCAATAGGGCGTGGTGGGCAGATTGCCGCTATAGATCGAGGAGCAGCCGGTGGCGTTGGCGACGATCAGGCGATCGCCGAAAAGCTGGGTGAGCAGCTTGACGTAAGGAGTCTCGCCGCAGCCGGCGCAGGCGCCGGAGTATTCAAACAACGGCCGCATGAACTGGCTGCCCTTGACGTCGATCCGGAGCTTGGTGCGATCCGGGTCGGGCAGAGCCAGGAAGAAGTCATAGTTCTTCTTCTCGGGTTCGCGAAGCGGCAACTGGTCGGCCATGTTGATGGCCTTGCTCTTGGGATTGCTCTTGTCCTTGGCCGGGCAGACGCTGACGCAGAGAGTGCAGCCCGTGCAATCTTCAGGGGCGATCTGGATGGTGAACTTCATGCCCTTGAAGTCAGCGCCCTTGTAGTCGACGCTCTTGAAGGTCGCCGGGGCCTTGGCCAGGAGGGCAGGCTCGTAGACCTTGGAGCGGATCGCGGCGTGCGGGCAAACCATGGCGCACTTGTTGCACTGGATGCAGATCGAGCTGTCCCAGACGGGGATTTCGGTCGCGATATTGCGCTTTTCCCACTGCGTGCTGGCCAGCGGCCAGGTGCCATCGACCGGAAAGGCGGAGACAGGCAGCAAGTCGCCCTTGTTCGCCATCATCACGGCCGAAACGCGCTTGATGAAGTCCGGAGCCTTGTCCGAAACAATCGGGGGCATGCTCTTCTTCGCGGTTACCGTCGCGGGAACGGGAATCTCGAAGAGATGCGCCAGTGTGTGATCGACGGCCGCGAAGTTCTTCTGCACGACCTCATCGCCCTTGCGGGAATAGGTCTTCTTGATCGCCTTCTTGATCTGCGCGATCGCCTCATCCTTGGGCAGGACGCCGGAGATGGCGAAGAAGCAGGTCTGCATGATGGTATTGATGCGCACGCCCATGCCGGTATCGTGACCAACCTTGTAGGCGTCGATCACATAGAACTTGATCTTCTTCTCGATCATCGCCTTCTGGAACTCGGCCGGGAGATCATCCCACACCTTTTCCCGGGGCATGGGGCTATTAAGCAGGAACGTCGCGCCAGGCGCGGCGTAATCGAGCATGTCATACTTCTCGAGGAAGCTGTACTGGTGACAGGCGACGAACTGCGCCTTGGTTACCAGGTAGGCGGAGCGGATCTGCCGCGGGCCAAAACGCAGGTGCGAGATGGTGATCGCGCCCGACTTCTTGGAGTCATAAACGAAGTAGCCCTGGGCGAAGTTGTCGGTCTCTTCGCCGATGATCTTGATGGAGTTCTTGTTCGCGCCGACAGTGCCGTCAGCCCCGAGGCCGAAGAACACGGCCCGCTTCACATCATCGGGCTCGATGGAAAGTTCGGTGTCATAGGCAATCGAGAGATGGGTGACATCATCCATGATGCCGATGGTGAACTTCGGCCGGCAGTTGGGCTTGGCCATTTCGGCGTAGACGCCCATCACCATTGCGGGGGTGAATTCCTTAGAGGAGAGTCCATACCGGCCGGCGACGACCTTGATGCCGGTTGCGCCCAGTTCAACGAGGCTGGTAACCACATCCTGGTAGAGCGGATCGCCGACGGCGCCGGGTTCCTTGGTGCGATCGAGGACGGCGAGCTTCTTGACGCTCTTGGGCAGCGCGGCCAGGAAATGCTTGCCCGACCAGGGGCGGAACAGGCGAACCTTCAGGACGCCGACCTTCTCGCCCTTCTTAAGCATGTACTCAACGGCTTCGTGAGTTACATCAGCGCCCGAGCCCATGATCACGATAACGCGCTCGGCATCGGGTGCACCGAAGTAGTCGAAGAGGTTGTATTGCCGGCCGGTGAGCTTGGCGAACTGATTCATCGCCTTCTGAACGAAGTCCGGGCAGGCATCATAGAAACCGTTGCAAGCTTCGCGGGCCTGGAAGAAGGTGTCAGGATTCTGCGCTGTGCCGCGGAGGACCGGACGATCGGGCGTCAGGCAGCGGTCGCGGTGGGCCTTGACCATGTCATCGGTTACCAACGCGGCGAGATCTTCATCATTGAGCATCTCGATCTTGGCAACTTCGTGGCTGGTGCGGAAGCCGTCGAAGAAGTGCATGAAGGGGATGCGGCTGGCGAGGGAGGCCGAGTGGGCAACGAGCGCCAGGTCATGAGCACCCTGCACGCTCTCGGAGCAGAGCATGGCGAAGCCGGTCTGGCGGCAGGCCATGACATCCGAGTGATCGCCGAAGATGGAAAGGGCATGAGTCGCCAGCGTGCGGGCCGTCACATGCATGACGAACGGCGTGAGTTCGCCGGCGATCTTATACATGTTGGGAATCATCAGCAGCAGGCCCTGGCTGGCGGTGAAGGTGGTGCTCAGAGCACCGGCCTGCAGGGCGCCGTGGACAGCACCGGCCGCGCCGCCTTCGGACTGCATCTCGGTCACCGACGGGATGGTTCCCCAGATGTTCTTCTTGCCCTTGGCGGACCATTCATCGGAGAACTCACCCATCGGGCTCGAGGGCGTGATGGGGTAGATAGCGATAACTTCGGATACACGGTGGGCAACAGAGGCGGCCGCCTCGTTACCATCCAACGTCAGCATTGTTCGTTTTGGGGTGGTCATAGAAGGGTCGATGTTACGCGCCGAAGGTTGGGGTTCAAGCATGGGACGTAAGTTTGTGCATTATTTCACCAGATGCTCATAGAGGCCCTCCATACTCGACAAATTCCATAGGAAATGCGGAAGAACAACGTCCACAAAGCCCGCAGAACATGGAGGGTCCTGTGATCATCGGGAAAGCTCTAAGCGCCGTAACATTAGCGCAAACAGGTATTTACGACGTGCGATCCTGGCGGTCCTTCGTGATGCCAGGCCTTAGCACAGATGACCTGCCCATGCTGATGCAGGGCAAAGAAGCAGCAGTCGCCCTCGATCATGGCGGGAACGATTTTGAGCACAGTACCGCCATTCCGTGAGCCACGCTACCATGTGTTGATGGTGCGGCTTGAGGCGATAGAGCGGCTGCAGCACAACACCCGGCGGGTGGTGGAGATCGTGTCGGTGCTGGTGAAGTATGGCCTGGCCGACTGGCTCCGTGCTGTGCCATTGGGTTTTGTGCAGACGTGGCTGCAAAGCGCTGAAGGCGAGAAAATCAGCGATGTCTCCTTCGAGCGCCGGGTTCGCCTGGCGATGAGCGAACTGGGGACAACCTTCATCAAGCTGGGGCAGATGCTGGGCACCCGGCCGGACCTGATCAGCCCGGAACTGGCCGAGGAACTCTCGCACCTGCACACGACCGGGCCGGCCGATCCGATCGAGATGGTGCGGCAGACGATCCGCGACGAGCTGGGCAATTGGCCGGCGGAACTCTTTGCGCAATTCGACCCGGAACCATTTGCCTGCGGGTCCATCGCCCAGGTGCATGGAGCCCGACTCAAGAGCGGCGAAGATGTCGTCGTGAAGATACAGAAGGTGGGAATACGCCAGCGGATCGAGGCCGACCTGTCCATCCTGGGCGGGCTGGCCGAACTGGCGGTGAAGTATGCCCCGCAGCTCAAGTCGTATGACCCGGTTGGCGTGATCCGACAATTTCGCCGGACGATCCTGCGCGAACTGGATTTTGCCTGCGAGCGGCGAAGCCTGATCGAGTTCGCGAAGAATTTTGAGGATGATGCCACGGTGCGATTCCCCAAGCCGCACCGCGAGTATTCTCTCCGGCGGGTGCTGACGATGGAACGCCTGCGCGGCGTCAGCGGGGCTGACGTTGACGCCCTGCACCATACGCATGCCGACCTGAACGAATTCGCCCGGCGCGGGGCGGCAATGTACCTCGAGATGATCTTCCGGGATTCGTTCTATCACGCCGATCCGCACCCGGGGAATCTATTGCTGCTCGACGGCGGCGTGGTGGGCGTGCTGGACTGCGGCATGGTCGGCCGGCTGGATGAGACCTTGCATGAGCAGATCGAATCGATGCTGCTGGCGGTTGCACATGCGGATGCCCGCTCGCTGACGGATGCGGTGTGGAATCTCAGTTCCGTGCCGCCCAAGTGTTCGCGCGAGCAGTTGGAAAGCGACCTGATGGAGTTTGTGGCCGACTACGCCGGGCGGGCGATTGTCGAGCTCGACCTGGCATCGGCGTTGAACGACCTGGCCGGCATTATCCGCCGCAGCCACATCGTACTGCCGCACGGGCTGGCGTTGCTGCTGAAAATGCTGGTGCTGCTGGAGGGAACAAGCCAGCGGCTCAGCCCCGACTTCAGCCTGGCCGAGATCATCGAGCCGCATGTGACCCAATCGGTCGGCCGGCGGCTTTCGCCCCGGCGGATTGCCAAACGGATGGGCAGGATGGTCCGCGAGTGGGATCGCGTGCTGGAGGCCCTTCCGCGTGACCTGAGTGAAGCGCTGAGGCGGATGCGCTCGGGCCAGTTCCGCGTACATCTGGATCATCATCACCTGGACCCGACCGTGAACCGCCTTGTCCTGGGGATCCTGGCCGCATCGCTATTCCTCGGTTCCTCGCTCCTCTGGAGCATGAAAGCCGCGCCGCTGCTCTTCGGCGTATCTGTGTTCGGCGCCCTGGGCTACGCCGTGGCGATCCGCCTCGGCTGGCGCGTCCTGCGCGGGATCAAGAAGTCGGGCGATGTGGCGGCGAAGGAGTGAGGGGATTGCGGCCAACAATGGACGCCGTTTGCACAGCGGGTATGGTGTGTAACCATGGCAACAAAAATCATTCTGGATACCGATATTGGCGATGATGTTGATGATGCACTGTGTCTGGGGCTGATTCTGGGATGTCCCGAGGTGGATTTACGCGGAGTGACGACAGTGTTTGCTAACGTCGATGCGCGAGCGCGACAGGCGCGGACAATATTGAGAGTGGCCGGGGAGAAGTTCGCGAAGGTGCCGGTATCGGCCGGGTGCGGCGGCTCCATGGCATCCCGGCCGGTGCACAACATCAAGGCTTATCTGGAGAATCACCTGCCGAACCAGGATGCAAGCTGTCTGCCGGAGGCGGAATTGCCCAAGGCCGATCCACGGCATGGGGTCGATTTCCTCTTGGATGAACTCAAGGGCGATGTGGCGCCGGTGACCATCGGGGCGATGACCAACCTGGCGATGGCGATTGTGAAGGACTGGCGGGTGACTAAGCGGATCCCCAAGATCCTGAGCATGGCCGCCGAGTTCCGGACACCGATGGCGGAATGGAACATCAAGTGCGATCCGGAGGCAGCGCATATCGTGTTCTCCTCGGGGATACCGATGGACATCATCCCCTGGACGATCGGGATGCAAGTGACGTTCAGGCAGGAACACCTGGACCGGCTGGACAAGTGCAAGCGGCCCCTGGCGCAGCGCCTGGCAATGGCGATCCGCTGCTGGCAGGGAGACTGGAGCGAGAGCGGGAAGAAGCCCAAGCCGATGCCCCACCTGTTCGACCCGATGACCATCGCGACGCTGGTCCGGCCGGACCTCTGCACGTGGAAACGCGGCTGGGTGAAAGTGGAACTGTCGGGGGCCAGTACCTACGGCTACACGACCTTCAAGGACGATGAGAAAGGCCCGCATCGCGTGGCGTGGGATGCGAAGGTGGATGAGTGTCTGGATTTCTGGTTTGAGAGGATTGAGAGAGTCTGAAGCAAATGACAAATGTAAAATGAAGGAGAGGCATTGCCTATGAGAGCAGCAGTTCCACATCGCTGGCACTCATGGCTTCCAGCGGGGTGTCGCTGTCGGGGGCGTTGATGATGGCGTCGGCCAGGTCGCGCTTGCGTTTTTGCAGGTCGAGGACTTTCTCCTCGACGGTGTCTTTGGCGATCAGGCGGTAGGCGAAGACTTGTTTCTCCTGGCCGATGCGGTGGGCGCGGTCGATGGCCTGGGCTTCGACGGCGGGGTTCCACCAGGGGTCAAGGAGGAAGACGTATTCGGCCGCGGTGAGGTTCAGGCCAACGCCGCCGGCCTTGAGGCTGATGAGGAAGATCGGGCACGCGGCATCGGACTGGAAGCGTTCGACGCGAGCCTGACGATCGACGGTGGAACCGTCGAGGTACTCGTAGACGATACCGCGTGCGTCGAGCTGCTTGCGAAGGATGCTGAGCATGCCGACGAATTGGGAGAAGACCAGGGCCTTGTGCCCTTCTTCGACGACCTCGGCGATCTGCTCGAGAATGGCTTCGAGTTTGGCGCTGGAATCGCCCACACGGGACTGGTGGATCAGGCCGGGGTGGCAGGCGGCCTGACGGAGGCGAAGGAGGGCCTCTAGGACTTGGAAGCGCATGCGCGAGAGGCCGTGCATGCGCACTTCGCCTAAGAGTGTGCGCTGATAGTAGTTGCGCAGCTCGTCGTATTCGTTGCGCTGGGAGCTCTCGAGCTCGACGAGCAGTGTCTGTTCGGTACGTGCGGGGAGTTCTGGGGCGACCTGCCGCTTGGTGCGGCGGAGTATAAAGGGACGGATCGCGCGGGCAAGAAGCCGGGCCGTATCGGGATCCATCGCTTTGCCAGCGACGGCATCCTCGGCGAGGCTGGTGGAGGAAAGCATGCCGGGATTGAGGAACTCGAAGAGGCTAATCAGTTCGCCCAGGTGGTTTTCCACCGGTGTGCCCGAGAGTGCCAGGCGGTGCGAGGCATCGAGCACGCGGACGGATTTGGCCGTGGCGGTGGAGGCGTTCTTAATCGCCTGGGCCTCATCGAGGATCACGCAGTCGAACTTCAGGCGAGCGAGATCGGCCGCATCGCGGCGCAGTGTGCCGTAAGTGGTGAGGACGAGATCGGCATCGTCAATCTGCTCGATGGCACGATCAGCGCCGCTGTAGTCGAGGAGGCGGAGCAGCGGGGTGAACTTCGCGGCTTCCTGCGTCCAGTTGAAGATGAGGGAACGCGGGGCGACAACCAATGAGGGCCGGCGGCCGCGGAGTTTGCCCTCGTGGCGTTGCTGGCGGCGCTCTTCGAGCATGGCAAGGACCTGGACGGTCTTGCCCAGGCCCATGTCGTCGGCGAGGCAGCCGCCGAAGTTGTGCTCGCGAAGGAAGGAGAACCAGCCGAGTGCCTCTTTCTGGTAGTGGCGCAGCTCGCCAACGAAGCCGACGGGCGGATCTAGTGGAGCGGCGATGCTCCCCTGCTGCAGCGTCTTGCGGAGGGAGTCAAAGCGATCGTCAGTCAGGGCGGAGGGGCTGGTGGAGCAGATGGCATCGACCAAGGCCGCCTGCGAGGGCGTGAATCGGAGGCTGTCCGAGTCAGATGAGCTTTGCGCGATGGCGGCGAGGGGGCGGAGCCGGTCGGTGGGGAGAAGACCCTTGCGCCCGCCGGGTAGTTCGATAAAATGATCGCCGCGGCGCAGGGCCTGGAGAAGCGCAGGAAGCTTGATGGCCTGGTCGCCGAACTGCACTTCTCCGGTGACATTAAGCCAATCGATGCCGGAGGTGATCTGCAGTTTGAGTTCGCCAGGCGGGATGTAGCGCGGGATGCCCTCACCTTCCACCTGCCAGCCTTCGGTGGCGAGGACCAGGGCGGCTTCGCGGAACTTCTCGGCCTTGAGCATCAGCTTGCGCTGGCCCGTGCTGACGAAGCGGAAACGGAATTCCAGGTCATCGAGGCGCTGGCGGAAACCGGCTTCGGCGCTCAGGCTACGCATGACAACGACGCGCCGTTTCTCGTCAAAGAAGGCGCTGGAGGGATTGGTGGCAGCGACGCGGGTCTGGCCGTAGGCGAACTCGATCTCGGCCGTGACGACATCCTCAGTGATCCACTGCGAACGCGTGCTGAGCAGAGCGCAGATGAGGATGGGGTTACAGGACGGCGTCTCGCGGGCGATGCCCAGATCGGCCGGCCAGTGCAGTTCGTGAGCGCCGGGGATCTTTGCCAGGTGCTTGAGCAGAACGGTGATCTCTTCTTTGCTGAGGTCGAGCTTGTTGCGCTGGATGAAGTCGAGGAGTCGCAGATTTACCGGGCCGCGGATGAGGCCGACCTGGGTATCGGCGATGAAGAGTGTGCCGTCAGCGAGGAGATGGAGGTGGGAAAGCGACAGGATTCCGGGGGCCGGTGCTTGAGCGGAGGTGCGTCTCAAATCCGCATTGATCGTGTAGCGATCCGTACCGGTGATCGTCAAGGCAATAGTCCAGGGCCCGGCGTCATCCCATTGCAGCGGTTGATTGGTCTCGGACCAGATGGCCCTGCCGGTGCGGCACAGTTCGGGAAGGACTTCGGCGAGGCCGGGGCGGTAGAGGGGCAGGCCTTCTTTGCGCTGTTCGTAACCGGTGAACTCGTCCATGCTGCTGGCGCCGGTGAGCAGTGTTATGATGCGGCGGTCGGCCGGATCCGGCAGGCGCAGGATATCAACCGGAGCCAGAGGGATGGTGGTCCAGGCGCCGGTTTGCGGATCGCGGATAGCGGGACGGACCTTCAGCCCAGCCTCTTCGCTGGTGGCGGGCATCTCCGAAAGGAGGTAAGAAAGCTGGCCGGCCGAACCGAGATCCAGAGGTGTCTGGTCGGTGTCGTCGAGGACGATCTGGGAGAGGCGCTGCAGTTCCAGGACCCAGGCAGCCGTGGGGGCTTCCTTGCCGCCGGCGATGAGGGTGGCCGGGAGCAGTTCGCGCGCCTCGGCCTCCATGAGCATGGCGGCGATGTGAAGGCAGCGTTTGTCAGCGCGAAAACCCTCGCAGTTGCACTCGCTGGTAGCGCGGGCCCGGTTCCATTCAACGCGGGTGAGGGAACAGAAATCGTCGGTGATCACCCTGCCGGCGAGGAATCCCGTATCGCCCCCGCGGCTACTGGAAATCCGAATGGCATTAGGCGTGGCGCGCAGCTCTTCGGCCAGCTTGAGCATTGCCGCAGGAAAGGGTTTGGTGATCGACGACGCCAGCACGATAGGGAATGATACGGGATGGGATCGGGATAGAGTAGAGCCGGTGACCTCACCGGCGGTATAGGATTGCGTGAGGAACTGTCGTGCTCTTGATCGCTCCACTCCGGCGGGGATGATCGGTCTGGCCCGTCCGATCATCGCTCAATGTCCGCCGGTGAGGTCACCGGCTCCACTGCGTGCTTGCGGCAGAAATCGGGTATGATTCCGTCTCGGCTTTTCCAGAGGAGTATTGGCAATGGTCAGTGCGCAAGATCGAGATGTACTTCGGCGGCTGGGTTCGCAGGTGGCGAAGATTGCAGCGCTGCCGGTGCAGAAAGAGAAGATCCGCCTTTGGAAGGCGCTCAACTCGCTTAAGCCTATCCGGCCGATGGTGATGATCGACCAGATGCCCTGGCACGAGATGGATGTGGATGGCGAGCTCAAGCTCCAGTGCACCGACCCATTCTGCAAAGACCTGGAGACGCAGCTTCGCCGAACCCTATATCGCTGGAAGCACATGCCCGCCGACTTTGTGGTGATGCCTTTTGTCGAAGTCTCCAAGGTCATCCGCAACAGCGGCTGGGGCATCGAGAGGCACGAACAGATCTCTGTGCTCGATCCGCAGAACGATGTGGTCGGCCACGCGTTCATCGACCAGATCACGACGGATGCGGATATCGAGAAGATCCACACGCCACAGGTGGACCTCGATGCGGCCGCAACGGCCGCCGCCGAGGAGAAGGCCCATGCAATCTTCGACGGGGTGATCGATGTGCGGATGCAGGGAATGCTGCCGTGGGTATCGCCCTGGGACATCATCACGCAGCTTCGAAACCCTGAGGCGCTGCTTTGGGATCTGGCCGACCGGCCGGAGTTTATGCATCGGCTGGTCAAGCGGTTGATGGATGCCGCGATGGGCATGCTCGATCAGCTCGAGGACAAAGGGCTTCTAGGCAGCGATATGACCTGGATTCACTGCACGGGGGCGTTTACCGATGAGCTGCCCAAGCCCGGCTTCAATCCCGCCAAGCCGCGGGCGAAGGATATCTGGACCTTCGGGATGGCGCAGATCTTCTCAACCGTTTCGCCCGCCACCCACGATGAGTTTGAGATCGCCTACTACATCCCCTGGTTCAAGCGGTTCGGCATCGTCTATTACGGCTGTTGCGAGCCGGTGGACGACCGCATCCACGTGATCCGCAAGCTGCCCAACGTGCGGAAGATCTCGATGAGCCCGTGGGTCAACCAGCAGCGCGGCGCGACGGAGATCGGCCGCGACTATGTCTTCTCGCGCAAACCCTCGCCGGCGTTTCTCGCCCCCGACGCCTTCAACCCGAAAGCCGTGGAAGAAGATCTGCGGCAGACGGTGCAGGTATGTCGCCAGCACGGCTGCCCGCTGGAACTAATCCTCAAGGACATCAGCACCGTCCGTTATGAACCCAAGCGCCTTTGGGAATGGGAAAAGATCGCGATGAAGGCGGTGGGAGCGTAGAAGTTCCCCGGATTTTGCTTGCACTGCGGCGGCGACGGCGGTAGATTCCCGCACTTCGCGCTTCCGGCCGTAGTGGCCGGGCTTTGATCCAACGAGGTGGTGTATGCTGCTTACTGCAATGCATCTTGAGAACCGCCCCGCTCGCATCGGCTGCTAGAGACACTTCCGTCCCTGCGGCCCGACCGGGCCGGGTTTCGTTTTCCATCTGGCAACTGATGTCTGGCCGATCTTGCTGCGCGCTTTGCCGCGCGCAACAAGCCCGGCCTTTCGTGGGAGATTCCCAAAACATGAAACGCCACAAGGACAAATGGGCGATGGCGGACGACCTGCGCGCCCATGTTGATGACGGTGAGTTTTCCGGCCGGCCTTCGCGCCGATGGCAGCAGGAGAACAAGCTCGGCGGGCTTTGCCGCCAGGTACAGCGCACGGTTGCGCTGTCGCTCTCGGGTGAGTGCCGTGACGAGGTTCTGCGCGATCTTCTCGTGTGGGCCGTGGTGCCGGCGCCAGATGCTTCACGACTGCTGGTGCAGGTGTACTTCGCCTCCACGCCCGCGCCGGCGCAGGCGGACGTGTCGCTGGTCGACCTGCTCGGCCGACTCGAGCGCGTCAAAGCATGGCTGCGCTGTGAGGTCGCTCGGAGCATCGTGCGCAAACGTGCGCCGGAGTTGATGTTCCAACTGATCAGCCCGCAGGGCCCGGACGGGCTGGAAGAACGGGAGGTGGATGATGCAGAGTGAGAAATGCGCTATGCACCAATGGCTCGCCGAGCCGGTGGATACCAGTATCCGCCAGGCGATCGGTTGCCTGGCGGACTGTGAGGATGTCTGTCACATCGCGGTGATGCCAGATGTGCATCTGGCGGAGAACGTCTGCGTTGGACTGGCCGTCGCGACGGCGCGGCGCATCTATCCCGACGCGGTCGGCGGCGACATCGGCTGTGGCATGGCGGCGGTGCAGCTCACGGCATCGGCTGGTGCGTTGCGCCGCCAATCTGCTGCCATGGAACTGCTCGATGCGCTGCGCCGGATGGTGCCAACGAATCGGCGCGGGCGAGAGAACGCCCGGCCACTGTCGGAGGAGTTGTCGCCGGATCTGCTGAGCGTTCCGCAGCTTCGTACGCAAGCGGATCGCAATGGGCGCGTGCAGTTTGGCACGCTTGGCGGTGGCAATCACTTCGTTGAATTCCAGGCCGATGAGCAAGACCGCTTGTGGATCATGGTCCACAGCGGTTCGCGTGCAATGGGGCCGGCGATTCGGCAGACGCATCTGGCTATGGCACAGAAGACCGGCTTCCTGCCATCGCTGGATGCAGATAGCCCGGCCGGACTGGCATATCTCAACGATGCCGCCTGGGCGGAGCGATACGCGGCCGGGAGCCGACGAGCGACGCTCGACGATGCATGCGCGACAGCGAGAAAGGTACTTGGCGCCCAGGTCGTCGAGGGATCGTTGATCGAGTGCTGCCACAACCACGTGCGCCGCGAGGTGCATTCCGGGCGCAAGCTCTGGGCACATCGCAAAGGCGCAAATCGTGCCGGGGAGAACGAAATCGGAATCATTCCCGGTTCGATGGGTGCGCCCAGTTTTCATGTGGCAGGACGAGGCGAGGTCAATTCGCTTTATTCCAGTTCGCATGGAGCGGGGCGGCGACTCAGCCGGTCGGCCGCCCGAGCGACCATCGCTGTTCGTGATCTGCAGCGGCAGATGGGAGAAGTGTGGTTCGATGCGCGTCGGGCGCACGAACTGCGCGAAGAGGCCCCGAAGGCCTATCGCGACATCCTGAAAGTGATGCGGGCGCAGTCGGAACTGGTGCGGATCGTGCGAAAGCTCCGGCCGGTGCTGAATTACAAATGAGGTGCGGCTTGCCGCGCGATTCGCTTCGCTCCTATACGGTCGGATCAAACACCTCATCAAACCCATATCCCTGGAAGTGCTTCACGTTGCGCGTGGCGAAGCGATTCACGCCGTAATGTCGAAGCGTCAGCGCCAGCCGGGCGTCGTAGATCCGTGTGCGTGCGAAGTCGTCGGCCGCCGCTCGCGCCCACAGGTTCTCCATTAAGCCGCCAGGATAGTCGAGCATGCGCCAATGCCGGTTTGAGCGCAAACGCTGAATGAACTCCACTGCTGCCTTGGCTGACATTGGATTTGTCAGCACAACTGGATTACGCAAACCGACATAGAGTTCCATCAGGACCAGCTCGCATAAAACGAAGCTCTCCTCGTTTTGTTTTGAGCGGATATACGCTGCCGCCTTGGAACTCAAAGGATCGCTGGTGTTGATGGCGTGCAGCAGAATGTTCGTATCGCAGCTTTCCATCACTTGAGGTGCCTTTCGAGCATGTCGTCCTCAAGTATCTCCGCCCACTTGTCTTCAGGGGCCAAGAGCGGCCCAAGGTCAGCCTGTGGAAGCTGCCATTCTGTCTCCGGTCTCTGCTGCCTACGCGGATACACGCTGAGCAGTAGCTCGCTGGCGCGGCGAAGTGTTTCCGCTAGCGACCATTCTCTCTCAGCAGCCAGCGAGCGAAGACGCTCGTGCAGGTCTTCCGGAAGTTGTACTTGCATCCGTACCATGACACTATTTTAGTGTATGCACTAAAATAGTGTCAACTGGCCTTCCCGTTGTGGTACTCCTGCAACGGCCGGACGGTCCATTTCTCGGCTTGCAGAGCGGGGATGGCCTTGGCGGCGGCGTTGGCGGCAGTCACCGTTGTCAGCATGCACACGCGGCTGAGCACGGCCATGGCGCGGATCTTGCCTTCGTCGGTCTGGGGACCCTTCTGCGTCGGCGTGTTGATGATCATCTGCACCTGGCCGTTCTTCACCAGGTCGCGGATGTTCGGCCGGCCTTGAGAAAGCTTGTTGATCCGCTCGCAGGGGATGTCGTTCTTCTTCAGCAGGTCATAGGTGCCACCGGTGGAGACCAGGTGGAAGCCGCAGGCGGCGAGGATTTTGGCCGGGCCGATGATGGATTTCTTGTCGCGATCGTTGACGCTGATGAAGACGGTGCCGGTCGTGGGCAGCGGGCCACCGGCGGCGATCTGGCTCTTGGCGAAGGCCAGTGCGAAGTTCTTGTCGATGCCCATCACTTCGCCGGTGGAGCGCATCTCGGGCCCCAGAATGACATCCACGCCAGGGAACTTGCTGAACGGAAAGACGACTTCCTTCACGCTGACATGCTTGGGATCGGGCAGTTCGCCGGTGATGCCAAGCTCCTTGAGGCTCTTGCCAGCCATCACCTTGGCGGCGATCTTCGCCCAGGGCATGCCGGTGGCCTTCGAGACAAACGGCACGGTGCGGCTGGCGCGGGGGTTCACCTCGATGACGTAGATGTCGTTGCCCTTGATCGCGTACTGGACATTCATCAGACCGCGAACGCGCAGAGCGCGAGCCATCGCCTTGGTCTGCTCCTTGAGCTGTTCGACGATCTTCTTGGACAGCGAATAAGGAGGCAGCGCACAGGCCGAGTCGCCGGAGTGAATGCCGGCTTCCTCGATGTGTTCCATGACGCCGCAGATCACCGCCTGGCCGGCCGAGACATCGCCGGTGGGGTCGAAATCGGCCACGCAGTCCACATCCACTTCGGTGGCGTTATCGACGAACTTATCAACGAGAATCGGAGCATCCGCGATCGTGGAGGCCTCGACGGCGTTCTGCATATAATAGTTGAGCTGGTCTTCGTCGAATACGATTTCCATCGCTCTTCCGCCCAGGACGAAACTGGGACGGACAAGCACCGGATAGCCGATGCGGAGGGCGATTTCCTTGGCCTCGCTGACGCTGCGAGCGATGCCATTTTCGGGCTGGCGGAGCTTGAGTGTCTGCACAAGCGTGCGGAATTGCTCGCGGTCGCCGGCCGCGTCGAGTGACTCGACGGTGGTGCCAAGGATGGGCACGCCGGATTCTTTGAGGCTGCGTGCGAGGTTCAGCGGCGTCTGGCCGCCGAACTGGACGATGATGCCTTTGAGCAGGTTCTTCGCACCGGGATCGCCAAACCGGCCACCGTTGAGGCGCTCGCAGATGTTCAGAACATCTTCATAGGTCAGCGGCTCGAAGAAGAGCAGATCGCTGGTGTCGTAGTCTGTGGAGACGGTTTCGGGATTGGAGTTGATCATCACACTCTCAAACCCAAGCTCATCCATCGCGAAGGCGGCATGGACGCAGCAGTAGTCAAACTCGATGCCCTGGCCAATGCGGTTGGGGCCGCCGCCGATGATGGCGACCTTGGGCTTGTCGGTGAGGCGGATTTCATCCTCCACCGATGATGTTGATCGTTGATTGTTGATTGAGACGGTCGGCGTTTCGTAGCTGCTGTAGTAGTACGGTGTGCTGGCCTCAAACTCGGCGGCGCATGTGTCGACGAGCTTATAGACAGGCTCGATGCCCAGCTTCAGGCGCAGGTCGCGCAGTTCTGTGAGTTTCAGGCCCCAGACGGTTGAAAGTTGTACGCCGGAATAGCCCCATTCTTTCGCCTTGCGGTAGGTCGCGGTGAACTCCTGTTCGGCCTTCGTATCTTTCTCGATCTTGGGCAGTAGCTTCTTCGCGTCGATGATCTCCTGCTCGAAATCGACGAGCTGCTTGAATTGAGCCAGGAACCAGCGATCAATGTTCGTCAGCTCAAAGATCTGATCCAACGTCCAGCCCATCTTCATCGCGTAGCGGATGTAGTACATCCGGCCCTGCGAGGGAACCGAGAGCTTGCGGCGGAGCTTGTTCTCGGGGATCGGCCATTCCAGGTCGAGGCTCTCGCCCTGGGTGGTCTTATCGGCCGCGAGGTCAGCTTCGATATCCTCTTCCAGCTTGTCGCTGGTGGCGACGCTCTTGACAGTCTTGCGGCCTTGGTCGGCGTTCCACCACTTGTCGTACTTATCCAAGCCAAAGCCAAAGCGCTTGACCTCCATTGAGCGGATGCCCTTCTGCAGGGCTTCCTTGAAGGTCCGGCCGATCGCCATCGCTTCGCCGACACTCTTCATCTGCGTGGTCAGCGTCTCATCGGCATCGGGAAACTTCTCAAATGTCCAGCGCGGAATCTTGATGACACAGTAATCAATCGTCGGCTCAAAACAGGCGGATGTATACAGTCGGCCATCCTTGGTGCTGGTAATGAAGTTGGGCAGCTCATCGAGTGTATAGCCAACGGCAAGTTTGGCGGCGATCTTGGCGATCGGGTAGCCGGTAGCCTTGGAGGCCAGCGCTGAGGAGCGTGATACACGCGGGTTCATCTCCACGACGACCATCCGGCCGGTCTCGGGATCGGTGGCAAACTGGATGTTCGACCCGCCGGTCTCCACGCCCACCGCGCGAATGACCTTGATCGCGGCATCGCGCATGCGCTGATATTCCTTGTCCGTCAGCGTCTGCACGGGGGCGACGGTGATCGAGTCGCCGGTGTGCACGCCCATGGCGTCCACGTTTTCGATCGAGCAGATGATGACGACGTTGTCGTTCTTGTCGCGCATCACCTCGAGTTCGTATTCCTTCCATCCGATGACTGACTGCTCGATGAGCACTTCGGTGACCGGCGAGGCATCCAGGCCGCGCTGGACGGTGTCCTCGAATTCCTCGATGTTGTAGGCGATGCCGCCGCCGGTGCCGCCGAGGGTGAAGGCCGGGCGGATGATCAGGGGCAGGCCGATATCCTTGAGGACCTTGCGAGCATCTTCGATCGTGTGGACGACGCCAGAGCGCGGCACATCCAGGCCGATGGAAAGCATGAGGTCCTTGAAGACCTGGCGATCTTCGCCGCGATAGATGGCCGCGCGATTGGCGCCGATCATCTTGACGTTGTACTTCTCGAAAATGCCCTTGTCGTAGCAGGCGACGGCGGTATTCAGGCCGGTCTGGCCACCGAGAGTGGGCAGGACGGCATCGACGGGGCTGGGGCCTTTGCTTTCACGTTCGAGGATCTTCTCAACCGCTTCCGGGGTGATCGGCTCGATGTAGGTGGCATCGGCGAACTCCGGGTCGGTCATGATGGTGGCCGGGTTGGAGTTAATCAGGACGATGCGGTAACCCTCTTCCTTGAGGGCGCGGCAGGCCTGAACGCCGGAGTAATCAAACTCACAGCCCTGGCCAATAACGATGGGGCCAGAGCCGATGATCAGGATGGTATGGATGTCAGTCCGTCGGGGCATAGTATATCTGTCTGCTAAGGGCACAGGGCAAAATCTGGCGCAGTATACGGATGGAATGTGGGAAGACAAAGAAGGGTGAAGGCGGGATGTCTGCAGGCCGCCTGGGGAGGCATATGGTGCACCTTCGAAAACTTGCCTGGCAGATACGAATGCAGGTGCGCAGGGGGAGGTGACATAGCGTAAGCTCCTTATTTGCAAAGAGTTGTGTGATAGAAAGCAGGCTCAGGCATTTGCCAGTGGCTCACGTCATGAAGCAGATGCGCCGCTCGTAAAATGGTACAGGAACACCGCCGCCGACACCGTGACATTCAGCGAGTCCGTCCCCAACTGCATCGGGATCGTGATCCTCCGCCCGCATATCTGCACCCACTGCCGCCCGAGCCCATACCCCTCGCCGCCGAACAGCAGCGCCAAACGCTCGCCGCGCCTGCAGCTCTGCAGCGCCTGTGCATCGGCATCGAGTACCGTGGCAACCAGTTCCACTCCCCACCGCTCCTGCAGTTGTTCCAAATCCGCCCGCAGATCCACGCTCCGCAGGATCGGCAGCCGAAAACACGTTCCCATCGAGACCCGGATCGGCAATCGGTAGAACGGATCAACGCTCTCCGGCCCGACGATGACCCCGCTCACCCCAAACGCCGCCGCCACCCGGATCAGCCCGCCCATGTTCTGCAGGCTCGATGTCTCCGGCAGCACCATCAGCGTGCATCGGCCGACGCACCCGCCCATCAACTGCTCCACCGTGATCGAAGGCTTCCGCCTCGCGATCGCCATCACGCCCGTGTGGAACTGAAACCCCACGATCTTGTTCACCATGGAATCCGGCACCAGGTACACCGGAACGCCTGGCCGCAGGAACGCGCGCATCTCCTCCAACTTCCGCCGGGCGATCATGACCGAATCAACCGGGAAATCGCTCACCAGCACCCGCTGCACCACGAAGTGCCCCTCGACAATGAACCGATCCCCCTGCGCTGCCAGTTCCCCATCCTTCAGGTTCCGGTACAGCGCCAGCCGCGGATCATCCAGACTGTCAATATCTGCAAACTCAATCATGCCGGCGAGCAGTATAGACGCCTCTGGTTCATCCTTCATCCCTCCGCCCTCCACCTTCCGCCTTCATCCTTCTGCTCCTATACTCGCCGACGCCATGGAACACCTGGAAGGCCAGCAGTCGATCATCGCCGCGATGCAGGCGCGTCAGCGCCGCATCGAGGTGATCCTGCTCGCCCACGGGGTCCACGATGACAAGTACACTGACCTGCTGGATCTGGCCGGGCAGTTGGGTGTGCCACTGCGGCGGGTGGATCGCAAGGAACTCGACGCCCTCGCCCACGGCTCCAGCCACGGCGGCGTCATCGCCATCTGCTCGCCCAAACCGCGCCTCACCGTCCCGCAGCTCGGCGATCTGCTCGATTCGCTGCAAGGCCCTCCGCTGATGCTGCTGATCGAGGGTGTCGAGGATGCCCGCAATCTGGGCTTCATCCTCCGCTCCGCCGAGGCAATGGGCGTTCACGCGGTGCTCATCAAAAAGCACCTCTGGGAATTCGACGCCATCGAGATCGCACGCCCGGCCTCCGGAGCCTACGAGCGCCTGCCCCTGGTGCAGATCGACGAAGTAGCCCCCCTTCGGGCGCTTCAGGCGCGTGGCCTGAAACTCTTCGGCTGCCTCGCCGGTGCCCGCTGCACGATGTACGACGTCGACCTTACCGAACCCGCCATCCTCGCCCTCGGCGGCGAAAAGCGCGGCCTCTCCGGCGCGGTCCGCGAGATCTGCGACACCTTTATCACCATCCCCAGCGTCGGCGGCCCATCCTCGCTCTCACTCTCGCACGCCGCCGCCATCGTCACCGCCGAAGCCTTCCGCCAGCGTCGCCCGCGCCCGCGTCAGCCCGTATCGGGAACCCAAACACCCGGCGAATGACCGGGAGAGGCCCAGATGTCTGTGCACCCCTGCGAACTTACTGATGAGCAACTGCTGCACGCCTGCCGCGTGGAGAACTATCGCGCCAGCGGCCCCGGCGGCCAGAAACGCAACAAAACCAGCTCCGCCGTCCGCATCACTCACCTCGCCTCGGGCATCTCCGCGATCGGCACCGAATCGCGCTCACAGCACGACAACCGCCGCAAGGCTCTCTCGCGTCTCCGCGTAGAACTTGCTCTCGCCATCCGCCGCCCGCCCAGGAAAGCCTGGCCCAAATGGTGGCCCGAGGTGACTACCGACACCGGCCACCTCCACCTCAGTCCGCGCTCGCACCACTTCGCCGCCGCCATCGCCATCGTCTTCGATGCCCTCGATGCCGCAACCGGCTCCCTCCCCGACGCCGCCGCCCTGCTGGGCACCAGCACCTCCAACCTGGTCGATACCTGCGCGAAGGCCCCCCAGGTCTGGGCTGCCCTGCAGCGGCTCCGCCAGCACCACGGTCGGCCGACACTCGTCTCGCCTCAGTAGCCGAAGCGCAAAGAGCTACTTGCCGGCCTTGGCCTCGAACGCCTTCACGTGATCGATGAACGCCTCGATCTTCGAGTAGTCGCCCACCCAGGTTGTGTAGATCACGCCCGTGACTCCCGGGAACTTCGACGCCGTCTGGAGCCAGGGAACGATCTTGGCGGGATCGGAGTCATAGTACCCGGCCAACACCTGCTGCTCGCCGCGATCCGCGAAGAACTTCAGTGACGGCTCCGAGTTGTACAGCCATGTGGCGACCCCCACATCGGATGACAGTCCATCCCACGAGCCTGCCCATGTCCCGCCGCGAGTCATGTACATGATGAACGGCTGCCCGTTCTCATCCTTCTCGCGCGCGTTGTGGTTCGGGTCGAACATGTCATTCCACACCATCACCGGCTTGCCCGGTTCGACGCGTTTGACGATCTCGACGCAGCGACGGACGCAGTCGCCCAGGATCTGCCCGCTGGTCTTGCCGGTCTTCACGCAGGAATCGTCCCATCCCTGCATGCGGATCTCGTCGTGGCTGAGCATATACGCATCGGGTTGGGCGTTCTGCTTCATCCACTGGATCTGCTTTTCGATAATGTCATAGGTCTTCGGCTCGCTCATGCACATGTTGATGTTGTTGGGCTTGCCGCAAGTGCACGTGAAGTGGTAGCTGGCCAGAACCTTGTCGCCCTCCTTCAGGCGGCTGCCGGCCGGCACAGCCACCACGGGCTGATCATGCCAGTTGGTGAAGTAGCCGGGATTGGGATCGTGACCGAGCTTGGGATCAACGACAGCCGCGAAGTCCTTGCCTTCGACGTACACCGTCTTGCCATCGGTCGAGGTGATCTTCAGCGGAAGGCTGTCGCGGCGCAGGACATTGACGAACCCGCCCGGCTCGATGCGCACATCGTCGAACCAGACCTTGCCCTTCTTCCCGTTCCAGCAGCCGATGTAAAGACCCAGCTCGGTGTTGTCGAGACTGTTGAAGGTGGCGTGGTACTGGGTCCAATCCTGCGTGGGCTTGGGGACGGGCTGCTGCCAGTTCAGGGGCTTGGTGCCGTCATAGGCGAAGATGCGCCAATCCTTGCTGGTGCAGTTCTCCGTCTTGATCCAGGCGCTAACGTGGTAGTAATGCCAGGGAAGGACGGTGACCTTCTGGATCATGCGGCCGCGGCCGGCCTTGTCACCGGCGGCGACTTCTTCCTGGCGAAGGCTGGCAGCACCACCGTGCTTGACCTGATCGTCGCGGAAGGAGATCTTGCCCGGCTCGTCGGGAGTCCAGGCAGTGGGTGTGTTATCTTTCCAGTCTTCGAAGTCGCCATTGATAAGCTTAGTGGTCTCATCGAACGGCACAAGCTGGCCACCCTGGACGATGAAGGCGGCATTGCGAACGGCCATTCCCTCGGCCAGGTTCGGATCGTTGGAGAGCATCGCGTCCGCATAGCCGAATGGCGCCACTCCGGCGACGAAGTCCATCCCTTCGTCGCGGGAAACCTGGCGGAACCGCTTAAGGTTCTCCAGGGTAGTCGGCGCAGCAAGCTGGAACTTGTCAAACTTTACATCCGACACCAGCATGCCGTTGTAGCCCGCCTTCTTGGCTCGCTGCATCAGCTCAATCAGCGAATCGATGGAGGGATTGCTGGCGAAGTTGGTCATGGCGAAAACCCACTTCCGGCCGGGCTTCAGTTTCGGCGCTGCGGCAGATGTCTCCGCCCCCTGCGCCAGAACAACGGAACTCAACATGACGGCAATCACGGCAAGTATCTTCTTCAGATGCATAGCACTAAGCTCCAATCGTTCAGACAGCCAGCTAATTAGCCAGTTCCAGCGTGATCGATTTCATCAGCGGCTTCTCGCCGCAAGTGATGGTGTAGGTCTCCTGCGGCGCTTTGGCAACGTGCACATCGCGTTTCTCGATCCCACCCTCTTCCCACAGATACGTGGTCTTAACCGGCCGGAAACCGGCATTAGGGATGGCGTAATCGGCATCGATGCGCTGATTGAAAAGCAAAGTGCCGTTGTTGGCGGCTGTGCCAACCCACTTGATCTCGGCGGCCTTAGCGCCGGCCGGAATCTCGCTGACTTCGACATAGCGCCCGAACGCCGCATAGCCGCCTTCGCACTTCGCCACACTCTTGAAGGTCTTGCCTCCGTCGAAAGATGCCTGCACATCCCAGCCGCCCCGTTTGTCGCGGGCACGATAGTGAGTCAAGATGCGCAGCCGGCTCATGGGAGCGGGCGTCTCCACATGGTACTGGATTGAACCGGTGCCTTTGGCCATATCAACCATCAGATTCTCGGCCGCGAGATCCTGCACTATGGGATGGAAGTCGCTGTACTTGAGTTGACCGCCCTTGCCGCCCGGTCCGATTCCACCTTCAATCGTGACGGTCCCCTCCTGGGGCGCAGCGCTGAAGGTGATCGTGTTGGCGCCACGATCCAGCGCTGGCAGCGGGCGCTGGCTATGCTGCACATCGTGGCGGAAACTGAGCCCGGCTAGGCGCGTCCCAGCGCCATTCAGCAGCACGCGCAAGCGGTAGTCATAGTGCCGCAGGATCGCGCTGCTCAGGTCGATGCTCTGCTTGCCGGTCTGCTCGATCTTCCCGATCTGCTTCCAATCGAGCCCGTTATTGAGGCTCAGGTATACACCGACCGATCCGCCGGCCGCCACGGTGGCATCGAGCGCAACCTCGCCCTTGAGATACACATAGCTCGTGGGATTGCGAATCTCAAGAATCCCCTGTGCATTGCCATCCTGCGCCTGCAACGTATTGCCCTCGATCTTCAGATTCTCGAAGCGCCAGGCATTGCGCGCCAGCGAGTCGTCAAGGGACACATTGTAGATCAATTCGCCATTGCCGATGCGCCCCGGGGCCAGGTCGCCGAACTTCGGCGTATACGCCATGAATCCAGCGCCCGTCTTCCCCGTCAGCGCATACGGCGCTTCGCCGGCGGTGCCGTCCATGTTGATATAGAGCCCCTTGTTGGACCAGTTGCGGATCAATCTCTCGCCTGGCCGGAGCTGAATGTTCACGCGATATCCCATCGAATACCCGGCCTCATAGGGGAAATAGGTGCTGCTATCGTACTCCTGCATCGTGGAGTACCAACCGTGCGTGTGCGCTGGCCACCAACCAGAGTCGTCGTACAGCGGAGCGTCGGCCAACAGCTTGGGTCCCCTCTTCCATCCCTGCCGGCCATTCTCATCCTGGTACGTGCGCAACTTGGCGTCGTTACCCTTGGGCTTGGCGTCGCCGGTTGCGGGGTTTAGGTACCCGGGGTTCTGCGCGTACCAGGCCTTTACCGCTGCCAGGACCTCCTCGATCGAGGCGATCTTGCCATTGGGCACTTTGTAGTTGGTCAGAGCCTTGGAGAACTTGCCGTTCACGGCGTCGGCCGGCTGGTCCTTAAAGACGAAGAAGTTGATCAGCGAGGCATCCAGCATGTGCCAGCCATCTTCCCACCAGATTTCCGGCACCACGTGACCGCTGATGGTATTGATGCGCGCCTTCAGGCCGACCTCCCGCGCCAGCGAGGTGATCTCGTTCGCCACCACGCCGCAATAGGAATAGCCATAGACGTTCATCATCTTGAAAGCATCCTGAACGGCCCCTTCGTTGTTCAAAAACTCCTGAGGTGGGCTGTCTTGGAACTGGTGGGAGACCATGCACTCCCAGATCGCCAGTGCCTTGTCGCGATCCGACATGCCTTCCTTGATATAGGCCTTCTTCCAGGCGGCCAGATCGGAGACATCCGCGACCTTGTCGGAGACGACTTTGACGTTGGCGACGACGGCCGCGGGTTGCGCGGCGCGTTGGGGCGTGGGTTCGGCCGCGACCGCAGCGGATGCACAGATTGCCAGCACGGCGGCCGCCACCGGAAGACGAGGAAGATGCATGCTTATCCCTTCGATACAGGTATCGTGTAAGATCACGCACACTTATACTCGGAGATCGAATGGCAACCAAGACTGATGAACCGCTTTCGATTGTCGCCGTAGGCGCTCACATGGATGACTGCTGGCTGGGCATGGGCGCTCTTGCGCTCAAGGCCGCGCGTCGAGGCCATCATGTGACCATGGTCCAGGCGGTCTCGCAGTACGGCAGTTGGCCCACCGTCCAAGGCCGCGGAGCAGAGGTCGAGGCGCTGACCAAGAAGGTGACATCCGACAACGGCATCGACCTTCTCAAGCTGGGCTACGACTACATGCGCATTGAGAATAGGCCCGCCACCATCGGCCGCCTCGTCGAGGTGATTAAGGATTTGCGGCCCGATCTTCTCTTCTGCCACTGGGAAGATGATTCCAATCAGGACCATGTGGCACTGGGCGCGGTCACCCGCATCGCCGCGATGCACCAGGCGTGCTTCCAGCCGCCGGAGGATGCCGATTCACTTAAAGATGTGCGCGGCCTCTTCCAGTTTGAGATCGATTTCCAGACCCACAACTTCAAGCCCGACACCTTCGTCGACATCACCGATGAGTTATACGATGCCCTGGAAATCGCCGCCCAGTTCGCCGATCTTTATGCCCGCAAGCCCGCCGGCGCCGGTCCCCGCAATGTGAGTCTCATCGATCATAACCGCGGCCAGCGCCAGGTCGGCATGGTGCCCTATACCGAAGAGAAGTACGCCCACGCAGTGTTGTACGGAATCCAGGCCGGCTGCCGCTATGCCGAGGGATTCCGCACCTATTTTTCCGGCTATGGCGGCCTCGGAGGCGCCCGGCTGCTCGGAACCATTTAGCGGATCTGAGGGGAACACAAAACAGGAGCATTTACGTGAAACCTATGCCCCGCCGTCGTGTAATGAACGTCCTAAAGGGTGAGATACCCGATCGAACCCCGTTTACTGTCTACTCAGGAAAGCTGCCTCGATGCACACTTGAGCGCGAGCTGCGCAACCGCGGCCTGTGTCTGATCGAACGCACCACTTCCTACCGAATCGACAGGCCCAATGTTACCTTTGAAGAGCACCGCTGCGTCGACCGATCCGGCAAGCTGATGGTCAAAACGATCTACCATACGCCGGTTGGCGATTTGTCTCTCCTGACTGAACCCGCCGGGTTTACGAGCTGGACCCACGAGTATCTCTTTAAGTCCCCTGCGGACTATAAAACGATTCTGTTCATGATCGAAGATTCCATCGTTACCGAGGATTACGCCAGAGTTGCCAAACTCCAGGCGGATCTGGGTGATGACTTTGCCGTGCGTGACGGCCTGCCCCTGGAACCCCTGCAGAGCTTCATATCAGGTTCGTTCTTCGATCCCGCCGAATTCTGCGTGCAATGGATGGACAACCGGGATGAGATGCTCAAGCTGTACAATGCCCAGGTAAAACTGGCTCGAAAGATCTATCCGATTGTCGCCAAGGGCCCTCTGGAGTTCTGCAACTACGGCGGCAATGTCGTCCCGCAGATCGTCGGCCGAGAGAACTTCCAGAAGTATTACATCCCCAACTACAACGAGGCTGCCGAAGAACTCCATAAGACAGGCAAGCTAATTGGTACTCATTTAGATGCTGAGAATGAGACCATCATGGATCTGGTCGCCCAGACCAATCTTGACTATATCGAAGCCTACGACCCGGGTATGAGCCCATCCGTATCTCAAGCAAGAAAAGCCTGGCCTGACAAGGTTCTCTGGATCAACTGGCCCTCCGCCTGGCACCTCGGTTCACCTCAAGAAGTGCACGATGGCACGTTGCGGCTGCTCGCTGAAGCCAAGCCCGGCAACAACTTCATCATCGGGATCACCGAAGATGTGCCCGAAGACAAATGGGCAGTCAATTTCACTCAGATCATGAATGCGATTGGTGATTAGCTTCCTCGGTCGATTCAGGGATTATGACCGTGCTCGGCCGGCATCCGCGAGCCATTTCCACAGCGGCTGGTATTCGATCTCTCCGCGCAAATCCATCCAGGCGGCGGTTTCCCGTCTCTCCTCGCTTTCCGTCAGAATGAGCAGTCGGTTGCAGCGCAACTCGCGTGAGCCTTTCAACAAAGCGCGAACTTCACGTTGACCAGTACGCTCCGCACCGGTATCGGCGCACACCTGGATCAGTTGCTCGACTCGCGTTCCCTTGTGAATGACGAAATCGACCTCCTCCTGCTGAAGGTTCTTCCAAAAGTAGAGGCGATGCCGCCCTTCCAATTCCTGCCGGTGCAGTTCAATCGCCACGAGGTTCTCGTAAAGCCGGCCAAGGTTTGCGGTAAAGCGAAACCCCGCGGCAATCGCCATGCCATTGTCTATGGCATAGACCTTCTTGTTGGACCTGGCCTGTTCGCGAACCTTCCAGGAGAACCGCGGCACCGAGAAAAGCAGGAATGCTTCCTCCATCGCCCGGAAGTACTTCTCAACAGTGTGGACGCTTCGGCTCTGGGCGATTTCGGTCAGGCGCGTCAGCGAGTATTCGCTGGCAATGTTGGCGAACAGATACATCGCCATGTTATCGAGTCCCTGGGGATGACGCAGTTGGAATCGCTGCACGATGTCCTTGTAGAGAATCGCGCGAAGCAAGGTGATCAGGTAGTTGTGTGCGTCCAACTTCCGAAGCAGGGGTTCAGGATACCCGCCGGACTGAGCGTGAACGGCTGCGTGCGATTGCGCCTCGGCCCCGGTCGGCATCGGCCCGAGCGTCTGCAGGTACTCGGCGAACGAAAACGGAAACACAACCATCGGCACGTGCCGCCCGGTGAGATGCGTCGCCAGTTCCCGGCTGAGCAGATGGGCATTGCTGCCCGTAAGGGTCAAACGATAGCCCTGGCGCTGAAGGCGATTGGCGACCAATTCCCATTTGGAGAGATTCTGGATCTCATCGACCAGCAGATTCCGCGTACCCGGATAGATCTCGTTCAGAACCGGAAGTACCGCGTTGAAATCGCTGAGCCCGGCCAGAGCCTCGTCATCCAGATTCAGATACGCAAACTCCCCAAACTGCTTCATCCAGTGGATAGCGAAGAATGACTTGCCCGCCCGGCGTGGACCAAGAATCACGCGAATCAGATTGTCCTGCTCCCAAGCGGGCGCATGCAGCAGGCGCGGCACATAGGACTCAGCCAGTCGTTGTGCCAGTTCACGCTTCTGCAGCACAAGCGCGTCTGCCAGGCGCTGGCGAGAGAAGGTGTTGCGGGCATATTCCGAGTTCATAGTGCACAATATGATATAGTACTGTGCATTAGAATGCAATTCATGCCGTCGCCGAGCTGGTCATCTCACACCAGAATTTCTCATCCACAAGCCCCGGCCACTTCCAAGTCCCGCAGCAGCCTCAACTTACATCTCGCCCCGGCCGACTTATACACATGGAGTGGGGCGCATGTGTCGCGCAGGCGCGCACCGCGACTTACAGCAATCTTCTCGTTTTCTCCAAAACATATCTTTGATTTTCCATTGAAAATCGCAAATACGCCTCGCCCTGGTGCGCGCCTGCGCGCAAAAAGCGCGACACCGGGGGGATATATAGAGGGCTGTATCGGACAGCCCCCACAACCTGATACCGCCCAAGCCCGCTGCCCCTATTGGTCATTGGGTCTTGGTCATTCATTGGACATTGGTTCTTGGTCATTGGTCATTTACACAGGGGGTTCCCATGCTCGTTCAGCCCGCTCTTTTGCCTCTCGTCCAGCTCGATCTCGACTCCGTCGCCGAACTCTCCGACCTCCCTCCACTCTGGGCCCTCCACGACCTCTTCCCCTGCCACCGTCTCTCCCTTGTCGCCGCTCCCACCGGCTCGGGCCTCACCCAGCTCGCCTGCCATCTCGCTTCCGCCTTTGCCACCCAACCCGGCATCCCCACCGGCCAGGCCTTCTACCCCGCCGCCAACCCCGACGGCTCTCTCCCCGACCCTATCATCATCCCCAACGAGACAGGCCCGCAAAGCTGTCCCACCGTCCTCCTGATCTCCTACCGCGACCAACACGATGTCCTGAAACCTCGCCTTCAGGCCCTGGGCATCGATCCCGATCAAGTCCTGATTCTCTCCAAGGTCCATCGTGAATTCCCCAAGGTCTATGGCCAGGAGCCCCGCAGCCGCTATGCCCCATTCTCCCTCGACGATCTGGATGCTCTCTCCGAACTGCTCCATGAGCACAAAACCATCCGCCTGGTCCTGATCGACAACGCCGACCTGCTCTTCGCCGCCACCAACGATCCCGCCCGCGCCAAAGTCCAACGCGATCTCGATGCCCTGGCCAATGTCGCCCAGCATCGTGAAGTCGCCATCGTCCTGCTCGCCGGCGTCCCCCACCTGCAGCGCAACCCCTTCGCCTCCCGCCTCTTCGCCGCCATGCGTGATGCCTGCCGCCTGGTGTATTTCATGGCCCCCGACCTGGAAGACCCCGAACATCGTCTGCTCTTCTGCGTCAAAAACACCCTGGCTCGCTTCAACTCCACCCGCAGACTCCAACCCCTCACTGCCGCCTCCCTATCCAGCTTCCGCGCCCTCAACACCAACCTGCAGTCCCTGACTCTTCCCCACTACTTTGCCCTCCTGCATCAGCAGCAATCTTCTTCCCATCGCTCCGGCCCATCTCCCGACATGCACAATGATGCCTGCCAGTTCCTCCTGCAAGCCTTGGCCTCTGGTCCACGTCCGGCCGGCGCCCGCCGCAACCCCGCCCCTGGCACGCTGCGTTCCATGGCCGACGAGGCCGGCTGCGCCTGGGGCACCATCCTGCGTGCCAAGAGCACCCTCCAAATCACCAGTCGCTTCGAGCCAGAGCAGAAACACTGGACCTGGCACCTCCCCGCCACCATCCCCCAACTCCTAACTTCTGCAATCCCGAATTCCCCCTCTTCGTCCCCTTCGTCGCTCGCTCAATCAACTTGCGCACCTCCTCTCCCAAACGACGCGCAACCTCCGCTCCCACCACAAGATACGCCACCCCACCCCATCCCCGCGAGAACCTGCGCACCTGCGCCAATTGTGGTGCAGTCATCCCCGACTGCGGTGCCCGCACCCGTCCCCGGGTGCAGGGCAGAGTGCCTGACAGACACCCCAGTATCAGAACCCTTGCCCACCCCAGCCACTCAAGACTCATCCGCACCCACCACCCCCGACTCTACAGAGTCCCCTTCGCCCTTTCGCGCCACGCTCGTCGCGGCCTCCCCTCAAACCCCATCCGGAGTCGCCGCATGACCCGAACACCGCCACATCACTTTAGCGGCCCTTGCCAAGGTTCGGCCATGGTAGACAATGAACACTTAGCCCCCGCGGTGATCGCGCAGTGGGCAGCTCTGTTTTCGTTTGGATGAAGGGAAGACCATGAAACGCACATTGGCGGTTTTGGCTGTAACCTTGTTGACGGCGCTGGCCGCGCCCAGGCTGGTGGCGCAGAACGCCGCAGCTCCGGCCGCGGACAACGGCAAACCTCAGCTCTGGCTCTACTGGCACACCGGACTGGCCTCCGACCAGAACCTGACCAAGAGCATCGCAATGGTGCAGCGGATGAAGAAGGCCGGCTATACCGGCATCGCCTACCTGGACAACCAGTTCCACCGCATCAATGCCTGGGATGCCCATTACGAGACGAACCTGCAGAAGTTCCGCCAGGCCTGCACGGAAAACGGGATGGACCTGGTGGCCACTGTGCTGCCGCTGGGCTACGCCAACGACATCATGATCGCCGACCCCAATCTGGCCGACGCGATCCCGCTGGAGAATGCCCCCTTCGTGGTCAAGGATGGCAAGCTGGTGCCGGACGATGATGTGAAACTCATCAATGGCACCTTTGAGCAGAACGACGGCAATAAGCTGACCGGCTGGAGCATTGACAAGCCCGGCGTGGCATGCTTCGTTGACACACAGGTCACGTATCAGGGCAAACCGTCGGTGCGCATGGAAGATATCCAGAAGAATGGCGAATTCGACCACGCCCGCGCCTGGCAGCCGCTGAAGGTCAAGCCGTTCCGGGCTTACCACCTTTCGGTGGCCGTGAAGACTGAGAATTACAAAGCCGGCGACGTACGGCTAATGGCCCTGGGATCTACCGATGGCAAAGAGCACAGCGGGCATCCGCTGAATCTGCCAACGTTCAACGATGTGAAATCGACGCAGGACTGGACCATCTATCACAAGACATTCAATACCCAGGACTGCGATAACGTTGCCATCTATGTGGGCGACTGGGGCGGCCGCACCGGCAAGATCTGGTTCGCTGACGTGAAAATGGAACCGGTGGGCCTGAGCAACATCGTCCGTCGCGGCGGCGCGCCCTTCAAGGCAACTCTCGCAGATGGAACGACCGTGCTGGCCGAGGGCAAAGACCTGCCCAAGATGGTCGATCCCATGCTCGGCAATGCCGGCCATCCGGGTGGCTATCAATGGCACGAAGGTCCCGTCTTGCAGATTCCCGCCGGCAGCAGCCTCAAGGAAGGCGACAAAGTGCTGCTCAGCTACGCCACTACGCACGTAATGGAGTACAACGATCAGGTGCCGATCTGCATGGCCGAGCCGAAGACCTACGAACTGATCGACAAGATCGTCGCTCATACTCAGCAATATCTGAAGCCCGATTACTGGTTTATGGAGCACGATGAGACTCGCCTGCAGGGCTGGGACAAGAGCTGCACCGACACCGGCAAGACCCCCGGCGGCATCCTCGCTGATAACATCGGCAAGTGCACCGCGATCATCCACAAGTACGCCCCGCAGGCCAAAGGCATCTACGTCTGGAGCGACCTGTTCGACCCCTTCCATAACGCCGGGTACAAGGGCGAATACTTCGCCATGTGCAAGGGGATCAATCCCTGGGACAAGAGCTGGGAAGGCCTGCCCAAGGAAGTCGGCCTGATCAACTGGAACGCCGGCAAGCCCCAGTCGATAGAGTTCTTCAGCAAGGAAGGCCACCCGCAGGTGCTCTCCAACGTCAGCCCGCAGTCGATCGCGCGTATCCTGCAGACCTCTGGCAAGGACCCGGGCGTCAAAGGCGCGATCTACGTCACCTGGAGCGACGACTTCGGCCCCAACGTCGAGAAGTACGCCGAGGCGGTGCTCGCGTGGTACAAACAGCAGGGCAAGTAGCTCCTCGCCGCTATGATCCGTACCGCCCGAACTCCAGGCACGCGGCATAGACGGCGGCAAGATTCGCAACCGGTACACGCGGCGGGAGGTTATTGGCCTCCTGCAGGATAAACCTCCCGCCGCGCATAATGCCTGATTGCAGGATCGACTTCGCGCGCTGGTAGCAGGCTTCGGGCGTGCCGTGCAGGAGCAGCGATATCTCCGGCCCGCCGAAGATCTCAATCTCTTCGCCTAGCGCCGCCCGCAACGCGCCATGATCCACGGGGAAGCCGGTATCGAACGAAACAACGCCCAGTCGCTCCACCAGCAAGGGGAAATGTCGCGTAGCATCGCCGCAAAGATGCATGCCCCGGTTCCGCGAGCTGACGGTCGAATTCGAGGCATCATTCATGTACGCCGCATACACCGGCAGCAGAACCTTCTCCAGCGTGGCTGTGCTGATGAGTTGGATCGAATCGTCCGCCAGTCCGCCGTCCGGTGTCCGGGCCGGCAAACCGGCGCGCAGCCGCAACGCTTGGTTGCGTCGCATCGCTTCTCGCGACAGGAATTCAAAAAGCCGCTGCGCCCGCTCCGGCTCATCCGCCAGCAACAGCAGCACATCGCCGCCGAAAAGATTCATTGCCACTGTCAACGGCCCATCGAATCCAAACAGAAGCGGCGCCACGCGCACCGGCCGCCCTTCGCATCGCACGCCCGCCGCCAGCCGCGTCACCTCGGCGTGAAAGCGCAGACGTCCCGCCAGCCAAGGATTCTCCAGCGGCCGACTGAAATCCATCGCCAGAAACCGGTCCAAATCGTCCAACGTGTACGCCGGCGCCGTGTCCGGAACCTGCCCATCGCGGAAAGCCAGCGATGCGCCAAAGTAAGCGGCATCGTAGATGTTCTGGCTGTCCACGCCGATCTCGACCGTTTCCGGCAGAGCGGCGGCCATGTCGCTCACCGGCGCGAGCGACCTCGCGATGTGAGTCTTGGTGCGCAATGCCACGGTGATCAGCGCCTGCGGATCGCCAAAGACATCCTCGTACGTAAATCCCTCGCTGTTCAGCGCCGGATCCAGCATCACTACGCGGGAGTTCACGCCCCAGCGCAAAGGCACGCGCGTGGGATGACGGTCATAATAAGCTTTCCAGACGGCGGCTTTCTCAGCGTCAGACGGAATCGGAAATGTGAGCATGCTCGCATGATACACGACCGGCAGATCTCAGCCGATAGGCAGACTTGGCTGTTCCTCCGATCTGTTCGACGGGTGCGCCGTGGTATAATCGCCGACCATGGACTGCACTATTCCCACCGCGTTGAAGCTGGCATATCCGCCTGTCGCGATTCTGTTCTCGGACCAGAAGCCCCAGGACTCGATGCAGTTTGAGAAAGGACGATGGGGCTGCGTCATGGCAGCATTCGGGGCGGCCGCCGAAAAAGGCCGAACTTGCGTCTTTGATCGCGAGACCTATGGCTGTCAGGGCGGCGGTGTCGGCCTGGGCTTCGGCAACGTCTATCACAGCTTCCTGGGCGGGATCGAAGGTTTCTATGGGTTCCTCTCGTCCGGCAACATGCAGAGCGAAAAAGGCAGAGCCGCCTGCGAACAGGCTAAACAGTTCCTGCGCGGAAGCATGCTCGATCACTTCGTGCATGGCGAAGCCTACCGGAAGACCCCTGACCTGGTGAAGAAGTTCGTAGAAACTCTGCCGATCATGGAGGTGCCGACACGGTATGTGCTGTTTACGCCGCTGGCGCAAGTCACGCCGGAAGAGAAGCCCGAATCGATTGTGTTTCTGGCCAATCCCGACCAGCTCTCAGCGCTATTGATCCTGGCGAACTACAATCGGGAAGGTGACGACGTCGCCATCATCCCGCACGCCGCCGGATGCCAGTCGATCGGGATCTACACCTACCGCGAAGGCGCCAAGGCCAAACCGCGGGCCGTCGTGGGGCTCAATGATCTGTCGGCGCGCAAGACACTGCGCCGACTTGGGAAAGACCTATTGACCTTCTCGGTGCCGCTGGCGCTGCTCAAGGAGATGGAAGCGAATATCCCGGGCAGCTTCCTCGAGCGCGAGACGTGGCAATCGCTCCAATAGCTACTCAGCAAGCCGCACCGACTTCCAACGTTTCGGACGCCAGTGAACGGCGGGCCATCTCAGCGATGCCTTCGCGGCCCTGGCCATCGTCCGGCCAGATGACCACGCGATAGCGCACAACGTAGGGCACGCCGATCTGCGGTTCCCCCGCCGGGAAATGGACCTGAAGATGATTGTCCAGCCAGCACGGGCACGGCTCGTAGGCCAGCGGGAGGTCCGCCGGGCTGCACTCGGTGACGAGCAGCGCCAGATTGCCCGCAGTCTCGGCCGGATACGGCCGCGTTGAATATTGGGCGAGGAAGAACGGCGGCTTGAGCTTAACACCCGAAAACGTCCGGGCATCACCGCGATTGTCGACCGCACGCAAGAACCCGGCGCCGGCCAGAATCGTCTCATCGTGCGTCCACTCTTCCGGCATGCGTGTGTTTTCCGGAAACAGATTCAGGAACTGCAACTCGGGAAGCGGGAAGCGGCCTCTGACCTCTAGCTGTGCGGAAACATTCAGGTTCAGCGCCCCCGAAGAAGACAGGGATATCTCGACATCGAATGTGGAAAGCAGCGCCCCACCCGGATTGGCGGCCATCAGATGCAGAGCCACCACATCGGGACCATTATGCCGGATCTCCCAAGCCTTGAGTTGGTTGGCCGAATGCCACGGGCTGGGCGCGTTCATGAGGTACCAGTAGAGCGGCAGGCACGCCACCGCGGGCCGGATCATCTGCGGCGGCCGAAGGTCGCGCAGGCGCAGATCCTGCAGCGACAAACGACCCAGCGGCCTGTCCGGATCGTCCGAGCAGAACAAGAGCAGCTCCTGGCGGTCATCCTGGGACAGGTAGCTCAGCGACAGGCCCTCTGCCTGAGCGATCCCCACATGCGTTGGCCGGTCGGGCGAGAGCTGGACGGCCAGTTCCACGCGTTCCGCGGGACGCTCTTGAGCTGCCAGCACCGGTCGCGAGCCACCATCCGGCCGGCCATCGTGCGGACCGTACGGATCATCGGTGCGCCCGACAGATACAAGCTGGGGCGCGACCAGTCGGTCATCTACCGTGCAGGCGAGCGCCGTCGATGCCGGTCCATCTACACGCGCCAGCGCTATGCGACCTAGTGGGTCGGGCGGGAAGGTCGCAACGCACTGCCCATCGGTTCGCCGGAAGCGGTAGGTGCCATCAAGGTAGTCAAAGCCGACCACCGCAGCGCCCTTCGCCGAGGGCTTAATCGGCGCTGCCAGCGCTTCCAGCCGGGCACGGACTACCGACTGATCACTCCCCCAAGTGAGGCCTACCGCGCCACTGAAATTGCCGATGCCATCCAGTGGCAGGTCGTCGCCATGGTGCCAGCAGAGGGCCATGCGGAATCTCTGACCTGTCGATTGTTGCAGGATCAGCCGCGCGCTCTCGCGAGCCTGCCAGCCACGCGGCTCCTGCCACTGCCGCAGGTGAGTTTCCCAACCGTGATAGAACGGCGCGCGTGTGCCATCACCCAGCTTTGCCCAGAGACCTTCGCCACCAAGCGGATCACACCACTGTGGCGCCTCGCTCCCCCAGTAGATGCCCATGAATTGCTCATCGGCGGCGAGGATCAGCCAGTTACCCATGTCCTCGAAGCGCGCCACACCCGCCGTCGGGATGCCCCGCGCTGCCTCAACCACACGAGTGTCGGAAGGAGCCTGGATCTCCCAGCTCACTTCCCTGACTGTCATACCACGCACCACGCCATGCAGGCGCAAACCGATGCCCAGCGCTAGCATCTCCTCCCCTGCCATCGAGACTTCCTGGATGCAGTCGCCACGATAGTCGCCCTCGCATGTCTGCACGGTCATCGGCAGTTGCAGCGAGAGATGCGCCTGGCCTTCGGCGTTGAACCGCGGCCTTTGGGTCCGGAAGCAGTGGGTGAGCTGCTCTGGTCTTTGCGACTCGACCCTCGGCTTCATCACAAAGCTCTTCTGCTCATCCTGCCCAATCCACAAGCCCCCGTCAGCGCTGAAACCGACACGACCAGCCCCAAGGCAACCGCCATACGTACCATCCACCGACGCAAAACCGATTTGTGACACTGTCATCTCCTCCACTGCTCGTACCCGGTCACCACCGACCACCAGAATATCGACCGGTTTCTGACAGATCCTTCTATCGGCGATCGCGCGTGGCGGTGCTCATGATTCTATCGGGCCTTGCTCAGGATGGATATCGACTAGAGGCGCGGAAATATCGTGCATGCAGAGCCCGAGGCTCGTACACTGTGCCAGGTCATAAGAGATTGCCAACACAGAAGGATTAGGGCTTGACCGCAAAGCGTGACCATCATCGCAACAGTTCCGACCTGCAGTCCCGCGCTCTCGATGTTTTGGTAATTGGGGCAGTTTCACCGACGGTGCAGGCACCCAGGCCCACACCAGCAATGCCGCCTCGGGCTCGTCTCAGAAAGGCAGTTGGTGCATCAAATGAGCTATAGATGTCCCGGATCGACTCCAGGCCCCCTTCAGGAACCAATAATGTCGCGATTAAACCATGACCTACGTTTCCTTTCCTCTCGTGAGGCCATCAAGAAGGCCATGGACCTTGAGATGAGGACGATAGAGTTTGTCTACCGCTGCCTCCGGGAGGATGGCGGGTATGCGCCATCGCCGGATGCTTCTTACCAGGGCAGCTCGGATACGAGCCTGAGCGATCTCGCGGCGGTGACGTACGCGGCGACGCTGGCCAAGACGATGGGTTGGGAACTGCCGCGCCGCGAGAGTTCGGTTGAGTTCATTCATCGGCACCAACGGCCGGATGGATCGTTCGCCAACCTGGAAGGCAAGATGGATCCCACGTCGAAGCTGGCCGTGCTGTACAACACGGTGCAGGGGGTCGTGGGCCTGCGGGCGCTGGGCCAGCGGCCACGCATCGATCCGTTCGACGTTCTTGATTCGTTCTTCTCGGATGGGGCCTTTGAGAAGCTACCGTGGTACACGACGAGTTTCTTTCCACTGTTTTACGCGGCGTTGGGTCGGCCATATCCGATGCGCTACGACCAGGCTTTGCGCGAACTTCAGGTGGGCAGTCAAACGGCGGATGGATATTTGGGCGATCATGTGGCTTCGTCGTTCCATATGGCGCATTACTTTCGTTTGGTCGGGGAGAACACGCCGATGGCTGAGCAGATGGTTGAGCGCGTGCTTCGCGATCAGAAGGCGGATGGGGGCTGGAACATCAAAGATCCGGCGTGGGATGTGCATGCGTGCTTCGATGCGGTCTTTGTGTTGCGGCAATTGGGTGGAGGTTCGGAACGGGTGCAGAAGGCCATTGCGAAAGCGGCCGAGTGGGTGCTGACGTGTCGGAACTCGGACGGCGGGTTTGGGCACTATCCGGGATGGCACTCGGACATGGATGCGGTCTACTTCCAGTTTGGAACCCTGATCCAGGCCGGATGGGTGCCTCACGTCAAACGCAGCTTGGCGGATGCCCACACGCTGAGTTGGGGTCACGCCATGGAGCCGGGGAAATGCTATGTGCCTATCGAGAAAAGCTAAAGAGCTCAAAGCCGAAAGCACAAAGTAATCTGGGAATCTGACGGGAGTTGGCGCGTGAAGATTGGCGAATCGGACTTAGAGAATCTGGCGGAGCAGGTACATCAGCGCGTGGCGGGCGAGGCGATGACGCCACTCCAGCGATTTGCCATATCCAACCGGTTCGAGGAGCCGGACCGGGTGCCGGTGATCTTCCAGATCCACGAGCATGCAGCGCGGGTGGCGGGGCTGAGCGTCCGGCGGATCTGCCAGGACCCTGTTGCGCACGTTTATGCGCAGTTGGTGGCGCTACTGGAATATGGCCACGACCTGCCGTGTGGGTTCGCGGACTGCTACAACGTCGAGGTCGAGGCGATGGGCACGCCGCTGGTGTATCCGGGCGAGGGTTTTCCCGAGATCCAGCGGCATCTGCTGGAGCGGCGAGAGGACATTGGCCGGCTGGAGATGCCGGATTTCACGCGGGCCCGCCGGATGCCATGGGTGTTGGAGGTCAACCGACTCCTGGGCCGTCTGGTGGGGGACATCATGGGAGCCTACGCGGCGGTGACAGCGCCGTTCTCGCTGGCGGTGAACCTGCGGGGATACGAGGCATTGATGCTGGACATCGTCGAAGACCCGGATGCAGCGCATCGCCTGATGGAGTTCTGCACGCGGGTGGCGGCGGGTTTTGGCCGGGCGCAGCTTCAACATGGGGCGATGGCGACATCGATCATCGACGCCTGGGCGTCGCCGCCACTGGTGTCGCTGGGTGTGTTCGATGAGTTTGTGCTGCCCTATACCTCGCGTGTAATCGGGATGCTTACGCCGCCGGGGGCATCGTGGGGCGGCATCTGGGGATGCAGCGCTCTGGCCGACTGGCGTGAGCTGGTCCGGCGGGTGATCGCGGCGGGATCGACGAACGTGCGGGCCTTTGCTTTGGACCTGGAGAAACGGCCGGACATCCGCCTGGCGGAATATAAGGCGTTGCTGGCGGCACATCGGAAGCCGATGCTCTGCACGATCACAGCGCGGATGCTGACGAGCGGGTCCGTGAGTGAGATCGAGGGCGAGGTGCGGCGGATCATCGAGGCGGCGGCCGGCGGCGGGGGATTTACGCTGTATGGCGAGATGGTCCCGTTGGAGACGCCGCCGGAGAACGTGCGGGCGTTGGTGCGGGCGGCGCGGCGGTACGGGCGGTATCCGATAGGAGGGCGGGCGTGGCGTGCTTTCGCCTGAATGCGGGTATGGTACAGTCTGGGCTCAAGGAGTACGACATGGGATATGTGCGCATGGTGATCGTGGCGATGGTTCTGGCGTTTGGTATTTCGGGCAGCGTGTTCGGGCAGACAACGCGGCCGACGGAGTATAGGCAGCGTCTGGTGTTCTTTATGGACAATCTCGACCGGCCGGAGAACGTCGAGAAGATCATCCCCAACATCCAACGTGCAGCCAAGGCGGGGTATACGCATATCGTCATTACCGACTGCAAGTTCTTCCGCTGGAAAGAATATGAGGGGCGCGGGTACGTGGAGAAGGCGCAGAAGGTTCGGCAGGCGATCAAGGATGCCGGGCTGAAGTTCATCGCCATCTGCTGCGACCAGACCAGTGACCTGCTGAGCAACGATCCATCGCTGGCCGAGGGCACGCCGGTGGTGGATGCACCGTTTGTGGTGAAGGATGGACAGCTTGTACCGGCCGACAATGACTTTGTGCTGCCCAAAATCGAACTGGCACCGGGCGGCGAACCGATCGTCCGCCAGACGATCAAGGTGAAGCCGTATCGGTACTATTACATTTCGGCGATGGTGAAGACCGAGGATCTGGAAAAGGCGCGCTCGTTTGATATGCCCATCGTCGGGGCGACCGTCAAGCAGGGGCTTTCGCATCGCATGTATGGAGTGAAGCCGACACAGGACTGGACGAAGATCGAGACGACCTTCAACACGATGGACAATGAGCAAGTCACGCTTTCGGTGGGCACGTTTGGCCGCGGCAAGGGCAAGCTGTGGGTGAAGGATATTCATGTGGAGTCGGGCGGGCTGGTGAATCTTGTCCGGCGCGAGGCGCTGCCGGTCAAGGTGACCAGCGCTGATGGGCAGACGATTTATGAGGAAGGCAAGGATATCGAACGAGTGACCGATCCCAAGGCGAACATGGCCAAGTGGCCGGGCGATCATGATATGTGGCCGGAAAAGAAGCCGTTGGTGAAGATCATCGCGGGCGGGCGCATCAAGGAAGGCGATACCGTCCTGATCAGCTATCACATCTCACAGATGAGCTATAGCTGGGGCGTATTCGCGTGTCCCGCGGAGCCCAAGACGATGGAACTGGTGAAGTGGCAGGTGGCGCAGATCCACAAGAATCTTCAGCCGGACGGCTACATGATGGCACATGATGAGATTCGTCACTGGGGGCAGGACCCATCCTGCATCAAGACCGGGAAGACGCCGGGGCAGATCATGGCCCAGAACGTGAAGCAGTGCTACCAGATCATTCAGGCCGAGGATGCGGGCAAGCCGGTGTATGTATGGAGCGACATGTTTGATCCCACGCACAACGCCACGAAGAAAGGTCAGCCGTATTACCTCTGCCGCGGCGTCGATCCCTGGATCGGTTCGTGGGAGGGCCTGGATCCGAAAGTGAACATGATCCTGTGGTGGGGCGGCAATCCGAAGCGGGCGGAGTCGACCGCGTTCTTTGTCAATCGGGGACATAATGTGATTCTTTCTACATCCGGGGATCTGATGCCCGCGTGGATGGAAGAGTGCAATCGCACCGGCGGCGGCATCGGCACGATGTTCACGGTGTGGGATAACAAGTACGACAAGCTCGAGGCGTTCGGCAAGATGCTCGATGATTGGAAGCCGGGTAAGTATCAGCCGACCACGCGGCCGAGTTCGGATCTGGAGTAACCTGGCAAGATGTTTCCTATGCTGCGCCAGTACATCCTGTTGTTCATCTTGATTGTGTTGTGTGGTGAGGTCTGCTCTGCGCAGGATTCCACGCAGTGGCGCGGGCCCCAGCGCAATGGGATCTACTCCGAGAAGGGACTACTCAAATCATGGCCTGAGAAAGGCCCTGAGTTGATCTGGTCTTTCCAGGGGCTGGGTGCCGGACATGGGAATGTCGGTATTGCCAAGGACAGAGCTTTTGTTCTTGGCATGCCGGAAAAGACAGGGATTCTGTATGCCTTCAGTTTGAGCGGGGAACTGCTGTGGAAGAACGAATATGGACCGGAGTGGAGTGAGAACTACACTGGTCCGCGGTCGACTCCGGTGGTGGTGGGAGATCGCGTTTATTTTGAGAGCGGGACGGGTACTGTTTTCTGCTACAACGCGGTGAATGGGGAGCAGATCTGGTCGGTGGATCTGATGGCGAAGTTCGGCGGGACGAAGGTGACCTGGGGGATGGCCGAATCCCTGCTCATCGACGGAGATCGTTTGTTCTGCACTCCGGGGGGAACACAGAACAATGTTGTTGCGCTGAACCGCCTGAATGGCGAGACAATCTGGACGAGCCCGGGGAATGGTCAGCCGTCGGCTTATTGTTCGCCAATACTCGTCAGGCACAATCAGACATCGTTGATTGTGACGATGACGGCCAAATCGGTCATCGGCGTTGATGCGGTAACCGGTCAGTTCTATTGGCAGGTGCCGCAGTTCCAGCGGAACAAGATCCATGCCAATACGCCGGTGTATTACCAGGGGAGCATCTACTGCTCCAGTGAACTGGATCAAACAAACTCGGGACTGCTGGCCTTGAAGCTTTCCGATGATGGGAAAAGCGTCACGACCCAATGGAGGAATGAGACTTTCCGAAACGTGATGGGCGGGATCATCGTGACAGATGATCACATCTACGGGTCGGTGTATCAGAAAGGGCTATGGTGCTGTCTGCGTGCTTCCGATGGGCAGATTGTGTATCAATACAATGGCCTGGGTGATGGGATTATCATCATGGCCGACGGGATGTTCTATTGTTACAGCGAAAAGGGGGAAGTGGCATTGGTCAGTGCCAGTCCGTCAGCGTTCAATGTCGTGAGCAGATTTCAGGTGCCGCTGGGCACGGACCAGCACTGGTCGCATCCGGTGATTTATCGCGGGAAGCTCTATATCAGACATGGAAATGCCGTTATGGTATACGACATCAAAGGTGCCTAGCGCGCAACGAGTTGCGCTAAACGCATACATCGCCATTTTGAGGAAGGAAGTATCATGAAGCTCTCATTCGCAACGTTGGGGTGTCCGAAGTGGAACATGCAGCAGATCGTGGACAACGGCAAAGCCTATGGCTTTGATGGTGTCGAGCTGCGCGGCGCTCCCGGTGAGCACATTGGCCCGGATGAAAGCAAAGAATCGGTGCAGAACATCAAGAGGATGTTCGACAAGGGCGGCATGAAGGTTGGGTGCATCATGGGCTACAGCAACTTTACCCAGACCAATCCGGCGGAACTGCAGACGGCGATCGACAATGCGATCAAGTTCTGCAAGGTCGCCAAGGATCTGTCCTGCCCGACGCTGCGGATATTCTGCGGAGAGTTGAAGCAGGATCGCGACGCCGGGCTGCGGCAGATCATCGCGTCGATCAAGAAGATCACACCGCACGCGGCCGACGCCGGCGTGAAGTTGGCGATTGAGACGCACGATGACTGGTGCAAGGGCGCCAACCTGATGAAGGTGTTCAACGGCGTGAACTCGCCGGCGCTGGGGGTGTGCTGGGACATCGCCAACGCGTTCTTTGTCGAGCCGCTGGAAGAGACGCACAAGCTAATCAAGGACCACATTGCCCACGTTCATTTCAAGGATGCCGGGCACAAGCCCGACGGCAAGGTGCATTCGATGCTGCCTGGCACGGGCGAAGTGGACATGCTTATGGGATTGAAGCTCTTGAAGCAGGGCGGTTACGATGGCTGGCTGAGCTTCGAATGGGAAAAGAAATGGGAGCCCGACCTGGCGGAGCCGGAAGTGGCATTCCCGCATTATATGAAGCACGCCCAGGGGCTGATGGCCAAGGCTGGCGTGAAGCGCGGGTAGCGCGGGTCGCGCGGCGCTATGACGTGAATACCCCGGTCGTGCATTGAAGCGGCACTTTCGCTTCAAGGCGGTGATACGCGAAGCAAGAGGAGATACACATGCTGCGCAGGTATGGGATGGTCGTGGTTGCGATGGGTTTTGGTCTACTTGCATTCCCGGACGCTGTCTGGGCAGAGACAAAGCCCCCGCTGGTTATCGCGGATTTCGAATCGGGTAATGTGAAGCCGTTTGAGGATGGGACGGCGGTAACCGAGCACGCCACGCACGGACAAGGGGCAATGGAAGTTCGTCCCGGGCATTCGGCGAAAGCCAACGGCCAGACGGGGTTGCCTAAAGACTGGTCGCAGTACGACGTCGTTAAGTTCGACGTGTTCAATCCGACGGAGACGCCGGCCACTCTGAACATCGAGATCGTTGACCCAAAGGGCAATGGATACTGGGCACGACATAACCGACTGGTGGGGCTGGCCCCAGGCGCCAATCAGGTTGAGTTCTCCATTGCCGATCTCTGGCGCGGGGAAGTTCTCAGGCGCGATATGGGCGGCTTTCTCGATTCAACCGCGATTACGAATCTGGTTCTGTCAGCGCCCGTTCCGTTCATTGTTGACTATGTGAGACTGGAACAGGCCGCGGTGCCCAAGGTGAGCGTCCCCGGCCTCAAAGCTTTTGACGTGGGCAAGACCGGGACGCCTGTCTTCAACGGCTTCACCGCATTGACCGAGAAGGACATGTATGACAAGGCCAAGGGGTTTGGCTGGACCAGAACGAATTTCGGCAGAATGGATGATCGGATGCACCCCGATGATCTTTTCCGCGACTGGATTGCCTGCCCAGGTTCGGAACTCGCCGTCGATGTTCCCAACGGCAAGTACATCGTGATGCTGCAACTGGAGGACCCCGGGTATTGGGAGTACATGCAGAACTATACCCACCGCACGGTCTCGGCAGAGGGCAAGGTGGTGATCGACGAGACCATGGACCTGCCGAAATTCAAACAGAACTACTTCCGGAATCAGGATGCCGAGGATTTTCCGGGCGATGACCCGTTTGAGAAGTACGTTGAGCCCAGGCACCCGTGGCACCGCTTTGAGGTCGAGGTGACGGATGGCCAGTTGAATCTTGCGTTTGTGTCGGCCGACGCGATGGCCAATACGCTTTCTGCTGTCATTCTCTATCCCGCAGACCAAACCGCGAAAGCCAGCGCGTTCCTGGATTATGTCAAAGCGCAGAGAAAGTTCAGTTGGTCTCAGCGGTGGAAGCCCGCAGTCAAGCCGATTGCACAGGCCAAGCTCGATGGCGCGCAGGCGGCCAATGCGGCTCGCGATGGCTATGTACTCTGGCCGATGTCCGCGTATGAGCGGATGTCCTATACCCAGGTTCCTCAGGATGGGCCGGCCATTTCCGGGATCGAGATGACCGCGGCATTGGGTGAATATGAGCCGGCGTGTTTTGGATTCCGAGCAATCAAAGACGTGGGCAAGGTCGAAGTGACCATCTCGGCGCTCAAAGGGCCCAATGGGAAGGTCTTGCCGGCTGATGCCGCTGAAGTCCGCGTTGGCCGATATCGGTTCAAGCGTTTTGCATCGAATCAGTCGGGGTTCTACAGCGTTGAAGAGCGGGAATTGCAGCTCTTTAACCAGACAGCGCAGAATGAACTCAAAGGCAAGGCTGATATCGCCCGGCGGTTCTGGATAACCGTTCACGTTCCTGAGGGAGCGGTGCCCGGCAGCTATGAGGGCGCTGTTACCGTCAAAGCCCAGTCCGGCGGAACGACCACGTTGCCGCTGAAACTCAATGTCCTGAACGCCAAACTGCCCGAGCCGGAGCATCTCTTTACGCTGTATGGTCTGATCACTCTGCCGCAGTCGAGTTTCCCGGCCATGGCGGCCGAGCGACGCACGCAGCGGGAAGTAATGTTCAAAGATCTCCGGGCGCACGGGATCAACTACTTCTGGACTTGGGATGTCAAGGTAGCCTGGGATGGCAAGAAGGCTGTCGTGACCAACGCCGACGAAGTTGATCGCGATGTCGCCATGGTTAAGGCGCTGGGTTTCAAAACAGGCCCAGTAGAAGCACCTGCAGGATGCACACTGGATGAGATGGTGGGCAATGGCCCGATCCACGGCCTGCCCAAGAAGGAGTTCATCCAGGCGTGGCACAAGACCCTGACCGACTTCTACCTTGCCCGCGGCTGGCCGCATCCGTTCTTCTGCTACGGCGATGAGCCGAATTTGCCCGAAACGCTCAATGCCCTGACTGCGGCAAACAACGCAGCGCACGAAGTGTCTCCCGATATCTGGATGGGAATTGCCTACCACGTGCAGAGCCCCGAAGGCTATGCGCTGATGAAGACGCTGGATGTTCATCATCTCAAGGCGTTCCTGCCGACCAAAGACTTTGTTGAGGCCAAGAAGTCTTCCAGGTTCCTCTTGAACTGCGCCATTGGATCCGATCGTCTGGGATTCGGCCTCAAGGAATGGCAGGCCACCACGCAGAGGCAGACCGACGGTTGCATTTCCTACAGCTACACAGGCTCGCACGTCGACCTGTACTACGGCCTGGATGCGAGGGAGGACGACTACAGCCAATCGCCGCCGCGGATCGATGGTACGCGAGCTACGACGCCGCAGTGGGAACAGATTCGTGAAGGCATTGATGACTACCGCTACGCGCTGGCACTGGAGATGCTGGTCAAGGGCTCCGGAACACCTGCCGCGCTGGTAAGCCAGGCAAAGCAACTGCTGCAGGACGTTGGCAGTGTCGTTGAAGGCAAAGATGCCATGTCCAAGACAACCGCTTGGAGAGCCTCCGCCCAGAAGTTGCTTGCCTCACAGAATGTGGCCCGGGCGAATCCGTAAGAGTCGCCCAGTGTCGATGCCGCTGAAGCACTGTTGGCTACGGCAACGGATGCGAGAGGGCGATGTACTAACAAGCAAAGGAGCATTCATGCGCAACCAGATGAGTTCGGTTCTGTCTCTTGTCATCGCCGCAGCAGGGGCACTTTCGGTGAGATCGGCTGTCGCGGCGGACAAGCCGATGGGCATCGTTTCCCACGTGAAGGTGCTCTCGGACAAGGTGCAGGATGTTTCAAGCATCGAGGCATGGAAAGGCTCCTTCATCAAAGATGACATGAAGCCCGCCGACAAGGGGCTGGCCATCTGGAAGAGCGTGGCGATGTTCGGTCTTGAGGGCGCACCCATTGAGTCAGGTATGGGCGGCGGCGAGGATTGCAATCACGATGTTATCAAGACGTTCAACGTCTATGGCTGCGATTTCTGCTGCTGCTCGGCCGGGATGGTCGAGGAACTTGGCCGGGCGACTGGGATGGAGACGCGGGGTTGGAACCTGCACGGCCACAACGTGTCGGACCTTTACTACGACAATTCCTGGCATCTGCTTGACGCGGCGTACATGAATTATTTCCCCAAGCCCGACGGCTCTCTCGCTAGCGTCGAGGAGATTCGCTCTGCGGTGAAAGAGTGGTATGCGGCAAATCCGCAGTACGTCGGCAACCTGCGCAGCTACAAGGGCGGCTGGAAGAACGGCCCAGCGCTGCTGGCCGCCTCCCCGCTGCTGGACGCCAAAGGAAGTTTCCCCAGCGTCTTTTGCGATTGGACCAAGACGATGGGCAACTATGACGGGGGCGGGGGAACCCCTTCTGCCCACAACCAGGGCTACTTCGAAGGCTATCAGGTCAACATTCAGTTGCGCAAGGGCGAGAGACTGACGCGAAACTGGGCCTTCAATCCGGCGTTGCCTCACCCGTATCTGCCAAAGGATGAGTACGGCATTCTCGATGCCAAGGTCGGCCAAGGTGTCTTGAAGTTCTCGCCGCAGTATGGCGATCTGGCCAATGGGCGCGTCGGCCATGGCCTGGTGGAGTACGATGTGCCGTTGGCGGATGGCTCGTTCCGCGGCGGAGCGCTGGTGGCTGAGAATGTGAGTTCAAAGGGTGAAGACAAAGCCGGGCCGGCCGTCCATGTTAAGGACGCCGCTAAGCCTGGGGTGATTGTCATCCGTATGCCCAGCAGCTACCTCTATCTGACGGGCAAGGTGGCGATCAACGCGGTAGTCGCCGCCGGCGGCGAGATTGTCGCAGAGTTTTCGCAGAACAACGGTCTGGATTGGTCGGAGATTGGCCGCTTCAAGCAGTCTGCCCAGGAGGAGATTGATCTTGGATCGAGGATAGAAAACCGCTTCGATTACCAGGTTCGCTTCACCATGTCCGGTGCCGGCACCGGACTGGATGGCATCAAGTTCACCCATGACATCCTCCAGTCGCAGCGGGCGCTGCCTGCGCTGGGTAAGGGCGATAATTCCATCGCGTTCAGTGCTGGAAATGAAGGCACGATCACAATCACGGGCAACGCCACTGATCCCAACTGCACAAAGCAGGTGAAGATTACAGATTTCCATCCGGCTATGGATAACGTGGCGATTGCGAACGGACTGCAGTTGACCGGCAATGGCTCGGCCACCTTCACCGTCAACACACCGGGCGAGATGACTCGTCTGCGTTTCGGCGGCCACTATCGCGCACGCGACGCGCGCGACGGCTGGGACTATCAGGTGTCTTTCGACAATGGGAAGACGTTCCAGACGATCACTCGGGCGGCCGGGCCAACCGTCTCATCCTGCAAGTATGTCACGGTCGATAAAGTGCCCTCCGGGACAAAATCGGCCCTCGTTCGCTTCGCTGGCAAGCCAGCCAACACGACCATGATGTTCCGCATGCGGATCGACGCCGATTACAGTGAACCCCAAGGCGGCTTTGCTCCGATCAAGGTCACCTATAAGTGGGAAGAGGATGGCAAGGCCAAGGAAGATGTGCACGTGGCTCGGACGCCCGAGGACAAATACACGATCAACTGCGCTGCCAAACCGACGATGAAGTCCATTACCACGGAGTGGGCGCAATAGATCTGTTGAGGACTTCTTCGTTGCAGCCGGCGTCGATGCCGACCGAGCCTTTGCGCAGATGAAAATCGCGCCCGGCCGGGTCGACGAACACAGGCATGGCACCTATGGCGGAATGCGCGTCAAGCCCGCGTCCGAGCCAGGCGGCCACGGGAACCTCGATGCCTGTGGCGAGGTTGACTTCGATACCGAGGCGGCGGTACTCCTGGATTTGCGCGGGCGCCTCTTCAGGCGTGGCGAGATTGCCCGCGCCGGCGCCATTGGTAGCGTCGCCAAAGATGCGCTGGCCGGCGCGAGCCGCGATGATGTTGTGGTCACTTTCGACAGAGGGTAGCGCCCAGGGCTCAACGTAGATGGTGCCGCGTGCGCCGCCCACAAAGATGTTGTTGCGCACAACTGTATCGGAGACGGTCCGGTGGATGAGCAGGGCAAAACGGCCTTCACCGGGGCGGAAGTAGACGGTGTTGTTGAGGATGCGGTTACGCTTGGAAGATACGGAGTCGTCGTCGCCGAAGTTGCGCCACAACCAGATGCCGTTGTTGAGATTATTGAAGATGAGGTTATTGCGGACGATGCTGTCCTGGACATGCATGAAGTTGATGCTGCCGCCGCCTATGGAGCCGTTTTCCCAGATCACGTTACCTTCGATGAGGGCTCGGGATATTACGCCGTCACCGCCGCAGCCGGGATCGCCGTTGACGTGGATGCCATGGCCGGCATTGTGGTGAACGCGGTTGTTGCGGATGACGGGGTCATCGCCGGAATTCGCGTGGTAGATGCCGTGCTCCTTGATCGAACCATACGCTTCGCAGTTCTCGATGGTGAAATGGTCGATGTGCGAGGTGATGCATCCCCATGCGCCGTTGTCTGCGAAAACGCAGTTACGGACGGTGATATGCGAGGCTGAAGGAAGCTTCCCCGCGCGGAGATACAGACCAGCGCGCTGGGCCTTCTGGAAGCGGATGCCTTCTAGGGTTAGCCAGCAGGCGCCTTCGGTGTGAAACCCATCGATGCCGCCATCGACGATTGCGTCGGTGCCAGAAGCTCTGATGGTGATCGGGGCTCTCTCGGTGCCACAGCGAGTGAAAACGATGCCGCCCCTATAGATGCCGTCGGAGAGAAGAACGGTGTCGCCGGGCTGGGTATTCTCAAGTGCCTGGCTCAAAGTATCGGGGTTGGTCCTGTAGGTCGTGGCGACGTGCACAAAATGCAATCATGCCTATAGGGCACTTGGCGTCAAGATGGACGGGAACGCCGCGGCATGGCGAAGGAAGACGTGCAAAGATACACTATTGACTGTGCCACCACACCGACAATGGCGTCCATCAGGATGGGGTGGGCGCAGTAGGCACGTAACTGGAAGGAGATGCTCGATGAGGACCTCAGCGAAGCTGTTTGCGGCGTTTGCCATGAGCCTGGGTACTGCTCTGATTGCACAGGATAATGCTGGTGCGCCCGCGCCGGCGGCCGACTTTGGCCAACCGCCGAAGCCTGCCGAACCGGTAGCGCCCAAGTTGGATTCCGGCCAGCGATGGATCTTCGCCTTCGCGAACTTTGCCAACGAAAGTCGTAGCCAGGAATTGGTCGATCTGGTGAAGCGCGGCCACAAAGCCGGATACAACGGCATCCTGATAAGCGATGTGAAGTTCGACAAACTCCAGTTGACCGATGAGGCATACAAGAAAAGGCTGCAGTCGTTTCGGCAGGTGTGCAAGGATGAAGGCGTCAAGCTCGCGGTGCATGTCGGGGCTTACGGGTATGCCGACATGTTCCTGACTCACGACCGCAATCTGGCCGAGGGCATGCCCGTCCGCAACGCAACGTTCATCGTCAGGGACGGCAAGCTGGTGCCGTTCGACGAAACCACGAAATTGGTCAACGGATCCTTCGAGGAGCTTAAAGATGGTCTGCCTGTCGGGTGGACCCTGGATGAGCCCGGCAAAAGCACGACCATCGACGAGGCGCAGAAGACCGACGGGAAGGTTGGCCTTTGCATGAAGGAGGCGAAGGCGGTCGTTCGCGCATCGCAGAAGGTGAAGGTTGAGCCCTGGCACTACTACATCATCTCGGCCAGGTGCAAGACGCAGAACTGGCCGCCCCGGGGGATTCGCCTGCAGGCGGTATCCAGCGGACCGGAAGGAGCACTGAATGATCAAGAAATGCATGCCGAGAAGACGGCCGACTGGAAGATGCTGTGCTCGAATTTCGACAGCCAGGGCGCCACTGAGGCCAATATTCAGTTTGGCAACTGGGACTCCCGTGGCGGGACCGGCTGGTGGGACGAGTGCAAGATCCAACCTGGCGGGTTTATCAATATTATCCGTCGTGATGACCTGCCGTTGACGGTCACGAGTGAGGATGGCAAGACGACCTACGAGGAAGGCAAAGACTTTAGTAAGGTTGAGGACCCCAAATTCATGAATGACCCGAATCCCGGTTACTTCACGTTGCTGCATGAGCAGCCGACGGTAACCATCCCCGCGGGCAGCCGTCTGGTCGAGGGTCAGAAGGTGCTGGCCAGCTACCACTTCGCCAGTGAGTCCGGCAAGGCCGGGCAGATGAATGTGTGCATGGCCGAGCCCAAGGTCTATCCGCTGCTGGAAGAGGTCGTCACCTGGATGAAGAACAATGTGCAGCCGGATATGTACTTCATGGCGTATGACGAAATGCGCCATGCCGGCTGGGATGACTCCTGCACCAAGAGTGGCAAGACGCCGGGGCAACTGCTGGCCGACAGTGTCCGCACGTTTACCCAGATCATCAAGAAAGTCGATCCAGGCAAGCCCATCTCCACCTGGAGCGATATGTTCGATCCGTATCACAACGCATCGCCCACGAAGAAACATTACTACATGGTCAAGGGCGATGGGCCGTGGGCCCGTTCGTGGGAAGGCCTTTCCACCGACGTGATCATCTTCAACTGGTATAACAACAAGCCCAATGACATGAAGTTCTTCGCCGACCGCGGGAATCAGCAGATTCTGTCCGGGTACTACGATGCCGATCCCAAGCGAATCATCGCGTGGCTGGAGATGGGCAAAGATCTGCCGGGCATCATCGGCGTGATGTACACGACCTGGGTCAACGACTATTCCAAACTTGAGGAGTTCTCGCAGGCGGCGTCTTCGGCGTCCAAGCCGTGACATTATCGGCTTGCTTCCAGCAGTTCGTGATAGCGTTTCATCAGGAACTGGTGGCTGAGCACGCCCACGACGCGGTCCGGAGCTTCCGGAAGACTGACCGCCAAAGTGCCGACGTTGGCGTGGGCGAAGACTTCCAGAGCTCTGTCGAGATCGTCGGCGCTGCATAGCAGCGGGATGCCGGCGCGGGCCAATTCGCCTGCGACCAGCAGTGGCAGCGAGTGCGGCTGGAGTACAGCAGCTTCGATGTCCTGACGGCAGAGCATGCCGCCGTAGGCGCCATCTTTGTCAACTACCGCGGCGTCGCGGATTTCGCCGCCCATCATCTCCAGGACACGCGTCATCGGCGTTTCCCGGTCAACGACGCTGGCCGGCTCCATGCCGATCTGCTCAACGCTGATTCGCCGCAGCAGGCCCAGATCTCGCGATGAGCCGGTGCGAATCCCGCGGGAGCGTAGGTGCATGCTGTAGACGGATTCGGGGAAGATGAAGCGGGCGGTTCCGACCGCCAGGATGGTGGCGACCATGGCAGGCAGAATGATGTGGTAGTCGCTGGTCAGTTCCAGGAGGATGAGGATGGCGGCCAGCGGCGCATGCACCACCGCGCCCAGGACCGCGCCCATGCCAATCAGGGCGTAGACGGCCGGGTAGACGCCGCTGAACAGGTGGAGCTTCTGCAGCAGTACACCCAGGGCCGCCCCGGTGGTGGCACCCAGGAACAGCGAGGGCGCGATCACACCGCCTGAGCCACCGCTGGCGAGCGTCAGGCAGGTCGCGATAACCTTGACGATGCAAAGTACCGCCAGCATGCCCAGCAGGGCATGGCCGTCATTGGCCAGGTAGTAAGCGGGCGAGAGCAGTTGCTGGACGACGCCGTAGCCATCGCCGAAGAACGCCGGCATCGGGTAGTTGGCAAAGGCAAAGGGTTTGGGTACGCCCATCAGCCACCAGCCGAAGATCATGACAAACAGCACGCCCAGGACGCCAACGGCCGCTCCACCGATGGCCGGCCGAAGGAGCTTCGGAGTGCGCGAGCGGGAGATGTCCTGCTCCATTTTCAGCATCAGTTTCGTTAGCGAGCTGGCGATGATGCCGCAGGCGATCCCCAGCAGGGCGAAGTTGGGCAATTGGGCCCAGGTGAGCATTCCGCCGGCGCCGAAGGATCCCGTCACATCCGCCGGCATCGCGAAGATGGCGTTGTACGGTTCACCCATGATTCCCTGGAAGATCGCGCGGGTGGTCACGTTTGCCACCACGCTGGCGATCATCAGGGGGGCAAATGCGCGAATGGAGAAATCCTGGAGAATGACCTCGAGTGTGAAGAGTACGCCACCAATGGGCGAGTTGAAGATCGAGCTGATGCCGGCCGCGGTGCCGCAGCCGACCAGGATTGGCATGTGATGGCGCGCAATGCGGAAGATCTGGCCGACTCCGGAGGCGATCGCCGCGCCGACCTGGACGATGGGCCCTTCAGCCCCGGCCGATCCGCCGGTGCCGATGGTGATGCTGGCGGTGATGATCTTCTGGATCGCCACCACCGGACGGATGAAGCCTTGGGTCTTGATGACCGATTCGATGACCTCGGGCACACCATGGCCGCCGGAACCGAAGAAGCGGGCAAAGATGCCGACGCACAGTCCGCCCAAGGCCGGCCAGGCGATGAGCAGCCAGACTCCCGATCCGTACAGGTACGTCATGTGCGGTGTGCCATAGAGCCAGGTGCGGATCAGCACGATCAGCTCATGAAATGCGACCGCGCCTGTGGCAACGATGATGCCAATCAGAACGGCTGGCAGAAGCAGGAATGACTCCTCGGTCATCCCGAACCGCGAGAGCAGCCGAGTTGAGATCACCCGGAATCGGGAACCAGCCTTTGGAAGAATCGCAGTCATTGGCGCTCAGTAACGGCCGCCTTCCGGCCGGGGGCCATAGTGGGGGAGATCCTGACCCAGTTCATACGCGCCCAGGTCGGGTGCCCTGCCCTTGAAGCCGTCGTTCAGGCCTGGCATCACCACGCCGGCGTCGACGGCCTCGGAGGCGGGCGCAATGCGAAGGTCCTGGATCTTTTGTTCCACCTTCAGGTCGGCCGGGATTTTGGCGCGGCTGGCGAAGGCCTTGTCGGCGGTCACCAGGATCGCGTGCCGTTCGGCCGGGCCGTTGTGGCGCACGTCCGCCATGGTCTTGAAATCGACCCTGGACCATTTGAGGAAGATGTTCCACGGTCCCCCGCCGTAGCCGTCATAGTCCATGTCGGTCTGGATGATCTTGCCCAGGTCCATCTGGCAGGCATAGCGACCGGGCGCGCCGATGAACAGGTTGTTGCGGATGATGAAGTTGTCCATTGTGGCGGTGGTCATCACCACCATGGGCACGCCGTTCTTCACCAGCGTGTTGTGATAGATCAGCACGCCCGAGGGACTGTTGTGGATCTTGAAAGGTTCGACCTGAATGTTGTAGACCGCATTGCGGAAGATGTAGACCGGTCCGCCGAAGACGGGCTGAGTGCTGATGCCCTGGAACACGTTGGTGAAGCGATTCTCAAAACAGCGTGTGTTTCGCTCGGAGTAATCCATCTCGCAGCCGTCGTCGGTGCATAGCTCGATCTCGTTATTATGGAAGTCGATGGCTTCGCAGCGCGGCCCCTGGTAGGTGTCGATGCCGTCCCCAAACCCCTTAATGTAGTTGTAGCACACCACGTGGCCGGCTCCGGTTACCTGGATGCCGCGTGCGTTCTCAATGCCCTTGGTGCGCGGCCAGGTACTGGGCCCGGTAATGGTGTTGTCGCTGATCCAGAAATCCTGGAGCTGGTCCTTGAGGTTGCGCACCGCATTGATGCCGTACTCGCACTCGCTGATGGTGCAACGGCGAATGACCAGCCGTGTGGAGTCATGTCCGACGATGCCGTTAGCGGCCTTGCGGACCGCAAGCTTCTCGAACCAGACATCGTGCATGTCTACTACGTCGATAGCCCGCTCAGTCTTTTCGCCCTCGCCTTGGATGATTGCATCGCCGGCGCCGCGGTAGACGATTGGTTTGCCCTTCTCGCCTGAGCGCGTCACCACGAATGGCGGATAGGTGCCGGCGCCGACCAGAAACAGCGTGCCCGGCTGAGCTGCGGCATCAGCGGCTTTCAGGCCTTGGAAAGGATCAGCCTCGGTGCCGGTGCCGCCGCCGTCGCCGGGAATGACGTGCATCACCTTCAGATCATTGGGCGCGATCGGTTCGGCGATGGTTCGCTGCGATAGGATCGTTTGGGCCTTGCCGCCGTCGGGATCGCGCAAGGTCAGCTTCAGTTCGTAGGCGGTGTTGGCATCCAGCATCAGGGCACTGCCGGCGAAGAGCCAGTAGCCGGAGGGGATCGGCAGGCTGGTCTCTTCCTGGCGCTGGGAAGGAGCGCCCTTGTCGTTGGCGCCTTTCTGGACTCGCAAGAGATCGGCGCCTTGCTTCCACCGCCGGGTACCGGCTTTGCGGTATTCCAGAGTCACTTTGGCGTTCTTATTGTTGTCGCCCTTGATGATCCACCAGGCGCCGAGGCTGCGCAGGGTCGGCCGTTCCAGCATCGGTTCCCCGGCCGGCTGGGAGGCGTCGTCGGGAAGGATGGACCTGGCCGCCTCGGCCCGTGACGCTTCCACCACGCTTCTGGCACAGCCGCCCGAGAATGCCATCATGCTTGAACACACCACTGATGCCGCCAGCAGAGTCCATTTTTTCAAGGCCATACTCCTTCAACAAGAACCGGAAGTGCGAGCCGCAGCGCCGACGGCGGTCTCCCGTAGGGCATGATACTGCCCGGCCGGTAGTCATCAAACCGGTGATCATTGGCTTCCCGGGAATAACCGTTACGGCTGCAAATCGAGTAAACTGGTATCCTACGGCGATTCGAGACGCCCATTCGACAACGGAGACGAGATGAAACCATTTCAGCTATACGCCACGATTTGTCTGGCACTGGTATTGACGGCGGTTCCCGCGATTGCGGCCAGCTTGATCCCCAACGGGTCATTTGAAGAGCCCAAGACGGCCGACATGTTTGCGGGCATGGACGCGAAGGTGAGGGAGTTCTACGGCGGCACCAGCCAGTCGCCTTTTGCGGGCTGGGCTTTCGGTGGCAAGTGGGACAAGGGCGACTACTCCGTGGCCGTGTCTAACGATGCGCACAGCGGCAAACAATCCTGCCAGATCACCTGTGTGAAAAAAGGCCGGGGCGGCATTGCGTGCTCGCCGGTGAAGGCAAAGCCCGGCGAGGGCATCATGGTGTCGTTCTGGATGAAAGCCCAGGATGCCACGGGCGGGCGCATCTTCCTCAACTTTGAAGGTTCTCCCGGCGACGGCTGGACGAGCAAGGATCTCAAGACCGGCACGTTCGACTGGACCCGCTTCTCGCACCGGGCGGTTGTGCCAGAGGCCAAGAGCGGCGGCGAGCAAACCATTGTTGTCTTTGTCTACAGTACCGGCGCAGGTTCCGTGTGGATCGACGACTTTACTGTTGAGACTGGCGATGCGGCTGCGGCGGGCGCGGGCGCGGATGAGCCGACGGCTGGTCGGCGCAAGCCCAAGCCCATTGCCGAGCCGCAAGGTTCCATCGGTTACCGGGTCAATGTCGTTTCGCCACTGGAGAAGGTCTTCCAGGGCGATGAGTTCGCATCGACGGTCAGCAGCGAGAAGATCAGCATCGCGGCGGCTCGCAATGAGTATGAGTCCGCCCAGGTGGTTATCGAGGCGCCGTGGCGGCTGGTGACCATCAAAGAGATCAAGGGAACAGATCTGGTCGGGCCGGGCGGGGCAATCATCCCGGCATCGGCCATAAAGTGGGATCGAGTCGACTATATCGAGACGACGGTAACGCCGCCGTACTTTACTGATCGCGGCTTGGGGTGGTATCCCGATCCGCTGCTGCCGGCCGGTGAGTTCACGGTCGAACACCTGTCTCGCGCTGCGGTGTGGGTGACGGTGAAAACGCCCAAGGATTGTGCGGCCGGCTTGTACTCGGGGACGCTGACCATCGCGCCGCAGGGCCAAAGGGCCGCGACTATCCCGCTGAACCTGAAGGTCTGGGACTTTGGTCTGACGGACCAGACGCACCTGAAGACGCTGACTTGGCTGGGCGGGGGTGTCATCCGCCAATTCTATGGCAATCCATGGACGCCCGAAGGTGACAGGAAGCAGGTAGAGGCGCTGCGAGCATATGAAGATATGCTTCTGGAGCATCGCCTTGGTCCTGGGGGCGAAGTCGCCGCGTACCCCAAGAAGACCAAGGATGGTTATGACTTCACTGAGACCGATGCGGCACTGCAGCGTCTGATCGGCAAGGGCATGAACTGCTTTTTCATAGGCACGGCCCCCAACCTGGGTCGTGAGAAGAAGACAGAGTATACGCCCGAATTCGTGAAGCAATTCAGTGAACAGATCAAGGCGTATGGCGATCACCTCCGCGAGAAGGGCTGGGCCGACAAGGCGTATGTCTATGTTTACGATGAGGCGCCCAAGTCTGCTTGGCCCGAGGTCAAGAAGATCGACAGGGCCATCAAGGCTGTCGCCCCAGAGGCGCGGATCCTGCAGTGCCTGAACGAGCCGGAGGGCGTGAAAGACCTGACCGGCTTCGCCGATGTGTTCGACGTGTACGTCACGCAGTATCACAAAGCCGGCGTGGCGGCCTCGCAGCAGAAGGGCGCGGAAGTCTGGCTGGCGTTGTGTTGTTATCCGATGGATCATCCCAATCTCTTCATCGAGTATCCGCTGCTGGATGCGCGGGCTACGTTCTGGATTTGCTGGAAGTACAAGGTGAACGGTTTTGAGTACTGGTCGCCCAATTCCTGGGGAAGCAACTGGCAGGCGAAGGGCGACAAGTGGCCTAAGGCGCCCTGGGTCGCCAACGCGTTTGGTCGCTACAACGGTGACGGGTATCTCGTGTATCCCGGCGCCGATGGGAAACCGTATTCGTCCATCCGCTTCGAGGCGATGCGCGACGGGCTGGAGGATTACGAGTATCTGTGGACACTGAATGACCTTTTGACCAAAGCGCAGGCGGCCGGGAAGTCCGGGCCTGCCTTGGAAGAGGCCCGCAGAATCCTGACGCTCGATGATTTGGTCAAAGACACGGGCGCCTATGACACCGATCCGGGCAAATACGTTGCGTACAGGGCCAGGATGGCCGATACCATCGTCGCGTTAGATGCCCTCGTGAGGAAGTAGCTTCATCGTTCCGCGACATTCCAACGTGCTTTGTAGAGCATCTCGTAAGGCAGGGGCAGTTCCGTCCCGTCAGTCCACTGCAACTTGTTGGCGTGGACCTTGCCCTTGGTGGCTTGGGTGAACATGACTTGGCCGGTGACGGGGTGGCGGTTGACGCTCTTGAGGTCGGATTGGTCGGCCAGACCAGGCAGTGGGGAAAAGGTTTGGCTGTCGCAGTCGAAGAGGTAAGCCCCGCGGCCGACGGTGACCGACAGATGGCGTTGGTCGTAGCGAAGCAGGTCATGGCCGCCGGGATTGGGCAACTTGTGGCGGGAAAGGACCTCTGCCGCTGGCTCTGGCCCGTCCGTGACCCGCAACACGAGCAGTTCGTTATTGTTCAAGGCAAAGAGGCGATCGCGGCCGGGATCGTGGACAACGCCATGGCCCCATGGAAATGGCATTGACCAGACCGGCTGGGCATCGAGCATGGGTCTGGCCGGATCGTTGAGGCGATAGAGCCGCAGTTCTCCCGCCCTGTTCGACAGCGCTGCGGCCAGAAGATTTTTTCCGATCAGTTCGGCGCTGTGAGCGCCGCTGCATTTGGCGTAGAAGAGGCACTTCTTGTCAGCGCGGTTCACCAGAGCCACCGCGCCGTTCCATGAACTGCACACCAGTAGCGCCGATCCATCGAGCACCGGTTTGGATTCATCGTACCCGTTGAATAGCGATCGGTCTTCGGCGGGGATTTGCGGCGAATGGGCCGCCTGCCACGACCAGACGACGGCGGCGGGATCTTTCCGAGCCTGATTCAGATCGACAAGCAGGATGCCTTTTTCCTCAACGCTGAGAAAGACTTGCGCGGATTGCTCCCCGCGCGCATCGGCGGCAGCAGCGAGCATGAATGACAGGACCAGAACCAATGTTGCAGCAAATGGAATCATGGCATCTCTCACATCAACCTGGTTGCAGAAAAGGGGCCACTGGTCATTGTTTGTCTTGCTTCTTCCTCGGCCGCCCCCGATCACGCAGGCTCGACTCCAGCCCCATGCGTCGGGCGGCCTGGTCCGTCCAGGCCGCTGAACCAAAGGGACGTCCACGCAGAATATGCAGCCGCAGCCGGTTCAGTTCCGCCTCCGCGATCCCCCGGTTCACCTGTGCCGTCCAGTCGCCGGGGCGAGGCACCGGCCAGGGAGTCAGTTGCACCTGCTGTTCCGCCTGGCGTTCGCCTGTATACAGGCTGCCGTAGCGCCAGGCTTGGGCCTGCTCCACGCGCTTCGCCCGTCGGGCGTTGCCTTCGACGTAGGAGAGCACTCGGTACAACGGTGGGCCCTGCTGCACGGGGAAGCTCTTGAACCGGCCCTGGTAGAGATGCCCTTCGCCGACATTGTCGCGATGCTCGCGCCAGCGGCGGACGTGCGTGGAGCAGACCCACCCGATGAATGCCGAGAGGTCGTCCGCTTTGGCCGGCCAGAGCACGAGGTGCCAGTGATTGGGCATCAGGCAGTAGGCGAGAATGCGCATCCCGGTGCGTTGCCGGCCTTCCTCCAGCAGTTTGAGAAAGGCCAGATAGTCGCCGGCCTTGGTGAAGATCCGCATGCGGCAATTGCCGCGGTTGATCGCGTGGTAGATCTCGCCGCCGTAGGCTTGTCGTGGTCGTCGCGCCATCGTGGCAGCCTATCCGAATCATCTGAAATGTCCAGTGGCCCCTTTTCTGGCTACCATGCCACTCCAATCTTCCGCCGCAAGACTCATGAATCCAGGTCTTTCACACATTAAACCCCGTACCCCTACACGCTGAGGGCCGGAAAGCATTACAATTCACCATAATGGCAACGCTCTCCTACAAGACGGCCGGTGAATCCCATGGGCGCACGCTGCTGGCTCTGGTTGAAGGCCTGCCGGCCGGCGTGACGATCGACAAACCATTGATTGATGCGGAGTTGAAGCGGCGTCAGGGCGGATATGGTCGCGGCGGCCGCCAGCGCATCGAGTCCGATCAAGTGGACATCCTCACTGGAGTCCGACGCGGACAATCGACGGGCGCGCCCGTGGCGCTGCAGGTGGTCAACAAGGACAGCCGCCTTGATGAAACGCCGGCCGTCTACCGGCCGCGGCCGGGCCATGCCGACCTCGCCGGAAGCCTGAAATGGCTCACCACCGACTGCCGCGAAACGCTGGAACGCGCCAGCGCCCGAGAGACCGCAGCGCGAGTGGCAGCCGGCGGCTTGGCGCGGTGCCTCCTTGCTGCATTTGGAATTCGCGTTCTGGGGTTCGTCACCGCCATCGGGTCGGCCAAAGCACAGAACATCGATCTGACGAACATCGATAAGCTCCTCGCCGATCGCGATGCTTCGGATGTGTATTGCCCGGACCCAGCCGCGTCCGAAGCCATGCGCGCGATCATTCGCCAGGCAAAGATCGATGGGGATACCGTCGGCGGGCTATGCGAGGTCCATGTATTCGGTTGCCCGCCGGGCCTGGGCACCTGCGTGCAGTGGGACGATCGGCTCGATTCGCGCCTGGCGTGCGCTGTCATGGGCATCCAGGCATTCAAGAGTGTCGAGATCGGTCTTGGCAAAGAGGTAGCGTTCCGGCCCGGCTCAAAGGTGCATGACCCGATCGCGTACGACCCGACATTGAAGGCAACGCCCTCGCTGGGATTTGTGCGCGAGAGCAACAACGCCGGAGGCATCGAAGGAGGAATGACCAATGGGCAACCGGTGGTCGTGCGCGGGGCGATGAAACCCATCGCAACACTCCTGCAGCCGCTTCAGAGCGTCGATCTGAATACGAAGGCGCCCGATAAAGCCACCTATGAGCGATCAGATGTCTGTGCCGTGTCGGCCGCCAGTGTCGTCATGGAAGCCGTGGTGGCCTTCGAGATGGCGCGAGCGATGGTCGAGAAGTTCGGCGGGGATTCGCTGACCGAGATGCGGGCGAATTACAGCAGTTACCTGGACCTCTGCCGCAAGTTGCCCTTTGAGGTTCCTCGCTTGTAGTGACGGCGCAAGCCGGCGCTTCACTGTGACTGATGCAGCACCGGCTTGCGCCGTCACTACGAACAAGCGCCTAGCGCAGCTTGCGCTGCAGCTTCGCGCCGTGAGTCTTCAGCCAATCCGCCAGAAGGTTGATCGGCTTCTTGAGCGAGTTGCCCATGTCGGTGCACTCGTACTCCACGCGGACCGGAACCTCGGGGTAGATCCGGCGGGTGATCAGATCGGTCGTCTCTAGCAGGCGCAGGGTCTTGGTTAGCTCGGTCGGTGTAACCTCCCCTACCACCCGGCGAAGCTGACCGAAACGCATGGGGGCATCCGCGTGGTGCAGATGATAGAGGACGGGTAAGACCCACCGGCCGGCCAGCAGGTGGAACAGGCCGGCCACTTCACAGGGGTTCTCACCGACCTGCGCCAGAGCCTTGGGCATTCTCATGGTATTGGTTTGCATACTAGCTCCGTAATCCCGGCCTGGTCGTTTTTCACAACCGCCACTCCCTATGCTATGCACAGAGGTGAAACATGACGACCGTTAGAAAAGCTGGTGAACGGGGAAAGACAATGATGGGCTGGCTGCAGAGCTGGCATACGTTTTCATTCGGCAACTACTACGACTCGAAGCAGATGGGATTCCGCTCGCTGCGGGTGATCAACGATGACATCTTCGGCCCCGGCGGCGGGTTCCCGACTCATCCACACGAGGACATGGAGATCATTACCGTTGTACTCGATGGTGCGTTGCGCCATGGCGACAGCCTGGGTCATCAGCAGGCGCTGACCACCGACGAGGTGCAACGCATGAGTGCGGGTACCGGTATCCGCCACAGCGAGTTCAACGCCTCGAAGGCCGAGCCTGTTCATCTGCTGCAGATCTGGATCGAACCGGATGAAATGGGCGTGAAGCCGGCCTATGACCAGAAGGTGTTCGCCGCCAAGGACCGCATCGGCAAACTCGTCCGCGTAGCCGGCCGCGATGGCACGCAAAAAGATGGCGCACTGCAAATCCATCAGGATGCCGACCTCTACCTGAGCGTACTCAAGCCGGGAACCGAGTTGCGCCACGCACTTCGGAAGGGACGCGCCGCCTGGGTCCATATCGCCACCGGCGAGGCGACCATCAACGGGCAGGAACTGCAGGCTGGCGATGCCATAGCGATCGAAGGAGAACCCGAGATAACAGTTGCCGGCGACACCGGACAGGTGCTGGTATTTGATCTGGCCTGACGACCGTGTGGCGCGAGCCAACAAGACTGGACTTCGCGGCAATCCTCGGCCAGAACGTTTGGGAGGACTATTGCAAGCTCTGTGACGCTACCATCGAGCAGTTGCGCCGCTCTCAAATCATCGCCGATCAGCCCCGCGATACAATCATCGCGGGCATGGGGAAGGATCGACTCCAGATGTGACACTGGCCATTGGCCATCTCCCGACTCGGCAGCATATTCACGCCGGGATCTTTCTTCGGCGATTCTGTCGTGCCAGGTGCAGCCGATAGCGGCCCTCCAACCCCATCCATAGTTCGGCGGAAGTGCCAAACACTTCGCCCAAGCTCAGCGCCGTCTCGGCGGTAATCTGACGCCGGCCGCGGATGATCTCATTAACCGCCTGCGTTGGCCGCCCCATCCGCCGAGCGAACAGCCGCTGTGTCCAGCCTCGTGCCTGCAGTTCTACGCGAATGGTCTCCCCGGGAGGCAAAACCGCGGCGGGAACAATTGTTTCGTGTGTCTTCATTCCAAATCCTATTTGTGATGATCAACGATCTCAATGATTAGCATGATCCGGCCATCGGGCTCCAATAGTGAGCTGACGATTAACCTCCACTGAGTATTAAGACGCAGTGAATGCTGCCCCGACCGATCACCTTTGAGCTTCTCGTAGCGCAAGCCCTTGAAGGCATACAGATCCCTTTCATTCACAGCTTCGGCGATAATAGCCATCACTCGAAAAAAGCCGGTTACAGCTTCTGGCGGATATCTGCCAACACCCGTTTCGTAAAGAATACGCAGTCTGCTCGATGCGAAACGGAATCTCATATCGGTCTATTATACACGCGTTCACGGATACTGTGAATGCGAATGATCCTCTCAAAGCATTTTCCAGGAGTCATGGGCTTCTGGGCAGGTATCCGCGCCGACTCTTTCTTTCCCTCGCTCATCGCATCTCCCACTATTCCCATCGCCTTGTATACAAGCTGCTCCGCCCGCCGCGCCGTCTGCTCGTGCAGTTCCTGCGTGATCCGCGCATACACCGCGATGAACTGTGGATGGTTGTACCGCCACCGGTACACCGTCCGCTTGCTTACCCCCACGCGCCTGGCCACCTCCGACATGCAAAACCCCTTAAGCAGCAGATCGATCGCCGTCGCCTGACGCTTTGCAACCTGGTCACTATCCTTTACGAAGTGACATTCCTGCTCTAAGTGCCTGTCCGACACTGACTTGCCCGATGTCACTCCTCGACAAAATGACCTGGAGCCCCAAACCGAGGAATCCCCCTGGGTGGCGCACCGTCAAACACCAACATCTCGAAGATTGGTGACTCGTAATCCTGAACTCGCTAGCATAGCCCCCAGGAGCACGAGACAGCAGCGCGTCCCTCAGAACGAAACCCGGCATGAGCGATCAGCCCCAACCCGACAGGAATAAGGAGCCACCCATCCGCGTAAACATGCTCGAGTATGAGCACGTGGATGAGATGGCGGTTCAAAGGAAGCAAAGGAGAAGACAATTCGCGGCGGGAATGGCCGCCCCTTATGCTCTGGCACTTCCGGTGATCGTGGTTGCCAATGCACTTCAGGATCTGCCGGCCGGGCTGGTGACGATGTATGCCATTGTTCTGATCGCAACCGTTGTAAATGTGCACCTGTGGACGAGTTGGAAAAACTTCCTTCCCGGCGTACTGACCGGATTTCTTGTTGGGCCGCTGGTTTTCGCGTTCTCATGCGCAATTGTGATGGGCGCGTATGAGACTGGTGTTCTTAGATGAGGCGCAAGAACCTGGTATGAGCAGGCAGCACCCGATTCATCCCGATGACGACCGCGGCGAATATGAACTCGATTCAGAATCGAGGCAGGGCTCCAAGCGACGTCCGCCCGTCCATGTCCACGTCTATCCACTCGAGTACGAACGCAGGACGTTGCCAACGCGAAAGGGAATAGCGTATTGGCAGATCTCTCCTGCTGTGCACTTCATCCTTGGATTGCTCAGCGTGTTTGCCTGCCTGCCGCTATTCACGAACTACTACTTCATCAGTTTCGCGTGGCTGCTTGTGCTCGGCATCAACGCCATCGTCAGATTCTCACGTGATGATGCCGATTGGTCAGGTTTCTTCCCGGGGGTCATATGCGGAGTGCTGATACTGCCAATTGCCGGGTTTATCCTCTGTGCAGTCAGCATCGGATAAGGTGAATGTCATCAGCGTGTGGATGGGCCTTTCTATTGTCTCTTTCCCCGAGCACACTATGGTACGACTTGTGGCAAATGATTCGCGAAGCCATTTCGGGTTGACTGTTCTGCTCATCGTGCTCGGAGCCATTCTCTCGATCTACTGGTACATTCATGTGGCCGTAGCACTATCGCAACAGTCACCGCTTACTTACAGGGAATCGCCTCGCACTGAGCAGTGGGCGGTCGTGATCAGCTTCTTCGGCATCAAGACCATCTACACGATCCTGACGGCGATCATCATCTTCGCCTTGCGTCACCGACGGGAAGGCGACCTGGTCGCCTTGCGCTGGTCGATGATCAGCTTCTTCATCGGTGAGGCGTTCTGCTTCGTTAACGTGATGGCCTTCCATGACAACTCCGTGCCCATGGAGCACCTGCACAGCCTTGGCATGGTGCTCTCGATCGCCTTCGGGATCTACGCGCTGCTGGAAGGCGTCGATGCTCGCATCATCCACTACAGCGACGTTGGACGATGCGCATTTGCGAGCATGTGCGATCGTTGTGCCAAGCACGTGGATGTGCTCTGCGGCCTGCGTCGCTCGTTCATCCTCATGCTGCCACTGCTGGCTCTGGCCGCAGCGATGCCCCTGTACTCCTCTTTTCGCGACACCGCGTATACCACCCATGTGCTGGGCGCGAACCATATCTACCGACACTCGATCGTCCACCAGGTATATGAGCTGCGGTATCTGCCGGCCGCTGCCATCGCCCTTTTTGCCGCGTGCCTGCTTATGGTCAGCCTCGTGGAGCGGAGGTCGATGCCGGTCTCCAAGATCCTGCTGGCGGCCGCAAGTGGCGCGATGACATTCTCGTTCTTCCGCCTGATGCTTGTCGCATCATACATCGACAATCAGGTCTGGTTTGCTGTCTGGGAGGAAACGCTCGAACTGTTGACCATCCTCGCCATCGGCGGAGTTCTATACCTCTTCCGCGCACGGCTGCTCGCGCCCGATACGCCCAAAGGAGCCAATGATGCCGCTGGCAGTCTTTCATGCACCTGATGCTCCTTTGGTTGGGCGGTCGGTTGCGATCGTCGGCTACGCAGCGGCGGCCGCGCTGTTTGTTGTCCTGCGGCAACGCCGGTTCAAAATGGCCGGAACGAAACTTACGCTCCACCAGATCACGGCGATGGCGATCGGCACACTCATCGGATCTCTCGCCGGGGCGGCCGTCGTCGGGTGGATGGAGTCCGTCAAGAGCCTATGGCAACTTGTAACCGATGGGCCATTGCCACCGGCCAGCCAGATTGGGCTGGGCGCTCTACTGGGTGGATGGTTCGGGCTGGAGATCGCGAAGCGCATCCAGCAGACGACACAACCAAGCGGCGACGTCTTCGTGTTTCCAATGCTGCTGGGGATGGCCGCCGGGCGATTGGGATCCATGTTCAGCCCTGCCAGGGGCCTGCGTGCTGGATTGCCAACCGCCCTGCCCTGGGGTGTGGATTTCGGCGACGCAGTTACCCGGCATCCCACGCAGATCTACGAGATCGCATTCGTGGCCCTGCTGGCGATCGTCTTCCTCTGGCGGCTCAGGAGTCATCGGCAGCGCGGGTGCATGTTCAGCCAGTTCGCGTTTGCGTATCTCGCGTTTGCTTTCCTGATCGAGTTTGTCCGGCCGCGATATGTGCTGGGCGGCGTACCGTTGAGCCTATTGCAGTTTGCCGCCATTGCCGGAATGGGTCACGCCCTCGTGCACTGGCGAGATGAGTGCTGTGCCTTGCCCCCAGCGGTGGTTCCTCCCATCACCAAGGCTGCCTCAACGCAGCCTGAGTTCGTCGAGCTCACCAGCAGCCTCTGCCCCACCTGCCTGGCGAAGATCGAGGCCAAGATCCTGATCGAGCGCAACCAGGTCTTCATGCAGAAGTTCTGCCCCGACCACGGCATGCAGCGCGTGTTGATTGCGGATGATGCCGTCTACTGGCGACAAGCGAGGTCGCTGTACAAGCCGCCCACATCGCCATTGCGCCGCAACACGCAAATGTCGCGCGGCTGCCCGCACGACTGTGGGCTCTGCCCGGACCACGAGCAGCACAGTTGTCTGGCCATCGTGGAGATCACCGACCAATGCGATCTCGGGTGTGCGATCTGCTATGCCCGTTCAACCCCGGCCGGCTCGCACCGCTCGCTGGCACAGATCGAGTCGATGCTCGACTCGGTGGTTGCCAACGAAGGCCGCGTGAATGTGGTGCAGATCAGCGGCGGCGAACCTGCGCTCCACCCTGATCTCTTCGCGGTGCTGGACGCCGTCCGCGCTCGCCCAATCCGCCACATCATGCTCAACACCAACGGCAAGCGCATCGCCGAAGATGCAGAGTTTGTGAAGCGCCTGTCCAGTTATATGCCCGGTTTCGAGGTATATCTGCAATTCGACTCCCTGCGCCCGGACAGCCTTCGTCAGATGCGTGGCACGGACCTCTCTGATATTCGCAGCCGCGCCGTCGAAGCACTTGAGAAGCACAATATCTCCACAACACTCGTCGTCACTCTCAAGAAGGGCATCAACGACAGCGAGATCGGTGAGATTCTCGATTTCGCAACTGGCCACCGCTGTATCCGTGGCGTTACCTTCCAGCCCGTTCAGTCGGCCGGTCGGCTTGGTGGATTTGATCCCGCTACCGACCGACTGACTCTCTCCGAGGTCCGCACCGCGATCCTGAAGCAACACAAGCTCTTCTCGCCCACAGATCTGCTTCCCGTCCCCTGCCACACGGATGCCCTGGCCATGGCCTACGCCATTCGCCTCGCCGGCCGGCTTGTGCCGCTCTCAAAAATCACCGACACTCGGGCACTGCTCAACATGGGCGGCAACACCATCTGCTATGAGCAGGATCCCGCGCTCCGCGAGCACGTGATGCGCCTCTTCTCCGCATCGGCCTCTCCCATTTCAGCAGCCGACTCCCTCAACGGCATCTGCTGTCTGCCGGACGTGCCCAAAGGTTCCATCACCTACGACAATGTCTTCCGCATCATCATCATGCAATTCATGGATGCATGGAACATGGATCTCCGTTCGCTGAAGCGCTCATGCATCCACATCGTCCATCCGGATGGCCGCCTGATACCGTTTGAAACGTATAACCTGCTGTATCGTTGAGAGGGCGCCGACCACGACGGATGGGGCCATGTCCTGCGGACCAACGGCTCCGCTATCGTAAGAAGCATCCTCAAGAGGCTATGCTACTTATGCGCGCCCGGAGCCGAGATCTCGTAGCTGAAAGCAACTTCGCCGTCGGGGTGCTGCACGGTGGCATCGTTGGGCAGGTAGGAGCGGAGATATTCCACGCGGACGAATTGAGGCGAGACAGTCACTCTGACGCGGCCCGCGCCAGGCAGGATGTCGCCGGAGCGGTAGGACTCTTTGTTGTAGAAGCTGTAGTTGGTATCGGCCGGGACGGGAAGCGTCTGGTAGACGACGCCGTCGAGCTGTTGATGGGCAAAGATGTGGTCGTGGCCCTGGAAGAAGATGCTCACGCCGGTTCTTGCCATGAGCTGATGAATGGGCAGGTCCCAGCCGGGACGTTTGGTCGGGAATTCGTTAACTCCCCTCCTGTTATTTCCACCCCATTCGTACAGGCCGGCTTCTTCGATGCCGCCGCGGCCGGTGCCCATGACGTGGTGGGCGAAGACAAACTTGTAGCGAGCTTTACTCGTCTGGAGTGTCTTCTTCAGCCATTGATACTGGTCATCGCCGAGAGTGACGTTCCAGAGATCGCGAGATCCTTTGGGATCGCCGCTCAGGGTGTTGTCCACCGGCTGGCTTGAGTGCCAGTACGGGTCAATGACGACAAAGAGAGCATCGCCCCATGTCCAAGTATAAAAGTCGCGGAGCAGGCCGATTTGCTCAACGGGTTTGGCGTCGCCGGTATAGAACGCATCGGGCGCGGGCTGGGGGAAGTAGAGATTGCGGGCGTTCTGGGCCCAGACGGCAACGTTGTTTGGCGTGCCATCGAGGTTATAGGCGGCCGCCTGTTCGTGATTGCCGTTGACCAGGAACAGCGGTGATGACTGGCCGACCAATGCCAGGAATGGACGTTGAAGGGTATATCTCCCGGTAACGGTCTGCGCGTTGATGCTGCGGAGGGTATCAACACTGAAGTCGTCACCAATAAGCATGTAGAAGTCGGGATGGTCCGCCGCGGCAGCGCGCAGGGTCTGGACATATAGGGCGGAGTCAAACATCTGGGGGCGCTCGGGGTGAGAGTCGCCCTGGATCTCGAACACAAACGGGCTGCCCGGGGCACGCTGGGTGTGGAACGAGCGTTCTTCGCCAGAACGGAAAGCCTGCTCGGACGGTTTGCGGTAGCGGAGTTGATAGAAGCACTGCTTGTCAGGGGGAAGCTTGCCAAGCCAAACATCAGCGGGCTCTCCGGCAGAGAGAGTCATGGCGGGAGTCTTCTGCGGGTAGTTGCCCGAGGCAAGACCGTAGTCGATATACGCTTCGAGTCTTTCGGCAGCGCAGATGCTGATGGTCATGGAAGAATCGGTTGGACGGCCGAGGATGCAGGAGAGGGACTTGAGGGCGGCCGCCTCGGCGGGAACGGATGGGTCTGGATTGTCGCGGCGGGGCGGACGATTGCGCCGGTCGGCACGTGCGGGTGGGGGTGGAGGCGCTGGAGCCGTGGTAAGCGGTGAGATGGTATCGCCGATAGTGTAGGAGTAGGCAACCTGGCGGTTGCTGTCGCCGGTTCGCTCATCCCGCGGCAGGCGGGCGCGAACGTAGTCTGCGGTGATCCTTTGCGGAGTAACCGTAATGCGCATATGACCTGAGCTGGTAAGGATGACGCCGCTGCGGTAGCCGTACTCGGAAGCGGAATCCTGTCGGCGTGAGACAGCACCGGGCTGGGGAACTTCCTGGTAGATGACGCCATCGAGTTCCTGGCGGGCGAAGAGATGGTCGTGGCCGTGGAAGACGGCGGATACCTGGTTGCGGACGAGAAGTTGGTGGATGGGCATGTCCCAACCATCCTTGGCCGGGCGATGGTCCTTAAAGCCATCGGTGCCATCGGCGTTCTTGCCACCCCACTCGCCGAAGGAGGCAGCTTCGATGCCGCCACGGCCCTGCTCGTCGAGGCCGCCGATGAGCTGGTGGATGAAGATGAACTTGTAGCGGGCCTTGCTGGATTCGAGCGTCTTTTTCAGCCAAGCGTGTTGGACGGAGCCAAGTGAGAGCCCCCAACGGTCGTCAGCGCGGCGAGCGGAAGAGGACCAGTAGGGATCAAGGACGACGAAGAGCGCATCGCCCCATTCCCATGCGTAGTAGTCCTGGAGGTGAGCGGTCTGGGACTGGGTCTTTGTGTTGCCGGTGTAGAAGCTATCGGGGATGGGGTTGGGGAAGTAGCGAGTGCGCGTGGTGTTGGCCCAAACGGCCACGCTTTCACCGCCAACATCGAGGCGCCCCCCGCCGCGTGCCAGTTTGGCTTCTTCGCCATCGTGATTGCCAACAACAAGGAACAGGGGTGCGGACCGGCAAAGCTGGCCGAAGTAAAAGCGCTGGGCGAGGTACTGCCCGGCGGCATTCTGGCGGCTTTCGTGCTTCTCGGTCATGAAGGTGTCACCGAGATCAATGTGGAAGTCGGGGGAATCGGCCAGGGCGTTGGCAAGCGTGCGCTGATAGAGAGATAGGTCGGTGTTCTGGTCGAGATGGGAATCGGCGGTAATGGTAAACGTGAAGCTGCTGCCGTGCGGCCGCTGGGTGTGAAAGGAGCCTTCGGCGAGGGCCCGGTCGGTGGAAGTGTCGTTGAGGCGGTAGTAGTAGAGCGTGTCGGGCTTGAGCTTGTCGAGGACGACTTCACGGACCTGGTCTTTGCGGCATTGCAGGGCCTCGGTGCGGTTGGAGGGCTGGTCGGACTTGGTGCCATACGCGACGGTGGCAGTGATGTCGCTGTCGCATCGAAGGATGCTGAGGACGACAGAGGTGTCGGCCGGCCGGCCCAGAATGACATCTGTTGGATGCGGAGGCACGGACACGGCGGGTTGGTGCGGCTGGGACGATCCTTGAGCCATCGCCGCCATGGGCAACAGCGCACTCAGTAGAATCGACACACACGCGGCCGGAACCAGATGTCGCGCTACAGAAGCCATGAACAGACTCCTTTAGTTCCCATCACCAGGCGGCGGCGGATCCGCTTCCCGGACAACGTTACCACCAGGCTCGGGAAACCGCGTATAGACCACGTGAAGCTCAGCAGTGTCGAGGATCAGGCCCTCCGTGGCCGCCAGCAGCACATCACGATTCACCTGCGCTGGCTCGACCGTGATCCTGGGCGGGGCCGACAAGGCATAGAGCGTGTAAGTATATGTCTTTGGCCCCGGACCTTTTGAGTGTGGCGGCGCATATTCGGTCCGGCCGTTAACGCTATTGTTGCCCAACGTGCCAATGCCTTTGACATTCTTTGGCAGGCCCTTCAGGTCGGCCGGAATGTTGTAGAGCAGCCAGTACCATTTGACTTGGTCCGGCGCCACATGGTGCATGATGAGCGCGAAACTCTTCGTTCCCTTCGGCGCGCCGCTCCATTCCAGTGGGAGTGTGCTGCTGGTGCCATCGCCGGTGTAATCCTTTGGCAACGGTCCACCGTCGGCCACCTCAGGGCTGCGCAACACCATCGTGCCGCTGCCAACCCGGGCTATCTGCCCAGTCCGGCCCTGCATAAGCAGGACAACGCCGCCGCCTACCGCGAGGACGATCGCCAGGAGTGCCCACATCGGCCAGCGGCAACAAACCCTGGGTGAGCCAGGTCCAACGGACTTGGAAGTTGGTTTCATCACATCTGGCTCCGTTGAACCTGAAGCTCACTGCCGTTGCACGGATGGTCAAAGCAATAGCCGTGGAACTGCGGTTGCCATCTTCTGGCGCGGGGATTTGGCTATTGCCTACTGCTGCTTGTCGCCGCCTGCATCGCCTTCAACTGGCGGGCGCTGACGCGCTGCTCGCCCCTGCCCCTGTCCACCAGGTCCTCTGCGTTCCGGCTCGGGAAGTTCCTTCTGCTTGATGATCTCCAGAGTGGTGATGTCCAACTGAAACACCGTATTTCCGCGAACGATGAACAGGTACTTCTCCGTCGCCGTCACGGCCGTGCCCTCTGACGGGCCGCCGCGCATGCCCATAGGTGGGCCGCCACCTTGCATCATGCCCTGGCCGCCGCCCGCCCCCGGTCCACCCGCGCCCCCTCCACCACCTCCACCTCCTGGACCTCTCCCGGCTCCTTGCTGAGCGAGCGCCATCGTAGCGGCGATACCCAGGACCAATAACGTGCAAAGCAGTAATCTCGTTCCCTTCATGGTACTTCTCCTGTTCCTAAGGACTTCATCTGGCTGTAGACGGCCCACATCGGACCGTGCATAAAGAAACACTATTTCACGATTGAGTTACCCAAATCGCCGCAGGTGACATCGATATCGAGCCGCTCACTGCACTCCAAACAAGGAGTCTGTTTTCGCGATCTCCGGCATATCGATCGGATCGGAATAAAGGAACGGGCCCGTGGGTTCGGATGGATCGACTTTGCGCATGCTGGCAAGCGTCTGTTTCTGTTGCGCGGTCAGCGTCTTGCCGACATTGCCAAACGCCGTGGCGTAGAGATACGCCATCTCACCATCCAATTCGCCATATCGCCGTGACAGAGACAGCACCTTTGCCTGGTCGGCGGACTCACCTTTCTGGAATCGCCGCAACTCGGTAGCGATTTCCCGGCGGGTTTTGACGATCTCCGTGAGGTCCTTGCGCTGCAGGTCGATCAGGCTGGTGATCTGCTTCCGCTGCGCATCGGTGAGGGTGGCCAGGAATGCTTCGCCGCTATTGCCGGTGAGCGCTGTGCTGATCGAGTAGTTTTGTTTGCCCATGGCTGGCGCGGTCTTCATGCCAAAACCGCCGAAGTACATCCCATGCCGCTCGGGACAGAAATAGATGTCGGCCTCCAGCGATCCGGCATACCAGGCGAACATCTCGCTGGCATAGGTCATCACCGCGACGTCGACCTCATGCGACATGCTGCGCCGATCCAGTTGCTCCGGCACATCCGGCCAGGTACGTGAATCACCGAACTTCAGTTTCGCCAGCGCGGCTTTCTGCTGGTCACTCAGGCCGCGGATGATGCCGCCCATGACCTTCGCCCGCTGGATTCCAAGCCGGCCATCCAGTTCGTACAGGTCGGCCGAGTATTTCATCACTGCATCCCGGTTCAGCCCCTTGCTGCCGGCGGGAATGTCGCCCTCCAGATTGCGACGGAACGCCTTAATCAGCGGAAAGCGCATCTCGGCAAAACGTTCGATATCGTGTCCCTGCGCCTGACCCAGGGCCAGCAGTTGCGCCTTCTGGCTATCGTCGAGGATGGCAAGCATGTTGTTGGCGATCTGCGTCAGGAAGGAGGTGTTGTGCCCACCCTCCTTGGCGTCGATGTCGCGCATGTACTGGAACCCGAAGTAATCGCAAACTTTTCCCGGCGGCAGGAATGTATCCATGCCGAAGTCACCCGTAAGGAATGCCAGGCCATCGAAGGCGATCGTGTTGAGTTGCGCTTTGTCGGATGTGGCTTGCTCGATCGAATACCGTTTGGCGTTGTCCTGTGGCCGTCGTTCCCGCGGCGGGCGGTCCTGCGGAGCGCCGCCTTGTGGTGGCCTGTCTTGCGCCATCGCCGTCATCGTGGAAAGACCCGCCAACAATGTCATGACCGTCGCAATTCGCCTCATGCATCATCTCCTGTAGGTGTTCTGACTATACGGACGCAGTCACTGCCCGCGTTTATTCACTTCGCACGTCGGACGTTTTGCCGGGCTCTGTCTGAATGCCAAATGGCGCCGCGTTGGAGCAACAAAACGACGCAGACGACGAATCCATCTCTTCGTCGTCTGCGTCGTTGCTTCGTCGCACAGCTTGCCCGCCGTGGCGGGTGATGAGAACGGATCGCCTTACCCGTTCGCCTGGGGCTGCGCCGGTCCCATTTCCTTCTGGGTCGCGGCGGTCGGCGCCTCGGTGGCGGTCGAGATGCCCTGGCTGGCGAGGAATTCGGCGAGGGCGGTCTGCTCAAGCGCCTTGCGCTCGGTTTCCTTCTCGTTGAGACGGTCGATATCGACCATGTCGTGAGCCAGGCGGGCCTTGCCGGCCGACTGCTCGTAGCGTTTATTGAGCACTTCCTCGACGGTCTTCATCGTGTCGCCCAGGTCGCCGACTTTGAAGGCGACGTTGCCCAGCGCCGAAGCGGCTTCAGCCTGAGCTTCCTTGATCTTGACCTGGGACATTTGCTTTTCCAGGCGACGAATCTTCTCGTCAAACTCCTGTTGCGCCACCTTCGCCTGGCGCAGATTCGCCTGATAGGCCTCTTCCGTTTCCTGCAATTCGGATGTGTCAGCCTGCAGATCGACCTTGATCTCCTGCAACTCGCGGGCGAGAGAGCCTGCAAGCTGCAGGTTGCCCGCCCGGTGATTGGCGAGCACGCGGCGCTCCAGTTCCTGGGCCTTGTTAGCCTTGGTTTTGATCTGCGCCTTAAGGCGCTCGGCCACACCGGCCATCCGTGCCAGCGCCATGTTGTATTGCGCCATGCGATCACGGAATTCCTGGCGGGCGGCATCCATCAGCGCTTCGGGGTTGCGCTCCTCGATTCCGGAGATGAACAGCCCGACAAAACCCTTCACCAACCTGCTGATTCGTGCGAAGATGGCCATATCGCTCTTCCCTTCAAGTCCTGGTATGCCACATCATCGGTTACGCCGCACTCAACCGCAAGTATAACCTGCAAAAGCCTTTGGAACTACTTGAATCCGCCGCTTGCTTCTGGAACCGATCCCCGCAAAGCTTATGGGATGGTCTCACGCAATGGATCACTACGCCTGTTTCGCCTGTTTGGCATTACCGTATTCGTGCACTGGTCGTGGCTGCTGGTGGCATACCTGCAGTACCAGTACCGGAGGTCGGTCTATCCATCCGCGCTCTGGTTCGCTCTGGAATATGGTTCGCTATTCGCGATCGTTTTGCTGCACGAGTTTGGCCATGCCTTGGCAACGCTCTCGGTAGGCGGCAAGGCGGATACAATCATGCTCTGGCCACTGGGCGGCGTGGCGTTTGTGGATCCGCCCCATCGTCCCGGCGCGGTGCTGTGGGCCATCTTCGCCGGGCCGCTGGTCAATATCATACTGCTGCCGTTGTTGCTCTTCGCGGCGATCTATGTGGGGCAGTTTGCACCGCATACGAGCTTGGCGAGTTACATCTGGATGGTGTTCCAGATCAACCTCGGGCTGCTGATCTTCAATATGCTTCCGATCTATCCACTCGATGGCGGACAGATTCTGCACGCGCTGCTGTGGTTTGTTCTTGGATACGCGCAGGCTCTGCGAATCGTTTCGGTGCTTGGATTCGTTGGCGCGGCCGGACTCGTTGGATTGGCGGTATGGCTCGGCCTCGGGCCGTATACGTACATCGTGGCAGTGTTCATTGGGTGGCGGGCAGTGATTGGATATCAGATCTCGCGGCAGATCATTCGGCAAGCCAACGAGGCGGCAAATCGCGCACCGCCACCCGCTGCTACAAACGTCACCTGGATTCCCCCGGCCAATCCACAACCCGGCAGCACAACGAATTCCTGGGACAAGCCACCACAGTAGGGTTTGTAGTGACTGCGCAAGCCGGCTATGTCGTACCGCTGGCCGATGCAATCGGGTGCTTGCGCACTCGCTACAAGCTTGCTTTCTACGCCTGATCTCTATGATGGACCAACGATCATGAACACGATGCTCCTACAGCTTGGACATTCCCCCGATCCCGATGATGCCTTCATGTTCTATGGCCTGGCGAGAGAACTGGTCGCCTCGGGACGCTATCGGTTCAAGCATGTCCTGCAAGATATCCAGACATTGAACCAGCGGGCGATGAAAGGTGAGCTGGAGATAACCGCAATCTCCATCCATGCCTACCCCTACGTGGCCGATAAGTATGCTCTAACTAGCTGCGGCGCATCGATGGGCGATGGCTATGGCCCGATGGTGATCACCCGCGAACCGTGTGACCGGGCCAACCTGAAGGGCAAGAAGATCGCCATACCGGGCAAACTGACCACGGCATTCCTGGCGTTACAGCTTTGCCTGGGAAAGGCCGGCGAGGCGTTTGAGTATGAAGTGGTGATGTTCGACCAGATCCCGCAGTACGTGAAGGATGGGAAATGCGATGCGGGCCTGATCATCCATGAAGGCCAGCTCACCTATCGGCAGATGGGGCTGCACCTGGTGGTGGATCTGGGCGTGTGGTGGCAAGGACGAACTGGACTTCCGCTGCCCCTCGGCGGCAACTGCATTCGCCGCGACCTGGGACAAGAGACGATGCAGGAGGTGACCGATATTCTCAAGGCATCGATCCAGTACAGCCTCGACCATCGTCCACAGGCGGTGGAATATGCACTGCAGTTTGGCCGGGACTTGAATCGATTGCTGGCGGACCAGTTTGTGGGCATGTATGTGAACCACTGGACACTTGACTACGGCAGCCGCGGCAAAGAAGCCATCCGCCGACTGCTGGCCGACGGGGCGGCCGCCGGCATCGTCCCGGCCACCGCGAACATCGACTTCGTCACAGCCCGGTAAGTCGCGCTGCATATCCGCCTGCTCAGTGTATGGCACTTGTCCCTGCCACGGCGGCGGCCACCATCTGACGGGCTTCATCAAGCCATAGCGCCCGCTCTTCCGGCTTGCTGGTGATGATCACCTCGAAGTTCCGCCGCACGGTGTTGTGCACCCCACAGAACTGCAGCACGCATCGCGTCCACAGGTTCTCCAGCGGATCGCCAAACATAGCGATCTCCTTGTCCCTGGGTGTATTGGAGGTGGTAAAGACGATCGCCCACTTTGCAGCCAAGAGCCCAATCGGCACCCCGTCGGCGCCGAAGCGATAGGCGATCCCCATCCGCAGCACGCGATCCTGCCAGCCACGCAGGATGGCTGGCGGCTGCCCCCACCAGTTCGGATGGACAATCACAATGGCGTCGGCGCTAACGATCTCGTCGCAGTGCCGCCTGATTTCCGGCGGCAGCGTGGCATCCCGTGCCAGTTCTTCGGCCGGGAGCAGCGGGTCAAACCGTTCGGCGTACAGGTCATGCCAATTCACCGTCCAGCCGGCGGTTAGCAATTGCTCGCCGCTGGTCGCCGCGATAGCGTGGTTAAAGCTCTTCGGATTCGGGTGCGCCAGGATAATCGATGCTTTCATTATCCGATGATTTTACTTGATGTTTTTGCTTGGGCTAGCGGACGAATCGCGGTAGCCTACAATCCCACCAGCTAAACGAGCGATGGTGTTCAATCAGGCCAACATCTGGCAGGAGTAGCGCATGTCCACATCGGCAACGTCGATCGATTCAATCATGGTCGAGAACCGCATCTTTCCACCGCCTGAGAAGCTTGCCAAGTCGGCACACATCAAAGGCATGGAACAGTACAAACGAATGTACCAGGAATCGATTCAGGATCCTGAAAAGTTCTGGGGCAAGGTTGCCGAAGAACTCGACTGGAGCCAGAAGTGGTCCAAGGTGCTCGACTGGAAGCTGCCCGATGCCAAATGGTTTGTGGGCGGGAAGACCAATGCCTCGGTCAACTGTATCGACCGGCAGATCCGGCTCGGCCACGGTGGCAAGACCGCCATCCTCTGGGAGGGTGAGCCGGTCAAAGGTGAAAACAGCGCCGGTGAAGTGCGCAAGATCACCTATCAGCAGCTTGGCGAAATGGTGAACCAGTTCGCCAACGGCCTGCGGAAGCTGGGCATCGGCAAGGGCGACTGCGTCACCATCTATATGCCGATGGTGCCTGAAGCTGCCGTCGCCATCCTGGCTTGTGCCCGCATTGGCGCGCCGCACTCGGTGATCTTCGGCGGCTTCTCCAGTCAGGCGATCATCGATCGCGTGGAGGATGCCAAGAGCCGATTCATCATCACGGCCGATGGCGGTTTCCGCCGCGGCCAGATCGTGCCACTCAAAGCCAATGTCGATGAGGCTCTGGCCAAGACATCGCAGGTTCAGAAGGTCATCGTCCTGAAGCGAACCGCCCAAGACATCCCAATGAGGGCCGGCCGCGATGTCTGGTGGAGCGATGTGATCGCCGGCCAGAGCACTACCTGCGCGCCCGAGCCAATGGACTCCGAAGACCTGCTCTTCGTCCTCTACACCAGCGGCTCCACCGGCAAACCCAAAGGCATCATCCACACCACCGGCGGCTTCCTCGTCAACACCTATCTGACGACCAAGTATGTGTTCGACCTGCAGGAGAACGACATCTACTGGTGCACCGCCGACATCGGCTGGATCACTGGCCATTCCTACATCATCTACGGCCCGCTGCAGAACGGCGCCACGGTCTTCATGTACGAAGGCGCACCCAACTTCCCCGACTTCGGCCGCTTCTGGTCGATGATCCAGCGGCACAAGATCACCATCTTCTACACCGCCCCGACCGCCATCCGCGCCTTCATGCGCGCCGGCAGAGAGATCCCCGACAAGTATGACATGTCCAGCCTGCGCGTGCTGGGCAGCGTCGGAGAACCGATCAATCCCGAGGCGTGGATGTGGTACCACCAGGTCATCGGCGACAGCCGCTGCCCTATCGTGGATACGTGGTGGCAGACCGAGACCGGCGCCATCATGATTACCCCCCTGCCCGGCGCAACGCCAACGAAACCCGGGACGGCGACCCTCCCCTTCTTTGGCATCGAGGCGGCCGTGGTCGATCGCGATGGCACTGAGCTTCCGCCCAATAAGGGTGGCCTGCTGGTCATCAAGAAACCCTGGCCATCCATGCTCCGCGGCATCCTGAACGATCCCGACCGGTTCCTGCGGCAGTACTGGACCGATGTAAAGGGCACCTACTTCACTGGCGACGGCGCTCGCCGCGACAGCGACGGGTACTTCTGGCTGATGGGCCGAGTGGACGATGTGATCAACGTCGCCGGTCACCGTCTGGGTACCGCCGAGATCGAGAGCGCCCTGGTCGCTCATCTCATGGTCGCCGAGGCGGCCGTGGTTCCGATTCCTCACGAGATCAAGGGCACCGGCATCGCAGCGTTCGTCACTCTCGAAGCCGGCCGCAAGCCATCGGAGCAACTCAAGCAGGAGCTGATCAACTGGGTCGGCAAGCAGATCGGCTCGATCGCCAAGCCCGATCAGATCCGCTTCAGTGACGCTCTGCCTAAGACCCGCAGCGGCAAGATCATGCGCCGACTGCTGAAGGAACTGGCCGCCGGCGGCGACATCAAAGGCGATGTCACGACCTTGGAAGACCTGAACGTCCTGGCCCGCCTCAAAGCGAAGGATGTGGAAGAATAGCTTCTCGCTATTCTGCGGCTTTCGCGCCCACTGGTTCGATGACGCGCACCGGGATATCCGGCGGCAGGAGCGATTCTAGCTTGCGCTGGAAGCTGCCGCGGATGATCTGGTGCAGCTTGCCGCGACGGCTGGTGCCGATCAGGAGCTCCTGGACGCCGTTCACGGCCGCTGCCTCGGCGATCAGTTCGGCGGCATCGCGGCCCACATCGTAACTGGGGATGATCGGTACCCCATGACGTTGGCCGGCCTCAAGAAAATCGACGAACATCGCCTGAGCGGCCGGGTCGGTGTCGATGCTCATCGGGCGATCGAGATCAAGGCCTGCCCCCAAGTCGATTGCCAGTTCGCGGACGAAGCTCACGACCAGAGTTGCCCCTTGGGACTTGGCATGTTGGACGGCCGCCTCGGCAAGGGCGGAGGAGCCGGCCGTGGCCATCAGCATCTTGGGCCTCGCCCAGACTTCCGGGGTGATCTGATCCACGATCGCCTGGCGGAAGAGACTGAGCTTGGGCCTTCGGCTGGCGGCATACTTGGTGATCGCCCGCAGCGACAGGCCACAGACCATCACAATCGTGACGAAGACTGTTGCGTGCCACTTCGTCCAGGCCAGCGTCACCCAAATGGCCACCATGAGGATCCCAAGGGCCATCACCAGCACCTTGCGCCATGGCCGGCGCAGGCGCGGATGGATCGAGCAGAGCACGCAGTTGATTGCTACCGCCCCGACGACGCCGATGGCATAGAGCGATGCCAGCGTCGTCAGGTCGTGGAACACCAGCAGCACGCACGCCGGCACCGCCGCGGCGACGGCCGCGGCAACCCACGGAGTGCCGAAGGAGTTGAGCTTCTGGAAGATCGAAGGCATCTCGCCATCACGACTCATGACATAACAGATGCTCATCAACCCGTTAATGGCGGTGTTGGTAGCCGACAGCAGCAGCAGCCCGCCGACAATTCGGACCGGCCATTCGCCAAAGCCGCCCATCGATGTACTGGCCATATAGGCCAGCATGTCCTCGGTATGCGCGGTCCGCGGCGGGGCCATGGCGATCATGATGATCGCCAAGAGCACATTCATCACGGCGACTTCCAGCGCCACCGCCCAGATCGACTTGCGGGCAGTCTTAACGACCGGTTTCTTCATGACGCCGGTCAGGTTGGCGATGGCTTCGACGCCAGAGAGCGCCAGCACGATGAACACAAATCCCTGCCAGGCTTCCCACGGCTGGTGGTTCAACGATCCCCACTGGATGTTCTTCCAGTCCAACTGCGGCAGCGCAAATACCACAATCGCCAAGGTGATGAAGATCATGCCCCCGGCGGCGAAGGCGGCGACACCGGATGAGTGCTTGGGGCCCAGCAGGTTCAGCGCTCCAATCAGCGCGATGGCAACGATGGCCCAGAGCGCCGGGGAACGCACGTGCCAGAGCTTCTCGATCGGCCGCTCTGGTTCGGACACGCCGGTCGCGGCCACTTCCACGTCGCGCGGCAGGATGATCCGATCACCGGGGTCTGCGTGGCTGGCGGGGCCGGCATCCTGCTTGTGGGCGATAGTGGTCAGGCCGAAGTAATGGAAGGCATCGAGGGCCGAGAGGCTTGCTGTTACAGTGTAGTCAGCAAACAGCAGCAGAGCACCGACGACGCCAATGATCCGGGCACGATGCTTGCCGGCGGTGTAGACGCCGCCGCCATCGGGGTAGATGCGGCAGATCTGTGTGTAAGCCCAGCCGATCCCAAGGATCAGCAGACTCATGGCCGCGATGAGATAGAAACTGGTGCGGCCGGCGACCAGAAACGCCAGACCCAGCACATACAGGCGGCTGGTACCCCAGTCGCCGAAGAGCAGGCCTGCCGCTCCGAGCCAACTTACATTTCGGGGGCGTTCGCTGGCCAGCAGGGACAGAGCCCCGGTCTGGTCGCCAGCGCCATGTTCTGCGTCCATTATCTCTTGGTCTCGTTGCGATCGGTTCGATGGGCTTATTCCTGCAAGCACATCGACTCGGCCGCATTCGCGTTCTGCAAGTTCGGAAGTCGTCCCGGCTGCGTGCAATGCACCTGGGACAGCAGGAGAACCGTGCAGCCCGCTCCTTCAATCGCCTGCGGGGTTAGTTGTCGGGCTAGGGCTTGAAAGTGCCCCGGAGATTCTCACGTGGCCGGCCGCTGCCAGCAAGGCGAGGCACTCCTGCGCCCCAGCAGAGATCCACCGACTTCCCGGTGTCTCTGCATGATCAGTCCCCCGCGCCGTCGAGCAAGGCCAGCGGCCAAGCTCGGCGACCTCGGCGTTTACGCGCACTATGCTAAGCCATCGCCGGATGGCGTCAACGGGAACGGTCGTTCGTCATTGGTCATCTTTCGGTGGTCATTGGTCGGGACTGCATGTAGCGGGCCGAGTTGGCGCTTGTGCATAAGTGAGCAGATGCGCAAGTTGCGCGGGGGATACCATTATAGCTATATCTGCTTGTTAGACAATGAGTTATAAGCAGACCGGGCGAGCAGGTGCGCAAGTTCGGTACGCTTGTGGATAAGTCCCCTGGGAAGAGCGGAAACGAAGGCACGAAGGGGCAGGTGTGTCGCTCGAGGGCGAGATGACCCGCGTGCCAAGGTGCGCAGGTTCGGGTGCGCAGTTGGTGGCATTAGGTAATGTGCGCTACTGATTACGACAAAGGTGCGCAGGATGGGAAGAGAAGTCAGAAGCCAGAAGGTCAGGAGTCAGACGAGACGCAGGTTGCGCGCGACACGGTGCGGGTTTGGGCGATTCCGTTGCGTCGAGACATAGTGTAAGTGTCTATGAGAAAAGGACTTGAGGAAGCGCAAGAACGTGTCGCGCGCCATGTGCAGCGATGTCGCGCTGGGTTAAGTGCCGCTGGGACCGTGGTTTAGGTGCAAGTTAGTGGGAGAGAGATGAAGAAGTGTCGCGCGCTGCATCTCTTTTGGACTCCCAGGGACGGTGAGTCCCTGGGATTTGGGGTGACGCGCTGTGCGGTTGTCAAAGAGTGTGCGTGGGCCACGGAGAGAATGGGTCTCTCTATAATATGGGGCGTTTGGTCACGGATTTGTTAGGAAAAGGCGGAAAAACGAGGCCCCGGAAAACTTCGCGGATTTTTGGCGAGCAAGAAATGGCGAACGGGTCAGAGATCATTGGCGTAACCGCCCGCAGGGCGCTTCGCACCAATGATCTCTGACCCACTGCCATTCCTAGTTGGCGGGCGGGGGAGGGGCGAGGGTCATGCCGTGGCGATGGAAGATCTCGGTCATTTTGGCACGGTCGGGCGGGCCGCCGGCGGCGGCACCGATGATGGCGGCGGCCTCGGTGAAGTAGGCGGGACCCATGACGGCCGGGGATATGACGGCGAGCTGTTTGGCATCCACGGCGCCGAGGTTATCGAAGCGGTGCACTGCGCCGCGGGGGATGCACAGGGCCTGTCCGGGGCCGACCTCGATGGGTGTGCCGTCAACCGTCCAGGTGAGGAAGCCGGATATTCCGTAGATGACCTCCTCGTAGGCATCGTTCTTATGGGCGGGAGCCGGCAGTCTTTGCCCAACGGGGACGAGGAACTCGAAGACGGAGACGCTGCCGTTGGAGTCATCGCCGGTAAGGAGGAAGCGGATTCTTAACGGACCAACCTTGATGGTTTGTTCGGATGGGTTGACTCGCTGCTGCATGATCCTACCTCCAAGTGTTCCCCGATTGACGATGGCCGACGGCCGACGCTTGGCGACAGATGGAATGATACAGCGCGCTGGGGTTGGGCAGAACGGGGGTTTTCGGGAGCGAGAGAAGAGGGAGAGCGAGGACGCGGGTACGCGGGGGAAATGCATTCTGGATTCGGGATTCGGGATTCGGGATTGAAATGGAAATTCCGAGGGGAATTTTGTCGGGTTTGGGGGGTGAGCGGCCATTATACGGTAGCATGAGCACAGAGCCTGATATGGACGATCTTGAACTGCTGGAGCGATATCGGCGTGGGGGAGAGGAAGGGGCGTTTGCCGAGTTGGTCGGCCGGCATGGGACGTGGATCTATTTGTCGGCTCGACGGCAGCTTGGCGATGAGCAGCTTGCGGAGGATGCGGCCCAGGGGGTGTTTCTGCTGCTGGTACGCAAGGCGGGGAGGCTTTCGCCGAACTCCAATCTGGGTGCGTGGCTCTGGGGGACGTTGCGCTACTGCATCAGCGAAGCCCGCCGGCAACGGTCGCGGCAACGACACTATGAGAAGGAGGCGGCACAGATGAGGTCAGAAGTCTTGCCCGCGGCCGGTTGGGATGAGGTTTCGCCGCTATTGGATGATGCGGTTGGGAAACTGGGGAGGAAGGATCGAGAGGTGGTGCTGCTGCGGTTTTACCAGCAGAAGGCGCTGGCCGAGGTGGGGAGGGAATTGGGGATTAGTGAGGATGCAGCGCAGAAGCGGGTAGAGCGGGCGGTGGGGAAACTGAGGGAGAAGTTGGCGGGGAAGGGAGTGGAGGTGGAGGCGGGGAGCCTGGGGGCGATGGTGCTGGCGCATGCGGTGGAGGGTGGGCCGGCGGGGTTGGTGGAGAAGGTGATGGCGGGGATTGGGAGTGGGGCCGGGAACGGAACGGCCGGGCTGATTGCGAAGGGAGCGGAGAAGATGATGGTGATGGCGAAGGTGAAGGTGACGGCGGTGGTGTGCATGGCGGCGATCGCAGTTGCGGGGATTGCGGCAGCGGCTGGCATCTCGGTCGTGGCTACTCAGCCCGTACCAGTGCAACCCTCGACGGGACGAGACCATCTACTCAAGCAGGTTACGGCGGCTGAGCAAGCGATAGTGAACCTGCACCTGCGGCACTTCCAACTGAGCGAACAACTCCAGGATCAGAAGTCCGGTGCTTGGATGGACACACCATCTTTGCTCACGGGAGAAGTTTGGCTGGACGGTCTCTCCGATAGCAGAGCCCGGATTAGTTTCGATCGTTGGATCGCGGAATGGCAGGATGGGGCTGCTCCCTGGTACGAACAGAAGACCGAGTACGGCTTTGACGGCCGAACAGGGCGCGAAGTTCAGCACTCTGGTGGAGCGCTGGGTACGGCTGCTGTCCCTATCAAGAGCTGCCGAATAACCAATGCACGCCCGACGATATTTGCCGATACGACAGTAAAGCACGCGTTGGGAATGCCGTTCTCGAGCAACTACGCTCGTGTGGGAAGGGACAAGCTTGCCCTATCTCGTGTTCTGCAGGAAGTCGGCCAGCGCAATCCGTCCAAACTTCGAATGACGAACGAAGTACTGGATGGGCAAGAGGTCATTGCGGTTCGCTGGACAGTGGGCCGAAATGACGAGGGCGAAATATCGTGGTGGTTATCACCTAAGCAGGGATACGCGCTGCTGAAGTTCATCGAACTGCCAGATCGGCAGAATGTCCCGGCCGTGGTTCTGGTGGTCACGAAGCTCGATGAAGTTGCCCCAGGGATCTGGTATCCCACAGCCGGTACGATAGAGAGAGATGCCATCGGCAGACCCGGCCGCGTACGCTGGTCCTACTCTGCCAGCGGCGTGACCGCGAACGACCCGAACTTCGATGAAAAGGTATTCACGGTCCCCATTCCAGCCGGCTACTTGGTTGATGACATGGTCCGGGCAGTGATACCGGGACGCAATTAGTATGCATACCAGAGAGTAAGTATTTCTCTTTGAGGATTGAGGAAAGGTCGAGACACAGTTAATCTCGGATGGACTGTTGGCTATTGATTGAAGTTAACTCATTGCGTGAGAATGGATGCAGAAGAAGAGCGAATGCAGGCTGATCGGGCTAGTCCCGGCGCGCCGGGATTGATTAATCCATAACGAAGAGGTCTGGGATTTGCGGAAGGAGCGGCAGGGAAAGCGGATTGCGGAAATGAAGACAGTGACAGGAGAAATCCTGGGAAGATCGAGGGCGGTGCGCAGGTGCGCGGTGGTACTCGTGCGGGCGACAGTTTGCGCTGACGGGCGGGGTCGCCCGTCCTACTTGAGGGCGAAGAGCACGTGCGCGGGGACGGTTTCTGTGAAGGTCGAGGGCGGTGGGCGGGCGCACGGTTGCACTCGTGCGAACAATATCGGTCATATCGCCGACGTCGCCTAGCCCTTCGCAAAGATCTCTGCCTCAAGTGCGGCTATGACTTGAGGGCGAGTGAGGAGCGGTGTCCGGAGTGTGGGACGGCGATTCCGGTTCAGGGAGCGATAAAAGGATGTGCGATAAAGAGAGAGATGTGTAGCCACGGATGACACGGGCGAAGCGGGTGCGATTCGGACACGGATGAAGAGGCGCGGAAGGAACGAATGCTGAGGTAGTGATTATCCATTATTCCGTAACGAAGACCATGCATTCGGGATTCCGAATCTGTGCGAATCTGTGGATAAACCCTCTGCGCATTCGGGGGTGCTGGTGTGCGGGGTGGCTCAGGTGCGCACGAGTACGTGCACACCCTACGTGAAGAAAGCGATGCCATGGGATGAAGACGAGACCTTCGGCGAAGCTGCCGGTACTTCTGCTGTCTTGGCTTGGTCGGTGTTTGATGGATTTGGAGAGCAGACGGCCGGTGCGGTCACCGGCCCTACGTGGTACTTCCCGCTGCAGTGCAAACAGCGCATAATTAAAGGTATGGTCCAGGTCGTAACAGCCATCTTCAAGGACGGCGTCTTCAAGCCCGACCAGCGTCCGGCCCTTTCGGACTCGGTACGGGTGCGCCTGGTCGTGGAGACGATCAATGGCAATGAGGCGGATCGCGGGGACGAGTCATGGGCGACACTCCAGCGTTTGTGGGACACCTCCCGCTTCAACTCCGGTGGGGACCGCCTGACTCGCGATCAACTCCATGAACGCCATTGACACGAATGTGGTACGCCCACTGGGATAGCATGATCCTGGCCGCCTGTCGGGTCGCCGGTGCAACCCGCCTGTACACAGAGGACATCGGCGCGCCGCGAGAGATTGATGGGATCGAATTGGTCAACCCGTTTGCCTGAGCAGCCGCTCAGGTGCGCACGGGTACGTGGCGAGGGCGGGACGGCGAGACGCTGGTTGTTGTGTGTCCTGCGGGTATGACCTCCGCGCGAGTAACGAGCGGTGTCCGGAATGTGGGGCGGCAATTCCGGCGGATTCGGCGGCCGGCGGGGAAACCAAGGCGATGTGAGGTATTGCGTTGGAGATCGCGCCGATACCGACCGTTCTCTCGCCCTTGCAGGGCTTTTTGTTGCTCTGTTCTGATCACCCAGGGCTACGGGGTACCTTGCCCTGGGCTATGTACTTGCGCCCCGTTGGGGCTTGGTCAAAAGCCGCTCTCCGGGTCGCCTTCGTTTGCAGAGGTACGCCGGGCGCGCGAATGACGGTTTGAGTTGCCACGCGGGACGCGTGGGCTACTGGATCTGTGGATAAACCTCTGCTATCTCGGCTTGCTCGGTGTTCAGGAAGGATTCTTTGTGTTCTGCGGCCGTGGGCTTGGACAGAAGAAAAGCGGAGAGCGGAAATGAATGACAAAGATCGAGGGCGGTGCGGGACGCGGGGGTACTCGTGCGGGCGACGGTTTGCGCTGACGGGCGGGGCCGCCCGTCCTACTTGAGGGCGAAGAGCACTTGCACGGGGACGGTCCCTGTGAAGGTCGAGGGCGATATGAGGCAGTGCGTTGAGAATGGTGCTACAGGCTGATTGTTGTACTACACTGAATACCCCAGGGCGGCGGGCGTACCCTTGGCCCTGGGCTGTGAAATCACGCCCCGTTGGGGCTCAATGCTCGGCGGCGGTGCGCTGTGTAGCGAGAGATGAATGCATTGGAGATTGGAGATTGCGCGGATACGCGGCGCGGAAAACGGCGGGGTTTGGCGGTCGGCGGGGATGGAAGGTAGATTGGGATTCCATGCTCAGCGCGTATATCCGATTTGGCGATGGCAGGGTCTCGACGGAAACTGATCCGGCGACACTGGCGGCGGCGCTGCGGGATCCGGCGGCAGTGTTCTGGCTGGATATCGCCAAGCCTACCGATGATGAGTACTCGCTGCTGGATGAGGTATTCGGGTTTCACCCGCTGGCGATCGAAGACACGATGGTCTATACGCAGCGGCCGAAGATCGAGAGCTATAATCACATCGGCGATGCCTGCAAACATGGCTATTTCTACATGGTGATTCACGGTCCGGACCTGAACCAGTTCAAGGAGAACTTAAAGACCAAGGAACTGGATATGTTCGTGTCGCAGGGGTACCTGATCACGATCCACGAGGAGCCGATCCGCTCGATCGAGGTACTGCAGACGCGGGCCAAGGCAGATTCACGAGTGGTTCTGGATAACGGGATCGACATGCTCCTGCACAGCATCCTGGACCACCTGGTCGATGGATATATGCCGATCCTGGACTACTTCCAGGATGCGCTGGATGAGCTGGAGGAGAAGTCGACCAGCGAGCCGACGCAGAGCCTGCTGATCGAGATTGCGGCGACGAAAAGGAACCTCCTGAACCTCCGCCGGATTATCGGGCCGCAACGCGAGGTATTGGCGCAGCTCACGCGCGGGGAAGTGCCGTTCATCCGGGAAACAACGCGGATCTACCTGCGCGATGTGCTGGACCACCTGGTGCGGGCGGTAGAGACGATCGAGCTTTACCGCGACCTGGTGATGGGATGCCGCGACATCTATATGTCGAGCATCAACAACCACCTGAACCAGATCATGAAGACGCTGACGATCATCAGCGTGATCGCGCTGCCGATGACGGTGGTGACCAGCTTCTTTGGGATGAACTTTGTGGAGACAGCGCCGGGAATGTATGGGCGCATCGGGATGGTGATCCTGTTTACGGTGATGCTGGCGGTGCCGGCAGTGCTAATGGTGATGTTCTGGAAGAAGAAGTGGCTGTAGTTACTGGGAGACAGTGGCCGGGGCGACGATGGCGGATGGGGCGGGAAGGTGCTGGTGGTGCATCTTCCAGAGGGCGTAGAGGGTGCCGAAGCCGACATAGAGGTAGCCGGCGGAGAAGATGCAGAGGAAGGGGATGCCGGCGATGCCGGCGAGGCGATCATCGGCCTGCCAGAGCATGGCAACGGCGGTGTAGAGGCACCAGGCCATATACAGACCGAAGCCGACTTCGACGGCGGGGAGGGAGAGCTTGCGGATGCTCCACATGCTGTCACGGCGCCAGATGCGGGTATTGACCAGGCCGACGACGCCGTACTTGGGGGTGCGGATGAACTCACTGGGCTGGCGGCGGATGGCGCTCCAGATGGCTTCGAGAACGGCCTTGGTGTTATTGATGCAGACGCCGACGCCCAGGGCCATCAGGGCGGGCATGTAAAGGAGGGTGCGCCAGCCGGCGCGCCGGCCGAACAATTCGGATTGGGCATAGACGAAGAATGCGCCGGCCGAGCAGGTGGCGAGGATGAAGAGGCTGGTGCTAAAGATGACCTGGCCCCAGCTATGTGCGGTGAAGGGGCTGAGGAAGACGAAGAAGGTCGGGTACATCAAGAGCGTCAGCAGGACCATCAGGGGATAGACCAGGGTGTTGGTCAGGTGGAAGAAGCCTTCTGATTTGACGCGCCAGGGAAGCTTCATGCAGAGCAGGCGGGGCAGGAGCTTGATGGCGGTCTGGAAGCTGCCTTTGGTCCAGCGGTGGGCCTGCTGTTTGAAGGCGAGCATCTCGGGGGGCAATTCGGCTGGGGCGGCGTACTGCGGCAGGTAAAGGAACTGCCAGCCCTTCATCTGGGCGCGATAACTGAGGTCGAGGTCTTCGGTGAGGGTGTCATGCTGCCAGCCGCCGGCATCCTGGATCGTCTGCCTGCGCCAGACACCGGCGGTGCCGTTGAAGTGCATGAATCGGCCGGAGCGGTTGCGGGCGGTGTGCTCGATCATGAAGTGGCCATCGAGGAAGATGGCCTGGCTGCGGGTGAGGAGGGAAGCTTCGCGGTTGAGGTGGTCCCAGCGGACCTGGACCATGCCAATCCTGGGGTCGGTAAAGTAATCGACGACGTTGCGGAGCATATCGCGCGGGGGAACGAAGTCGGCGTCGAAGATGGCGATGAACTCGCCCTGGGTCTGACTGAGCCCAGCTTCGAGGGCGCCGGCCTTATAGCCTTCGCGATTGGAGCGGTGAACATACTTGACGGGGTAGCCTTTGGCGGCCCAGTCTTCGCAGCACTGGCGGGCGATTTCGGCGGAGTGGTCGGTGCTATCATCAAGCACCTGGATTTCGAGGCGATCGAGGGGATAGTCGATCTTGCAGCAGGCGGCGATGATGCGTTCGGCAACGACATCCTCGTTGTACATGGGCAACTGCACGGTCACGCGCGGGGCGAGGGTGAACGTGGAGACGGGCTTGGAGACGTCCTTGCGGTGCTTGAGGTAGAGATAGAGCAGGGCGTAGCGATGGACGCCATAGGATGCCACCGCAAGCAGTACGGCGACGTATGATGCGATCAGAACATATCCAATCACGTGGCCAGACATAGTAGTCTTTTTTTACTCTCTTAGTAACTAGACCACGGGACCAGCCGCGGCGTTGAAAGGCAGCGGCTGATTACGCATAGAACCGGGCTCGACGGGTCAACTCCCGAGACCAGAAGAGACATTCCCCGGCTACCCCGACCGAACTACAGGTCCGGTACAAGTTGCATGCCAGAGATGCCCTCGGGCACCCACTAACTGTTGATTGTAAAGTTGTGTGCGGGAAGCTGTCAACAAGCAACTGTCGCAACAGAGGTTACCGCCGTTTGGAGAAGGCCTAAGCACATCGGGGCCGGCACCTGAGCATGGCACCAGCCCCTGGAAAGTTCTGCCGCACTGGAATAACGGGAATTACGCCTGGGCCGCGGCAGCGGCAGGTGCCTGGGCCTTGGCCTTGTGCTTGTCCATGGCTTTGGTGGCGAACTGACGTTTTTTGTCGTTGCGCTTGCGACGGAGGCCGGAAGACTTGCGCGCGGCGCCGGTGGGCTTGGAGGCCTCGGCGGCAAGCTGCAGAATCACCAGATTGGCGGCATCGCCGATGCGCCATTCCGCCAGTTTGACGATACGGGTATAGCCGCCCCGGCGATCGGCAAACTTGGGTCCAATCTCAGAGAAGAGCTTCTGGATGACCGACTGGCCGGTGAATTCCTGTTTTTCATCCACCAGGCGGCGGTCGTTGAGCGTGGCAATGGCGCGGCGACGGGCCACCAACGTGTTCAATTTGGCCAGGGTGATCAACTGCTCGGCCATGGCCTTGACTTCTTTGGCCTTGGGAAGCGTGGTACGGATCTGACCATGCTCAAACAGACTTTGTACTAAATTGCGGCGTATGGCAATACGGTGTTCCGTATCAACACTCAACTGCCGGCCGCGAACCATGTGTCTGGACATAAATTACCTCATAGCGGGCATCTAGCGACGCCCCGGAGAAAGTTCCGGCACGAATATCCGGAGACGTTAGTTGCCCTCGGGCTTTTCTGGAGCCCCCAGATCGTCGGCCATCGGCATGGATAGCGCTTCGACGTCCATGTTCAGGCGCAGGCCCATATCGGTGAGCTTGCGTTTGATCTCGCGGAGGCTGGTCTTGCCGAAGCTGCGGACCTTAAGGAGGTCGGCTTCGGTCTTGGTGACCAGTTCGCGAACGGTCTGAATCTTGGCCAACTCCAGGCAGTTGCCAGCGCGGACGGACAGATCCAGTTCCTGGATGGTCATGTTCAGCTTCTGCTGAACTTCGGGATCGAGTGTCGGGGCGGATGTTTCGAGCGTGGTCAGGGCATCATCACTGATGGTGTCGTTGCCAAGCTCAAAGTACTGCACGAAGGGGTTCAGGTGCTTGCGGAGGATCTTGGAGGCCTCGACCAGCGCCATTTCGGGCGTCAGCGTGCCGTTGGTCCAGATCTCAAGCACGAGCCGGTCGTAGTCGGTCTTCTGGCCGACGCGGGCATCTTCGGTGCCGTAACGAACGCGGACAACGGGCGAGTAGATGGAGTCGACGGCGATGAGGCCAATCTCCTGCTCATCCTTGTCACCGATGATGTTCTCATTGGCCGGGACATATCCGCGGCCCTTGCCGACTTTGAAAGTCATTTCAAAGGGCAGGTCTTCGGTGAGGGTGCAGAGCACCAGGTCTTTGTTGATGACGGTAATCGAAGGATCGGCTTCGATCATCCCGGCGGTGATGGGGCCGGCCTTGCGGGTGCTGATGCGCATCTCTTTGATGTCATCGGCATCGAGCTTAACGGTCAGCTTCTTGACGTTGAGGATGATGTCGGTGGCATCTTCCATGATGCCGGTAAGGCTGGTGAACTCATGCTCGGCGCCTTTGATGCGCACATGGGTCACGGCGGCGCCTTCGAGGGAAGAGAGCAGGATGCGGCGGAGGCTGTTGCCGACCGTGGTGCCGAAACCACGTTCAAACGGCTCGGCAGTGAAGCGGCCGTAGGTATCGGTGGAAACCGTCTCATCTTTGACGACGCGGGAGGGAAGCTCAAGACCACGCCAACGGACTCTCATGTTCGATCTCCTTCTGCTGGACCGCCGCCGGATTGCGGATGTTTACCGCCCCCACAGTCGGGGGCCATCTGACTACCGCCTCGCCGGGACGATGATGTATGTACTTATGTGCGAACAGGAACAGAGCAAGACAGGCTAAAGCCTGTACTCCGAACAAACGAACTTAGACGCGACGCTTCTTCGGGGGCCGGCAACCGTTGTGGGGCAGCGGCGTAATATCTTCAATGCTGGTGACCTTAAGGCCGGCCTGCTGGAGTTGCAGTACGGCCTGTTCACGGCCGGCGCCGGGGCCCTTGACGCGGACCTCGATTTCCATCATGCCGTGCTTTCGGGCGGTCTGGGCGGCGGTTTCGGCGGCGCGGCCGGCGGCGAAGGGCGTGCTCTTGCGCGAGCCCTTAAAGCCGGCGGTGCCACCGGAGGCCCAGGCGATGATCTCGCCATTGGTGTCGGTGATGGAGACGATGGTGTTATTGAAGGTGCTCTGGATGTGGGCAATGCCCTTGACGACACCCTTGCGAACCTTCTTCTTTTTGGCCGCCACTTTGGCGCCGGGTTTCTGTGCACCGGTTGTTGCTTGTGTTTGTTCAGCCATATGCTTGAGACTCTTGTTGCTATCCTCAGGCCCGTAATGCCGGGCCCTACAGCGCGCCGAACCGTTCGGCGACTTGAAAGGACAGGCCTTACGGCCTGGCGGCAAGGGAGACAGGCTAAAGCCTGTACTCGGAAACTACTACTTGCCGAGTTCCTTCACACCCTTCTTGCCGGCGACGGTCTTGCGCGGACCCTTGCGGGTGCGGGCGTTGGACCGTGTGCGCTGGCCGCGAACGGGCAGTGACCGGCGATGGCGATTGCCGCGGTAGCTGCCAATATCGCGCAGGCGTGCGATGTTCTGCTGGATGCTGCGGCGCAGGGCACCCTCAACAAGGAATTCCTTGTCGATCAGGTTGATGATCTTGGCCAGTTCGTCTTCGGTCAGATCCTTCGCCCGGCGCTGCGGGTCGATCGTGGCTTCCTTCAGGATCTGCCTGCTGTTGGTGCGGCCAATTCCGAAAAGATAGGTCAGGCTGACCCAGATCGGCTTGTCGTTGGGGATGTCAACACCTGCGATACGCGGCATATTCGCTCCAGATTCTCTTTATCGTCACCCTAAGCAGCGTGCCCTGGCACAATCAAGATGCCGGGACAATACTGCCTGCAGTGCATGTTAGCCCTGCTTCTGCTTGTGCTTGACGTTCGTGCAGATCACCCGCACCGTACCCTTACGGCGGACAATCTTGCAGTTTTCGCAAATTCGCTTGACGCTGCTACGCACCTTCATGGTCTGTTACCTCTGCCGCAATGCTCAAAAGCGGCGAATTGTCAGTTATATACGGTCTGCCATTATTTACAAGACCGGATCGTCCGCCAAGCGGACATCCGATGGGCCAGGCTCAAAACAAGCTGCCACTTGAACTACAACCACAGGCTAAAGCCTGTGCTCCGAACGAGTTACGGGCTCCGGCCATCGGTCAGGATGTCCACACCGGTGTCCGTAATTGCCAGCGTATGCTCAAAATGGGCGGCCGGCAGGCGGTCCTCGGTGACCACCGTCCAGTCGTCCTCAAGCAGCACTACCTCGCGACGACCCATCACCACCATCGGCTCGACGGCGATGGTCATGCCCGGCCGCAGGACGAAATCGCCCCGCCCGCTCTCGGGAGTGACAAAATTCGGCACCTTCGGATCTTCATGCATGGTCCGGCCGACGCCGTGCCCGACAAACTCGCGAACCACATTGAAGCCGGCCTGCTCAACGCCCCACTGCATGAGGCGGGCGATGTCCGACCACTTTCGGCCGGGCTTGGCATTGCCGATAGCCACCTGCAACGCTGCCTGGGTGGCATCGAGCAACTTCTGCACTTTGGGACTGATCCGCCCTACCTTGAAGGTCGAAGCCGAATCGGCGACCCAACCCTCGAGGAAAACGTTAACGTCCACGGAGACGATGTCGCCTTCCTTAAGCTTGCGCGGGCCGGGAACGCCGTGAATGACCTCCTCGTTCACACTGATGCAGGTGTAACCGGGAAAGCCCTCGCCCTCCTTGTAGGTAGGGTAGAAGCGCGAGCTGGATCGCACACCCGAGCGCTGCATCTCCGCACCTGCAATCTGATCCAGTTCAAGGGTTGTCGCACCCGGCCGGACCGCCTGACCCATCAGGTTCAGGACCCGGTGCACCACCACTCCTGCCCGACGCATCGTCTCGATCTCGCGTTTGGACTTGAGGATGATGGGCATCGCTGCGATCTCAGATTACAGATCTCAGATCTGCAATTGCTAGTACTGCCGGCCCTTGATGCGTTTGCCCTTGGCTCCGGGCGCATCGGCCAGGAAGCCGGAGTAGTTGCGCATCATCAGGTTCGCTTCAATGCGCTGCACCATGTCGAGGGCAACACTCACGGCAATCAGCAATCCCGTGCCACCGAGGAACGCGGTGACCTGCCAGTCAATGCTCAACAGATGGGCGATCGCGGTGGGGATGACTGCGATCACGCAGAGGAAGGCGCCGCCAACGTACGTGATGCGAATCATCACGCGCTCGAGATACTGAGCGGTTCGCGGTCCGGGCCGCAGGCCGGGGATGAAACTTCCGTAATCACGCAACTGGTTGGCCATTTCCTTGGGCTGGAACTGCACGGTCGTCCAGAAGTAGGCGAAGAAGTAAATCAGCATCACCTCAAGCAGCACGTACAGGAATGCGCCACGGCTGAACTGGTCGTTAAGGAAACGGAGCCAGCCTGCATTCTGGAAGTAGCCCGAGGCCCAGCCCATCAGCATCAACGGGAAGAGCATCAGCGACTGGGCGAAGATGATCGGCATCACGCCGCCGTGGTTAACGCGAAGCGGCAGATACTGGCGCGAACCGCCATAGACGCGGCGGCCGCGTGTGTGCTTAGCCTGCTGGATGGGGATGCGGCGCTGCGCCTGGGTGATCTGGATTGATCCGGCGACCACACCCACGAACGAAGCAAGCAGGAAGATCAGCTTACCCAGCGAAATGGTCTTGGTGGCATCTGGCGTGGCGCTAAAGCTTGTCTGCGTCAGCAATGTGCCGATGGCGTTGGGCATGCGTGCCACGATGCCGGCCATAATGATCAAGCTGATGCCGTTGCCAAGGCCGTATTCGTCGATCTGCTCACCCAGCCACATGAGGAATATGCAACCGGCGGTGAGCGAGAAGACGCCCATCATCCAGAAACTGAGCGACATCTCGCGCTCGAACACGGGCTGAATCATGTTCATATTGTGCAGGGTGGCGAGCCAGAAAACCGCCTGGACCATGCACAGGGGCACGGTCACATAGCGGGTCCATTCCTGGATCTTCCGCCGGCCGGTCTCCCCTTCCTTCTGAAGCTTTTCCAGCGAGGGCACCACCGTTCCCAGAAGCTGAAAGATGATCGATGCCGAAATGTAGGGCATGATGCCCAGGCCAAAGATCGAACTTTGGGAAAAGGTGCCGCCGGAGAACAGCGACATGTAACTGGCCACACGGCCAAGGGCGCTGGAGCCCTCGGCTTCCTTCGTCATGGCCTTTTCCATCGCCTGCTGATCGACGCCCGGGATCGGAACGTGGAATCCGATGCGGTAGACGACCAGAAGGAAGATGGTGAACAGCACTTTGTTGCGCAGCTCAGGAACACGGAAAATGTTGGCAAGAGTCTTGAACATTACTTATCCCGCCTGCGGAAGCCTTCACATGGCATCACTGCGATAAACCGGAAACGGGCGGACTAAAAGTCCGCCCGTGTTTTAGAGAGCCGAGTTACTTCTTTTCGCCCTCGGCTGCGGGCTCAGGCTTGGCCGCCGCGGCCGGTTTGGCTTTGTCGGGCCTCTTGACGAATTTGGTCTTGGGCTTGGGCAGTTCGAACTTGGCGCCCTTGGCCGTAAGCGCCTCGCCGCCGAGTTCGGCGATACGGGCGAGCGCGGACTTGGTATACCAGTCGGCCTTGATGGTCAGTTTCTTTGACAGTGTACCGCCGCCGAGGATCTTGACCGGAAGCTTGGTGTCCTGGATCAGGCCGGATTTGGCCAGCGAAGCGGCATCAACGGTCGCGCCTGCTTCCAGGCAATCAAGCTCGCCGATATTCACAATATAGTTGGGGTTTTCCCAACGGTCATTGGAGAACCCGCGCTTGGGAAGACGGCGATGCAGCGGAGTCTGGCCACCTTCATGGAGCGGCTTCCAGGCGACATCGCCGCCGTGGGCAGCCTTGGTTCCGCGGCCGCAGGTCTTGCCTTTGCCGCTGGATTCGCCGCGGCCCTTGCGCTTGTGCTTCTTGGAGGCAAGGCCAGCGGTAATGTCGTGCATCATGCTCATGGTATCGTTCCTTATGCTCTGGCTTCCGCGCCTCGCCTGGCTGACGTTCGCCTCACTTGCGGCGACGGAAGCATGACAATCCAAGGTCGGGTGCAACACCAGACCTAGCTCAGTTCGCCGGCGGTGGCGGCCAGTTCGACCCCACGGCCCTTGGCCACCTGATCCTTGTTCTGCAGCCGCGTCAGGGCGTCGATCGTGGCTTTGACGAGGTTTTTCGGGCTGGTCGAGCCATACGCCTTGCTCAAGATATCGGTGATGCCGGCCAGTTCGAGTACCGGACGGACGCTCTTGCCAGCAGTCACACCAGTACCAGGACGAGCGGGCACCAGCACAACGCTGGAAGCACCCATCTTGCCGGTGATCTGATGCGGGATGGTAGTGCCCTTGAGCGAGACCTTGATCATGCTCTTTCGGGCATCTTTGGTCGCCTTCTCAACGGCCATGGGCACTTCGTTGGCCTTGCCGTAGCCGATGCCAACGTTGCCATGACGGTCTCCGGCAACCACCAGGGCGCCGAAGCTGAACGTACGACCACCCTTGACCACCTTGGCGCAGCGATAGATGCGGACGACCGAAGACTCGACGCCGCCCTCTTCGACTTCGCGCTGGCGGTCGCGGCGCGGCGGCCGGAAGCTGCGCTGCTGGCGATCGCCGCCACCACCGCGCTGTTGGCGCTGCTGCGGCTGCTCGCCGCCCTGGGCGGGTGCCGCCGGTGCGGGCGCGGGAACCGCTTCGGCCGCCTGCGGGACGGGAACCGGCGCCTGAGCCTCGGGGGCGGGCTGGGTCTGTTGCGCTGCCTGCTGCTGATCTTGCTGCTCGCTCATAGTTTGAATCACTCCCCGCCCATGGCGGGTGTACTTTCGTTTACCTTAGAAGCTCAGGCCACCGGCACGGGCCGCATCAGCCAAGGCCTTGACCCGGCCATGGTAGCGACGGCCACCGCGGTCAAACGCGACGGTCTTGATGCCCGCCGCGATTGCGCGAGCCGCGATCACCTTGCCGACGCGCTTGGCGGCTTCGATGTTGCCACCGTTCTTCAGTTCACCGCGGACATCCGCCTGCGTGGTTGATGCCGAAACCAGCGTCTTGCCGGCCAGATCGTCGATGATCTGGACGGACACATGCTTATCCGAACGGAAGACAGCCAGCCGCGGACGCTCGGCGGAACCCGAGAGCATCTTGCGGATGTGGAACTGACGCCGTTCGAGCTGCTTCTGCTTGATTTTGTTTTTATCTGCCATCTCTGATCAACTCCCAGGGGCGTCGGCTTAGTTCGAGGCCCCAGTTGATTACTAAGTCTATTACTTGGCCGCACCAGCACCGGCGAATGCTTTGCCGGGCTTGAGCTTGATCTTCTCGCCTGCGAAGCGAATGCCCTTGCCTTTGTATGGCTCAGGCTTGCGAACACGCCGCACGCGTGCCGCGAATTCACCAACGGCCTGCTTGTCAGCGCCGGCGATCAGGATCTTGGTGACGCCGTCAAGCGTAACTTCAAGATTGGCAGGGACCTCCAACTCCACCTGGTTGGCATAGCCAACCGAGAGCGCCAGGACCTTGCCCTTGAGTTCGGCCTTATAGCCGACGCCTTGGATCTCCATGTTCTTGGAGTAGCCCTTAAGGACACCCTCGACCATGTTGGCCAGCAGGGCGCGGGTCAGGCCATGCAGTGCCTTGCTCTGCCGCTCATCATCCTTGCGGGTGACGACCAGTTCCTTCTTCGCATCATCCATCTTGACCGTGATGGCGGGGTGGACATTCAGATCGAGTTTGCCCTTGGGGCCTTCAACCTTGACCTGTTGTCCGGCGACGCTGACCTTTGCAGCGCCAACCGGGACGGGTTTCTTGCCAATGCGGCTCATAGTTGCTCCATTCTCTGACTCTCGGCTTAAGGCCTTGTTACGGCGGTCAGCCGGAGAGAGGACGTTCATCTCCAACTCATTCCAACAAGTCCTTAGCTGACCGTGCAGATCAGCTCGCCACCAACGTTGCTCTCGATGGCCTTGCGATCGCTCATCACGCCCTTGGACGTGCTGACGATGCTGATGCCCATGCCATTAAGCACTTTGGGCATATCCGTGACCTTGCGATACTGGCGGCACCCAGGCTTGCTGGAGCGATCCAGTGCATGGATCACCTTGTCGCCATTGCTCTGGTACTTGAGCTTGATGCGGATCTGGCCCTGGGCGGTATCTTCGATGACATCGAATTCCTCAATGTAACCTTCGTCCTTGAGCACATGGGCAATGCCAATGCAGACCTTGCTGCGAGGCACCAGCACCATGCGCCGGCCGACGCGGTTGGCATTCCGGATTCGGGTCAGCATGTCCGCGATGGGATCCTGATTATTCATCGCCGTAAACTTTCCTCATTAGGGGCTGACGGTTCCGCAGATGAGCTCTTCGCTCGCGCTGGCGGCCTTCCAGCCCACTTCGTGTTGTCCTGTTCCTACCAGCTTGCCTTTTTCAGGCCCGGGATCTTGCCCGACAGTGCCAGCTCGCGGAGCTGGATTCGGCAGATCTTGAACTTCCGCAGATACGCATGCGACCGGCCGGTCAACTCGCAGCGGTTATGCAGGCGAGTGGGGCTGGAATCGCGGGGCAGCTTTGCCAGCGCCGCGTAGTTCTTCTCTTTCTTAAGCTGCCGGCGGAGCTCGGCATATTTCTTGACGATCTCCTGACGGCGCCGTTGCTTCATAACCCAGGCTGTAGTGGCCATATGTCTAGTCCTACTTCTTGCTCTCGGGGGTCTCGAACGGGAAACCAAACTCCTGCAGCAGAGCCCGGCCCTTGTCGGGGCTGCCGGCATTGTTGATCACCATGGTGATGTTCATGCCCTGCTGAAACGTGACGGCCGCGGCATCGACTTCAGGGAACACCGTCTGTTCAGTGAACCCGAAGTTGTAGTTGCCGTTATTGTCAAAGCCATCCTTGGGCAGACCGCGGAAGTCCTTCACGCGGGGGATCGCCAGAGCGATCAGTCGGTCGAGGAACTCATACATCCGCGTGCCGCGAAGCGTGACCTTCAGGCCCGTCTCCTGGCCCTCGCGAACCTTGAAGTTCGACACGGCCTTCTTGGCCTTGCAGCGCACCGGCTTCTGGCCGGCGATCTGTGCCAGTTCCTTCTCGGCAATCTCCATCTTGCCCTTGTCACCGGCGGTGACGAACTTGCCCAGGCCCATGGAGATCACGATCTTCTCCAGACGGGGCACGGCAAGCGCGTTCTTATAGCCGAACTTCTGCTGCAGCGCCGGGACGACCTGCTCGCGATACTTGATCGCCATGCGGGCGGGGGGCGCCGGCCTGGACGGGGTGTCATCGGCAGCGGCTTCGGCGCCAGCGGCCTCGCCCTTGGGCTTCCGGGCGCCCTTGGCTTTGCCTTCACCCTTGCCTTTGCCATCGCCCTTGTGCTGAGCCTGGCCTTCGGGCTTCGGCTTCTTTTCTTTCTTTTCCTTGTTTTCCTGATCAGCCATTTTCGCCTCCGGATGTTTTCTTCATCCGAATAGGTTCTGCCTGCTTATTTGCCAACGACGCCCAAGCTCGTGCCGCTCTTGATGGCGACCCGATGCTTCTTGCCGTCGCGCACTTCAAACTTCACGCGGGTCGGCTTGCCAGTGGATGGATCCACGGGCATCACGTTGCTCGCCTGGATCGGGGCATCCTTCTGGATCCGCCCGCCCTGCGGCGAGCGCTGCGAGGGTTTGACGTGCTTCCACACGCGGTTCACGCCCTCGACGACGAGGCGGCCCTTGTCCGTAAGAACGAGCAGGACCTTGCCGGTCTTGCCCTTGTCGCGGCCCGTGATCACCATCACCGTATCGCCTTGTTTGATTCGCATTGCCATAGGTAAGTCCCGTTCCTGAATCTCAGATCTGAAATCTCAGTCTTCCAGATCACTCACACCACTTCGCTCGCCAGCGAGACAATCTTCATGAAGTTCTTGTCACGCAGTTCACGAGCGACAGCGCCGAAGATGCGGGTGCCCTTCGGATTGTTCTCTTCGTCGATGACGACCGCGGCGTTCTTGTCAAAGCGGACGTAGCTGCCATCAGGCCGGCGGGTGGGCTGCTTCGTGCGAACCACCACGCACCTGATAATCTCGCCCTGCTTGATCTCGGCGCCGGGCATCGCTTTCTTGACGGCGCAGATAATGATGTCGCCGATATGGGCGACCTTGCGCTTGAACTTGCCACGGCTGGAAGAGCCGCGCAGCACCTTGATGCACATCGCCTGCTTCGCGCCGCTGTTGTCGGCGATATCGACATAAGTCTGTTGCTGGATCATCGTTCCATCTCCAATCTCAAATCTGAAATATCAGATTCAGAGATCACTTCTGCTCCGGCGCCTTGCCGGTCATCACTTCTTCGGCGGAAACCTGCACGGCGCGCTCAGGGGCGGCTGCAACAATCCGCAGCAGGCGATGGTGCTTGGTGCGGCTGATCGGCCGACACTCACCCACCTCGACCAGATCGCCTTCCTTGGCCAGGTTCTTTTCGTCGTGCACATGCAGCACCGTCCTGCGCTTCATGATCTTCCCGTACTTCGGGTGCTGGTGCTGGTATGCGACGACCACCTTGATCGTCTTGTCCGTCTTATCCGAGGCCACGACGCCCTGGATCTTGCGGAGCAGGGGACGCTGCTGGATTGCTGGTTTCGCTTCACTCATCGGTTTGCAGGGCGGAACTCTCCGCCCTCCTTCTTGTTCAGGGCCTTACTTGGCCTTCTGGGCCAGCTCGCGCTGACGCAGCACGGTCTTGATCCTGGCGATATCCTTCCGGGTCTTGCCGAGTTCGCTGGGGTTTTCCAGCTTCTCGGTCACGGCCTGGGAGCGCAGGGCAAACATGTGCTTCTGCTTCTCGGCCATTTCGTGCACCAGGAGGTTCGTTTCCTTTTCTGTGATCTCTTTGATCTTCATCGTTGTTCCTGCACTTCTTAAGTGCCTTCGTTTGAGATCCGTTACACGCCGGCGGTGTGGCGGCGGCTGACAAAGCGGCAGGCCACGGGCATCTTGTGCGCCACGCGGGCCAGCGTTCGCTTCGCGGTCACCTCATCCACTCCCGCGACCTCAAACATGATCGTTCCAGGTTTGACAATGGCTGCCCAGTACTCGGGCTCGCCCTTGCCGGTACCCATACGCACTTCCAACGGCTTGCCCGACACCGACTTGCTCGGGAAGATGCGGATGAACACGCGGCCGGAGCCGTGCAGATAATGCGAGCAGGCCACGCGGCCGGCCTCAATCACCTTCGCGTTGATCCAGGCATGCTCCAGCGACTGCAGGCCATATTCGCCGAACGACACGCGGTTGCCCTGGGTGGCATTGCCTCGCATCTTGCCGCGCTGGCTCTTACGGAACTTCACTCTTTTGGGCATTATCGCCATGGGACACCTTCTTCAATCTCAGACCTCAGATCTCAAACTGCAGATCTCAGATCTCAAATCCTTTTGGACTACCGGCGGCCGCGACGCGGAGCGCCGCCCGGACGGACATCCGTCTCGAGCACTTCCTCACCATACATGCCGCGGTAGACCCACACCTTGACGCCGATCACGCCATAGGTTGTGCACGCGATGGCATAGCCATAGTCCACGTTCGCCTGCAGCGTGGTCAGCGGCACCGAGCCAACGGTCGCCTTTTCGGTACGGGCGATTTCCGCCCCGCCGAGCCGGCCGGCGATGCTGATGCGGATGCCCTTGGCGCCCGCCTGCATCGTGCTCTCCATCCGCTGCTTCATCAGGCGGCGGAAGCTGGCCCGCTTCTTGAGCTGCTCAGCAATCGCCTCGCTGACAAGCTGGGCATTCAGATCCGGGTTCTTGATCTCAATGACCTTGACCGGGGCGACCTTGCGCTTGATCAGGTCTTCAAGATCCTCGCGGAGCTTGTCGACCTCAGCGCCTTTGGCGCCGATCACAAGACCCGGTCGCGCGGTCTTGAGCGTCACCGTCACCTCTTCACGCGTCCGCTCGATCAGCACGTCGGCGATCGCGGCGAATGGAGGCTGGCGGTTGAGCTTGGTATCAATGTGACGGCGGATCTTGTGGTCCTCGACCAGGAACTCGCCGTACACGGCCTTGGGGGCGTACCACCGGGACTTCCAGTCCTCAGTGATGCCCGTCCGGAAACCGATTGGGTTGACCTTCTGGCCCATAACTTTGGCTACCTTCTGCTGCTTATCGCGTTAGTCACGCTCATCCACTTCAACCACGATGTGACTCGTGCGCTTCATGATCGCATACGACTTGCCGCGATCCTTCGGCTGAAACCGCTTGATCATCGGACCCGGGTCGACCCAGCACTTGGTCACGACCAGCTTGCGGGCGTCGGCATCCTTTTCGGTGGCGTTGGCCGCCGCCGACTTGATCACCTGGGCGACCATGCCGGCTGCCCGCTGCTTCGCAAACTGAAGCATGGTCAGGGCATCATCGACCTTCCGGCCGCGAACCAGGTCCGCCAGCAACCGCGCCTTGCGGGGAGCGATGCGAGCGTAACGATGTTTTGCAACGTGAGTCATTGCACTATCCTCTTCGCCTCATGGCCGGCCCTAAAAGGCGCCGGAGAGGCGTTTCATGTCATTCTTACTTGGGCGCCGGGGCAGCCGGTGCAGCGCCAGCGGCTTCCGGCTTCTTCACGCCGCCGTGGCCCTTGAACACACGCGTCGGGGAAAACTCGCCGAGCTTGTGCCCGACCATGTCTTCTTGCACGAACACTTTAAGGAACTTGTTACCGTTGTGGACCTCAAACGTATGGCCCACGAACTCCGGGATGATCGTGCATGCCCGTGCCCAGGTTTTGATCACCTGCTTGGCCCGGTTCTCGTTGAGCTTCATGACCTTTGCGAACAACTTCTCGTTGACGAAAGGCCCTTTCTTCGAGCTGCGACTCATTGTTTCTTACTCCGTATCGTGCCTTCTATTACACACCACTGACGGTCTGTGGACGCTGCTGGAACCGGCCAAACTTGCGGCGGCGGAGAATCAGCTTCTCCGAACCCTTGCGCGGGCTGCGGGTGATGCCGCCCTTGGCCGGCACACCGGTCGCCGAACAGGGATGGCGGCCGCCGTTGGTGCGGCCTTCACCACCACCCATCGGATGGTCGATCGGGTTCTTCGCCTTGGCGCGGGACAGAGGACGAATCCCCCGGTGCCGGCTGCGGCCGGCCTTGCCCAGCGAAACGTTGATCCAGTCGATGTTGCCGATCTGCCCGATGGTCGCCCGGCAAGCCGAGCGGACCCGGCGCATTTCGCCCGAGGGCAGAATGATCACCGACCACTCGCCTTCTTTGGCGCCCAGGCGGGCAACATTGCCGGCCGAGCGGCACAGCTTGCCGCCCTGCCCGGGGTTCATTTCGATATTGTGGATTTCCATGCCCGAGGGCACGTTCGCCAGCGGCATGCAGTTTCCGATTTCCGGCGGAGCATTGGTTCCGCTGACCACCGTCTGGCCGACCTTCAGGCCCAAGGGACCCAGGATATAACTCTTGGTTCCATCCTGGTACTGGATCAGGGCGATGTGGCAGGTCCGGAAGGGATCATACTCAATCGCCAGCACCGCGGCGGGCATGTTGTCCTTGAGCCGCTTGAAATCGATGAGGCGATAGAGGCGCTTGTTGCCGCCGCCACGGCCCTGGGAGGTGATCTTGCCGTGGTGATTGCGGCCGCTGCCGCGAATCTGGCCCACGCACAAGCTCTTCTCGGGCTTGAATTTGGTAAGCAGGGTCTTGTAGTCCAGAACGCTGCCAGCGCGGCGTCCGGGGCTTGTCGGCTTGTATTTCTTGATAGCCATGGCTTCCTCTTGGCCTTCTCTCGCTTAGAACAGATCGATCTTGGAGTTCTCGTCGAGCTTCACAATGGCGCGTTTGATGTCGGGACCGCTGACCTCACCCTTGCGAGTGCGGCGCGTCTTGCCCTTGCGGGTCATCGTGCGTACATCAATAACCTTCACGTCATACAACTTCTCAACCGCCTGCTTGATCGTGGGCTTGTTGACGCCCTTGGCAACCTCAAACGCATACTCGTTGAGCTTCTGCGCCTGGCGGGTGCCCTTTTCGGTAACCAGCGGCCGGATGATGACTCTCGTGTAATCCATCGCTTTATACTCCCGCGGCTTTGCGGGCCATTTCGCCCGCGGCCGCCGGTTTGTTGTTCCTTATGCCAGCAGCTTCTGCAGCCCATCCTTGGTCACCAGCAGCGTTCGCTTCTGCATGATGTCCCAGGCATTAAGCTGCCGCACCGTCGTGACCACGCAACGATCAATGTTGCGGGCACTGCGGTAGACCATCGGGTCATGCTCGGCCGTTGCCAGGCAGCAGGTCCGCTCGATTCCCAGGGCCTTGAACAGCTTGGCGATCTGCTTGGTCTTGGGCTCACTCAGAGCGAGCTTGTCGACCACGCGGACCTCGGCACTCTGCAATTTCGAAAGCAAGGCGCTGTCGCGGGCAATGCGGCGGGCCTTGACGTTCAGCGACTGCCGAAACTCGGTCGGATACGTCTGCTTGGCGTGGCCGCCACCCTTCTTAATTGGGTTGCGGATACCGCCAGTACGGGCGTTGCCGGTGCCCTTCTGCTTAAAGAGCTTGCGGGTCGAACCGGCGACGTCGCCGCGGGCCTGCGTCTGGGCGGTGCCCTGACGCAAATTCGCGTGGTACATCACAATCGCCTGTTTCAGAAGGGCCTTGTTGACCTCGCCGCCGAGTAATTGCTCGTCGACCTGGATCGTCTCGACCTTCTGGCCATCCTGGTTGAAAACCGGAACTTCAATCATGGTTCTGGTCCTTATTCGTCATCTCGTCTCGCCACTTCCTGGCCACCGACGCGTTACTTCTTCTTTGCTTCTGCCTTGGGCGCTTCGACCGGAGCTTCTGGACGGATACGCGCTGTGATCGACTTGCGGATGAACACCACCGCACCATTGGCACCCGGAAGGGCACCCTTGATCAGCATCAGGTTCCGCTCGGCGTCGATCTTCACAAGGCTGTGATTACGGGTAGTCACACGATCCACACCCATGTGGCCGGCCATGCGAACGCCCTTCTTGGGCTTACCGCACTGGCCACGCCAGGTGGCGCGGGAAGCGATCGAGCCAGGCGAGCGGTGCTTACGCTCGGTACCGTGCGAAGCGCACTGACCACCGAAGTGGTATCGCTTCATAACGCCCGCGAAGCCCTTGCCCTTGCTGACACCGATCACGTCCACAAACTTCACATCCGAGAACAGCGACACATTCACCGTCGCGCCCAACGTTTGGTCCGTGGCAGCGGCAAGCCGGATTTCCCGGAAATGCCGCAGCGGGCCAACGCCGGCTTTTGCACAGTGCCCGATCTGGGGCATCGTGCTGTGCCTGGGGGCTGCCTGGCCAAAACCAAGCTGGACGGCGTAGTAGCCGTCCGAGTCAACTGTCTTGATCTGGGTTATCGCGCAAGGCCCGGCCTGGACGACGGTCACAGGCACTACCGTGCCTTTCGCGTCGTACACGCGGGTCATGCCCATTTTTTTACCAATCAGTGCAGGCGTCATAGCTTTGCCGGCAGAGGAACCGAAAGCCTAACGCTCCCGTTTCATGCCGGTCCTTTCCTTAGAAAAGGACCTTATCCGCGTAAAGACAATGCATCTCCGCTTGCCCGTGACCTGCAAGGAAGTACTCCTTTCAGGCGAGTGGATTCTTGGATGAACCCCACGGTAGCTAATCACAATGCCCTGGAGGATGGTCCTCTAGGGCATTTAGTCAGCTGACGTTATGCTTTGATCTTCACGAACACACCGGCCGGAACAACAAGACGATTCAGCGCCTCAATCGTGCGGCCGGTTGGCTCGAAGATGTCAATCACGCGTTTGTGCGTGCGCATCTCGAACTGCTCGCGGCTCTTTTTATCGATATGAGGTGAACGAAGGACGGTGTAGCGTTCGATGCGGGTGGGAAGCGGAATGGGGCCGCAAACGCGGGCGTTGGTGCGCTTCGCGTGTTCCACGATCTCTTTTGCCGAGGCATCAAGAGCTCTGTGGTCGTAGGCTTCCATTCGAATCCTGATCCGATCTCCGCTCATCGTGTCCTTCTTTCGGTTGTTCCTGCTCAGCTCTGCCCTACTTCGGACAGAATATGTGCCAATGCACCGCCAAATGCGGTGGGCCAAGTAATGTAGCGACCCTAAGTCTGCTGTCAACAAGGGGAAATGGATTTCGCCGCTTGCGGGCACGTAGCACAGGTTCGCCGAACCTGTAGCGTCAGCGGTCGCGAGGACAGCCACACGCATGATTCGACATGCGTTCACCACCATGGGACGCAGTACCCCGCTACCGCGAGAGAAACACGGCTGACCGCAACCTATTGGGGTAGTGGGACCAAAGAACGCTACTGCTTGGGGTGACCATCTCCCACCAGGAATCTTTCCGCGCGGATGCTGAACATCCGCGAGATGCCGCGGATCGCCGCCTTGCTCCAGTCACGCCGCCCACTAAGCATCTCCGACAATTTCGACTGCTGCATACCCGTCTGGCGGGCCAGTTCGCTTACCGACATGCCGCGCTCCTGCAGGCGATGCTGAACCAGTTCGGCGGCCGTGATATCCGCGGAGCCAGCGTGCTCCTCCATCCGGCTCTCGAAATCCGCAATCAGATCAACCAGCACCTCCAGGTACTGCCGCGTACCCTGATCCGCTTTGCCGCCCGACAGACGAAGATAAACCTTCTTCGCCGCGGCATGGTCGGCCGCCGTCCTGATCCGCTTGAGCGCAAACGCGTGGATATGCTTCATGTAGGAGTCCACGACTCGGTCTTTCCGTAGTGTCGAAGCCATATCTACCACCATTCCTTCCACTGCTCTTTGTCATACTGACCATGCGTGAGCAGCGCCAGGACCAGCATCACCTGCCCCTGATAGTCAGCCGGGACGTGCAGCGCGGCCTGGCGTCGGCCAGACAAGGGGCAGGCGGCAGCCCTTCCGAGATCGTCAATTCGATCCTGCGGATGGAGCTGGAAGTGGCGGAAGTGCTCCAGAACCGACTTCTCGCGTTCACCTGCCGTGCTGGTCTGCTGCATTGGGGTGCCCAAACGAATCGCGCCAAGCCGGCCGGTTGTCACTATCTGGGTTGTCACTATCTGCGTCCCCCTAGGAATCCCGCTGCATTGGGGTGCCCAAACGAATCGCGCCAAGCCGGCCGGTTGTCACTATCTGCGTCCCCTTAGGAATCCCCATCGTCACCTCAACCGCTTCCGCATAACCGCCACCTGCCCCAGTTCCACAACCTTCACAAACCCGGCTTTTTCAAACAACCTAACCGGTCCGGTGAAATCGTAGGCCTCACGGTGGTCATGCAGATGGGGATAGCCTTCAACCACATCGAATCCTTCTATCGTTGCGTCCTCACAAATGCGAGAGAGCAGAGCGGTTGCAATACCTTTGCCCCGGTATTCCGGGGCAATCTCAAAGCACAGAACAGACTTTGCCCGCTCACGAATCGTGGTGTCGAAAGTGCCTCTGACACACTCGCCAAATGCCAAGTCTGTATAGTTAGCCTTGTCGTTCGCATTGCACCAACCAATAGATACGCCACCGGTAAATGCCAAGTATCCCCGCATGGAACCTGACTGGATTTGCTTTTCTGCAATTCCACGGAGCGCTAACTTGAAGCCGGGAATGTCACGGGGCATGGTTCCTTTATTGGCCCTGATCATGCTCAACAATTCAACCTCTTCCTGCTCGGCGGTCATCTGAGGACGACAGCAGTAGCACGGTTGCATGGGCGAATTGTCCGTAAAGGCACGGTTATCGAAAAAGTCAAGGAAATCAGCAGCAAGATCGGGTGAGAGTGGTTTGATAGTTAAGTTCATACTTTCGTACTCCGGGTCAGGAAAAGGGGACATCCCACATTGATTGCGCATGGTTCACCGCTTCTTCTCTACCGCTGCCTGGCGTTTGGGCCGGCCGCGGTCGCGAATCGTCCATTCCAGGCCCATCCGCCTGACTGCATGGGGTGTCCAGGCTGCATCACCATACGGCCGCTCACGCTGAATGCGAAGCCGCAGCGGGTCCAATTCCGCTGTCTTGATCGGCTCATTCACCTTGTGTGCCCAGGTGGCCGTTTTTGAGACCGTGCCCGGCGGGTATAGAATACACTGCATGACCATGGCAAATGCCGTAACGACGCTCAAACGCCTGCCGCCAGCAGAGCGCATCCTGGCGGTGGAGCAGTTGTGGGACAGCTTGGCCGATGATGGGAAGGACATCCCTCTGTCAGCCGCGCAGGGAGCTGAATTGGACCGTCGGCTTGCCGCCTATCGCAAGAACCCTAAGGCGGGTTCCTCTTGGGCGAAAGTCAAGTCGCGGATCCTCAGGAAGTCACGATGAAGCGGACCTTGATCGTTCGGCGCGAAGCCGAGGCGGATGGGGAAGACCGGCTGGCTACACACGCTCTTAGCCTCAACATTATTGTGCGTGGACCCAGTGACGAGGGCCAGGTTATTCGCGCAGATTCCATCTCGAGGTGATGACAGTATGTTGTCAGTGCCTCCTGATACGTTGGAGGCACTATGTCAGCGGCGGATATCTATCGTCTCATGGGTGAAGCGTGGGCGCGCGTTGGGCCAGGGGTTCTGGCGGACGAGGATGAATTTCGGGCGCGGCTGGCGCGGCGGCGAGCTTTGGCCGATGCGCGGCCGCCGCGGCCGTTCTGCGCGGCCGTGAGGGCGAACGACACGAGGATCACACCAATGAGAGCGGTCATCTGTCCCACCAGCGCGACGGACGAGGGCAGGGAGAGGGAGCACCGTGTGGTGCTGGATTCGCACTTGCTGAAGTTTCTGACCACGCTGGTCGACATCCCGGCTCCCGGGATGGACATGCACAAGGCGGCGGGGATTCTGGGAGTTGCCCCAAGCGCGATGTATCGGATGATTCGGGATCATCGACTGGGCGTGCGATACATCCCCGGGCTGGGCGGGCAACGGGGCTTTCCGGTTCCGCTGGTCCATACGCGAGGTGACTTTGACCCCTGCGGGAAGGGCACCAGACACCTGGGCGCGGAGCGTATGTGGGATGGCCTGTTGGGCGATGTCGCGGCGGCTATTCCAGAGGAGTTGGAGTCGGAAGTTGCGCGCGTCCCAATCCATGACAAGAGGCGTGGCGGTAGATTCTTGGGTTGGAGGTGGCTGTGTCCGGGGTGCCAACGCAGAGCGCAGAGTCTGTACCTGCCCCTGGACCTGCCGGATTTCGCCTTGCTCCAAAAGATCCCGATCCCGCCGGACGAGGCGGCTCTGACTTTGAGGCGGCCACCGGCCCTTGCCTGCCGAGGGTGCCACGGCATTATGGGATTTTCGGGTGCGACGCGGGCGAATCTCGAATCAGCATGGAGCCACGCCATCCGCTATCTTTCGAGCGGGATGCTTTACGGCAAAGAGGTGCAGCGTCCCGAGTGGTTGAGGATCGCGCCATCCAAGGTGCGGCATTTCCTGGAGCGCGACGCGGACTACTTCGCCCACGAGGTTGAGCGGCGGCAGCGTGAGGAGTTTGGGGTTAAGGTCGACTCGAGCCCGATGTGGGTGAACGGCCGGATCAACCCCATTTTTGACGAACCGCCGGCGGCGATTTCGATCGATCCACTGACGAACAAGACTATCCGCAAAGACGGCACGCCAGATGGCCTGTGGCGGCCACAGAGGAAGGGGAAACTGCAAAAGACAAAGAGGACAAGACCTCGTGGGAAGGCATGATCAACCGGGGAATCCGCGCCGAGCCCGACCTGCTTGGAGCAACCCCGGCGCCACTTATCCCGCCTGCCGTCCTCCACGGGCTCCGCCGGAACGCCACCTGAATGACTGTGCGTGAATCGTGCGCTCGGGCGGGTTGCGCCGCCCCCAGCTTCCACGGGCTATGCGACCTCGACCACCAAGTCCGCCCGGAATCCCTCGGGCATCTCACCCGGATATCCACGCTGATTGCTGATCACGCGGGTCTGCCCGATGTGGTAGTCCACGCATCGGTGAGTATGCCCATGTACCCACAGCGCTGCTCCGCTCTGCTCAACGAAGGCATCCATGTCGCTTGCATAGACCGGGCACAACAAATCTTCCCGATAGTTCTCCGCAAGGGACCGGGCACTAGGCGCATGGTGCGTAATGACAACCGTTGGCCCCTCGTGCGGTTGAGCGAGCTGCGCGGCCAGCCATTCGACGCTCAGGCGGTGGAAATGCGCCATGTCCTTCCCACTAAACTTCCGGAATTGCGGGCTGCGACGAATCCGCCGACAGTCGGTCATCATGCGTTTGGTCTCCTCCAGCACCATCGGCAGACTATCGCGCCCGAGCAAACACATGTCCGTCCACAAAGTGCCCCCGAGGAACCGCACGCCGTTGAGCACAACGGATTCGTTTTCCAGGAAACGGATGTTCGTGTCTGCCGTCGCAACACGAAGTTTGTCGGTCAAATGCGGGATCGCGCTTCCGTAGTATTCATGATTCCCGGCCACGTAGATCACCGGTGTATCGGCGAACTGCCGCTTCGCGTACTCCAACCCCGACCGGCGCACCCCGATGTCTCCCGCCAACACCACCACATCCGCCGGGGTTCTCAGCGCAGACTCGTCGCCAAACTCGCTATGGAGATCACTGAGGATGTGCAGGCGAACCGCCATGCCCATTGACCGTACCGGAGCCATGGCGATCAATCAAAACGCCACGACGTCCCACGCGATTCTCCACCGCACTCCTACGCCGTCCAGTCCTGCACGCTCAGCCCTTCGATGCGGCTGTAATCATGGTCTCGCGTGACGAGAGTCGCACCAAGCGCTAACGCGGTCGCCGCGATCCACAGGTCGTTCTCATCAAGGGATAGGCCTTTGGCCTGCTGAACCACCTTCAAGCCACCATAGAGATCACCGGCCAATGTCGGAATGGGCTCACAGGGGAGGACGGCAAACACACCGCCTGACTTGGCGATCAAGTCGTCCTTCCGTTTGCCAGGAACGAGGCGACTAATGCCATAGAGGATCTCACCACGAACGATCGTACACGTAATCGCCCGATCAGCCGGAGCGATGGCATTCAACCGGCGCCGGACATCGGGACTCTCTCGCATCAGGTCACTGACCGCATTGGTGTCGAGAAGGTAGATCATCGCGGGTCACGTGCATCAAAAGGACCGGCCGCTCGGACCGGAAGGCGCCCCTTCTCTATTGCGGCCTCCATGTCGTCAACAGCCTCCGTGTCGACATGGGGCGGCGCGTCGACGGCCCGCAGAATCGCTTGCGCTGAGCCCCCTCCCGGCGCTTGGTCAAACAGGCGCTCGAGCCGCTGGCCGACGCGCACCAGCAACTCCGCCTGCTCTCGCGGCGTCAGATGCGAGGCCAGATCTAGTACGTGATCAAGGCTGCTGTTAGGTGCGACCATATCCATCCATTTCTGCGGCACACGCCACAGCCTAATCCTAGCGTCGCGGTCCTCCGAGTGCCACGGCATCACCGACCGCCAAGACCTCTGCTTCGAGCACCGCCAAGTCCAAGGATCGCCCCTATGGCTTAGCCGCGAACTTCAGATTGTCGATATAGAAAGTGGTGGATTCCGTCGCCATGCTGCTGAAGCCGAGCCAGGTGATGTGTGCGAAGCGCTTGTCGCACCCCTGCTTCTCGAACGTCTGCGCCTCCTGCCCCGGCACCGCAACCGTCAGCTTGTATGTCCCATCAGCCTTCACCCCCAGCGGACACTCGATGCTGATGTGGACCCACTGACCTGGCGGCACGGTCATCAGCTTCTTCCCATTGGCGGCCAGACCACCTTCTGCATCGAACAAGAGCGATGGGCCGACGATGTACGGGTTCACGCTCCAGTCGCGCCATTCGTGGAAGCAGATCGCGCCCTTCTCCATGCGGATATCGAACGATGCCCTGGTCACACCTTTGGCTGCGTCAAGCGTATAGAAGATGTGCGGGTCGTAGGCATTGGTCAGCCCCGGGGCATCCCGGAACTTCAGGCTGCGGCTGCCCTCGGCCGCCACTTCGCCCGTAACCCGTATCCACGCATTGCCCGTAGCGCCATTCACCTGACCATCTCGCGGCGGAAGCCCCGGACGCGTGGTCTCAAAGCCATCGTCAATCGCCTCAAGCACACGGATGTCCTTGTATGCGGGAATCACCACCGGCGCCCGCTGAATCTGCCGCGGCTTGTCAATCCACGCCGCATCGCCCACCAGCCCCACCGTGCTCATGTCGATCGGTTTGAACCCCAGGGCCAAAGCGGGCGAATCGGGCTTGAGATGGAAATCGCCGCTCGTCGGATCGACGAACTTTGGATCGGCGACTACCCCGTGAGCATCGCGTCCCTTTGCCTGCCACTTCGCCAAATCCACACCCGGCTGGAACACCACCGGCCCGGCCATGTTCCAATACAGGTTGTAGTCGGCCGTCAATTCGCTATCGCGCCGGAACAGATCGCCGCGATCATACAGCACGATGTTGTGCTCTAAGGTCATGCTGGAATTGGTGCGGTCGACCCAATTGGCGCCATCGCCCGATCCCTTGCCGCGGCCCATGTGGATCTGCGCTGATCGGCCGAAGGCGAAGATGTTGTTGCGGACGATGTTGTCGCGGCCATAGTGGCAGTGAAATCCACCCCAGGAAGTCTGGTAGACGATGTTATTCTCGATCAGCAGGCCGGTACTTCCCTCATCGGGATAGATGCCGCAGGCGAGATAGCCTTCGGGATGATCCCAGACATGATGAATGAGGTTATTGCGGATCGTGGTGCCGGTAGAGATCCCCAGCGTGTAGATGGCGCCGATATCGCTGGTCACGCCGCGACCCAAATGATGGAGATGATTGTACTCAATGGTGTTGTTGTGGGCGTGGCTTGGCTGAAAGCCCCACGTCCAGCCGACGCAGATGCCCATCCAGTTGAAGTCACAGATCTCGTTGTGGGTGATCGTGTTTTCGCCACTGTCCTGGACGAGGATCGGTGTGCCGCCGAAGAATACGTTGCCGCCATCGTGGATGAAGTTGTTGTGGATGGTGGTCCGGGATGATCCGGAGCGCACTTTCACGCCCCCTGCCCCAAGATCGCGCATCTCGTTCTGCTCGATGCGCACTCCATTGCACCCCGGCCCCACTTCAATGGCATAGCCGCCGATGTCGGAGATCTCCCCCTGCTCAAAAGTGCAGTTATCCGCATCGGTGAAGGTCACCATCGCCGGCACACTCTCGGCCGCCTGCCAGTCACTATGGCCCTTGGGTTCAAGGATGTAATCGCCATGCCTGACATGCAGGCCCCTGAAGCGCAACCCCTGCACCGGCTTGCCATTCTTGCCATCGCCCGCGACGGTAATGAACGCAGTCGCGACCGGCGCCACTACCTCCAGCTTCGCCATGTCCTCCTCGGACTTGGGGATATACGACAGGATGCCCGATGCCTCTTCGAGATACCACTCGCCCGGTGCATCGAGCGCGTCGGGCAGATTCTCCACGAAGTACCGCTGGCCGTCTCTGAACGGCCATTTCGCTTTGCCCGCCAGCGTGGCAACCGCCTTCTCCTCATCAATCGCGGCAAAAGGAATACTGAAGCTCTCCCAGTCCTTTAGCGCCACAATGTTGGCGCCCGCATATCCCGGCCACTTGCGCAGATTCCCAGCGGTGAACGCGAACGCGCCATTTGGGTCGGCCGACACGGGGCCGGCCACGCGAAAGAAATCGCCCGCCTGTCCCTCCGCACTCTCATTGGGTATTCGCGCCAGCGGCCGCCGCTCATCGCCGACATACAGCCGTCGGAACACCCATTTACCGCCCTTCGCCTCGGGGATGGCCGCCGTCCAGACAGCCCCTTTCTTCTGCCACCCGCTGATCTTCCGCCCGCCGCTGAACACCGGCATCTCGCCCGGATAGGCAGCATAGGTGATCATCTGCTTCCCGCACGCTGAATCCGCCGGCCCGAAGACCACCGGCGTAAGTTGCGGGTAGGATCCCCCGCGAAAGAGCACGGAGATGTCATCCTCCCCGCCGCCCGCCAGCAGGCGCTGCACTGCCGCCTTGGCGCCGGCCATTGTCGCCAGTGGCCTCGCCACCGTGCCGGGGTCCTGATCATTACCGTCAGGCGCGACAACAAACTCCGTTGCACAGGCTCCCGCCGCGATCATGCCAAGGAACGCAACCAGAACATGGGAGAGCCGCCGGGCGACATCAAGGATAGCGCCTTTCCCCTCAATCATCAGCAGAGCCTCGTAGAGTGGTGCATGCATCAGATCACGACTCGCGCCCATTCTATCAGAGCGCATGCAGAGCGTCAGCGACTGCGTGTCTTCGTTTCCAGGATCCAGAGGTCCTTCGCCGGCACTGTCAAGGTCGCGGGCGAATCGGCGTCGATTGTCAGGTTGCGTATGGATAAGGGCTTGATCGGGCCTGACAGCTCCACCGTGACCGCCTGGTTGCCCAGGTTCATCACGTAGAACAGCAGGCGATCGCCCTCGACCAAGCTGCGGCACTCGAAGTCGCTCGGCAACGATCCATCCTTGCACCGTGCAACCAGCGGCCGCGATATGCCGGCAACTGGGTAGAGTCGATCGAGCAGCGCTGTCATGCTGGCGGGTTCCAGAGGACTGGCCAAGTAGTACAGCTTGCCCTTGCCGTGCTGGACCACCGCCATGGCAGCCGTCCCGTCGGCGAATGTGGCGATGGGCTTGGCCGGTTCCGACAGCCGAAGCTCCTGCACTGTGCCAGCGCCCTTGAGCTCCAGTTCCTGCGCCCCGAAGGCGCCGGTTTCGGCGCGGATCTGAGTTCGCGGCACATCCGAAAAACGCACTTCCTCGACTTCGCCCTGCAGGAAGCCGCCTTCGCGGTTAAGGTCCACGACGACCCGTTTGTTCGCCTTGGGGTCTCGCATCGCCGCCACCGTGATGCCCAGTCGATTGAGGTAGTCCGCCGGCCGGTTGTACTGGTCAAACAACCAGCTATTGGGGGTCACGACGACGGTGCCGCCCTCTTCGACGAATCTCATGACCGCATCGGTGACTTCCTGCGTCTGGTACATGACACCGGAGACCAGCAGTATCTTGGTCTGTCCGATCTGGCGTTCCAGGAGCTGTTTCTCAGTGACGAATCGTACGGCAGCGCCCGCGCCCTGGGCGCCCTGGTAGGCATTGATCAGTTCCGCGGTATAGGGGCTGCGTTCCGCCATCAAGAACTCCGGCGGCACCTGCAGTAGCGAGGTTCGTGAGTAGAGCAGAGCGACCTCGCGCGGGGCCTTGTCGAATGCGACGATCTCCCGTTCCAGTCGTCTTGCGTCGAGGTTCTGCCTTAGAAGCATGGCGATCTGGTTCAACGGATAGTCGCGGTTGAAGGGGATTGCCCGGAGGCCGGCATAGCCGCTGGAAGTGGTCAGCCACTCACACCAGCTTATCGCGCTGTCTCCATGCAGCAGGTGCCCCAGGATCAACGGTGGTCGCGAACCATGGAACTCCAGGTCGACGACCATCTCGTCAGGCCGTGCGATGCTGCGCAGGAGGTCGGTCACGTAGAACTGGCCGCCGCTCTCATTGAGGATTGCGCCTTTGTCCAAGCTCGAATGCATCATCTCGACATCGACGCCGCTCAGGCCGATCGTGCCGTGGAAGGCATATCCTGGCCCGCCGCCCACCAGCAGACGGTCCGGTCGCGGATCGGCCTCGCGAAGTTGCGCCGCCACCCGTGCATAGTGGTCGGCAAAGCGCTGGCAGTTGAAATCCGCGAAGTCGAACCAGGCTGCGCGGTTCTGCGCCATCTTTGTATGGTGCGGCAACGGGACTTCATCGAACGAGGCATAGCTGGTGCCCCATATCTTGTTCAAGGTAGCGATGTCTCCGTGCCGCTGGGCAACGAACTTGCGGAACATCTGGGCGGTCGTATCGCAGTAGCAGCAGTAAGCCGCCTCCCAGTTGATGCCGTGGATCGGCAGGTCCTTGTTTCGCTGGAGCAATGGAGCCGTCTTCTGGCGAATGAAGTCCGCGATCGCCTGCCGCGTCAGTTGGCTTTCGATGCAGATGACCACGCTCTCACCTTGGCCGCCCATCGACGATGCATCGCAGACGTAATGGCCACACCAGCCATCCCAACCGACACGGTGGGTCTCGGGGTTCTTCTGGTAGACATCCCAGATCGGGCAATCGCGCACATCCCATCGCGATCCACCCGAGCCGGAAGAGGTAGCGAGGTAGAAAGGCGGACCGCTCAGCAAGGGGTTGGCGCCGGGCACACCATCCTGTGAGTTCAATAGCAGCCTCGCTCGCCCATCCTCCTGAAAATGGCTGCCGGCCGCCTTGATCCTGGCGATCTCCGGCGGAGTTGGAACCTTCAGCGGTTGGCGTTTGCCGGCCGCCACCTGGTCCAGTTCGGCCACCGCCTGCCGGCACTGCTCAGTGATGAAACGCGCATATCCAGCTCGCTCATCTGCGCAACTCGGCATGAACCAGCGATAGTCCAAGGCAACTTCGGCGACCACCGGCAGGATCTCGTAGTACGAAGTATCAGCGCCGACAGCGCGAGCCTGCCGAATCCACTGGTTCAGTTTGTCCAGTTCGACGGCAGCTTGATCGCGCAATGCCGATAGCGCTGCATCCTGCGCGCTGGCCGTCCGTGCGGGATACGTCTTCTTACTCTCATCGCCTTTGACCAGACGGATGTAGCTTAGGTACAGTGGTTGCCCATCGGTGCTATCGAACCGCAGATTCCACTGGTCGATAGCATCCCGGTCTCGCAGGCCGGTCAGACCCGCCATGGGCACCTCGGCGTCGATCTCGCGGCCGGGCTCGAATGTCAGCGGCACGATCGCCTGCCCGCCCTTGGCATCATGCAGTTGCAGCACGGCGTTCAAAGACTTCGTCCCGGCGTAGTAAGCGTGAAAACGGAGGAAGTCGAACGACGCCCAGCGTTGACTTGCTACCCCCTCGGTACCGTAGCCGCCAACCCAACCCGTCGAGACAACGCACTTGAGTCCCAATCGCACGGCCGGATGCACGTACTTGTCCGACAGGAATACCTTCAGCGATCCATCATTGGGCGTACGGCCGCTGTCGCAGTCCACCAGGGGCAGGATGTTCAAGCCCGGCACCTCGCTGACCGTCAGTCGCAAATTGCTGAAGTGCAGGATGCAGTTCTTGTCGCCAACAATGCCCCAACTCTTGACCTGGCGCAGATCCAGAACGCGATGGCTACCGCCGGTAATCATCCCGGACAGCGGGATCTTGATCGAGTTTGTTCCCGGGACGAGTTGGAAGTCGCCGTTATACCGGTCGCCGTAACTGCCATCTCCGACAGAGTCACGGACCAGCACCCCGATCTTGAGCATCTTGTTCGCGGCGTTGTAGACATCCACGGCGAGGAACTCGTAGCCGGTCCAGTCGCGCACGGCCGGTGTCCAGCAATCGAAGTATCCGCCGGCCGAGCCAAAAGTCGCCTTGATCGCCTTACCGGCCGCTGTGTGCTCATCAGTTCGTTCCAGAGTGGTTCCGGCGGAGGCATTTGGCAACTCCCGCGCAAAATCCATCAGCGGCACCGAATCGAGAGTGGTCGCAGCAAGTACTGGAAGACCGAGCACCCACACCGCAAGCCCAATCACGATCGCCAGACATCGCATGGAACGTTCCTCTCTAACCAAACACTATCTGTTCAGCGCGCATTACCGTCATTGCGCACGTTATGTTGCAGCACCCCCGCGCCTAGAATTGCTGCAGTTTGATTCTCGCCTGCGAACCCACGAGGTGAACGATGCCACAAGCTCCCGCCTGGATCCGCGTCGGCCCAGTGGATGACCTGCGCAAGAAGGTCGTCACCGTTTTGCAAGGCTCCGACCGTCCCATCTCCATCTGGTCCAGCAACGGCGCCTTCTGCGCCGTCGACAACCGTTGTCCCCACCTGGGGTTCCCCCTTCATAAAGGCACTCTCAAAGATGGCATTCTCACCTGCCAGTGGCATCAGGCCCGTTTTGACCTCTGCAGCGGCTGCACCTTCGACACGTGGGCCGACGATGTCCCCTCATTCGAAACGAAAGTTGAAGATGGCGCTCTCTTCGTCGCCGCCACGCCGCGTCAGCGCCCCGACAGGGAGTATCACCTCCGGCGTCTCCGCCAGGGGCTTCGCCAGAACATCGCTCTCCTCCAGGCCAAGGCGATCGTCGGACTTCTCCACGCCAAGACCCCTCCCGCCGAGATCATCCGCGAAATCGCCCGATTCGCCGTGGACCACGCCAGCACTCCCACGGGCATCACTGAGCTGGCCATCACAGGCAATCTCCTGAGCGTGCTCTCAGAAGAAACGACCTACCTTCTCCTGCTGCGCAGCGCCCGCGCCATCGCCCAGGCGGCCGCCTCTTCCGTACGCAGAATGCCGCTGGAACCTCTGGACGTTGAGGGGGAGGGCGCGGGCACACACTCTCCCGAACTTCTCAAACGCTGGCTCCGCCAATGGATCGCCGCGCGCGACCGCGACGGCACCGAGCGAATCCTCCGAACTGCGGCCGCATCCGCAGAACCTCCGTTGGTCGCCGAGATGCTCTTCGCCGCCGTCAGCGACCAGGTGTATCGCGGCCAGGGACATCAATTGGATTTCTCCAACAAGCAGATCGAACTTCTCGACCAGATCGGCTGGGAATTCGCTCCTTCCATTCTCGCCCTCAACATTGACCCGATTCTCGCCGGGCGCGGCACCGAGGAATCCGCCGCCTGGCACGAGCCGATTCAAATCCTCGCCCCGTTGCGCGCTGCCGAAGCCCAACTCCCTGCCCTCCTGCAAAAGCCCTGCCGCCTCAACTGGTCCAGCACCACTCTTGCCACCACCCTCCTGGCCGACGATCCCCTGGCCATCATCGCCGCCCTTCGCGATGCCCTTGCCGACGGCGCGCCTCCCTCCGAGCTTTCCAAGCGCATCGCCTACGCTGCTGGCATGCGACTCGCCCGTTTCGCCACCTCCAACGAAGTGGGCGACTGGTTCAATCCCCAACACACCTTCACCTTCGCCAACGCCGTCCATCAGGCCGTCAAACGCTCACCCACCCCGGACGTCGTCCGCAGCATCTTCCACGCAGCCCTTTCCGTGTACATGGACCGCTTCCTCAACGTCCCTCCCGCCCGGCTACCCGGCGAGACGCCGCAATCGGCCGCCCAACTTGAATCGCTCCCCACAGATCCCAACACCCTGCGCACCGATATCCTCAAGACCCTGGACCAGCAGTCCAATCTCACCCTCGCGGCCGATCTGGTCGTCCGTTATCTGCGGCTCAAGCACCCGCTCGCCGCCCTCGTCGATACTCTCGCCCTGGCTACCGTCCGCGAAGATCTCGATTTCCACACCCTGCAAGTCCTCGAAGCTGCATATCAGCAAGCCAGGGAGTGGCCCGACCAACCCGAATCCGAGCACCTCTTCGTCGCGGCCATTCGCGACCTCGCCGCCTTCTGCCCCACGCGCCGAGCCCAACTCAAAACCGCCACCACCGCCGTCCGTCTCGACAAAGGCGAAAAGATCTACGAAGAAACCTGAGTTGCCGGTTAATTACGTCTCTATCGCCCCGCAGTCGCTGCGCACCGATGCAATTCGAAGTGTCCAAGCGGACCCGGGCACAGGCAGCGCCTTGCACAAGCGACCACTAGTGTTGGGTCCAGGCTACGCCGCATCCCGATGTGGCCGAATCCGCTGGCGAAGTCGCGGAACCAGTTTCTCGCCCGCGACCTTCGCATCATACCGAGCCTGCAGGTTAATCCACAGGTCCACGCTCGTGCCGAAATAGACGGCAAGCCGTGCGGCCGTATCCGCTGTGATCGCCCGCCTTCCCAGAACGATTTCATTGATCCGCCCGGCCGGGACATCAATGGCACGGGCCAACTGGTTCTGGCTGATGACCATTGGCACAAGATACTCCTCCAGGAGAATCTCGCCGGGCGTGATGGGGTCTAGCTTTGTTGTCATACTGCACCTCTAGTGGTAATCCACGATCTCAACATCCCACGCCGCACCGTCCCGCCACACAAAACAGATCCGCCACTGATCGTTGATCCGGATGCTGTGCTGACCTGCTCGATCACCTTTGAGCGCCTCAAGATAGTTGCCAGGAGGCGAGCGAAGATCGTACAGATCCACGGCGCTGGCAAGAAGTTCAAGCTTCCGCCTGGCGACCCGCTCGATCGAGCGGAATCGCCTGACGAGCTCATCATTCGCCAGGCGTTCCGTGTCCCGGCACCGGAAACTTCGGATCATGGGTCTCAGATTATATCGTTTCCCGTGATACGATCAACGGAATACTAGTGCGCATTAGTTGCCAGAATGAGATGGGGTCGCCTGATGCAGCAGTTCGGTCGCTTCGGTATCGCCGGGATGACGCTGCAGGAACGCCTTCAGGTTGATGATCGCCTGCTCACGCCGGCCGTTCCTCAGGCACGCTTGCGCCAGCGCCACACGCATCCTCGACCGCTCCATTAGCGACGGCGGCATGCGGTCGTAGGCATCCACCGCCTTCTGCCACGTATCCAGTCCCTCCTCGATGCGCCCGGTCTTCAGGTAATAGGTCGAGAGCGCATCCCAAGCGGCCGGATAGTCGCCCCAGATCTCTAGCGCCTTCTTCAAGTGCGACTCCCCCGCATCCATCATCGCCTTTCCGCCCGCCGCATCCTCCTGGCTTTGTGCCTGCCTCAGAAGTCGAGCGCCGCGGTTGATCAGCAGTGTGCCCAGGTTGTTCTGCGCCAGGTAGCTGCGCGGGTTCACCGCCATCGTATGCTCGAGCAGTGCATCGGTATCTCGCCAGGTCTGCACCTGCACCATGCTCCGCGCTGCCAATGCCGCCAGGACCACAACGCCTCCCACCACCGCATATCGTCGCGGCGCCCGCTCAAGCAGATACGCCAGCGCCAACCCCGGCCCGATCATCGCCAGATAGACATACCGATCGGCCACTGTCGAGTAGACCTGAAACAGGAACGGCATCAGCCCCAGCACCGGCGCCAACACCAACACAAAGATCGCCAGCCCGCTGTTCAGTTCCCGCCGCAGCGGCCGATACGACCATGCTGCAACCGCCACACACAGCGGCACAATCCACGCAAACCATATCCATCGCCCCTGCAACACGTATTGTGGCGAGAGGCCATAGTCGATGCTCAGCGCGCCCGGCCATACAAGCTTCAGCAGATAGGTCGCCATGGCATGCCCGGCGATGAATGGCCGCTGCCAGAGTTCACAAAGATGCAGACCCCCTGTCGGCTGAACCAGCATGGTCACCACCACACTTGGTACCACCGCCACCAGCATCGGCGCTAGGCACCCCAGGACCGTCTTCCAAGGCCGCTTCAGCAGCCCGACATCGATCGCCAGTGCCACCAGCGGCACCGTCATCACTCCCGGCTTGGCCAGTGATGCCATCCCCAGACACAGACCCGAAAGGACATACCACCATGCATGCAAACGCGAGCGAGATGAGGCTGTGGCCCCCCGAATGTAGATGTGCAGCGCCAGCATCGCGAGGAACCCAGAGAGAACATCCTTCATCCCGGTTGCCCACGCCACTGCCTCCACCTGCAACGGATGCACGGCCCACAAGATCGCGCAGGCAGCGGCCGGCCATACCGATCCGACCACCCGCCGGGCAATCCCATACAGCAGTAGCGCCGAACCAAGATGCAGGATGATGTTGGCGGTATGAAAGAGATACGGATTGGGCATGCCCGCAGCGCCGCCCGGATCGCCCGCCGACGCAAGCAGCGCCCATGCGTTGTATGTCAGTGGAATGTACAGATGCTGATACGGCTTCTGCCATGCCGTCAAAGCCCCGCCCAGCGTGGGCGGGACAACGTACGGATTGCCCGTGATCAGTTGGTTGTCATCCCACTCGACGAACTCGAACATGGCGGCCGGCGCGAAGACCAGCAGCACCGCCACGATGATCACGAAGATGGACAACCGTCGCTTCATCACCTGCCCGCGAGGATACCGCCGGAGGTGGCTCGACTCCATCGCAAACATAGGCGGTCTCGCCTACTGCACTGCGATCATGACCACTCCCAGCTTCGATAGCTCCACCTGCACCGCCTGGCCGGATTGTGCCACTTTCGCAGTCCCCATTACTGCCGAAGCGGTCTTTCCCTGTGCTACCTGTATCTGCACCGATCCTTCGCCATCGCCGTCACTCACCAGGAGCACATAATCCTTGCCATCGGCACGTCGCAGCAACGTGTGCAGCCACGGCTTGCTCGTCTCTACGCGGATCGCACTGCTGTCCTCGCCAAGAATGACCGGCGTCATCTGGTCGATCTCAGCGATGATCTCGCGCAGGCGCGCCCACTGGTCCGCAAACGGCACATCCGGCGACTTGCGCAGATCAAACCATGAGTAATACACCAGCCCGGTCGCCCCCTCCGCGATGCACTGCCATGACATGCTTCGCATCTCCTGCGCGGTTGGGCTGCGCTGGGCAGCGCTCTTGTTATATGCCGAATGGCTAAACGCTTGCGGCACCATCCACACCGGCCGGGCATGCTGCATGCCTGCTACCGTCTTGCGCGTCCATTCGCTCGCCAGCGAAGCCCGGTTCAGCCCCGGGAGCACGCTGCCGATCGGATACGGATCGCTTCCGATCACATCGCACGTCCCCAGGTACCGCTCCATTTCATCCACCTGGTACAACACCGCCCAGGCGGGATGATTCGGGTCCTCTAGCGCTGTCCACCGGTAGTGAGCTGTGAGTCTGTTCCGATAGGACACAGGTAACTCATCGTTCAGATACCACGCCAGCAGTGCCGGGTGGTCGCGCATCTCGCGCACTCGTTCGCGAACCGCCGTCTCCTCCTGCGCTTCGCTCTTAAGCCATGCCGGCGTCCATTGCGTCCCAAAGTACCAGTCCTTCGTGGAATAGATCACCCGCAGGTTGTGCTTCTGCGCCAGGTCCATCTGCTCGCGCGTGGGTGAAGTATACGGCATGATGCAGTTCACCTTGCTCTGGTTCAGCAGCGTGAGATCCTCCTCGCTGATGCCGCCAAGGTAGAACCCGATCGGGAAGAACGGCTTACCCGCCACGATCGTCCTGCCCCGCTGGTCAAACGTGACGCCTGGTGTCGCAGTGGGCGCGGGAGCACGTCGCAGCAGTTCCGTACTGGTAATGATCTCTTCCCGCGCCCGCTCGCTTAGCCGCACGAACAGCTTCCACGGCCCGGCCTGCCCTGCCGGCGGAGCCGGCAGATCCAGGTCGCACGACTTCTGCCCGGCTTGCACATCCTGCTTCGTCGACATGTTGCCGCCAAGCGGCTTGCCATCGGCATCCTGAAGTTCCGCCGTCACCTGCAGCGCGCTGCTCGCCGCCGCCGGGTTCTCGTTCAGGTTCAGCAGTGCCCGGAACCGGATCCTGTCACCGGCTATCCACCCGCGGTAATTCGGCTCCAGCAGCACGACCTGCATCGGACGATCCGCCATCTTCGTCAGTGTGATATCGTCAAACCATGCTGTGCCGGCCATCCCCCTGCGCACGTAGCATGTCAGGCTGAACCCCGCCGCATTGGCCGGGACTCGCAACAACGTGTGCACGCGCATCCAGTCATGCGTGCCTTTCACCCCCGCGCCATACGACCCACCCAGGTACTTCCCATTGGCATCGCTCCACTCCAGGCACAGTCCCGCCCCCGTGTCCGTGCCCGTGACGTTCTCGGTGCGGACCCATCCGCCGTAATCGTACAACGCCCCCGGCTCCAACTTCACCTTCTGACCTGCCAGCACATACTTTCGCGGATCGGCGTTGCTGTACTTCAGGCTCGCCTCACCACCATGCTTCTGGCTCTTATCACTCGTATACACGGGTGCCTCGGCCGACCAGACCGCGACCTGGCCTTTGTCCACCTGCTCAAATCCGTCGTTGGCCACCAGATTCGGCCCAACCGGCTTGGGCCATTGATCCGCATCATCCTCGGCCCGAACCGCACGCACAGCCGCCGGAACCAACGTCGCCACCAGCATGAAAGTAACCCATCTCATGCCATGGTATACCCAATTACATTCCCACCTGTTGCAACTCCGCGCCCATCTCCGTGCAACGCCTGACTTAGAGACCCCTTCTCGATAGACTCACATGCCACAGTCCTTCACTCGCACAGAGCAGGAGTAACATGAAAGAGCTCAGAGTCGGCATCATCGGCTACGGCAACCGCGTCTCGCATATGTCCAAGATGCTCCGGAAATTCGACATCCCCCTAAAGATCCAGGCCATCGCCGACCCGAGGATGAACCAGATCGAAGCGCTCAACGATCCGCACCTGGCCGGCACAAGATTCTTCCCCCATGCCGACGCGATGCTCAAAGGTGAGAAGCTCGATGGCATCATGATCGGCACGCGCTGCTTCATGCACACCGACATGGCCATCAAAGCCGCCAGGGCCAACGTTCCTCTGTTCATCGAAAAGCCCATCGCCATCAGCATGGAGCAGCTCCGCCGACTGGACAAGGCTTTCCGGAACTTCAAGCCCCCGACCGTGGTGTCGTTCCCCCTGCGTCTGAGCCCGTTGGCGGTCAAAGCCAAAGAGGTGATCAAATCCGGCGTCATCGGCACCGTCGAGAATTTTAACGCCTTCAACGATGTCCCCTACGGCGACGCCTATTTCTACGCCTTCTATCGCAATTGGAATGAGGTGGGCGGCCTGTGGCTGCAGAAAGCCACCCACGACCTGGACTATCTGAACTTTCTCCTGGATCAGAAACCCGTACTCGTGGCGGCCGTCAACTCGCAGAGGGTGCTCGGGGAGGGTGGCGGCAAACCCTTCGACCTCACCTGCGACAAGTGCTCCCAGGCGGAAAAGTGTCTGGAGAGCCCCTACAACGCCTTTTATACCCGGCGCATTCGTGATGCGGAGCGCATGCGCAAAGACAAGCTCTGCGTATTTGCCAAAGGCATCAAGAACGAAGACAACGGCTCCTGCCTGCTCCAGTACGAAAACGGCGTGCAGGGCGTCTACCATCAGAACTTCTTCGCCCGCAACAAGGCCGCTCGGCGCGGAGTGCGGCTCTACGGTTACAAGGGCACCATCGAATTCGACTGGTACACCGGCGAACTCAAAGTCTTCTACCACCACAAGAACGCGGTCGAGACACTGAAGTTCGAAGGCGGCGATGGCCACGGCGGCGGCGATGAGGAACTCTGTCACGACTTCCTCATGGCAATGCGCGACGGCAAGCCCGCCCGCTCCACCATCAAAGATGGAATCCTCTCGGCTCTGATGTGCCTGAAGGCGCGCGAGTCCTGCGAGACCCGCAAGTTCGTCAAGATCAGCATGTAGCAGCAACTCTGCAAAGAACAGTGTGCGATTCGCTTTGCGCGAGGTGGCGCCTATGGGAGCGCGGACAGTCCTGCCCGCTCTTGTATCCTTGGCAACCCCAGAGCCCGGCAGGGATGATACGGTCCCTGGTTCTTGCATCGCCGCATCGAGAAGATCCTGTTACACTACTGACCGAATGACCCAACGCGACCCCGATCCCGCCAGTCTGCCTGAAACCATCCCTCTGCTGTCCTACGAGAGACAGACGGACGATGGCGCAATGGATTGGGTACTGCGCTTCGTGGGGGCGTGGGTCATCTGCGTTGGGACGGCTTATACGCTGTTTTACGTTGTTGTGTGTGTGGCGAGCTACGGTTTAACGCTGGAGTTCATGTTCCGCGACCTCCAGCGATTGTCCAGGTTTGCATCCTTGTTGTGCAGCCTGAGCTCTATCATATTCGGCATCGCGATCGCAAGGCGGTATCGCTATGGGTTCTACGGTAGCCTGATTGTGCTCGCGGTGGCTCCGTTGCTCGAGCTGGCATTCGACATGTCCGCTGGAGCAGGCCGTGTCGGGTTGTTCTTCCTGCCGTCCCGCGTCTTGCCGGTAGCGGCTTTGTTTGCCGCGCTGCTCTCCGTACTTCGGCGTGCCGACGCCAAAGGTGTCCTTCAACCAGTTCACGTGAACCGATTGGGCTCGCCGCAGGATGGAGGCAGCCTTGGGTTCCTCATCTCGCGAACGGGATGGGTTTTTCTGGCACAGGGAGGCGTAGTCCTTGTTGATCTCGCCATGCTACCTGTGTTTTCCTGGGCAGGTTTCCCATCGTCGCCCTGGTCATTGGACAGAGTCGCCTTGGTAGGCACGTATCTGGCAGTAGGCACATGCGGGCTGCTGCTGTGCCAGCGCAGAGCGTGGGCACTTTGGTTGCTCGCAGGGACACTCGTGACGCAAGTGACCATGCAGGAGTTCCTGATGTGGCAGTACTACTACTCCACAACAGGTAATCCAATCTTCACTATTACCGCCGTCTATCACCTCAACTCAGTTCTCATCACCACCGCCAGCATCGTCATGCTCTGTCTCCTCGCCCGCAAAGCCGCACGCACGGGAATATGAGCAGCCGCACCTCATGAGAGGCCACTTGGGGCCAGTAGAGGTGAACATCATCGCCCCATGAACAGTTGTGGCTCGACCTTGAAATATTCGGACAGCTTCAGCAGATGCCCGATGGTGAGGGAGCGCTCATCCTTAAGAATCTTGGCCGCGTGACTTCGGTGGATTCCCAGCAATCGGCCCAGGTCGGCCGCCGTCATCTGGTGATCTTCAAGAAGCGAGCGAAGGCTGTCCAGGCCGCTGGTGTGGCTGGTCTGCAGGGGGTAATGCTCCGCTTCGTATGCAGACACCAGCGTGGCGAGTGCGTCGAGGTAATCCTCCTGATCCGCAGTGAGTCGGTGACCGGCCATTGCGTCGATGATATCGGTGGCATTTCTCAGATCGATGCCGTCGTGGATCGGACGGAGGGGATACATCGCGGACAGGCCAGCCCAGGCTGTGGGAATGCTCTTGAGTGTCGGCGGAGGATTACGATGTTTGCGCAACGGTTTCAACGTTTTCATAGCTCAGCTTTCCATTGTTCTTTATCGTATTCGGCATGCGTGAGAAATCGCAGTATGAACAGTTTTCCGGTGTTGTAATGGACGGCGGTTATCAGCCGGTAGTTGCCGCCGCCGATATCAAATACAGTGATCGTTCGGCCGCTTGCGACTACGACCGGATCGGCGGTACGGAATGTTCGCCGCGCGTCGGCATAGTTCCTCCACCGCGCCGCCTTGGCCTTCTTCAGCCAATCCTCCAATGATGGTCTTGCGCGCCGATGGAGCGTCCAATAGTCCTGAAGGCGGATTGGCTTGATGATCCACACGCTGTAGTCATTTTGGCCACATTGTGATCCAATGTCAAGGGAACTACTGCAGTGTATCGCCGCTCCATCCCCTCCAGATACGTACCTACAACCCCATCCGACTCATCACGATCAGCATCGTATCCGGCAACGGCTGCACCCCTAAGTGCCGCATCATGTTGATCGCCTGCGCGGTGTGGTAGTACGCATGCGTACCGCCATGCAGCAGCACATCGGAAAGCCGCGAGGTCAGCGGCTTGTCCGGCGCGCTGGGGCGGATCCTCACGACCGGTCGATCCAGATCCTCATCCGTGAGTCCGCCCAACAGTGCCTGCCAGCGTGCCTCCAGCGCATCCCACGCCCGCGCAAGCGATTCGACATCTGCCTGTTTGGCCGGAAACGCAGCCCGAGCATTCCCCTCGATCGCCTCAAACCAGACGAACTCCGCCGAGTACATGTGGTTCAGCGTCGCCAGCAGCGAACCCGGCCCTATCTCAAACACCTGATTCAACTGCTCCGGCGTCAGCCCGCTCGATGCCTGCAATAGCTGCTGCGCCACCCACCTCTGATGCTGGTGTAACCGACGGACAAGCTCTATGCCGCTCATTGCCATCTCCTTCCGGGTTCTTTTCCTTCGCCAGTCTGCACATTCCCGTTTCAGTACTCTATGCCGATCCCTCCATCACGCACCGTGCAATATGCTGTCCGATGGCGATGGATGCCGTACACGCCGGCGATGGGGAATTCAGCACATGAACCATGCGCGGCGCAAGCTGGATGCGGAAGTCATCCACCAGCTTCCCCGATCGCTCCAGCGCCTGGGCGCGCACGCCGGCGCCGCCGGGCTGAAGATCCTCGATCTTCAGTTCCGGCATGAGCCGCTGCAGGGCTTTGTGGAATGCCCGTTTGCTCAGCGAACGCCGGATCTCCCCCGCCCCCACCCTCCAGTACCGCCTTGCCATCTTCCAGAACCCGGCGAAGCCCAATACCTCTGCCAGATCGCCCGGAGATATCTTCCGCCAGGAATACGCCTCACGAGCCAATGCCAGCACCGCATTGGGCCCCGCCTCCACCCCGCCGCCGATCATCCGCGTGAAGTGGACCCCCAGGAACGGGAACGCCGGATCGGGCACAGGATAGATCAGGTTCCGGCACAAGCCGTGTGCCGCAGGCGCAAGGCTATAGTACTCGCCGCGGAAAGGAACGATCTGCACCTCCGGATGCAGCCCGCACATGCGGGCGATGCGATCCGACTGCAGCCCGGCGCAGTTCACCAGCATGCCACAGCGTACCTCGCCCCGCGATGTCTGAAGCACCATTTCATCGGGCATAGTCCGGACTGCCTTCACTCGCCAGCCCGTCCGCACCGCCCCACCCTCTTGCCGCACCACGTGCGCATACGCCTCGGCAACCTGCGCGAAGTCAACGATTCCTGTCTCGGCCACATACAGCCCCGCAATGCCCGCGACATGCGGCTCGCGCTCGCGAATCTCCTCGATACTCATCCGCCGCAGTCCCGCCAGACCATTGGCCGACCCCCGCCGGATCAGTTCATCCAACGCCGGCAGCTCAGCTTCACCCAGCGCCACCACGACCTTGCCACAGCGTTCGTGTTTGATCCCGTGCTCCTGGCAGAAGCGGTACATCGCTTCGCGGCCTTGGGTGCAGAGCTGCGCCTTGAGCGAACCGGGTTTGTAGTACAGCCCCGAATGGATGACCCCGCTGTTGTTGCCAGTCTGATGTGCCGCAAGGCGATCTTCAGCCTCCAGCACCACCACCGACCGCCGGCCGGCGCTGACCAAGGCCTTCGCCGTCGCCAGTCCCACGATGCCGCCGCCAATCACGGAAACATCAAAGCGTTCAGCGGCACTTGCATCCACGTTGCTGCTCATGATGGCCGATCACTATAGAAGCCACCGTCCGGATTGCGAAGGACAGCCGCTTTACATCCTCCCCCAGCCCGTGAATGATCCTCCCTCAATGCCATCGCTGGCCGATTACAGCCTCGAAGAGCTTTCCGCTCTGTTTGTGCAGTGGGGGCATCTGCCTATCCACGCCAAGCGACTGCTGCGTGCGTACTACGACCAGGCCGGCCGGCCGGCACTCGATCAGGTCTCCATCGCACATCGCCTGCGCGATCGCGCCGTGGCCGAGATCCCCCTGCTTGCCACCCGGGTTGTCACGCGCAGCGTATCGGCCGACGGCACCCTCAAGCTACTACTGGCCTGCCCCGACGGCGCACAGGTTGAGTCCGTCCTCATGCCCGATTACCGCCCAGACCGCTCGGCCGGCTGCCTCTCCACCCAAGCGGGCTGTGCCATGGCATGTGATTTCTGCGCCACCGGCGTGCAGGGCTTCACCCGCAACCTCACCACCGGCGATATCATCGAGCAGTACCTCGCCCTTAAGGCTGAGTCCGCCGCCGTTGGCCGGATACTCCGCACCATAGTCCTGATGGGCATGGGCGAGCCGCTGCTCAACCTCGCCAACGTGACCAAAGCGATCCGGCTGCTCGCGGGCGATCACACCGCCCACCTTGGCTGGCGTCAAATCACCCTTTCCACAGTGGGCCTTCTCCCGCAACTGCAGCAGTTCGTCGACCTGAAGCTCAATGTTCAGCTCGCTTTGTCTCTCCATGCTCCCGACGATCAACTCCGAGCTCAACTGGTGCCGCCCGCACGGCGGTTTGCCATCGCCGACCTGCTGGCTCTCGCCCAACTTCATCAGGAGAACACCGGCCGGACTACGGTCATCCAGTATTGCCTTCTCGCCAGCGTGAACGATTCGCCAACACAGGCCCTGGCGCTGGCACAACTGCTCGCCGGGCGGCGGATGCATGTGAATCTGCTGACCTACAACCCAACCGGCCGGCCATACCAGAGCTCTCCCCCCAAAGCGATTGACGCCTTTCTGGGCACCCTCCGCAGCAATGGAATCGTCGCCCACCTCCGCCGCTCCCGTGGCCAGGACATCGCCGCCGCCTGCGGCCAACTGCGCACGATTGAAGGCTGACTGCTCAAACGCGCGGATTGCCCTGTGCCAGATGCGCATGACCCGTAAGATCCCGGATCTGCTTGTAATTCCCATTATACCCAAACTTCCCAGTTTTACATGATTCTTCTGTAACCCAAGCAGGCACAAGCATTTCCCATCAATCCTGTGGGATTCTGATGCCCTGTTCCCGAACACATCGCCCATACGTAACGTACCCAACTCCTGAGCGAGCATATGTGTTCATGTGTTGTATGTATGTCGTTCATAACGTTTGGAGATACTAAAAATGTTTGATGTTGCTGTCCCCCGTAATAACGTGAACCCCCCGCTGGTGGACCTGTTTCTGAACCCTTTGCTGGGAGCCCGCCGCGTCAGCCTGCATAGCGGCACCAGTATCTTCGAATCTACCCACCCAGCTTCCTCGCTGTATTTCATTCATCGCGGTCAGGTGCGAGTGTATACGGTCGGCCGGGAGCAGTCCCAGTTGGTCGAGATCCTCGGCCCGAATGACTGGTTCGGCGTTGCAGCGCTGGCCGGGGCATCGAGCCATGGTTCCCGCGCCATCGCCGTCGGCCCGGTGATCATCTCCGAAGTGCCGCTGGACCGCTTCATCGCGCTGCTCCAGCAGCATCCCAAAGCTGCCTCGGAAATGGTCCGCTCGCTTGCGCAGCGGCTGCGTCACGCTCGCGAAGAGTCCAGCCGACTGGTCTTCGACGACTGCCACACTCGCCTGCTCCGCGCCTTGGTGCGCTTCAGCCATTCGCCGGCCGCCAGCCAGGCCAGCGGCACGAGCATCGTCCTCCACATAACCCATCTGCAGCTTGCCCAAGCCATCGGCGTCGCCCGCGAGACAGTGAGCCTCGCCCTGAAGGATCTTCGCGACCAGAAGCTGCTGCAGACTGGCCGCAATCAGTTGACCTTTGACCCCCGCGCCATCGAGCAGCTCCTGCAGCAGTACATGCAGCGCGCCACCGGCGCTGCCGCGCAGACTCCGCCCGCCGCAGCGCCACCGGTTACCATCAGCCCGGTCTCGGCTCCTCAGTCATAACGCCTGGCGCATTACCTGCCCCGGCAAGACCAGGACCCGCGGACGACACCGAAGTCATTCCCGACATCGATGCGTCCGCGGGTCCTTTGTTTGCCAATCTGGTAACATCCCCTGATCCGCGGCGCTATCATTCTGCGGGAGACACCCTATGCGAAATGCGACATTGATATACGCGATCCTATGTGCCAGCGTCTGTGCATTCGCTCAGGACTACTCCGCACCCGGTGAGTTCCACGTCACCGTTACCGATAGATCGTGGACCGACGCCGCCCGCCAGGACCGCGACGTTCCTGTGCGTATGTACATGCCCAAGGATGATCCGGCAAGGCTTTCCATCGTCATCTTCTCCCACGGTCTGGGAGGATCGCGCGAGGGCTACGCCTATTTCGGCCAGCACATGGCATCACACGGTTACCTCTGCGTCCACGTTCAGCACCACGGATCCGATGGAGAGAGCATCCGCGCCTCCATTCAGAATGGCGCAACTCCGGCAGATGCCTTGCGCAGGGCGACCATGGATCCTCAGAACGCCACGGATCGCCCCAAGGACGTATCGTTCGTTCTGGATCAGCTTGCTGCAATGAACAAGGCGGGCAATGACCTGGCCGGCCGACTCGACCTGGATCATATCGCCATCGCCGGCCATTCCTTCGGCGGCTTCACCGCCATGGCCTGCGCCGGTCAGGGTGACGGCAAGCTTCGCGACCGGCGCATCAAGAGCGCCATCGCCATGAGCGCCCCCGCACCGATGAGCGCACCCGGCTACGCTCGCATCACCATCCCCGTACTCGACATGACGGGCACGCTTGATGATTCGCCCATGCTTGGCGGAACTCTCGATAGCCGCATGAATGCTTTTGAACGGATGACCAAGAACGAGCGCTATCGTGCAATCTTCACACGCGGCGATCACATGATCTTCTCCGGTGGCACTGAGACGCTCGCCGCCCTGCATCTGGCCGGCATGACCGGAGACCGTAAGCTTGACCCGCAGTTCCAGGCCCACATCAAAGCACTATCGCTCGCCTTCCTGGAACACACACTCCGACAGGATAAGAACGCGGGCACGTGGCTAACAGCAGATGATGGGGCTAAGGCAGCTCTGGGCGATATGGCGATGTGGACGGTACACCGTCCATGAGCGGAGTCTATCCGTGGTTCAACGATCAGTCTGTTATCCAGGAATTGCGCACTCAACCTGATGAATGAGCTGCTAACAGCAGATCAATGCACCGTGAGCATCCTCAGGATGTCCTGACACGTCACCGCGATGAACACGAACCCGATCAGCGCCAGCCCGCACCACGTCGCCATGGCGATGATGCGATCCGGAACCGGCCTGCCGCGCAGTTTTTCGATCGCCAGGAAAAGGAAATGCCCGCCATCGACCACCGGGATCGGCAGGAAATTCACAACTGCCAGGTTTGCGCTGATAATCGCCAGGAACCACAGCAGATAGTCCACGCCCTCGTTCGCAACTTTCGTTCCCATCTGGAACATGCCGACCGGACCGACGACCCCGCTAACGGGCACCGATCCCTCGACCAGACGGCTTAGCGTCAGATAGACCTGCAGAATCGAATCGCGTGTCTCCTGCACACCCCACCACGCCGCCTCCAGGGGATTCGTCGTGGTCCGCCGGGCGGTCGCGAACTTCAACGGCAGGTCGGTGCCGTAGCGCATGTTCGCCAGCAGCAGCGCATCGGGTTTGCCCAGACGAACAGGATAAACCGTCATTGCACTGGCGTTGGGCGCAGTCACAGACACTTGGGCAATCTCGCCGGCCGGTACCTTACGCAGTTCAAACAGCACATCATCCCATGACTCGACGGCGACACCGTTGATCGCCTTGATGGCGCTGCCCAGCGGGATGGCCTCGGCCGGAGAACCCTTTATCACCCGCGCCACCACTGCGTGGTCGCGCTCATATCCCACGCCAATTCCCAGGCCTTTTGCCCATTTGAACTCGCCCCACTTGAACCCCAGCCGCACACTGGGCTCCAGGTCCGGGAACTTGAGCTCTCTTCCATCGCGAAGAACCGTGATCGTCACCTTCTCGCCCTGGTCGCCGGCTTTGCGCCCGCGCTCGCTGAAGTCCTTTGGCGAGGGGTCATTCTTCACGTCGCCGGCCACACTGATCGATGTCACCACATCCTCTGGCTGCAGTTTCCCTTCGACTGAGGAAGGCTTCGTCAGCCCTTGCACCATCGCCCGCGGAACCATTCCCGCATACTGCATCCCATCCTCGCCAAACGGCACATCGAGAGCGGGCGGCACTGCGACGGAGCGATCTTTGCCATCCGCGCTCCTCACGGTGATGTCCACGGGTTTGCCCCGGCTCGCCTGCAATGCCTGATCCAGCTTGTAGAATTGGGACTTCTCCACCTTCTCGCCATTGATCGCAGTGATCACATCCCCAGGCCCGAGTGGCCGTTTCTCTGCCGGAATGGCCGCCAACTCGTCCCGTAAGGACCGCGAAGAAAGGTCCGGCCCCTCAAGCAATCTCGGCATCCGCACACCCAGCATCAGGATGCTCATCGAGCCCCCCGACGCCTCGGGCGTGATGTATACGGTCTCGGAAGTGCCGTTCACCCGTTTGACATCAATCCGCAGCGGAGCACCCATTTTTGCCAGGGCGGTATTGAGCGCGATCTTCCGGAAATCGTCGTGCTGCGGCGTACCGTTGATCGCGATGATCTGATCACCAACCTGCAATGGAGCAGGCGTGCCATCAGCCCTCGTTGCCAGTTGTGCCGGCGCCATGGGAATCACACCGCCCACCACTGCCTGCGGAACATCCAATCCCACCACGAACAACACCATGAACGCAATCGCGGCGAAGATGATGTTCATGATCACGCCGGCCGAGATCACCAGCATCCGCTGCCCCACGGTCTTACTCGTGTAGCTGCGCGGATCATTTATGACGATACCGGGCTTGGTGTCATCCTGGCCCATCATCTTCACATAGCCGCCCAGGGGCACCCAGTTCCAGCGGTATTCGGTTTCGCCGATGCCCAACTCCAACGCGGCGCTGTCCAGTTCCTGTGAGGTCGCGCCGACCTTCTCCTTCAACTGCAGCTCGCTGCTGCGCCGCGCTTCAATATGTTCGGCCGCGCGCTGCGCGCGTTCCTTTTCACTGGAGCCGGCGCGGAACCCCAGACCCTTGCGCCAGGAGAAGATCGCCTGGCCAAACCCCAGCGCGAACTGCTCCACCCTGATCCCGACATACTTGGCGGCCAGGAAATGGCCGCCCTCGTGGATCAGGATGATCAGGCTGAAGCCAACAATCAGCAGGATGATGCCTTGGAAGTCCATTCAGTATCCTCAATCGCTTGTTGTTCGTCGTTAGTCATTCGTCGCGCCGGCTTACGGCACTAGTTACGGCAAATGACACTCTGCGCCTTCTCCCGTGCCCATCGGTCTGCCTCCAGCAGATCCCCCAGGCTGGGCGAGGAAGTCGGTATATGCGCCGATATTGTATGCTCAACTATTTCCGCAATCCGTCCGAAGGCAATCTGCCCCTGTGTGAAGGCATTCACACCCGCCTCGTTGGCGCCGTTAAGCACGGCCCCATACGTCCCACCCTTGCGCGCCACCTCGTAAGCCATCGCCAGGGCCGGAAACCGTCCATGGTCGGGCGGTTCAAAGTGCAGCGCAAATGCCTTCAGTAGATCGAGTTTGCGTGTACAGCCGCTGCTGCGGTGCGGATACGTCAGTGCATACTGAATCGGCGTCCGCATATCCGGAGGTGAAAGCTGCGCGATTACCGACCCATCCACAAACTCTACCATTGAATGGACTACCGATTCAGGGTGGATCACTATTTCAACTTTCTCAGGCGGAATGTCGAACAACCAGCAGGCCTCAATTAATTCCAGCCCTTTGTTGAACATCGTCGCCGAATCGATACTGACTTTGCTGCCCATCTGCCAGGTGGGGTGTTTCAGGGCATCGGCCAGCGTCGCCTGGTCGATCTGCTGGCGCGTTGCCTTGCGGAATGGGCCACCCGATGCCGTGAGGATGACACGCTTGACCTCGCTTGCCCGGCCACAGTGCATGGCCTGAAACACGGCGGAGTGCTCCGAATCCACCGGCAGGATGCTCACGCCTTTTTTTCTCGCCAGAGGAATCAGCAGCGAGCCGGCCACCACCAGGGCTTCCTTATTCGCCAGCGCCAGCGTCTTGCCGGCCTCAACAGCAGCCAGGACTGCCGGCAGCCCGGCCGACCCGACGATCGCGGCGACGACAATATCGATGTCATCGCGCCGAACCATCTCCACCAGCCCCTCGGGGCCGCAGTAACACTGTACGTTCAACTCCTTGAGCTTCCCGCACAATTCCGCATGCGTCTTGTCATCGGTCACCGAGACGGCCGCCGGCCGGTACTGCGCCACCTGTTCCATCAGCAGCTTTCCCTGCCGATGCGCAGACAACGCCACCGCCCGATACGGCTCACCGAGGTGACCGATCACCGAAAGGGTGCTGGTTCCAATCGAACCAGTCGACCCAAGCACTGCGATTCGTTTACGTGCTGTTTGCATCAAAGCCTGCATCGCTGCGTTTCCCGCCGCCCCAAACCAGAACCCCACTATGCAGGCTGCGCCTCATAGACCCTGCCATGTCTGCGGAGCCATTTACGATCACCGGCATCGGCGCGCCGTTGTGCCTCATCAAGCAACTTCAGTGTTCTGGCCTCCAACAGCGGCTCTTCCGGTGATTCACGCGCGTAGATCACCGGAACGTCCAGGATGACGATGAGGTCGCCGCTCTCAACATACCGGCGCACCGTTCCGTGCCGAATTCGTTCTTTCGCCGTTTTCATTCGTTCTCCTCGAAGTAAACGGTCACCAGTTTGGCGCATGCGATCGACTTCACGAATGCCCACACCGCGACTACCTGGCTCCCATCCGCCAGCGTCTGACGCAACAGAATCTTAGGGTCGGGTTTGTTTGAGGCGTAGGTCTGTAGCAACTCACCATCCTCAAATCCCTCAACCACCTGCCAGCGGACGATCCGACGTTGCTGGAGCCGGTTATCGGCATGCACCGAGAACACGACCTTGCCTCGTCGGATCGCTGCTCTGATTCGGCTGTGCAACTCATGCATTTGCAGTGCTCAATATCCACCTGATGAGCGATCACCCGGCATTCGCCCCATGGCACTTTTTGTACTTCTTCCCGCTGCCACAGGGGCAAGGATCGTTGCGGCCGATCCTGGGGCCATCGCGAATAACCGCCTTCACCCTGGCGCCCTCGCCCTGGGGGGCGCCCGACGCCTGCTTCACATCCTCTGCGGATTTCTCGATCGTCTCGCTCACACCGTAACTCTGCACCTCTTCATGCGAGGCCGCGAGCACCTTATACGCATTCTTGGCCTTGGCTTGACCCACCACATTCACGCGGAAGATCAGGTCCGTAACCTTGTCGCGGACGCCAATCATCATCTCTTCGAAGTAGCGGAAGCCTTCCTTCTTGTAGAGGATGCGCGGATCGCGCTCCGCGTAGGCATGCAGGCCGACTGAACCCTTAAGCATGTCCATCGCATAGAGGTGGTCCTTCCAGGTCTGATCGAAGATGTTGATCAGCACATATTGCTCGAGATCGGTCAGTTCCTGGCGAAAGAACGCCTTGCCGCGGGCAAGCAGCATCGCCTTCACGCCGCCCTCGGTTGCGGCCGCCTTATCCAGTTCCTTCGCCGTCAGCGAAGTCCCGAATCGGTCGTTGAAATCCGCCGCCACCGCGGCATTGTCTTTGTGCGCCTGCAGGATCGCCTCGATCTCCTTCTGCATCGTTCCGCCCACGGTCCATTCCCGCTGCAACGCCATCAGTTCATCGTGCAACTGCTCCACCGGCGTGGCGATAATATGCTCAACCGGCATCGCCACCCGGTATTTGCCATAGACCCAGTTCCGCACATACTCCGCGGCATACGGGTTCTCGATCTTCTCTTTGTCCGCGCCGCCGGCCGCATAGGTCAGCGCCTGCCCCGTGGGATAGAGAATTTCGCGCACGGCATAGGCCTGCCGGGCACGGGTCTCGATCAGCGCGGCGATCTCTTCCGCCGGCTTGCGGACCCCGCGGCCGACATCGGCCACGAGTTCCTCGGGCTTGATCTCGATGCCAAACTTGCTCTCTGCCCACGTGCACAGTTCATGCTCGGAATACAGCGGCTCGAGATAGCGCATGATCTGCGAGCAGTCTCGCTTGTCGATCTGTTCCAGGGCGGCGGTCCGCAGCGTCTCTTCCAGATGGAGGGGATCCATCGTCCGCAGTTCCGTCGGCGAGATCTCAACGCCAAAACGGTTGGCAGCCCAGTTGGCCAGGCCCTTGATATCCCACTCTTCCGGATTGCTGGCATCTTCACCCATGAACTCGCCCATCGTCGAGGCGATGTTGCCCTCGGCCTCAACTTTGGCCTTGGATCTGACCAGTTCCTCGATCTCTTCGAGGTGGCGAATGCTCCGGAAGTCTTCCGGCTCGATCGCCGTCTCGAACGTCGTCCGCGTCCACTCCACCAGCACATTGGCGACATGGTCCTCGACGATGTACTTATCCACCGCATCCTGGATCGACTGGCTGATCATGTCCCAGATCACCCGGTCGATCTCCCGGCCCAACAGCACCTTCTGGCGCATGCCGTAGAACGTCGTGCGCTGGTGGTCCATGACCTCGTCATATTCCAGCAGGTTCTTGCGCGCCAGGTAGTTTCGCTCCTCGACCTTCTTCTGGGCACGCAAAATGCCCTTGCTGATGCGCTTATCCTCGATCGCCATGCCCTCTTCCATGCCCAAGAGCGACAGCACGCGGATGGTCCATTCACCCGCGAACATCTTCATCAGATCATCCTGCAGACTCACATAGAAGCGGCTGGAACCGGGGTCACCCTGCCGGCCGGACCGGCCGCGAAGCTGATTATCAATGCGCCGGGCGGTGTGCCGCTCCGTGCCGACCACGTGCAGACCGCCGACCGTCTTGACCTCGGGATCAAGCTGATACACCGCAAAGAGCGGGTCGGGTTCCTCCTCACCCTGGGGCTCCTTGATCTCGCTGACTTTCCCGGTCGAGCGCTGGATCAGCGTGTACACATATCGTCCGCCCTCGCCCTGCTTCGCCTCCACATCCCAGAGCGTCTCGGGAGCAAGTTTGATATCCGTACCGCGGCCGGCCATGTTGGTCGCGATGGTCACGTTGCCAACCTTGGCGCCAAACGTGTTGTCGTGCGTATAGCCGGCCTTGGCCACGATCATGGCTTCCTTCTCGTGCTGCTTGGCGTTGAGCACCTCATGCTGAATGCCATACTTGCGCATCAGCATGTTCGAAAGCATCTCGCTCTTCTCCACGCTGGTGGTGCCCACCAGCACCGGCCGCCCGGCATCGGAGTAGACCTTGATCTCATCGATGATCGATTCCCACTTCTCACGCTCTGACCGATACACGCGATCGTTGTTGTCCTCGCGGATCGTCGGCCGGTTCGTCGGGATGGTCACCACTTCCAGCCTGTAAATCTTGTTGAATTCCTCCGCCTCAGTCTGGGCGGTACCGGTCATGCCGGCCAGCTTCTTGTAGAGCTTGAAGAAGTTCTGCAGGGTGATCGTCGCCAGCGTCTGCGTCTCCTGCTTGATGGGCACGCGTTCCTTGGCCTCCACTCCCTGGTGCAGGCCCTCCGACCACTGCCGGCCGACCATCTTGCGCCCGGTGTACTCATCGACGATGACGACTTCGAGCGAGCCATCCTTGCCCGGCTCCACCACATAGTCGCGGTCGCGCTCATACACCACATGCGCCCGCAGCGCCTGCTCCATCAGATGCGGCCATTCCATATTGCCGCCGACGTAAAAGCTGCCGACACCGGCCGCATCCTGGGCCGCCGCGATGCCATCGTGTGTGAGGTGAACGCTCTTGCGATCCAGTTCCACCTCGTAATACTGCGTAAGCTGCTTCTTCTTGGCCTCGGATTCTTCCAGGGCCTTCTCCGCCGCTTCCTCGCGCTTTCGCGCTGCCTCAGCGCCGGCCTGATCGCGCTTGCCCTTGGCCTTGTCGCGGTCGCCTTCAGCGGCCTTGATCGCCCGCTTCGCCGCGTCAGATTGCTTCTCTGCCGCAGCATACGGCTTGTTCAGCTCGATCACCTTGCGCGCCACGGCATCGGCCGCCCGATACTTGGGGGCATCGTCGTGGGCAGCGCCGGAGATGATCAACGGCGTCCGGGCTTCATCGATCAGGATTGAGTCCACCTCGTCGACAATCGCGTAGTCCAGCGGTCCCTGCACCTGCAGGTCGGCGCGCTCCTTCATGTTGTCGCGGAGGAAGTCGAAGCCGAACTCGGCATTGGTTCCGTACGTGATGTCACACTGATAGCTCTTCTTGCGCGTCTCGCCGCCGGGCTCCATGTCGCTCTGGATATAGCCCACCGTCATGCCCAGATTCTCGAACGCCGGCTTCACCCACAGCGAGTCACGCCGCACCAGGTAGTCGTTGACGGTCACTACATGGCAATGGAACCCCTGCACTACGCGCAGGAAGCACGCCAGGGGCGCAACGAATGTCTTGCCTTCGCCGGTTGCCATCTCGGCAATCTTGCCTTCATACAGCACCATTCCGCCGATGATCTGCACATCGAATGGCCGGCAGCGGAACGGCGGCCGCGATTCCGGATAGATCTCGCGCACGGCTTTGTAAAGCGCCGGCGGGATCACCACCTGTGTCCAGCTCTCGCCGGTCTGAATCATCTGTCGCTGCACCGAGTCGTACAGTTCGAGGTTGGTATCATCGAACTTGTCCGGATTGAAGCTCTCGTCCGGATTGAAGATGTTGCGGATGCCGATGTGCCGATCCATCGACTCGCGGATCAGCCCCAGCAGTTCGGGCATGACCTCGTCGAAAGTGATCGAACCGTCGGCGATGCCCTTGCGGATCTCAGTGGTGCGCTCCCGCATCACCACATCGGTCATCTCCTGGATTTTCCCCTCAACCGCGTTGACCTGATCCGCGATCCGGTGATAGCGCTTGAGCAGACGTTCGTTCCGAGAGCCAAAGACGCGCGTGAGCATCTTGCCAATATTCATTTCCATTGAAGTGTTCCGTTAAGAAAAGAGAGGCTGATACCGCCAGGGTGATGCGGCCTGCCCTGATGCCAATCCGGCCCGGGGTGGTGACGCACCTGCCCTATTGATGCAAACAGGGACAGCGCAAATGCTCAAGCGAGCGGCGGGGGAAGATGAAGCGTCTGCGTACTGCAATGCCGGGCTTGCTGGGGATCACGCCGGCCAGCCGTGGGAAACTCTTGCGTGACAGCCGCGGTCTGCCGCGTGCTTTCCAGCCGCGTCGCGGGCTGGCTCGACCGTTGCGGGAAGGCCTTGCCAAAGCGGGCGGCCATCTTCTCGGCCACGCCGACAACGGCTTCCCCCTGAACGTATGTGCCCGCCTGGGCCAGATAGTCGCTACCCATGGCCCCCAATAAGGCGGCCACCGTCAGCAGGTTATAGATAACACGTCGGCGCATCGGCAATCCAGTCAGTATCCCCCTCCGCGCAATCCCGTCAAGACCCGCATACCTTGCACATTGGTATCACATAATAGGCCCTTACGCTGCCGATGGTTCACCGGCTTGTTCTTCAGATGCCGGGGTCGCCTCCGGCGGCTGCACTTTATCCGACCGGGTGCCTGGGGCGCCCGCGGGGATGCAGGGTACTGTCCAATGACAGGCGGCGTGCCGCTTCGGTGATCCAGGTCGCGTCTCCCAACGGACATCCCCGCTCCAGGCTGCGCGCAATCCGCTGCTGAAGCTCACCTTGCAGCGCGGTATTGAGCAGTTCCAGCCAACTGTGCGGTTTAGGAACCGGCCAAAGGTCGGCCTTCAGCAGCCACGGCCGCTCAGTCTGTTCGCGTTGACTGGCGCTGCACCAGCGCCACTGTTCCGCCCGCGGAACGAGCCCACTCGCAAGGGCATTACGCTCCACATACCGGCACACATCCAGCAGATTCCCATCCGGCTGGACGGGAAAGCTCCTGAATCGCCCCTGGTACAGAGGCCCCGTCCCCGCCGTGCGGTAGTGAGCATGCCAGCGCTGGACATGCGTTACGCTCAGCAGCCGCATGAATTCAGAGAGTTCGCCATCACCCTTGGGCCACAGCACCAAATGCCAGTGGTTAGGCATCAGGCTGTACGAGAGTATCCGCACCGGCCGGCGCTCATGGACCTCGCCGATGATCTTCTCAAACGCCGCGAAATCCTCATCCTTGCGGAAGATCTGCCACCGTCCCACAGCGCGGTTGAGCACATGATAAACATACCCGCCCGTCGCAACTCTCGGTCGTCTTGGCATGTCCCCCAGCATACACCGTCCCGCCTCCCAATGCAAAAAGACTCCCGACCCCTTAACTTAAGGGGTCGGGAGTCTTTTTTCTCGTTGGCACCGTAAATACCCCTGCCCGGTGTGGTAATTCGCCTACCCTTCCGCTATGTTTTCGCCCATGTGGGGTAACCGATTGGGCTGGCTGATCTCCGCGATCCTGGTACTGGCGATGGCCGGAGTCATCGTCACCACCTGCATCGTTACCAGCCGCCGCACCGAGCCGACCGAGTTCTCACGAGACCCCGCGAATCTCGCGGCCATCCAACTCCCCATCGACCCGCATACGCTCATCCCCGAACCCGCCCGTGATCAAGATGCCGGCGACCTCTACTGGCAGGCTGTCTTCGATTACCGTGCTCACCCGGAAGACTACGATCGCCAGTCCGTCGGCTTCACTCTGCAAACAGCGACCGAACTCGTTGGCGTCAAAGTTGCCACGGATGCCGCCGACCACCGCCGGGCCGGCATCTTCACCCATCGCGTCGATGCGGCCGTCGGATATGGCGCCACTCCTGCCCTCAACGCTCTGCAGCAAATCGGCGCACTTCTCGCCCGCATCGGCACCGAATACGCTGACAAGCACCAGTACGCTGATGCCAAGCGCTACCTTCGTGCCGAATTCCTGCTCGGTCTGCGCCTCTACGATGAGCGGATGACCCGGCAGCAACTCTCGACCGCCATGGGCATGATGGCGCAGGCCGCCACCATCCTGAGCCAGATCGCCGTCTATCAGGATGACAAGCCCCAGGCCATCCGGCTCACCGACTACGTTAAAGCCCAGCGGGTCTACGGCGCCGAGCGGATCGAACCGATAGCACGGGTGATCACCAGCGTCGACCCTTCAGTTCACCCCAAGCATGTTGGCGATGTCTTTGTCATCGCGAAGCAGAGCGCCGAGCGCATCTGGCGCGTTGAGGCCACGCTGAAACTCGGGATGTACAAATACAACACCAACACTGCCGGCGACCGCCGCGCCGCCATTCGCGAGGTGCGCCAACTCATGACGGACCCCGACCCTGCCGTTGCCGCCGCCGCCCGCGCTGCCCGCGAACTCACTCTTGAGTCCTACCGTACCCTCGGGTCGAAGTGACCTCCTGAGCGTCACCGGCAATTCGTTGACGCTCACCAGCAGGCAGCGATAGAATTGTGCTATGTCCCATGTCCAGAGCCCAAAGTCGGGAGCAACCCATTTCACCTACGGTGACTATCGCAACTGGCCGGAGAACGAGCGATGGGAACTTGTAGGCGGGCAGGCATGGAACATGTCACCAGCACCGGCATGGGGCCATCAAACGCTGGCAGGCATCATCTTCGCTGAACTGCGGGCATTCCTAAAAGGCAAACCTTGTCGGCCATTCATTGCCCCCGTTGATGTCCTCCTCTCCCAGGCAGTACAAAATGCATCGGATCTGGACTCGATTGACACGGTTGTCCAGCCCGATGTCGGCGTCGTCTGCGACCCCGCAAAGATCACTCCGCGCGGCGTCATCGGCTCGCCCGACGTGCTCATGGAAATCCTCTCCCCCAATTCAGTCCTCCGCGACCTGAACCTCAAGAAGGACCTCTACGCCCGCCATGGTTGTCGGGAGTACTGGGTCTGGGATCCCAAGCTCTCCTGGGTAACCCGCTATGTCCTCCAGGCGGACGGCCACTGGGACGCAGGCACCGCATACGATCCATCGCAAACCGCCGAGAGTGTCATTCTCCCCGGCTTCAAACTCTCACTGCCCGACCTCCGCACCGAGATGGGCATCAAGGATTAGCCCTCGCCGGTGGGTCACCGGCTCTACGAGAGCAACTCCATCGCCTGCGACAATCTCCGCGCCGACGTCACCGTCATCCCATTGATGTCAGTCAAACCGTGCGGCGAAATCGCGTGCTTCACCCCCAGCCGCGCTGCCTCGCGCAGCCGTTGTTCCAACTGCCCGACATTCCGAATCTCGCCGCCTAATCCCAACTCCCCCAGCGCCAGCGTTGCCGCCGGCAGCGGCCGGTTCAGGTGCGCTGATGCGATCGCCAGCGCAATCGCCACATCAATCGCCGGCTCCACCACCTTCACTCCCCCCGCGATATTCACAAACACATCCTCCGCGGCCAGTCGCATCCCGCTTCGCCGCTCCAGCACGGCAATGATCATCGCTACCCGGTCGGCCGATACCCCCGATGTCTTGCGTTTTGCCGCTCCGATCACACTGGGCGCTGTCAGCGCCTGCACTTCCAGCAGCAGCACCCGCGATCCACTGGTCGCCGCCGTCAAGACCGACCCCGATGGCGGCTGTTGCCCGCCATAGCTCTCCACAAACAGGCTCCCCGGATCGGTCACCTCCTGCAGCCCTTCACCAGTCATCTCAAAGAGCCCCACCTCGCTCGTAGATCCAAATCGGTTCTTCATGCAGCGCAGAATGCGATGCGTATGGAAGCGATCTCCCTCGAAATACGCCACAGTATCGACGATGTGCTCAACCAGCTTTGGCCCGGCCAGGGTCCCCTCTTTGGTCACGTGCCCGACAAAGATCACCGCGATTCCCGAACTCTTTGCCAGATACACCAGATCCATGCAACATTCGCGAAGCTGGGTGACCGATCCCGGCGCTGCCGGGATATCCGGCTTGTAGATCATCTGAATCGAGTCGATCACCGCCACCGCCGGCCCCACCTTGTGGATCTGATTCACGATCCTCTGCACGTTCGTTTCCGCCAGGACCAGCAGCCGCTGCGAGTTGATTGACAGCCGCCGCGCCCGCATCGCCGTCTGCTTCGCCGACTCCTCGCTGGTGATGTACAGAATCCGTTGCGCCCCATCCCGGTTCGCCAGTTCTCCGGCCGCCTGCAGTAAAAGCGTAGACTTGCCGATGCCCGGATCGCCGCCGATCAACGTCGCCGATCCTGGGACAATCCCGCCGCCCAGGATGCGGTCAAACTCCCCGATCCCCGACGGCATGCGCTCCACTTCATCCTGCTCGATATCCCCCACCGGCTTGGGCTCGGCCCCGGCCGTCAGGTCGGCCGTTGCGCTCGATCTCCCGCTGATCGAATCGCGTCGGGCATCGGGCGCAGGCGCTGTAAACGGCTGCAGCGTATCCCACCCACCGCAATCGGGGCACTTGCCCATCCATTTCACGTGCAGCGAGCCACACTTTGAACAGAGAAACTGCTGATGCGTCTTTGCCATGGTCGTATGCCAATTGTCGAGTCTGTCACCCCGCCTTGTCCAGTCGCAGGCATCGATGACTGTCCTGTGGGCCCTCCCGGCCATGCCCCCTAAACCGCATTCCCACAGCCAGTTACGCCAAACCATGCTCGGGTAGCGAAGCCAGCAGATTCGAGGCAGGGAGGCAAGATTCCTCTGCGAGAGACAAAATCGAAAGTTTGAGGGTTGGGGGGCAGAACCTCTGTGCCGTAGAATCTGCCATCTACAGGGTTACTGGCGGTTTGAGTTGGCAGGAGCCAAATGCTCAAGGACTTGGCCGATTCCACACAGGCAGTTGCACGCTACAGGGACATTGTCGACCACACTCCGGTTGTCATGTGGATGACCGACGTCGACGGAAACCTTGCGCTCGTCAACCGCGCCTACCGAGAGTTCTTCGGCGTCCGGCTGGAGCAGGTTGTCGGTCCGGGCAAGTGGCAACCTTTGGTTCATCCTGATGATGTTTATGGTTATGCCGCTGAGTTCGCCGAATCATTGCGCAACCGATCGGTGTTTCACTGTCAGGCCCGAGTTCGTCGCGCTGATGGCGAATGGCGCTGGATCGAGTCTTCCGCCGCGCCCCGCTTCTCCCCCGATGGAGAGTTCCTGGGCATGGTCGGCAGCAGCCCCGACATCACCTTGCGCAAGCAGGCGGAGAATGAATGTAAACGCAACGAGGCTCGGCTGGAAAGTCTCCTGAGGATATCCCAGTATCAAGCCGATTCCATCCAGCAATTGCTTGATTTCGCCCTCGCCGAAGCCATTGCCCTGACAGGCAGCAAGATCGGCTATATCTATCATTACAGCGAAGCGCGGAAGGAATTCACACTCAATACGTGGTCGAAGCAGGTCATGCAGCAGTGCGCGATCACCGACCAGCAAACGGTTTGCCAACTCGATAGAACAGGTATCTGGGGAGAGGCGGTCAGGCAGGCCAGGCCCATTGTCGTCAATGACTTCCATGCCCCCAATCCGCTGAAAAAAGGGTGCCCACAGGGCCATGCTCCCCTGCACAAGTATATGAGCATTCCGGTATTCAGCGCCGATCATATCGTGGGCGTTGTCGGCGTGGCAAACAAGGAAACAGACTACGACAACTCTGACATTCGCCAGCTTACTTTGCTGATGGATGCGGTATGGAAGATAGCCGACCGCACGCGGGCGGAAGAGGCGCTCCTGATTAGCGAAAGGCGGCTTCGCGAAGCGCAGCGCGTCGCCCATACCGGATACCTGGATGTTGACCTGATCAGCAGGGAAATGGTGTGGTCCGAAGAAACCTATCGCATTCATGGACTTAGCCCGGCAGAGTTTTCGCCCACTATAGAAGCCACCAACCAGAGGTTACATCCTGAGGATAAAGACCGGGTTGAAAAACAACTCAATGCCGCCTTCCAGACAGGATCGCCATTCGATAGCGAACATCGGATCGTTCGGCCGGATGGTTCCATTGTACATCTCCGCGCTCAGGCTGCGATCGTCTGCGATGACATCGGAAAACCGCTCCGGGCGTTGGGCACGGTCATTGACATCACCGATCGGAAGAAACAGGAGCAGGACCTGAGGAAACTCAATGCCACCCTCCGGGCCCTGAGCAAGAGCAATCAGGCCATGATTCGGGCCACCGAAGAAGCGCCCTACGTACAGGAAGTCTGCAACATTGTCGTCACGGACTGCGGCTATCGTATGGCCTGGGTGGGCTACGCCCTCGCCGACGAAGCCAGGACCGTTCAGGTTATTGGCCACGCCGGTATCGAACAGGGGTATCTAAGCGAGGCCAGGATTACCTGGGACGACACCGAACGTGGTCGCAGCCCGGCAGGCACGGCCCTGCGCACGGGAAAGATAAGCATCTGCCATGACACCTCGACCGATCCCCGGTTCCACCCATGGCGTCAGGAGGCGGCCAAACGCGGCTACGCATCGTCCATTGCTCTGCCCCTGGTCGCCGATGGCAAGTGCTTTGGGGCGTTATCGATCTATTCCGACAAACCGGCATCGCTTGGCGAGGATGAGGTGCCGCTGCTGGCGGAGCTAGCCCACGATCTGGCACACGGAATTACTGCCATTCGTTTGCGCCAGGCAAATGATCGGGCCAACAGGGCGATGGAGGCCGCCAAGGCCGCCGCGGAGCACGCCAGCAAGGCCAAGGATCACTTTATCGCGGTGCTCAGCCATGAGCTTCGTACGCCATTGAACCCCGTGCTGGCGACTGCCACCATGCTCCGGCAGGACCCGCGCTTTGACGCCGATACCCACGAGCAATTGGAGGTGATCTGCCGCAACGCGGAGATGGAGGCGAGACTGATTGACGACCTGCTGGATGTCACGCGCATCGAGCAGGGCAAAGTTGAACTGCATCGCCGACCCGTCGAACTTGGCGCTGTCATCAGGCAGGCTGCCGAAGTCTGTATGCCTGACATCAAGGTGCGAAAGCTCGCGTTTACGATGAACCTGAAATCGGTCGCCCGCTGCCTGGTTTATGGCGATGCCGCCCGTCTGCAACAGGTCTTCTGGAACCTCCTTACCAATGCCGTCAAGTTCACGCCGGCGGGCGGACAGGTGCGTGTAACCTGCCGCTGCCAGGGCCGCAGGCAGGCTGTAGTTGACGTCAGTGATAGTGGCGAAGGGATCGACCCCATCGGCCTTACCCGCATCTTCAATGCCTTCGAGCAGGCCGAACGTTCCATCAGCCACCAGTTCGGTGGCCTGGGCCTGGGCCTCGCGATCAGCAGGGGCCTGGTGGAAATGCATGGCGGCACCATTGAGGCCCATAGTGAAGGCAGAGGCAAGGGTGCAACCTTCACCGTTCGGCTTCCCCTGCTACCGGCCGATACCACCAGCGTGCCGGTCGCATCCTCAGCGGCCGCCCCGTCACCGGCCGTACCACCCCGCCCGCTGCGGATCCTTCTGGTCGAAGACCACGCCGATTCTGCCCGGATCATGGCCCGGCTGCTCTCGGCCGACGGCCACACCGTCCAGATGGCCGCGGATGTGGCCACTGCCCTGAAGCTTGCCCGCGAGTTGCCTTTTGATCTCCTGCTTTCGGATCTGGGTCTGCCCGATGGCACCGGCCTGGACCTGCTGCGGGCCTTGCGTGCCCAAGGCATCGCCCTGCCGGCCATCGCCCTGAGCGGCTACGGCCAAGAGGCCGACGTGCAAGCCGCCCGCAATGCCGGCTTCGCCGCCCATCTGACCAAACCTCTGGTGCTGCGCCGTCTCCAGCAAGCCATCGCCGCCATCACGACTTAGAATGCGTCCAATGGTTCACCCTTGCCGGCTAGCGATCCTGAACCTGGCGCAGTAGAGGTCCAAACACCTGCGCAAACTGTTGCACATGCTCCGGGTCGAGCATCGCAAAGTGGTCGCCGCTCACCCCATGTACGCTAATCCCGCCGCGCACCAGCCGTCTCCAGGATTTCAGCACTGGTGCGATGTAAGCATCCTGGCTGGCAAAGAAATGAGCGGATCCCGCATAGGGTCGAACCTTGTATGCGTTCACCGCAGCGCGCAGGAACTCGATCCCAGCCGAGTGGTCGGCCGGCCTCAGCGCAGTTGGCGCCATGCGCGTGGCCGCGGCGGACTTGGCCCGGTCATTGCCGAGGATGCGCTTGACGGATTTGACTTTTCCGGACAGGTAAGCTGCCCGTTCTCCCGCTGGCACCGAGTAGATCAGGCGGCAATGATCCACGAATCTCTTCCTCCAGTAGGGCAAGTGCATCCACAGATGAAACGACCACGGCAGCGGACCCTTCAGACGCGTGTCCAGCAAAGCCAGCATCCTCACCTCGCCTCGCTGTCGGTGAAGCTGCTGGGCCACCTCATAGGCAAGCCAGCCGCCGATGGAATAGCCGCCAAGGTAATAAGGCCCCTGCGGCTGAAATGCCCTGATCTCTTTCACATACTGTGCGGCCATTTCTTCCACGCCCCCGTGGAGGTAATCGCCGTTGGCATCGCTTAGCGCCTGCAATCCGTACACCGGCTGGTCCTCTCCCAGCACGCGCGCCAGACCCAGGAATGCATACACATTGCCGTCCATCCCATGAATGAAGTAAAAGGGCGCTCTGGTTCCCCGCGCCTGAATGGGCACCAGGCTAAACGGACGCTCTTTCCCTTGCCTGATTGCCTGTCCCAGCGACTCCACCGTCGGAGTCTGGAACAGTGCCGCGATCGGCATATGCCATCCCAAAGCCTGTTCCACGCGCAGCGCCAACTCCACCGCCAGTAACGAGTGCCCTCCAAGCTCGAAGAAATTGTCGCGGATTCCCACCTGCTCGACCTCGAGCAGTTCCGCCCAGATGCCGGCCAACACTCGCTCCAGATCATCTCGGGGCGCCACCGGTTCAGCGCTTGGCGCTTCGGTCCGCCGCGGTTCCGGCAGCGCCTTCCGATCGACTTTCCCGTTAGGCATCACCGGCAGCGAATCCAGCACCATGATCACCGCCGGGATCATGTACTCAGGAAGTTTCTGCTGCAGTGCTGATCGCAGTTCCGTCACATCCAGAGCCTGCTGGCTCGAAGGAACCACATAGGCGACCAACTGCTTGCCGCGCTCCGCATCTTCGCGCGCGGCCGCAACACATTCGCCCACCCCGCGACATTGCCGCAAACACGCCTCCACCTCACCAAGCTCGATGCGAAAACCGCGGATCTTGACCTGCTGGTCCAGGCGCCCCAAATACTCGATCATCCCATCTGGCCGCCATCGGCATTGATCCCCGGTGCGATACATCCGCGCTTCAGGTTCCGCGCTGTACGGATCCTGCACAAAACGCTCCGCAGTCAGTTCTTCCCGTTGCCAGTACCCGCGCGCCAGCCCGCTGCCTCCAATATACAGTTCCCCTTTTACTCCCACCGGCACCAACTGCCGCGCTTCATCCAGCACGTACACGCGCGTATTGGCCAGCGGACGTCCAATGGTCTCCGGTCCATCCACCTCGCGTAATGTCCAGGTCGAGTACGTCGTGGTCTCCGTCGGCCCGTACAGATCGTACACGCGTTTCACCCCCGCCCGATAAAGCTCCTTCACCAGCGCCTGCTTGAGCGGTTCTCCCGCCAGGTTGACCGTCAGCACCGACGGCGGCAGCCCCCGCGCCCGTAATAGCTCCGCCATCGCCGAGGGCACCGTATTGATCAGCCGCACCGGATACCGTCTCGCCCCTTGAGGCAACTCCAGGACGTTTTGCACCAGGATCACCGTGCCACCCCAACTCAGAGTCGCAAACAGCTCAAAGACCGAAAGGTCAAAATTGAGCGATGTCCCGAAAAGCACCCCGGCAAATTCCTCATCCGTGAAGACCGTCCGCGCCCAGTGCAGAAAACTCACCGCACTGCCGTGCTCGATGGCCACGCCCTTGGGGCGGCCCGTGGATCCAGAGGTATAGATCAGATAGGCCAGGTTGGACGACCTCGCCATGGAACAGGGCGCCCCCTCTGCCTTCTGACGCGGCACACTCGAGAGAAAAACCATCCGCACCGTCCGCGAAGGCAGCCGGCTTACCAGGCTCTCCTGGGTAAGGACCAACCCGATCTCTGCATCCTCCAGAATCAACGCCACTCGTTCTGCCGGATATGCCGGATCCAGCGGCACGTACGCGCCTCCCGCCTTCAAGATCCCCAGCAGCCCGACGATCATCTCGCTCGAGCGCTCCAGATAAACTCCCACCCGCACCTCTGGACCAACCCCCAGCTCCTTCAAGTAGCAGGCCAACTGATTCGCCCGCGCATCCAGCTCTCCGTAGGTCAGTTCCTGCTCGTTCCACACCACCGCCACAGCGCCCGGCGTCTTTGCCGCCTGCGCTCCAAACAAGTCGTGTATGCAGCAATCCTGCGGATAGTCCCTCGCTGTCTGGTTCCACTCCACCAGCAATTGCTGACGCTCGGCCTGCTGCAGCATCATCGCCCGATCCACCGCCCCTTCGGGCGCCTTCGCCAGGCTGTCCAGCAATGCCAGGTAATGATCCGCCAGGCGCTCCATGGCCCCTGCCTCAAACAGATCGCGATCGTACCTCACCAGCAGCCGCAACCCATCCGGCAGTTCATCCAGTTCCAGGGCCAGGTCAAATTGGGCCAGCCCATCATCGAAATCCCATGCATTCACCTCCACATCATCCCAGTGCAGCGCTGCGGGCGACACATTCCGCAAATTCAGTATCGTCTGCACGATCGGCGTTCGGTTCAAAACCCGCGGCGGGTTAATCGCCTCGACCAATCTCTCAAACGGCAACCCCTGGTGATCAAAAGCTCCAAGCACTGCCTCCCGCGTATTGCGCAGCAAGTCTCCGAAGCTCTGTCCCGGAACGATTCGCAGGCGAATGGGCAATGTGTTCAGGAAACATCCGATCAGCGGCTCGATATCCTCCTGCAGTCTTCCCGCCACCGGACAGCCCACGATGCAATCTTCCTCCCCCGTGTAGCGGTATAGCAGGGCCGCATAAGCCGCCAGCAGCAACATGTATAATGTGGCATTCTGGGCGCGGGCGGCGCCTTCCAGTTTCGCAACCCAGTCACCTCGCAACACGCGTTCGCAGCGCCCGCCACGATAGCGAAGCACCTCCGGCCGAGGTCCCCTCGTGGGCAAATTCAGCACCGGCAACTCGCCCGCAAGTGTGCCCCGCCAATAGACCAGGTCGGCTTCCTGCATGCTCCGCGATTGCTCCCGTTGCCACACGGCAAAATCGCGGTACTGAATCGGTAGCCGAACCAGCGCCGGCGCTCGCCCCCGCAGCAGCGAGGTATAAAGCTCCCGCATCTCGGCCTGAAAAATCCGCCTCGACCAGACATCAAAAACAACATGATGAAACCCGACAACCAGCAGGTGTTCCTCCGGCGCCAACCGAGCCAGCGCCATTCTCACCAGCGGCCCCGACACCAGGTTGTAAGGTTCCAGCACAACCGCTCGGGCCAGCTCCGCGCACTGTTTCTCGCGCTCATCATGCGCAAGCTTGGAGAAATCGTGGCGGGCCAGGCGCCGATGTTCCCAGTTGCACACAACCTGCGTCGGCTCCCCGTCCATCAATGGAAAACACGAGCGCAACACCGTGTGCCGCTCCAGGATCTGGTTCAACGCCTTTTCCAGGATGCCCGCATCCAGCGACCCTTTCATCTTCAGACAAAGCCGAGAGTTGTTATACGTTGGCGCTTCCGGCTCAAACTGCGCAAGAAACCACATCCGTTCCTGGGCGAAGGAAAGCGGAGCCCACCCCGCGCCTGCCCCCGCTCCCGCGCTCCAGTCTCGCGCCACGATCCGCCGCTGCGCCCGCGCCTCTTCCCGCAATTTCAGCCGCACCGCGCGCAGGCCAGATCCCCGCTCCCCGGCCAGATTCTCCCGCAACGCCTGACCCAGACACGCCAATCGTTCAGGCCTAACCCGCTGCCGAACCTGCTCCGCCAACCTGTCCAGAATCGGATGCAGAAATACCACACTCATCGGGCATTCGATCTCGAACAGCTCATTCACCCGCAGAACCGCGGCCGTCGACTGCAGAGAATCTCCCCCCAACGCAAAGAAGTTGTCCCACACCCCAACCTGCGGAACATCCAGAATCTCGCTCCAGATGTCCGCCAGGAACGCCTCCAGTTCATCGCGCGGAGCCAGATACGCACTGCGCAGCTTGTCGGCAAGCTGCTGCGCCAGGTTTGCCCGCTGCATCTTGCCCGTAGGCCCTTTAGGAATCTTCTCGACGATCACCACCCGGCTGGGCACCTTAAATGCCGCCAGCCGCCCGACCGCGAACTCGCGAAGTTCCTCCCCCGTGGCCGCCGCGCCAGCCCTCAGCACCACCGCCGCGACCACATCCTCCCCAAGCGTAACATGCGGGCAACCGAAGCCCACCGCCTGCGCCACCGCCGGGTGCTCAAGCAGCACCTCATCGATCTCTCTTGGGGCGATCTTCTCGCCGCCTCGGATGATGATCTCCTTGAGCCGGCCGGTCAGAAACAAATACCCCGCCGAGTCCAGCCGTCCCTGGTCGCCCGTGCGAAACCAGCCGTTGGTAAACGACTTAACATTCGCCTCGTCATTCCCCTCATACCCGCGCGTGACATTCTCACCACGGACCACCACTTCCCCGACCGTATCCGCGGGCAGCAGCTCTCCACCCGCGTCCATCACCGCCACTTCAGTGCCAGTGGCCACGCCCACCGAACCCGCTTTGCGCACCGCTGGCGGCAGTGGATTGCTCGCCATCTGATGCGAAGCTTCGGTCATGCCATACGCCTCAATCACCGGCACACCCCAGGCCTGCTCCAACTCCCCCATCAGCTTGGGCGCCAGCGCCGACGAACAGGATCGGACAAACCGCAATTGACCCCTCGCCGGCAAGACTCCGCCTCTGCCCAACTCCGCCAGCAGCGCCTGATGCATCGTCGGCACCGCCGTAAACCACGTCGGCGAATGCCTTTGCATCCACTCAAAACACTTCCCCGCCGAAAACCCACCGGTACACACCACGCTCCCCCCGCTCACCAGGCTCGACAGCACCGCACCAATTAGCCCATGCACATGAAACAGCGGCATGACATTCAGGCACCGATCCCCCGCCCCCAGCCCCAGCGACTGTGCAATGTTCCGCGCTGAGTACGCCAGGTTCTGATGCAAGAGCGGCACTTGCTTGGGCTTAGCCGTCGTGCCCGACGTATGCAGCACCAGAGCGACATCCTGGCTCTGGGCCCACTCGCCAACCTTCTCCTCACCCGCGCCCGCGCTTGCGCAGGCGTCCGGCGCAGGCAACAAACTCTCCCCGCGACTCGCTTCGCGCACCAGCAACACCGGAATGCCCAACTTCGCCGCTGCCTGCTGCGCCAGCGGAGCCGTCCCTTCGGCCGTTATAAGCACCCGCGCCCGCAAATCGCCCAGATAGAACAGGAAGTCATCCAAAGAATACGCCGGATTCAATGGCGCACTGGCCGCCACCGCCACCGTCGCCAGGAAAGTTACCACCATTTCCGGCCCATCCGGCAACACAATAGCAACCCGATCATTCCTGCAGATCCCCCGCCCCGCCAGCGCCCCCGCCGTCCGTTCCACCTGCCGCCACAACTCGCCATACGTATAAGCCCTGCCACCGCCGCTGATTAGCGCGACATCATCAGCGCATCCCTGCGCCCTGGCCTCCAGCAACTGCCAAACGGTCCTGTTTTCCATCATTCGCGCGTCGATCCTCTACCCCCAGCACCACGCGCCAATGTACCACCCCTCCACCCCCAATCAATCGCCGGGCCGAACGTAGAAGCGACTTTGTAGTCGCTTTCCCCCGCGCCGACCATCCCCCCACCAAGCGAGAATTCGGTCCCCGTACGCCGGTTTCGCCGAAACCGGCGTCAACCCTTCATCCGTCCGCGCGCATCGTCCGCGTCTCATTCCCGGTGCGCGAGACAGCCGCCGCGCAATCTCGTCCGTTCGGATTACCGTCGCAGTACCGTTCGGAGTACAGCCTTTAGGCTGCTCTTCCCTTCTGAAATCCTGAGATCTCAAATCCTCGCCGTCAATTCAGAATCCTTGGCAGTTTCCGCTTGAAGTTTATCCCGATTACAGGGCCTGTCGATTTACTTGGAATGGCGATTGCTGGGGGCCCAAGAGAGTGCGCAGGGGCGTGGTGCTGGCGAACCGCTGGCCGCCATGCGCCCGGCAACGGGGAGAGAAGGCCGGGCGGAAGACTG